>ERZ1066122.40-NODE-40-length-155702-cov-15.305512_pt1 | contig 155702 bp, 128 predicted proteins | sample MGYA00382769_ERZ1066122 | MGnify/ENA primary metagenome ERZ1066122 (study PRJEB33369, sample SAMEA5778352) | biofilm metagenome | biome: Industrial cooling water; feature: Water cooling tower basin; material: Biofilm | place: United Arab Emirates | collected...
CCCGCAGCTCGCTTGATTTTCAAGACAGCTGCTCCAATCCTCACACCTTCTGTTCTGTAGCCACCGCTCGGATACCGCTGCCCGGAAATCAGTCAGCAAATGAATACCCGCCCGAAAAACCGCCAGCACCAAAAGTCATCAATGTGATCCGAAATGCCCGTAACCAGTTGCCAATCAAAGCGATAACTCGCCACCACAATCCCCGGCACAGTCCTCGCATTCACCCTGAGCCATGAGCCAGGAAAAGCCGAAGTCGATCCTCATCGTCGAGGACGAAAGCAGCATCCGCGACATCCTTGTTGAGCTCTTCGACGTCGAAGGCTGCGAGGTCACCTCTGCACCCTTCCTCAACGAAGCGGTCACCGCGCTGCGTACCCAGCGCTTCGACCTCATCATCACCGACCTGCGTCTGGGCGCCAAGCGTGACGGCGGCCTGCAGGTCATGGCACTGGCCGGCATGCTCTCGCCGGACGCCACGGTGCTGGTGCTGACCGCCTACCCCGACGATGCCGTGCGGCAGGCCTCGCATCGCCTGGGGGCGCTGCACTTCCTCGAGAAGCCCGTGGACCTCGGCACGATCGCCGCCCACGCTGCAGCCATTGGCGTCAACTCGGCCTACGCAACCGCGGGCAGCACCGGAAAGAGCGGTTGAGACAGGCGTGATCCCGTCCCGCTGCAGGCCGGCGCGGGATCGGGAACTGGATGACTGGTCATTCGCTTCGTCATCCGTGTAGTAGGCAGTGCTGGTGCAGGTGAATACGCGGACCCCCTCGGGTCTCGCCGACAAAATCGTCAGGTCGTTCCGGTGGGTGGTGGGTGATACTGGGGAGTGTCACACGGGCGGCCTGGCGAGTCGGCGAAGACAACGAGTTGTGCGGCAGCGACACCTGGCGTTCCGGCGCCCGCGCGGGATCGCGCGTATATTTGCCGATCCCATGGCCGAGTCTCCCGTTCAACTGCTGCGCGCCCACGCGCGACAAGCCCCGTGGAATGCCCGCGGGCTCGCGGCCCACGCCGCCTCGCTCGTCGATTCCGCTGGCGTGAAGCCAACCAACGCCAGTGCGCGGGCCATGCCCAGCGCCCGCGCCGTGCGTTTCTACGTCGCCAACGGTCTGCTCGATCGTCCGGAAGGCGCTGGCACCGCTGCCACCTACGGCTATCGCCATCTGCTGCAACTGCTCGCCATCAAGATCCGTCAGCGTGAGGGGCAGACCCTCGACGCCATCAAGACGGAGATGCGCGAGACCACCGGCGATGCCCTCGAACGCCGCGTTGCCGCCTCGCTGGCTCCAGCCCTGTCGTTGCACCTCGACAACGGCACGCCGCGCAGCAGCAATCCGGTCATGAGCTGGAAGCGTGTCAGCATTGCCGACGGTGTGGAGCTATCCATCCGCGAAGACACACCGGCCATCACCGACGAAACGCTCGTCGCCCTGCGCGATACCCTGCGGCGTCAGCTCGGACTCTGACGCCCTGCCGTCCGGCGACACGCCGTCGGACCGGACCGCCACGGAGATCACGGAAACCGGGAAGCCTTCAGGCATATTTCCCGTTGATTCTGTTGGTCTCCGTCGCCTTTCGTGGTAGTGTGTACACAGCCACGCGCGCACCATCATTTGTCTCCAGTCCGCCACCATGCCGCGAGTTCTCGTCACTGATGATGTAGATCCCGAGGGCGTGGCCCTCCTTGCGGCCGAGCCGGCGCTGCAGGTGGACGAAGTACCCACGCTGCCCAAGGACGAGCTGCTGCAGCGCATCGGTGACTACGACGCGATTGTCGGACGCAGCGCGACCCGCATTTCCGCCGAACTGCTCAAGGCCGGCACGCGACTCCGGGTGGTGGGCCGCGCCGGTGTCGGCATCGACAACATTGCGCTCGACGTTGCCACCTCACTCGGCATCGCCGTCATCAATGCACCGGCCGGCAACACCGTGGCCGTCGCGGAGCTCTTCTTTGGTGCCGTGCTGGGTCTGCTCCGACAGATTCCGCGAGCGTCTGAGGTCATGCGCGACGGACGCTGGGATCGCGCCTCGTTCATGGGCCGCGAACTCAAGAACAAGACCCTCGGCATCGTCGGACTGGGGCGCATCGGCAGTGAGGTGGCCGCCCGCGCGCACGCCTTCGGCATGACGGTCGTGGCCTACGATCCGTACATCAGCGACGAGCGATTCACCGCCCTGCGCGTGCGCCGCGCGCCGTCGCTCGATGCGTTGATTGCCGAGACCAACATTCTCACGCTGCACGTGCCGCTCACCGAGGAAACGCGTGGCATGATCGGCAAGCGTGAGCTGGGCCGCCTGCCCGCGCGCTCGGTGGTGGTCAACATGGCGCGCGGCGGCATCGTGGACGAAGCCGCGCTGCTGGCCGCGCTCGAAGCCGACCAGCTGCGTGGCGCGGTGCTCGACGTGTTCACGGTGGAGCCACTTGCCGCCGACTCGCCGCTGCGCCGCGCGCCCAATCTGCTGCTCACCCCGCATCTCGGCGCCAACACGGTCGAAGCACAGCGCAACGTCTCGCGTGATGTCTGTCTCGCGGTGCGCGACGCGCTGCTGCGCAATGATCTCTCGCGTTCGCTCAACGTGGCCGGCGGCAGTGGCGAGTGGAGCGAGCTGCACAACGCCATGCTGGTGGCGCGTCGCGCTGCGGCCGTGGCGCGCGCGGTGCTGGCCGACCAGGGCATGCGCGCCGTGCGCCACGTGGCGCTGCGCATCAGCCCCGATCTCGCCCATGGAGCCGGTCCGCTGCTGGCCGCCACCGCGGCGGGCGTGCTCGAGGGCGTCATCGAAACCGAGCGTCTCAATCTCATCAACGCCCGGGCGCTGGCCGAGGCGCGCGGACTCGAGCTGAGCGTGGGCGAATCGCAGGAACTCGGCGCGCGCACCCTCGAAGTCGCGCTCGCCGGTGGCATGCAGCAGCTCGCCGTGGCCGGTCACGCACCCGATGTGGGCACGCCACGCCTCACGCGTATCGGCTCATTCCACATCGACGTCAATCCCAAACAGACGCTGCTCATCCTCACCAACCACGACGTGCCCGGTGTCATCGGACGCGTGGGTACGCTGCTCGGTGAGCAGAAGGTCAACATCGCCGAATATCACCAGGCACGTCTCGCGCAGGGCGGGGACGCGCTGGCGGCCATCTCGGTGGACGGTGCGGTGAGTGAGGACACACGTCGCGCGCTGCTCGAACTGCCCGACGTGCTGTCGGCCAGTGTCGTGCACTTCCGCGACCAGTAGCCGCATGGCGCGGTCATGACGGCGACGAGCATCCTGCAATCACTGCCCACCGTCAGCACCGACGCTGACATTCGCCGCGCGTTCGCGCGCGACGTGTCGGGTCTCGAAATGCTGCCCGATGCCGTTGCGCGGCCCGGCAGCGTGGCGGAGGTGGTGGAGTTGCTTGAGCAGGCCACGGCCGAACGCTGCCCGGTCACGCCGGCCGGATGGCAGAGCAGCACGACGGGTGCATCCATCACCGACCGCGGGCTGCTGCTGTCGCTGCGCGGGCTGTCGCATATCGGCCCGGTGGACACCGACCGCCGCTGCATTCGTGTGGGCGCCGGCGCCATCGTCGCCGACGTGCGTCGCGCCGCCGAGGCGGTTGGCCTGCTGTTCACACCCGATCCCACCAGTGAGGAAGAAAGCACGGTGGGTGGCGCCATTGCCTGCAACGCCAGCGGAGCGCGCTCGCTGCGCTATGGCGCCACCGGACCGCACGTGCGCGCACTCACGGTGCTGCTGGCCAATGGCGAACAGCTCGAACTGCGTCGCCCGCAACTCGAAAAGAACACCGTCGGCTATCGCGTGACGCATGACCCGGTGGAGTGGTTTGTGGGCAGCGAGGGCACGCTCGGTGTCGTGGTGGAGGCGGAGCTGGCCCTGCATCCGCTGCCGGCGCAGGTGTTGGGGCTCATCGTGCCTTTTGCGCGTGATGCCGACGCGCTGGCCTTCGTGGTCAGTGCACGGCGGAGCAGCAGCGTGCACCCGCGCTGCCTCGAGTACTTCGATCGCGGCGCGATGGACATTGCGCGCGCGGCCGAGGGCAGCAGCACCTGGGCGACAGCCGCGGAGGCCATGGTATACGTGGAGGAAACGGGCGCAGACGAAGCTGATTCCGGCGAGTTGCCGCTGGATGCCTGGCTCGCGCTGGCCGAAGAGCACCACGCGCTGGCCGATGACATTCGTGTCTACGACACCCCGTCGTCGCAGCTCGACGCGCGTCGCATGCGGCACGCCGTGCCCGCCACCATGAACGAGCGAGGTGCTGCCTGCCGCGCCGATGGCGGACGCAAGGTGAGCACCGACTGGGCCGTGCCCTATCCGCGCTTGGCCGAAGCGCTGACCATGGCGCGGCGCTTTGCGCAGGAGGCGGGTATCGACCCCGGCATCGCTTACGGCCATGCCGGCAACGGTCATCCGCACCAGAACTTCGTTGCCCGCAATGCCACCGAGTTGCAGCGCATCGAACAGGTGGTGACCGCCACACTGCGGGAGGTGATTGCCATGGGTGGTACCGTGGCCGCCGAGCACGGTATCGGCAAACTCAAGCGCAAGTGGCTGCCCATGCAGGCCAGTCCCGTGCAGCAGCGCGTCATGCGCGCGCTCAAGCAGGAACTTGATCCCTTCGGCCTGCTCGCTCCCGGCAACGTGCTGTGAACGCCACGACGGATTTTCGCGCCCTCGGCGCACCGCGATTCAAGACTGTGGTCTTCGACGTGGACAGCACCGTCACGTCCATCGAGGGCATTGACTGGCTGGCCGCGCTGCGTGATGAGGACGTCGCGCGGGAAAGCGAGTATCTCACCGCGCAGGCCATGGCGGGCGAGATTCCCATCGAGGCGGCCTACATGCGCCGGCTCGATCGCATCAAGCCGGCGGCGTCAGAGCTGCTCATGCTGGCCGATGCGTACCAGCAGTCGCTCGTGCCCGGCATGCGCGAACTCATTGGCGTGCTGCAGCGCGCGCGCGTGCATGTGCATCTGCTGAGCGGCGGTCTGCGCGCCGCTATCGTGCCCATGGCGCTGCACCTCGGCGTGCCGGCCGATCGGGTGCATGCCGTGTCGCTGTCGCGCGACATCGATGGGCGCTTCAGCCTGCTCGACGGCGAGCAGCCCCTGGCCACGCAGCGCGGCAAGCCGCTCGTCGTGCAGCGGCTGCAGCTGCGCAAACCCATCGCCATGATCGGTGACGGCAGCACCGATGCCGCGGTACGTGGTGTGGTGGAAGCGTTCTTTGCCTTCACGGCCGTCGCGCGGCGCGAGAACGTGGTCAAGGTGGCCGACGCCGAGGCCGCGAGCGTGGACGACCTGTACCCCCTGCTGTTCGAGGTGCCCTGATGACAGCGGCTCCCTTTGGCACGTTCTTCCTGCCGGGCCCCACCGAGGTGCGGCCCGAGGTCCTGCAGGCCATGCTGCAGCCCATGCTGCCGCATCGCGGGGCCGCGTTCGAGCAACTGTTCGCGCGCATTCAGCAGGGGCTGCGTCCCGTCTTTCGCACGACGCGACCGGTGTACGTTTCGAGCTCCAGCGCCACCGGGCTCATGGAGGCGGCCATCCGCTGCGCGCGACCGGGGCCCATTCTCTGTCTGGTGAACGGCGCCTTCAGTGAACGCTTCGCGCATATCGCGCAGAGTTGCGGGCGCGACGCCACCGTCGTTGGCGGCGAGTGGAGCAGGCCGGTGGCCCTCGATGTGGTGGAGGGTGCGCTCAAGGCAAAGTCGTATGCGGCCCTCACCGTCGTGCACAGCGAAACGAGCACCGGCGTGCTCACCGACATTGCCGCGCTCACTCAGCTGGCCCATCGCTACGACTGTGCCGTGCTGGTGGACAGCGTGACGGGCCTGGCCGGCGTGCCGGTGGAGACCGACGCCTGGGAGCTGGACTTCGTGCTTACCGGTTCGCAAAAGGCCCTCGCCCTGCCACCGGGTCTGGCCTTTGGCGTGGCCAGCGAGCGCTTCATTGCCGACGCCAAGTCTGCGGAATCCCGTGGCCTGTACTTCGATCTGGTCGAGTTCGAGCAGTACGTGCACAAGAACCAGACGCCCAACACCCCGGCTCTGTCGTTGCTCTATGCCACGGCCGTGCAGGGTGAACGCATTGCGAAGGAAACCATCGAGCGGCGTTGGGAGCGGCACACGGCCATGAGCGAGCACACCCACAGCTGGGTGCACGAACTGCGTCAGCGTGTGGGCGCGGCCTTCGATGTGTACGCGCCGCTCGACGCCTGCACGAGCACCGTGACGGCCGTGACGCTGCCGCCCGGACTTTCGGGCGACGCCATCGTGAAGGGCGTGGCCGAGCGCGGCTTCGTGATCGGCGGCGGATACGGCAAGCTCAAGGGCAGCACCATCCGCATTGGCCACATGGGTGACCACACCATGGAGGGGCTGGAGGCGGTGCTCGAGGCCACGGCCGAGGCGATCGAGGAGTTGATGGGATAGCAAGTAAAGAAATGATCGATTATTTTATTAGAGTTCCGTTGTTCTGAAGTTTCTTAATTAGCCGTTGGAGACCTCCATGCAGCGAGGGCCGACAGGGATCTATCGGGTTGTATCCTCTCTTGGCGGGGAACAGGTCAGGGCATTTCTCCCGGACGCATTGCCCCCAAAGCCGCCACTTGAGATCGGAGAAGACCTTCGAGAGGTTCTCGATGAGTCGTTACTGTCTCTCGGAAGACTTGATAGTGTCACAAGTCTTTTGCCGGATACCCGCCTGTTCCTGTACACCTACGTTCGAAAGGAGGCCGTTCTCTCGTCGCAGATTGAAGGGACGCAGTCCACGCTGTCCGATCTGCTGCAGTTCGAGGCCGACAGTACACCGGGCGTTCCGATCGACGATGTGACTGAGGTCTCCAGCTATGTCGATGCCCTGGAGCACGGGCTCTCACGCGTCCGGTCTGGATTCCCAATATCGTCACGTCTCATTCGAGAACTGCACGCGCATCTGCTGGCAGCGGGGCGAGGTGCGGACAAACTCCCTGGCGAATTTCGGCGCTCGCAGAATTGGATCGGCGGTAGCCGACCAGGCAACGCGCTATTCGTGCCACCACCACCAGAGGAAGTCGGCGCCGCTCTGGCACAGCTCGAGCAGTTCATCCATGACATCCCGCAACGCACGCCGGTCCTCATCAAGGCGGCACTGGCGCACGTCCAGTTCGAGACCATTCATCCATTTCTTGATGGGAATGGTCGAATCGGGCGACTGTTGGTGACGCTGCTGCTTTGTGCTCAGGGAGTGCTCAGCGAACCGCTGCTGTATCTGTCACTGTATCTCAAGCAACATCGCGACAAGTACTATGCCCTCCTCACCACGGTGCGGCGGGATGGTGACTGGGAGGCGTGGGTGGCGTTCTTCGCCAGAGGCGTTCAGGAAACCGCCACGGGTGCAGTCACGACCGTGCAGCAACTCGTCCACCTCTTTCAGGCGGACCGGGAACGCGTTCAGGCACTGGGGCGAGGCGCAGGATCCGCACTCCGGGTGTTTGATGCGTTGCGTGAGCGTCCGGTGTCGCGCGCTTCCGCAATCGCCCAGCGATCCGGCTTGAGTCTGCCCACTGTCAACTCGGCGCTTGAGTCGATGCAGCGAATCGGGCTTGTCCGCGAGGAGACCGGGAAGAGGCGAGATCGCCTGTTCAGCTACGCGGAGTACATCCGGATCCTCAGCGAGGGCACCGAGCCCCTCGCCTGACACTCATCGCATAATTTGCGGTCATGCCCGACACCTGGATTCCCAAGCTCCCGCGCGAACGCCTCGCCATCCTGCCCCCGGCGCCGCCGGTCGATTCACCGGACCTGGCCGACCGCGTGCGAGGCATGCTGCTGGGTGTGGCCATCGGCGACGCCCTCGGCAATCGCACCGAGAGCATGAACCCGGCCGAGCGCGAGTCGGAGTTCGGGCGCATCACGGGGTATCTGCCCAGCAAGTTTGCCAACGGTCGTCCGGCGGGCACACCGAGCGACGACACGCAGCTGACCTTCGCGCCCTCGAGCAGTTGCTGGATGATGGCGCACTCGACCCCGACGAGCTCGCGTTCCGCATTGCCAACGAGCGCATCTTCGGCATCGGCCGCGCCACGCGCGATTTCTGCAACGCCCTGCGCACCGGGGCCCCGTGGTGGGAAGCCACGCAGCAGAGCGCGGGAAACGGAGCGCTCATGCGCATCGCGCCCACCGTGCTCCCGTATCTCAAGGACGGCGGAACGCAGCTCTGGTACGACACCGTGCTCAGCACCGCCGTCACCCACAACGACCCCATGGCGCAGGCCGCCAACGTGGCCTGGGTGGCGCTGCTCTGGCGACTGCTCAACGGCGACCTGCCCGACTCGCCCATGGAGTGGCTCGAGACCTGCAACGAAGTGCTGCGCCTCATGGATGACGGGCAGGCCTACGAAGCCCGCGTCGAGCATGGCCCGCTGCAGCACTGGCGTGGCAGCCTGTCCGGCTTTCTCGACACCCAGGTGCGCGATGCCCTCACCCGCGGCGTGAGTGTGCGCGACAGCGGGACCCTGTGGAACAGCGGGGCCTATCTGCTCGAGACCGTGCCGGCGGTGCTGCACATTGTGAGCGCCCATGGTCACGATCCGCACGATGCCATGCTGGTGGCCGTCAACGACACGCGTGACAACGACACCATTGCCGCCATCGTGGGCGCCGCCATGGGCGCCGCGCACGGCACTGCGTGGATTCCCGCTGATTGGCGCGAGGGGCTGCTCGGCCGCATCAACGGCGATGACGACGGCCGGGTGTTTGAGCTCACCGAAGCCGCGGTGGCGCGGTTTGTGGGCTGAGGGGACGTTCGTGGTTTCTACTAATTTGACATAAATTAGTAGAATATTGACATTTTCCGGGACCCTGCCAAGTTTTCCTTTCTACTAATTTGACATCAATTAGTAGAAACTTGATATCAGCAGACCCATGAAACTGCCGGTCAGCCCGCCAACCTCAGCCGATATTCTCGCCAGACTGCTGACTGGCGAGAACGGACCGGAACGCTTCAACCTCTTGTTCCAGAAGGGCTTGGGTGCTGCCCCTGGAGGCAAGTACCGGCACTGGGACACCTTTCGGCATGCACCACCCTTGGCTGGCTATACCGCTGAGGAGCAGTGGCTGGCTGTCCGCACTGCGCGAGACGCCATGTCTCGCCCGCTGCCTTTGCTGGATACCAAAGGCCGGCCGTTTACGGTCGCCATGCCGGCGCCGGCGCTGGAATTCCTGCATCAGGTCGACCGGGATGCTAGCGGGAATCTGGGGGGAGGCTTTGTCGGCGCTGAGCCCATCACCAACTCCGGCACACGCGACACATATCTCTTTCAGTCCCTGATCGAGGAAGCCATCACCTCGAGCCAACTGGAAGGCGCATCCACCACGCGCCGCGTGGCCAAGGCCATGATCCAGGAGGGACGTCCGGCTTCCACGCGCAGCGAGCGCATGATCCTCAACAACTACCGGGCCATGCGCATGGTCCGCGAGTGGGGCGGTCAGCCGCTCACACCCGATCTCGTGTTCTCGTTGCAGCGTGCTCTCACTGAAGGCACGCTCGACGACGAATCGGCCGCCGGCCGTTTCAGAAGGGATGACGAGCACATCGTGATCGAGGACGAAACCGGCACCATCCTCCATCATCCGCCGAGTGCCACCGAGCTGCCACAGCGAATGGTCACGATGTGCGAGTTCGCCAATGGCACCTCGGACACGGAATTCCTGCATCCGGTGGTGCGGGCCATTCTCCTGCACTTCTGGTTGGCCTACGATCACCCATTTGTGGACGGGAATGGTCGCACCGCGCGTGCCCTGTTCTACTGGTCCATGGCGCGATCCGGCTATTGGTTGTGTGAGTACGTGTCCATCTCGCGCATCCTGCGCAGAGCGCGGTCAGCCTACGCCCGTTCGTATCTCTACACGGAAAGCGACAGCAACGACACCACGTATTTCGTCCTGAATCAGCTCCGCACACTCGTGCGCGCCATCAGAGACCTGCACGAATACCTGGTGCGCAAGACGCGCCAGTTGCGGGATATCGAGCGTCTCGTGCGGCAGGCCTCGAGCCTCTCCGTCGACCTCAATCCTCGGCAACTGGCCTTACTGCGTCATGCCCTTGGCAATCCGGAGGCCCGCTATACCGTCGCGTCGCACCAGCGATCTCACGGCACGAGTTACCAGACCGCCCGCACCGATCTGCTGCGCATGGCGGATCTGGGATTGCTGCGTCAGTTCAAGGTGAGCAAGGCGTTTGTCTTCGAGCCGGCGAAAAATCTGTCGGAACGGCTCGATGCGCCCGGGCCGTCCGGAAGCTAGAATGGTGAGTTCAACCCCCCGTACCTGCTCGCCGCATTTCCCTCTGCAATGACATCGACGTTCTTCTCCTCCCCCATTCTCAACTCCCCGTACCAGGCGCCGTCCCGACACTGGGAGTTGGATGAGAACGGCCAACCGACGGGCACTCTGGTGGAGGGGCGACGCAAGGCGTCCTTCGTCACACCCATCCCCAAGGCGAAGAAGCAGACGCGGGCCCAGACGTCCATGGTCTTGGACGAAGGGCATGGACTGTCGTCTGAACGTCAGGCATACCTGCGCTCACTCATCAACGAGCTGCGGGTACAGGTGGAGCGCTGGCGGGCCATCAAGAATCCGGAGCTTTGGCGGGTCACGCCGGAAACGCGGCGACTCCTCCAGCACTGGCGTCACCACCAGTACAGCGGCGTGCGCCCCTTCTTCTGCCAGGTGGAGGCAGTCGAGACCGTCATCTGGCTGACCGAGGTGGCGCCCGAGCTTGGCAAGGAAGGCAAACGCTTTCTCGATCACCTGCAAGCAGTCAACGCCGAGGCCAATCCGGAGCTGATGCGTTTGGCGCTCAAGCTGGCCACCGGAGCGGGAAAGACCACCGTCATGGCCATGCTGATTGCCTGGCAGACGCTGAACGCGGTGCGGCATCCCTCATCCAAGCGCTTCACACGTGGCTTTCTGATTGTGGCGCCGGGCATCACCATCAGGGATCGCCTGCGCGTTCTGCAACCCAACGACCCGGACTCGTATTACGCCTCACGCGAGTTGGTGCCCAGTGACATGCTGCGCGAGCTCCATCAGGCGCGCATTGTCATCACCAACTACCACGCGTTCAAGCGGCGCGAGCTACTCGAGATTTCCAAGGGTGGTCGATCGTTGTTGCAGGGCCGCGGCCCTGCGCTCGAGACCATCGAGAGCGAAGGGCAGATGCTGCAGCGTGTCATGCCCGAACTCATGGGCATGAAGAACATCCTCGTGCTCAACGATGAGGCGCATCACTGCTATCGGGAGAGGCCGGACAGCGACGAGGACAGCGATCTCAAGGGCGATGATCGCAAGGAAGCTGAGGCCAACAAGGAAGCCGCACGCCTGTGGATCTCGGGACTCGAGGCCGCGAGCCGCAAGCTGGGTTTGTCCCGGGTCATCGACCTCTCGGCGACACCGTTCTTTCTCCGTGGCTCCGGCTACGCGGAGGGCACGTTGTTCCCGTGGACCATGAGCGACTTCTCCCTCATGGACGCGATCGAGTGTGGCATCGTGAAGCTTCCGCGGGTGCCAGTGGCAGACAACATCCCCGAAGCAGAAACGCCGATCTTCCGTGAGCTCTGGACGCATATCGCGCCCAAGATGCCCAAGAAGGGGCGTGGCAAGGGCGGTTTGCTGGATCCGCTCATGCTGCCGGCCGAGCTGCAGACCGCCCTCGAAGCACTCTATGGGCAGTACCGCAAGACGTTTGAGGCATGGCAGGCCACTCCCGGAGTGGACGTGCCGCCCTGCTTCATCGTGGTATGCAACAACACCGCCACCTCGAAGCTGGTGTACGACTACATCGCGGGCTTCGAACGGGCCAGCGAAGACGGCACCACGCAGTATGTGCCCGGTCGCCTTGAGCTCTTCCGCAACTTCGACGAACACGGCAATCCGTTCCCGCGCCCCTACACGCTGCTCATCGACAGCGAACAGTTGGAATCCGGCGACGCGCTCGACGACAACTTCCGAAAGATGGCGTCGGCCGAGATTGATCAATTCCGCCGGGAAATTCTTGAGCGTACCGGCAACCAGCAGCAGGCCGACAACATTTCCGACCAGGACCTGCTCCGTGAGGTGATGAACACGGTCGGGAAGAAGGGTCGCCTCGGCGAACAGATCCGCTGCGTCGTTTCGGTGTCCATGCTCACCGAGGGCTGGGACGCCAACACGGTCACGCATGTGCTGGGCGTACGGGCCTTCGGTACGCAGTTGCTCTGTGAACAGGTCATCGGCCGCGCGCTTCGCCGCCAGTCCTACGACCTCAATGAACAGGGCCTGTTCGACGTGGAGTACGCCGATGTGCTTGGCATTCCCTTCGACTTCACCGCCAAGCCGGTCATTGCCCCGCCACAGCGCGTGAAGCCGGTGGTGCAGGTCAAGGCCATGTCACCGGAGCGTGACCACCTCGAAATCCGCTTCCCACGCCTCGACGGTTATCGGGTCGATCTACCCAACGAGCGGTTGCAGGCACGCTTCACCGCCGACCACGTGTACGAGCTCACGCCGGAGCAGGTCGGCCCCTCGGAAACGCGGGTCGAAGGCATCGTCGGTGAAGGAGTGGATCTTTCGCTCATTCATACGAAAGAGCTCCGGCAGTCCACGCTCATCTTTCATCTCACCAAGCGCCTGCTGATGACGCATTGGCGGGACCCGAACGATCAGCCCAAGCTGCACCTGTTCAGTCAGCTCAAGTCCATCACTCGGCAGTGGCTCGACCAGTGCCTGATATGCAAGGGCGGCACCTACCCGGCGCAGCTCATGTACCTGCAGCTGGCCGACGAGGTCTGCAATCGCATCACGGCCGGCATCGTCGAGCAGATGGGTAGCCAGCGCACCGTGTTGCCCATGCTCGATCCGTACAACCCAGTTGGCAGCACGCGTCATGTGAGCTTCTCCACCAGCAAGACGCTGCGCTGGCAGACCCGTGTCGATCGCTGCCATCTCAATTGGGTCATCTGCGACAGCAACTGGGAGGCAGAATTCTGTCGCGTGGTGGAGTCTCATCCCCAGGTGGTGGCGTACGTCAAGAATCACAATCTGGGCTTCGAGGTACCGTACCGCAGTGGCAACGAGTCACGGCGCTATCGACCCGACTTCATTGTGCTGGTCGATGACGGCCATGGACCTGACAACCCGCTGCACTTGGTGGTGGAGATCAAGGGCCGTCGTGGTGAGGACGCCAAGGAGAAGGCCAATACCATGCGGCAGTACTGGATACCGGCCGTCAACAACGACGGCACGTTTGGGCGATGGGCGACGGCGGAGTTTACCGATGTGTACGCCATGGAAGATGACTTCGCGAAGGCGTTGGAGCACCATGTCGATGCACTCATCCGCAACGCGATTGTGTCTGGCGCCGACCAGCAAGGTGATGCCGCGTGATCGTCACCGCCGCTGAGGTACGGACCTGGGCCGCAGCCGGCGAATCACTCACCGTCGAGTTCAAGGGTGAGGCACGCGGCGCGCTCAATGATCGGGAGCTGGTGGAGGCCGTGGCCTGTCTCGCCAATGGCCGCGGCGGCATGCTGCTCATTGGTGTGGAGGACGACGGTCGGATCACGGGAGCAAAGCCGCGTCACGGTACCATCACCGATGTACGACGCCTCGAAGGGTTGATAGCCAACTGGACCATGCCCAGTTGCCCGGTCACTTGCGCTGTGGTGCCAGTCGATGGACACGACGTGATTGCCGTGCGCGTTCCGGAGGGCCGCCCCATCACGGCCACATCCGACGGCGTGTACAAGCGTCGCACTCTCGACCTGCACGCAAGACCGCAATGCCTGCCTTTCTATCCACACGAACTGCAGTCTCGCGAGGCAAGCCGCGGCGCACTCGACTACTCGGCGTTGGTTGTTCCCGATGTCGCATTCGAAGATCTCGATCCGCTGGAGTTCGAACGATTACGTCGGACAGTTCGAGCCAATGCCGGCCGCGCCGATTCCACACTGCTCACACTCGACGACCACGAGTTGCTGAAGGCACTCGGACTGGCTGAGGGCCGTGGCCCGGTAGAGCGGATCCGCGTGGCCGGTCTCTTGTTGTTGGGACGTGAAAGCGCGTTGCAGCAGTTTCTCCCAACGCATGAAGTCGCATTTCAGGTGCTGCGGGGGACCCGGGTGCAGGCCAACGACTTTCTTCGCTGGCCCCTCATCCGCGTATCCGACGCGCTCACAGAGCGCTTCGATGCCCGCAATCAGGAACAGGAGATTTTCATCGGGTCCATCCGAGCTGGCATTCCCGACTACAGTCGGGCGGGGTTCCGCGAAGCGGTGCACAACGCCCTCGTGCATCGCGATTACACCAGGCTCGGCGCGGTGCACGTCTTCTGGCGCGACACCGAGCTCGAGATCACCAGTCCTGGTGGTTTTCCCGACGAGGTGACGTTGGACAACCTGCTCGTCACCGCACCGAAGCCACGCAATCCGGTGCTGGCCGATGCCTTCAAGCGCATCGGTCTGGTGGAGCGGACGGGACGCGGGATCGACACGATCTTCGAAGGGCAGTTGCGGTATGGTCGTCCGGCTCCCGACTATGCGCGCAGTTCGGCCGGCACCGTGCAAGTGGTCATGCCAGGTGGCCCCGCCAATCTCGCTGTGGCACGATTCATCATCGAGCGAGATAGGCCGGAACAGCCAGTGACGCTGGAGGAAATGCAGCTGGTGAACATGGTCGAGCGGGAACGACGCCTCGATGTGTCACGGGCGGCAGAGCTCCTGCAGAAGGGGGACGCGGCGGCCCGGTCTGTTCTGGAGCGTTTGGTCGAACTAGGCGTGTTCGAGGCCCGCGGCGAACGGAGCCAGCGTGTGTACCGGTTCTCAGCGGCCACCTACCGGGCCATCGGACCGGCCTCTGCCTATACCCGAGCCAGTGGATTTGCTCCGCTTCAGCAGGAACAGATGGTTTTGGCCCACTTACGGGCCCATGACCGAATCACCAGGTCGGATGTGGCGGACCTGTGCCAGATCACATCAGTTCAGGCCAAGTCGTTGCTGGCAAGGCTCTTACGACGCTCCGCGCTGATCCGCCAGGGCACCGGCAAGGGCACCTACTACCAGCTTGGTCCAAAAAATATGGACTAGTCCAAAACTTTTCTGGACCAGTCCAAAAACCGATCCAAAAAAGCGCAGGATTTATGCGCAAACGGCATAAAATCAAAGATTTGCGCTTTTGGCACCAAACGCACGGCAATCCCAAAAGCGATTGCTGTGCCCCTGTAGTCGTTCTTCAGTGGACGTTCATCGGCTCAGTGTCCGATGCGCAGGCCTTCCATATCAGAGCAGCCCGTGGCCAAGACCCCGAAAAAACCCGCCGCAGCCAAAGCCGTCGAAACGCTGACCTACCCCGAAGCCAAGCGGAAGAACATTCCGACGGCCGAGGCGCAGGCCCTCGTGACGGACAGCCCCATCCGCGTGGCGTATGAGCGCCGCAACCGGGACCTGGACCCGCAGTTGGTATGGCGTGGCAAGGATGAACAGGACGTCGCGGATCTCGTGGTGAATGCGCCGCCGCTCTACATCCAGGAGAAGGTGCATCCCAAGGCGCTGGTTGATGATCTGCTGCGCCAGACCCGCGAGAAGAAGCACGACCGCGGTGAAGTCATGGCCGACCTCTTCGCCGACTTCAACGGCATTCCCAAGGACGCCGACAAGACCGAGTTCTATCAGCACGATCAGAATTGGACCAACCGCATGATCCTAGGCGACTCGCTGCAGGTCATGGCGAGCCTTGCCGAGCGCGAGAGCCTGCGCGGCAAGGTGCAGTGCATCTACTTCGACCCGCCGTACGGCATCAAGTTCAACAGCAATTTTCAGTGGAGCACGACATCACGTGATGTGAAAGACGGCAACACGGCGCACATCACGCGTGAGCCGGAGCAGGTGAAGGCGTTCCGCGATACGTGGCGGGATGGGATTCATTCGTATCTCACCTATCTGCGGGATCGATTGGAAGTGGCCCGCGACTTGCTGCACGAGAGCGGATCGATCTTCGTGCAGATTGGGGATGAGAATGTGCATCGGGTGAGAACACTTCTTGACGAAGTTTTCGGTGACAATAATCTCATTAGTGAAATCACGGTCGCGAAGACGTCCAGTGCCACGAGTGAGCACTTGGCCGGAGTGTCCGATTTCATCCTATTCTATGCCAAGTGTAAACAGAGCTTGAAGTACCGGCAGTTGATGCACACAAAGGCGATCGATGGACAGGGAGCTTCGGCCTATGTTTTTCGTGAAGATTCATCAGGGAGACGCTGGCGTTCAGAGGAAGGCGCTGAAACTACCGACGGGACTTTGAAAATCTTTAGGCTCAGCGATCTCAGAAGCTCCCGGCCGCCAGGAGACTTTCCGGTCTCCATCCAAGGTAAAGTGTACAGCCCACTTCGCGGTTACTGGAAGACTGGCGAGCTTGGTTTCAAGCGACTCATACGAGCGAATCGTGTCTCGGCAAGCGCATCTACGTTGAGCTATGTCCGGTACCTCGCGGACTATCCTGCGTTTCCTATAAACAACATTTGGACGGACGTCAGCAGCTCCACCGGTGGTGATAAGGTCTATGTGGTCCAAACAAGTAGTCGCATCGTGGAGCGTTGTTTGCTCCTCGCGACTGACCCCGGGGATTTGGTGATAGATCCCACCTGTGGATCTGGTACGACTGCATCCGCTGCCGAGCAGTGGGGCCGCCGCTGGATCACCATTGATACTTCCCGCGTCGCGCTCGCACTCGCGCGCGCCCGCATCATGGGCGCTCGCTACTCGTCCTATCTGCTCGCCGACTCACGTGAAGGCCAGCTCAAGGAGGCTGAAATCACACGCTCGGCCCCATCTTCGGCGCCCACGACCGGCAATATCCGCCACGGCTTTGTCTACGAGCGCGTGCCCCATGTCACACTCAAGTCCATCGCCAACAACGCCGAGATCGACGTCATCTGGGAGAACTACCAGACCAAACTCGAACCGCTGCGCGCCGCACTCAACAAGGCGCTCAAGAAAAACTGGGAAGAGTGGGAAATCCCGCGCGACGCCGACGCCAAGTGGCCGGCCGCTGCGAGCGAGGCGCACACCAAGTGGTGGGAAGCGCGCATTGCCCGTCAGCGCGAGATCGACGCCAGCATCGCTGCCAAGGCCGACGTGGAGTACCTCTACGATCGGCCCTACGAAGACAAAAAGAAGGTCCGTGTAGCCGGCCCATTCACCGTGGAGTCGTTGTCGCCGCACCGCATGATCTCGGCCGACGAATCGGACACGACCAGCGACATCCTCATGGAACGCAAGACCGGCTATACAACCGGTCGCGACTTCCCGTCCATGATTCTCGACAATCTGCGCTCTGCCGGCGTGCAACAAACCGCCAAGGCCGATCGCATCAGCTTCACTTCCCTCACGCCCTGGCCGGGTGACCTGGTCTGCGCAGACGGCCGCTACCTCGAAGGCAACGTCGAAAAGCGCGCGGCCATCTTCATTGGCCCCGAGTTCGGCACCGTCACCCGCCCCGATCTCGTGAGCGCTGCGCGTGAGGCTGCCGAAAGCGGATTCGACGTGCTCATTGCCTGCGCCTTCAACTTCGAGGCTCACACCACCGAGTTTGCCAAACTTGGCAAGGTGCCCGTACTCAAGGCGCGCATGAACGCCGACCTGCACATGGCCGAGGACCTCAAGAAGACCGACAAGGCCAACCTGTTCGTCGTATTCGGTGAGCCGGATATCGACGTACTGGACGCCGACAACGGTCGCATTCAGGTCAAGGTGAACGGCGTGGACGTTTTCGACCCCAGCACCGGTGAAGTGCGCTCCGACGGCGCCGACGGCATCGCCTGCTGGTTTGTGGATACTGACTACAACGAAGAGAGCTTTTTCGTTCGTCAGGCCTACTTCCTCGGCGCCAACGATCCCTACAAGGCGCTCAAGACCACACTCAAGGCCGAGATTGACGCCGACGCCTGGGCCACACTCAACAGCGACACCTCACGCCCCTTCGACAGGCCGCAATCTGGCCGCATAGCCGTCAAGGTCATCAACCATCTCGGTGACGAGGTGATGAAGGTATTCCGGGTATGACGCTGCTGACTGTCGATTCTTTTCCCGTTGAGCAGGTGGTGCGCGCCCTGCGGAGCCTGTCTCTGTCAGACAAGGCGTTGATGATGCTGCGGGCTCATGCCATGGCACCCAATCGTGCCATGAGTCGGCTTGAGCTGGCCAAGGCAGTTGGCGGCAACAGCGTGAACGTCTGCAATTCCGTGTACGGTACACTGGCCACCAAAGTGGCCAACGCCATCGACGCCAAGCTCAAGACCAGCTGGAAGCCGGATCGAGGACCACAATACGACTTCGTGCTGTTCCTGAACCATGCACCAGCGCGCTGGGCTCAGCTCCTGCCGGACGATACGGACCCCTGGGTGTTTGTCATGCGAGAGACCTTCGCCCGTGCGCTCGAGTACCTGGACATTGCCCCGTATACAGCGCTGGAACCGCGGGTGGCGAAGCAGGTAAAAGCTCCGACAACCAGAGACATTGAGGAGGAGACCAGCGAGGATCCGGACGATCCGGCACCGTCCGATGCGATATTCGACATCGACAGCGCGCATGCGGAGCTGGACAGACTCGAAGACACAGAACGCGAAGCGGTCATTCTGGCGCGGATGGGTCAGGGAGTTTTCCGCGAGCAACTGCTGGCCCTGTGGAAGGGTAAGTGCTGTGTCACCGGCACATCCGTCAAGTCGGCCATCGTGGCTTCGCACATCAGGCCCTGGCGCGACTGCAACAACACGGAACGCCTCGATCGCTTCAACGGCCTCCTGCTCGTGGGAACGCTGGACAGATTGTTTGATGCCGGCCTCATCACCTTCGAGGACAACGGAGACATCCGGATCAGCGCGAAGGTGCCGGAGCAGGAGCGTACCCTTCTGGGCTTGTCCACCAGAATGAAGCTGCGCGAAGTCACGCCAAGGCACCGCCCGTATCTCGCGTATCATCGCAAGCACGTCTTCGTCGACGCGTAGAATCGCGCTGTATGCAATTTCTCATTGCGGACACCTTCACGTCGGCGCTGGCCAGGCTCACCACCGACGAGCAGAAGGCCGTCAAGATCACGGTGTTTGACCTTCAGGCCAATGCTGCCACACCCGGGCATTCGCTGCACAAGCTGGATCGCGCGCGGGACAAACAATTCTGGTCGGCCCGCGTCAACGCGGACCTGCGCATCATCGTGCATTGGAGCGACAGCTCGCTCCTGCTGTGCTACGTCGATCATCACGACAAGGCCTACACATGGGCCGAGCGACGCAAGCTCGAAGTCCATCCTCGTACGGGCGCCGCGCAGCTTGTCGAAGTTCGCGAAGCCGTCGTCGAGATTCCCGTACACCGCGTGGTGAATGCGCCAGCGCCGCCGGCATCCCAGTACCCTGAGCCAACCACGTCGCTCTTTGCTGCCGTCGCCGACGCGCAGCTCCTCGAGTACGGCGTACCAGCTGAATGGATCCCGGAGGTTCGGGCAGCTACGGAAGACTCGATTTTCACCATCGTGGCAGCGCTGCCGTCCGAGGCAGCCGAGGCGCTGATCGAGTTGGCCACCGGCGGCACGCCAAAGCCGCGCCCTGTGGTCGCCGCCGATCCCTTCGCGCACCCCGATGCGCAGCGTCGTTTCCGCGTGATGAACAACGTGGACGAGCTCGCCCGCGCCCTCGACGCGCCATGGGACAAGTGGGCGGTCTTTCTGCATCCGGCCCAGCGGGACCTCGTGGAGCGTCGCTTCAACGGACCGGCCAGAGTGGCCGGATCTGCGGGAACGGGCAAGACTGTGGTGGCCTTGCATCGGGCGGTAGCGCTGGCCCGAGCCAACCCGTCCGCCCGCGTGCTACTCACCACATTCTCCATTCCCCTGGCGCGCATGCTGCGGCAGAAGCTCCGGGCGTTGGTGGGTACCGACGCGACGTTGATGGATCGCATTGCGGTGGAAGCTCTGGACGAGGTGGCCATTACCCTGCACGAGCAGTCGTTTGGCAGACCACAAATGGCCACCTCGACCATGATTGTTTCCACGTTGGCTTCCATCACCAACGAGCTCGGGGGCACCGCATTCAGCGACGCCTTTATCGCCCGGGAGTGGCACGATGTCGTGGATGCGTGGCAGCTGCGTACATGGGAAGCCTATCGTGACATCCCGCGACTGGGGCGCAAGCAGCGACTCAACGAGAAGCAGCGTGGAAGTCTGTGGACCATCTTCTCGGCGCTGCAACAGCGGCTCGACCGGTCGGCCATGATGACGATGCCGCACGTGTATGCGGCAGTCACCGCGGCCATCGGAACCGATATTATCAACCCATTCGACTTTGCGGTCGTGGATGAGGCCCAGGACGTTGGTGTCGCGCAGCTGCGCTTTCTGTCGGCCCTGGGCGGCGGCCGACCCGACGCGCTGTTCTTTGCCGGCGATCAGGGGCAACGCATCTACCAGCTGCCCTTCTCGTGGAGGTCGCTGGGTGTGGATATCAGGGGCCGTTCGCAGGTACTGCGCGTCAACTACCGCACCTCACACCAGATCCGGGGCCTGGCCGACACGCTGCTCGGTGATGAGCTGCGCGACGTGGACGGCATTGTCGAGGAACGTCGGAACACGGTGTCGGTGTTCAACGGCCCCGAGCCGCGGGTCGAGATCGTGGCCGACGCAGACGCCGAACGCACCCTCATTGCCGGGTGGCTTCGCGAGCAGGTCAGTGCGGGCGTTCAGCCGGGAGAGATTGGCGTGTTCGTTCGCACCCGATTTGAGGTAGCCCGGGCGCAGGCTGCTGTAGAGCTTGCTGGCCTTTCCGTGACCACTCCGCAGCCCGGCGTGGAGGCCGAAACCGGGAAGGTGGTACTGATGCCCATGCAGTTGGCCAAAGGTCTCGAGTTTCGCGCGGTGGTGGTCGCCGCCTGCGATGACGAGGTGCTCCCGCTTCAGTCGCGTCTGGAGACGGCGGGCGAGGAGTCAGACATCGATGACATCCTCGCCACGGAGCGTTACCTGCTGTATGTGGCGTGCACCAGAGCCCGTGATGCGCTGTTGATCACGGGAGTTGCGCCGGCATCTGAGTTTCTCACGGACTTGCAGAGCCACTCGATCTCCCGCTGAACCCGAGCACAACAGTCTCCTGTCAGGCGACGTGTTCAGCGAGCTTGCCCGCCAAATCAAAAAGACGGACGCTGTCCGTGCCAATCACCGCCTTGAGCTTTCTGTCGCAGTTGATCCTTCTGGGGTTCTTGGCGTCCTGCAGTCCGTTCTTCTTGATGTAGTCCCAGACCTTCTCCACAAGGCTCTGCCGGGTCAACGGCTCTCGGCCCACAATTCGCGCCAATGCATCTGAAGGGGTCAGGAGAGTGTCGTCAGGCTCGGCTTCGTCTTCTGCGTCGTCGAAGATGGACCAGTCAGCCGGTTTCTTCCCGGCGGGTTTGCTTTTGAAATACCCAGGTTTGGCCGTCTTCAGCGCGGCCTCTGCCTGCTTTGCGTCTCGTGGCTCAAGCTGCCAGAGATTAAGCCTTCCGTTCACGCCCATGACTGGCTGGCTGAACTCGCGTGGGTCGGCAAGTCGCCAGTACCACTGATCCTCCTCGGGAGGGCCTGTGACAACAGCATCGTCAGCAGTAGCGCCATCCCGTAGTTGCTCCGGCGACCAGATGTCTTCAAGGGTGACGATGCCAACAACGGCCGTTCGAGGCAGATCACGGAGCGCTTGCAAACTACCGATGCCAACGGCCTCAAAGAGCGGTTCAAATCCCCACCCAAGCCATTCCTCGTACTGCGGCCCGCTCGAGGCAGCAGAGGACGCATGGATCAAGAGGGGGCCCCGGTAGTCTGTCTTCCAGGAGCGAACTTCGAAGCGCTTCGCGCCGCGAACGATCATCGAGGCCCACGGTTGCTTGATTGACAGTACACGCATGACAAACTCCAGAACGATTCGTGGGGGGTAGTTGGCCGCTGGATGCTTCTGATTGGTGAAGATGTGATGTATGGGTCCGTGGCGCCAACCCGCATTTCTGACAATTTATGGTTGCCTGTGGATACCCGCACACGACAGGGGCTTGGCATCCTGGACCACCGTATCGCAACGCTGCGAGTCAGCCCATTATTGGAGGTCCCCAACCTCCGAGGCCGGCCATGTCGTCGCTGTACCCCTTCGCCCAGCACACGTTGGTCATCACCGGGGTCGGCCGCGCCGGACAGGTGGGTGAGGCGCTGGCCCGCCACTTTGCCGGACTGGGGGCATCGCTGGCACTGCTCGACCTGAGCGAAGACGAAGCACAGGCGCGCGCCGCCGAACTCTCGCCGGTGCGCAGCGGGCAGCGCTTCACGGCCCACGCCGCCAACCTGGCCGACGCGCAGGCGGCGCAGCAGGCCATGGCCAGCGTGCTGTCCGCACATCACACCTCGGCACTCCACGGCGTCATCTGTGTGGCCGGCGGCTTCGGCATGACGGGCGCCCTGTCTGATGCCGACCCCGACGCCTGGCACAAGCAGTTCACCATCAATCTCGACACGGCCTTTGCCACCACGCGCGCGGCGCTGCCCGCCTTGCGCGAAGGCAAGGGCAGTCTCGTGTACTTCGGCTCTGCCGCCGCGCTGCCCGGGGGCAGCCCCAGAGGCATGGCCGCCTACGCCGCCGCCAAGAGTGGTGTGCTCACCCTCATGCGCAGTGTCGCGCTGGACGAACGGGCACACGGCGTGCGCGCCAATGCGGTGGCCCCCACCGCCATTCGCACCGCCACCAACATGGCGGACATGGGCGACAAGTCCGACTACGTGGAGCGCGAGTCGGTGGCCGAGGTGGTGGCCTTTCTGCTCAGCGACGCGGCGCGCAATGTGACCGGTCAGACGATCACGCTGAGCTGATCAACCATGACATTCCCCTCCATTCCGGAAATCCGCGCCGCCCGCACACGGCTCGGTCAGCGGGTTGTTACCACGCCTGTCCGTGAATTGGTGGACCACGCCTTGGCCGAGCGCCTGCCCATGGGCACCCGCGTGTGGCTCAAGGAGGAACTGTTCCAGCGCACGGGTTCCTTCAAGCCGCGTGGCGCACTCACGGTCATGCTGGAGCTGAGCGACGAGCAGCTGGCGCGCGGCGTGACCGGTGTGTCGGCCGGCAATCACGCGATCTCGCTGGCTTATGCGGCGCGCGAACTCAAGACCAGCGCCACCGTGGTCATGCCACGCACCGCCAGTCCCTTCCGCATTGCCATGTGCCGCGAGCTCGGCGCGCAGGTGGAACTGGTGGAGAATGTGCACGAAGCCTTCGCGCGCGTGCGCGAAATCGAAGCGGCCGAGCAACGCGCCTTCGTGCATCCCTACGAGGGACCACGCACGGCACTCGGCACCGCCACGCTGGGCCTCGAGTTCATGGAGCAACTCGCCGCGGAGAACGTCACACCCGATGCCATTGTTGTCGCGGCGGGCGGTGGTGGACTCACCGGTGGTGTGGCCTGCGCCGTCAAGCAGCTTTCGCCGAGCACGCAGGTGTTCGTGGTGGAGCCCGAGGGCGCCGACACCATGCACCGCAGCTTCGCCGCCGGCAGCCCACAGGCCATCGAGAAGGTGCAGACCATTGCCGACTCACTCGGTGCGCCGCGCTGTGAGCCCTACTCATACTCGCTCAACAAAGCCTTCGTCGACGAGGTCGTGCTGGTGCGCGACGACCAGATTCGCGACGCCATGCGTCTGCTCTTCCGCAGCGCCAAGCTGGTCACCGAACCCGCCGGCGCGGCATCACTGGCCGCGCTGCTGCATCCGCTGCGCGAGCGCCTCGCCGGCCGCACCGTTGGTCTCGTGATCTGCGGCGGGAATATCGACGCGGCGACGTTCTCGACACACCTCGCGGTGTAAGTCTCAACTTCCGATTCTCGACTCTCAGATCTCATTTCTCAGGTCTCAGATCTCATTTCTCAGATCTCAGATCTCAGATCTCAGATCCCATCCCCCTGCGTTAAGGCTCCTGCCCTACGGCTTCCGAACCACGGCTTCCGGCGAAGGGCTATCGCAGTTTGCCGTTCCGCCCACGGCTATCGCAGTTTGCCGTTCCGCCCACGGCTATCGCAGTTTGCCGTTGTAGTTTTACCGGATGGCTTCAGACCGAAACGCTCCCTGCCCCTGCGGCTCCGGCCGCAAGTTCAAGAAATGCCACGGTGCCGCCCTCCCCCCCGAGGCCGCCGCCCTGCCCGCCCCGGAGCGCGAACGCCTGCAGCGCGCCGTGCAGCTGCTCGAACGTGATCGCCGCGTGCACACCGAACTCAACGACTGGTGCGATCGCAAACTCGGCCCCGACTGGGCCAATGCCGCCCTCGACGAGTTTGCCGGCGCGCCCGACGTGGATTTGAGCGAGTTCGACGAATCGTTCTACGGCCACTGGCTGCTCCACCATCGTCCCGCAGCGAGCGGTCAGGCCACACCCGCCAAACAATGGCTCGAGGCCCAGCGCGCGCGGCACGGGCATCGCATGGACGGCGACATCGACGCCCTCATCACCGCGCTCGGTGAATCACGCGTGGGCTTCTGGCGCATCCAGGACGTCGAACCCGGCGTGGGCTACACCCTGCACGACCTGCTCAGCAACAGTGCCGCCTTTGTCCACGACGACACCGGCGCCCTCGGCGACATCGTCGATGACGTCTGCCTCGCCTATGTCACCACGCTCGACGATCTGCAGATCGTGACCGGCGCCTATCTCGACCTGCTCCCGCGCGAGGAAGCCGAGCAGGTGGTGGAGGCCCTGCGTGAGGCCGCTGGCATGCAAACCCAGACGGCAACCGCCGCGCCACTTCGTGCGTTTCTTGGTGACTACCGCAATCACATCACGCTGCGCAATCTCTGGCACACGCATGCCAACGCCTACTGGGAGGCGCAGGATCATGACCACGAGCAGCACGATCAGGACCTCGGCGTGCTCGACCCGCAGGACCCACGAGTGACCGACGACCGATGAACCGACGCGACTTCGTGACCTCCACCACCCTCGCGGCCGCCGCCCTCGGACTGCCCGAGGCCGCGCACGCCCTCGACACCACTTCACCGGCTCCCGCCATGTCCGATTCCACGCAGGCGACGCCAGACTCGCCGCGCGCCACCCGCAAGATCCTCATCGCCGGCGGCGGCTTCCGCACGAAGTTCATCGGCTACATGGCCCAGCTCACCGGCAAGACGAGGCCGCGCATCTGCTACCTGCCCACGGCGAGCGCCGACAGTCCGCAGTCGGCCCTTGGCTTCTATCAGGCCTGCGCCCCGCTCAATGTCGAGCCCTTCGTGCAGAACATGTACATCGAAAGCCTCTCGCAGACCCAGGGCTTCGATGAAGTGCTGCTGTCCATGGACGCCATTGTGGTGAGCGGCGGCAACACGCTCAATCAGCAGGCCATCTGGAAGGCGCAGGGCGTGGACGTCATTCTGCGCGAAGCCTGGGACCGTGGCATCGTGCTCGGCGGCGCCAGCGCCGGCTCCCTCTGCTGGTTCGACGAGGGCACCACCGACTCGCGCCCCAAGGCCCTGTCCATCGTGAAGTGTCTGGGCTTCCTCAAGGGCAGCCACTCGCCGCACTACGACGCCGAAGCGGGACGCCGGCCGCTGTATCACAAGCTCATCGGCTCAGGCGAGATGCAGCCCGGTTACGCCTGTGACAACGATGCCGGCATCTACTTCGAGGACAACACCGTCAAGCGCGTCGTGCACACGCGTGCCGAGGCCAAGTGCTACTACGTGAGCGTGGTCAACGGCAAGGTCGAAGAGCGCGTGCTCGAACCGGAGATGATCTGAATGGGCGCAGCGGGCACAGCGGCACGCAAAGCCACCCTGTACGGCTTCAAGTCCTGTGACATGGTCCGCAAGGCCATGAAGTGGCTCGACGAACACCAGGTGGCCTACGAGTTCGTGGACTATCGCCGGGAGGCACTCGACCCCAAGGTCGTGGACGGCTGGTTTGCGCGCGCGGGCTGGGAGAACGTCTTCAACCGCAACTCCACCACCTTCAAGGAGCTGCCGGAGAGCGAGAAGACCGGCATCACTCAGCCCAAGGCCAAACGCATGATCCTGGCCGAAACCAACCTCATCAAGCGTCCGCTGCTCGACACGGGGTCGGACATTCTGCTCGGCTTCAAGGCCGAGACATGGAGCAGGGCGCTGGGCAAATAGGCGCAGCACTGGCGCCTCCCCGGGCGGTGATCCACCTTACACCGCAGCATGAGCCTCGCCGCCCGCCGACGCCCTGCCGTTCGCGGTGTAGTCCTCGATCGCTCCCTCGAGGAACTGCCCCTCTTCCGGCTCAGCGACTCCGCCGACGACGCCCCCGTGTCGTTCACCACCGAGAACGGGGGGCGCTGGCGCGTCATCCCCGCGCCCGGCGATCGCCTGCCCGGCACTTTCGACCAGGACGTCTACGTCGAAATCCTGCACCGCTACCACGAGGCGGGCAGCCCGGCCGATGGCGCCGTGACCTTCACGCTGCACGCCTTCCTGCGGTCCATGGGGCGACGGGCCGATGGGCGCACCTACGAACAGTTGCGTGCGGCCCTCACCCGCCTCGAACGCACCACCCTCGAGAGCACCGAAGGCGCCTACTGGTCGGCCCAGTCCGGCTCGGCCGACCTCAGCTTCACCGTGCTCAGCACGGTGAGCGTGCAGCGCCGCCGCGTGGCCGACCGCGAGCAACTGCACCTCTTTGGCAATCTGGCCGCCGGCGAGCCCGGTGACGCTCGTGTGACCCTCTCGGCCACGCTGCGCGCCAATCTGGCCGCGCGGCACACCGTCACCCTGTCAGCGTCCCGCTACGCGGCCCTCACCAGCCCGGTGGCCCGCCGGCTCTACCGCATGCTCGAAGTGGCCCGGGCCGACGGCCGGCTCTCCTGGCGTCTGCCACTCGAACGACTGGCGGAGCAGCTGCCGCTCACCCAGCGATACCCCAGCCACCTCCAGCGCGTCCTCCAACCAGCGCACGAGATGCTGCTCAGCGCCGGGCTGGTGCGCGACATCGCCATCCGGCAGTACGACAAGGCCTGGCACGTGGACTATGTGATCGGCTCCCGTCCCAAGGACGAAGGCTGACCGCGCGGTTCGTCCCTGACACAGGTCGCAGGAACAGCGGCTCCTCCTGTGCGTACGTATATGCAGTACCTTTTTCGGTCCTTCCTTCGTGAGACCCGCATGACCCGGAACCGCAAGGCCGTACTGGCCAGCCTCGTGCTCGTCCCCCTGCTCGCCTCCGGCTTCGCGCTGCAGGCGCGCTCGACGCGGGGCGGCGCTCAGCTCCTCGACCAGGTGCTCACCTTCGTGGCCCTGCGCTACGTGGACACGCTGGACGCCCAGGCGCTCTACGAGAAAGCCGCGCGCGGCCTCGTGAAGGAGCTCAACGACCCCTACACCGAACTCTTCACGCCCAAGCAGCTCGAAGAGTTCTCGCGCAACACCAACGGTCGCTACGCCGGCCTCGGCATGGAGATCTCGAAGGTCGGTGACTACGTCACCGTCAACAAGGTCTTCCCCAACTCACCGGCGGAGCAGGGCGGCGTGCTCGAGGGCGACAAGATCGCCATCATCGACACCGTCAATGCGCGCGGCTTCAACACGCAGCAGGTGCAGAACAAGCTGCTGGGTCCCATCGGCTCGCCGATCACCGTGCAGTTCCTGCGCGTGGGCGTGTCGCAGCCCATCAAGCTGAGCTTCAAGCGCGCCGAGATTCACGTGCCGGCCGTGCCCTTTGCCATGATGCTCGACGAGCGCACCGGCTACGTGCCGCTGCAGCGCTTCTCCGAGCAGACCACCGAAGACATCGCCAACTCGGTGCTCGCGCTGCGCAAGCAGGGCGCCAAGGGTGTGATCATCGACCTGCGCGGCAACCCGGGCGGCATTCTCGAGGAAGCCTTCTCCATGTCCAACCTGTTCCTGCCCAAGGGCAAGGAACTGCTGTCGGTGCGCGGTCGTGGTGAGTTCCAGAAGTTCGTGTCGCAGCAGGACCCGCTGGCGCCGGAAATTCCCCTCGTCGTGATGGTGGACGGTGGCTCGGCCTCCGCGTCGGAGATCGTGGCCGGTGCGCTGCAGGACTACGATCGTGCACTCGTGCTTGGCACCACCAGCTTCGGCAAGGGCCTCGTGCAGAGCGTGTACAATCTCGACGGTGGCTACGCGCTCAAGATCACGACGGGCAAGTGGTACACGCCCTCGGGTCGCTCCATTCAGAAGGAGCGCAAGATGAACGCCGAAGGTCAGTACGTTGAAGTGCTGCCCGACAGCCTCGAGACGGATTCGGTGCGCAAGGCGCGCCCCGTGTACAAGTCGGCCAGCGGCCGCACGGTGTATGGCGGCGGCGCCATCACGCCCGACGTGATCGTGTCGCCCGATACGCTCTCGAGCGCCGAGCAGGCGCTGCGCCGCGCGCTGCTGCCGCACTTCGCCAAGTACTTCGCGCATGTGAATGCCGTGGCCGAGGAGCAGAAGGGCAAGGTGAAGCCCGACTTCGCCTACAACACGGCCTGGCGTGATCAGGTGTATCAGCGCCTGCTGGCCGACACGGTGAAGATCGACAAGGCCGTGTGGGATGCCGGTGCCACCGACGTGGATCGTGCCATCGACGCGCGCGTGGCCAAGGTGGCCTTTGGCGACACGCTGGTGCTGCGTCGCGGTCTCAAGGACGACAACCAGCTGCGCCGTGCCATGGAGCTCATGCGCAAGGGCACGACCCAGCGCGAGATCTTTGCGGCCGCCGCCGCGGCTCCCGCTGTCACCAAGGCACGTTCGGGCCAGTAAGGCCACTCGGGTTCATTGAGGGAAGGCCCGCATCGGACAGTCCGGTGCGGGCCTTCCATTTTTCTGTTTCGGCAAGTTCGCTCAACAGCTCACGCGGAGGCGCGGAGAAGAAGAGAACGCAGAGTGCTTTTCTCTGCGTCCTCCTTACCTCAGCGCCTCTGCGTGAGCTGTTCAGCGAATCAGCCAAACAATAGGAAGCGGCCGTCGAACTCTAAACCCGACTTACTATGTCGGAATTATGCGTATTTCCCCCAATGGTCGCCCCCCGTAGTTGCACCTAGGCTTCGGCCCATGATCCCCTCTCCCAATTTCCGCACCGGGTTGACGGCTGCGTTCACGCTGTCCGCCCTGACCCTCGCAGCCTGCGGCCCCAAGGCCGACGCGCCGGCTGCCGACAGCGCCGCTCCAGCCAGCGCGGCCGTCGGCAGGGTGATTGCCGCCGACTCCGCCGAAGCCCACTTTGGCGCCCTCACGCAGCTCACCGACGGCGGGGAGAACGCCGAGGCCTACTGGAGCGCTGATGGCCAGTACATCACGTTCCAGAGCACGCGTGACGGCCGCAGCTGCGATCAGCAGTACACCATGAAGGCCGACGGCAGCGAGCTCACCAAGGTGAGCGTGGGCGGCAAGACCACCTGCGGCTGGTTCCTGCCTGGCGGCAACCGCCTGTTCTTCGCGGCCACGCATCATGCCGACAGCGCCTGCCCGCCGCGTCCCGATCCGTCCAACGGCTACGTGTGGGGCATCGACCCGTACGACATCTACACCGTCAATCGTGACGGGTCGGACCTGCAGCGCCTCACCAACTACGGCGTCTACACGGCGGAAGGTGTGCTCTCGCCCGATGGCAAGCGCATCGTGTTCACGAGCCTCAAGGACGGAGACCTCGACATCTACACCATGAATGTCGACGGCACCGACGTGAAGCGTCTCACCACCACGCCGGGCTACGACGGTGGCCCGTGGTGGTCGCCTGACGGCACGAAGATCGTGTATCGCGCCTGGCACTACGACAACGAGCAGGACCTCAAGGCATATCAGGACCTGTTGGCCAAGAACATGATCCGCCCCAACAAGATGGAGCTCTGGGTCATGAACGCCGATGGCAGCGAGCAGCGCCAGATCACGCAGCTCGGTGGCGCCAACTTCGGTCCGTCGTGGACGCCCGATGGGCAGCGCATCATTTTCTCGAGCAACCACAAGAACCCGCGCAGCCGCAACTTCGATCTCTACACGGTCAAGCTCGATGGCAGCGACCTGCAGCAGATCACCTTCAATCCCGAGTTCGACGGTTTCCCCATGTTCAGCCCCGATGGCTCGAAGCTGATTTTTGCGAGCAATCGTGGCGCCACCAAGGAAGGCGAGACCAATCTGTTCGTGGCAGAGTGGAAGCCGTAATTCGCGGCGCCACACAATGAACAACAAACCGCCGCCTCACTCTCTGGTGAGGCGGCGGTTTGTCGTTGCGGCTCCTGCGATGTGCTGCGATGTCCTGCGTTGTGCGGTGCTGCTGTGCAGTGGCTCGCGAATCAGACCGCGGCCGGCACGGCCGCCGGCTGCGCCTGGACTTCGATGTGCAGCTTCACGTCTTCGCTCACCAGCACGCCGCCGGCCTCGAGGGCCACGTTCCACACCAGACCCCACTCCTTGCGGTTGATCTTGGCCTCGAGCGACGCCGACACCTTTTCGTTGCCCCAGGGATCCTTGGCCGGACCACCAATCTCGCCCTTGAGCGTGACGGGCTTGGTCACACCACGAATGGTGAGGTTGCCCGTGGCCGTCACGTCATCACCCGAGCGCTCGAACTGCGTCAGCACGAACGACGCCTTGGGGTGGTTCTCCACATCGAAGAAGTCGGCGCTCTTGAGGTGGCCGTCGCGCTGGCCACTGCCCGTGTTGAGCGAGGCGAGGTCGATGTCCACCGTCACGTTCTGCACCACGCCACCCTCTTCGGTGATGCTGCCTTCGAACTGGTCGAAGGTGCCACGAACGGTGGAGATGCCCATGTGCTTGACGGAGAACTGGATCTGGCTGTGCGCGAGGTCGATAGTCCACTGCATGATGAAATCCTCAGGAGCCGAAGGTGGAGGAGCAACGAGTCATCACCGATATGTTGGCGTGACGTTGTCTTACTACTGAGTATTATACACAACAAAGAGGGCCCGTCAAGGGCCCTCCGTGTTTGCTCCCCAACCCGGGTCTATCCGCTCAGTCCGCCGGCGGCAGATTGGCGGCGTGGCGCCCCACGTCGCGCAGCATGTCGGCCACGTGCTGCTGGTCCTCGCTGGGAATGCCAGCCATGGCCCGGGTGATGACCGCCGCGTGGGCCGGGAAGATGTCCCGCACCAGCTCCTCGCCCTTGGCGGTGAGCGCCGCATAGCGGGCCCGCCGGTCGCTCTCGCAGGTCCGCCGCTCCACCAGCCCCTTGGCCACCAGGCGATCCACGAGAAAGGTGATGCCCCCGCTTGAGACGAGAATGCGCTTCTGCACCTCCCCGAGCAGCATGGGGCCCCGATGGTAGAGGGCCTCCAGGATGCCAAACTCGGCCAGGGTCAGGCCATGCCGGGCGACATCGGCCGAGGCAAGGTCGGACACCGCCGCCTGCGCGCGGGACATGATGACCCAAAGCCGCAGCGCTGCGGCCGTGCGTTCATCGACGTCCGGTTCATGCGCTTCGGGGTGGGGGGCGTCGGAGTGGGGATGGGTGGTGGGCATGATTCCAACAGTCGAAGGTTCGGGCTCCGTACGCAAGAGTGCACCAAAATGCTTCAGTTCGCGAGCCGGAACTTGGACCGGAGCCCCTGCTGTCCTCTGCGAGGCGGTAGGACTAACCGATATGGAATTTTTGACCGGTTACGATGGACCACAAATTTTCAAGGGCCGGTACCCAATCGAACCTGGAATATTTAGGTTGCGGTGTTGGCCACTCCCACCCGGCCATCGCACTCAAAGTGAGGAGGCGTGATGCGAAAGCCACGACCGAACACGTACAATCCAGCGCAGGCGCTGCATCTCATCGCCGCCGACCGCACTGGACTGCCCCTGAGCTGTCCCTCCTGCTCCGGTCCCATCGACCGCGACCCCATGGCTCATCCGCCGCCACCCAATTCTCACGTGACGCTGAAGTGTGCCGAGTGTGGCCGTCTGGCCCGCTACATCGCCGGCGTCAACTGACCGAATCCTCTTCACAAACAAAGCGCCCCGACCGGCATGGTCGGGGCGCTTGTGTTTCCGGCAACGCATCACCGCGCCGAGCTCACCAGTTGATGGTGCCCTGCTTGCTCGTATCCACGTCTTCCTGCTGCCCACTCTTGAACAGGAAGGCGTCCATGTTGCGCGTGAGGAAGGTGCGCGCCTGCGGGTCCATGACATTGAGCCCGTAGTGGTTGATGAGCATGGTCTGCTGCTTGAGCCACTGGCCCCAGCAGTCCTTGCAGATCTCGGTCACGATGCGCGCGCCGATGGCGCCGGGAAACGGCGGACGCTCGAAGCCTTCACGCGTGGTGCTGCAGCGGGTGCAGGTCACGTCGGCCATGCTCACTCCGTGATGCGGGCGTGCACACCCTCGCGGGCGTACTTCACTTCGGCGAGTCCGAAGAGCGAGAGCAGCTTGATGTACATCCAACCGATGTCGAACTCGAACCAGCGGTGCGCGAACTTCGCGCTGTGCGGATCGGCGTGGTGGTTATTGTGCAGTTCTTCGCCCGCGATGATGATGCCGAAGGGCGAGATGTTGCGGCTCTCGTCCTTCACATCATGGTTGCGGTAGCCGAGGGCGTGACCGATGCCGTTGATGACGCCGGCGGCCCAGAAGGGAATCCAGATCATCTGGATGCCCCACACCACCGGACCGATGAACCAGCCGAAGAGCCAGATGTTGATGGCCAGCATGAAGAAGATGCCGATGTTGGAGCGCTTGTCGAGCAGGTGACGCTCCATCCAGTCATCGGGCGTGCCCTTGCCGTACTTGTCGAGCATGCCGGGCTGACGCACCGCTTCGCGGTAGTAGAAGGCGCCCTTGAGCAGGATGTTGCGCAGGCCCTCCACCACCGGGCTGTGCGGATCGCCCTCGCGATCGGCGTAGGCGTGGTGCTTGCGATGGCAGGCCACCCACTCCTTGGTCTTGATCGCGGTGGTAAGCCACAACCACACGCGCATGGGCACTTCCACCAGGCGGTGGAACTGCACGCCGCGGTGGGTCTGCGAGCGGTGCAGGAACAGCGTGACACAGATATTGGTGAGGTGACCGGCCACCAACACGAACACGACCGGCTTCCACCAGTCGCTTCCCCAGCTTCCGAACTCGGGCATCGATACTCCAGTACGTGGTCGAACGCTGTCCCGTCGCACACCGCGCGAGGGACAGCCTTGGAAACCTAGCGTCGGCCCCGGGCGGCGCCACCCTGCCGCGCGTACTCCGGCCTCCGGTGAAATACGGATGACCGCGCGGCAACGTGGACCCGCCGGTCCAGCCTTCCGCGTCCAGCATCCGGCGTCCAGCCGCCGCTCCAGAGCCAGCCAGCAGCAATGGTGTCAGCCGCAGTCCTTTTCAAAAGCCTTGTCGCGGATGACACGGATGAAATGGAAACCACACGGATGAACAACATTGACCGCCGTTGATCCGTGCCGTTTCCGCCACATCCGCGCAATCCGCGACAAGGCAGTTCAACGATCCATCCCGACCACGGGCACTCGCAGTCACGATCAGATCGTCAACAGCTCACGCAGAGAGGAATGGAGAACCGCAGAGAGCGCGGAGTGTGCATACCTCTGCGCCCTCTGCGCCCTCCATTCCTCTGCGTGAGCTGTTGAACGACCCAGCCGCCGCTCCGGAGCCGGCAAAAACAACAAGATCCTGTTGTTTCCGTTTGAATCCGCGAAATCCGCGGTAATCAGTCACACGATCTCACGGATGCCGCGCGAACCAGGCAATCACGGCGTCCGCCACCAGGTCCCGCTCGTAGTCCGCCGAGATGATGTGTCCCGAGCCCTCGAGCCACTGCGCCGACTTGTCCGTCACCCCAAGCGCCGCAAAGCAGCGCTCGGCGCGCGCGAACTCGATGCGATTGTCATGACGCGATTGCAGATACAGCGTGGGCACCGTCACCCGCGGCAGCGCCCGTTCGGCACGCAGCGCCACCTGCCGCAGTCCGCGCAGCATGCGCGAGGTGACAATGCCCGGCCCCAGCGCCTGTCGCCGCGCTTCGGGATCGTGAATGGACCGCTCCCCACCCGTGCTGCGGAAATACGGTGCCGGCGAGAACGCCGACAAACGCGCCTGCCACTGCAGCGCATCGGGCATGCCGAGAAACGGTGCCAGCAAGGCCAGCGCCGGTGTATCGGGACAGGCCACCGCCTGCAGCACCGCCAGCGCGCCACCCATGCTCTGTCCGCAGAGATAGACGCGCGCATGCCGCGCGCGCAGTTCGGCATGACAGGCACGCACATGCGCAAACCACGCCGCCGCATGCGCCTCGCGCGCCATGTCGCGCAGTGCGCGCCCGTGACCGGGCAGACGTGGCACCATGACCGTATAACCCGCCGCGTGCAATCGCCGCGCGAAATGCGCCATGGACTGCGGCGTGTCATTGAAGCCATGCAGCACCAGCACCGCCCGGTCGGTGTCGGCCACGAGGTGCAGGGCCGCGGCGCCACGCACCACGCCCTCGGCGTCCAGCGGCCGACGCGACGCATCACTCGTTTCGAAATGCGAGGCCACGCGCCGCCGCCACGACCAGGTCCACCACGCGCCGGCGGACACGAGCGCCAAGGCGGCCGCGCCCACCTCCGTCATCGGCATCAGTAGCGCGGAATCCCGGGATCGACCGTGAGACTCCACGCATCGATGCCGCCCTGCACATTGATGAGCGACGTGAAGCCCTGCTGCGCCAGCCAGTTGGCCGCCATCTCGCTGCGCATGCCGTGATGACACAGCAGGGCGTAGCTGCGCGAGGGATCGAGGGAGGCCACCTGCTGGGGCAGCGTGTTGAGCGGCAGATGCGCGCTGCCGGCCACCTGCGCGGTCTCCACTTCCCAGGCCTCACGCACATCGATGAGCACCGGCGGATTGGGGCCCGCGAGAAGCGCCGCCACCTCGGCGGGCATGAGCTGCTGTACCATGGGTCGGGAGACGGGTGAAGATGAAGAGTGATCGGACGTCGTGCGGGCCGCCGAGCCGCAGGCCGAGCACTCGGCACGGCGGGCAATGCCAATGCGCTGCTGATCATGCGTGAGCAGGTCGAGCAGCAGCAGCTGACCCACCAGCGGTTCACCGATCTGCGTGATGAGCTTGATGACTTCGGTGGCCTGCAGCAATCCCACGATGCCCGGCACCACACCCAGCACCCCTTCCTCGGCGCAGGTCGGTACCGTGCCCGGCGCCGGCATCTCCGGAAAGAGGCAGCGGTAGCAGGGGCCGCCCGGCGCCGCGAACACACTCACCTGCCCCTCGAAGCGCGCCACACTGCCGTACACCAGCGGCATGCCGTGCGCGAGGCAGGCATCGTTGAGCGCATAGCGCGTGGGGAAGTTGTCCGTGGCGTCGAGCACCACGTCGTGCTCCCGCGTGAGGGCGGCGGCATTCTGCGCCGTGAGCCGGGTGTTGTGCAGCACCACCTGCACGTCCGGGTTGAGCGCACGAAGCCGCGCGGCCGCCACGTCCAGCTTGGGCTGTCCCACATCGGGCGTGGTGAAGAGCAGTTGCCGGTGCAGGTTGCTTTCGTCCACCACGTCTTCGTCGATGAGCGTGAGCTGCCCCACGCCGGCCGCCGCGAGGTACATGGCCGCAGGCGAGCCCAATCCACCGACTCCCACCACACACACGCGGGCCGAGAGCAGGCGCTGCTGCGCCTCGGCACCGAACCCCTTGAGCACGACCTGCCGCGCGTATCGGCGCGACCACAGCGCCTGATCAGATGACGACACGGCCAATCCGCTCACTTCCTGGGGGCAGCGCTGAGCGCGTCCTGCGCCGTCTTGAGCGCCGACGCCGCCTGCCCGAAGCGTGTCACCAGATCCGTCACTTCGGCCTGCGTATCCGACGCCGTGCCGTAGCGAATGGCTTCGTTCACACCCGGGAAGACCATGCTCGAGTAGCCGTTGTCCACGTCCGAGGCATAGATGAGCGTGCGATACCACGGCCGGCTCTTGAGGCCCGCGTCACGCGCAAAGATCCGTTCCACCAGCATGAGCTGCGTGTTGACGGCATCGCGCTGGGCCTTGGTCAGCCCCTTGGCGAGCGCTGCATCGCGGGCCTCGTTGAACGCGCGCGCCGCCTGCTCCATGCCGGCAATGGCCTTGGACAGTTCACCCACCGGCGCGGTGCTCCAGCCCTTTTGCGTGAGGCCGCGCTCCACCGGACCCAGATAACGCGACATGGTGCGCGCGAACTCGGCGTAGTCGTAGGGCAGCACCTCCGCATTGGCGAGGCGCAGCGCAAAGGCCGCCCCGATGCGCGCCGCCGTGGCGTGATAGAGGAAGCCCGGGTCGCCGAACTTCTCCATCCAGGCAAAGGTGTCGTACGCGGAGTGGTAGATGCCCGACGGCCCGCCAAATCCCCAGTCGGCGTTGGGGATGCCGAAGTGATTGTAGAAGCCCGCGAAGTCACTGCCGCCGCCCGGATCACCCATGGGAGGCTCCAGGGTGTCCGCCCGCGTGCCGCTGGTGAGGCGCCAGGCCTCGTACACCGTGCCCCGTCCGCGCGGATCGGGCACACTCTTCACCACATCACGCAGAATGGCGCGCATGCTTGGCGTGCCACCGCCACCGAACTGCGAGCCCTGCGCCGACACGTCCTGATTGAGATAGGCCACCGCACTGCGCTTGAGGCGCAGCGAGTCGTCTTCCACATACTCGGTGCTGCCCATGAGGCCCCACTCTTCCGCGTCCCAGGTCGCGAAGACGATGGTGCGCTTGGGCCGCTCACCCCGCTTGGCCATGTCGCTGAGCGCCTGCGCGGCTTCCAGCACACTCACGGTGCCGCTGATGTTGTCGGCCGCGCCCGCTCCCCAGCTGTCGCGATGCGCACCGATGTACACGTACTGCTCGGGATACTCGCTGCCGCGCAGGAAGCCGAGTGTGTTGTGGATCTGCTTGGTGCCGGCCGTGGCGGCGTCAGTGGTGACGCTGACCTTCACACGCACTGGCCCCGGACCCACGTGATAGCGCAGCGCGAGCCCGCCCTGCCAGCCGCGCGGAATGTCGGTGCCACGCACACCGGCCAGCAGCTGCTGCGCGTTGGCGGCGCCAACGGGCACCACCGGAATGCGCGGCAGATTGGTCTGCTCCACGGTGAGACGCGGCGCGCCGGGCTTGCTGGCATAGCCCGGCGTGAGCGGATCACCGGTGCCGTTGAACACACTGCCGCGCTGCACCCCGAACACGGGACGCATGGGTCCTTCGGGATACACATCACCCTGCACAAACCCGTCGTCGAGCGGGTCGGTGTAGATCAGCAGCGCCACGGCACCACGCTTCTCGGCCTCCCGCGCCTTGATGCCGCGGAAGCTGCGGCCGTAGCGGGCCAGCACCACCTTGCCCTTCACCGACACCCCCATCGAATCGAGGGTGGCATAGTCTTCAATGAGGCCGAAGTTGACGAAGACCAGTTCGCCTTCGCCCGTGCCGGCCGCGCTCGAACCATTGACGGTGAGATACTGCGGCAGCGCCGTCACCGGATCGCCGGCAATCGGCCGCTCCGACAGGTCCAGCGCCACCGTATCCCGGCCCATCATGGTCACCGATACGCCGGTGGCATGCGGCAGCCACACGTCGTAGCTGCGCAGTTCGGTCTGCAGGCCCATCGCCTTCATCTGCGCGATGACGTAGTCGGCCGTTCGCTTCTGCGCCGGTGTGCCGGCCACGTGCGGCTCCTTGCTCAGCTCCTGCGCGTGCGTACGGGCGCGGGCCGGCAGCGGACCACCAATGGCCATCTGCTCGAGCTGGCGCTGCGCCAGCGAGGTGGCCGGCGAGAAGCCGGTGATGGCGGGCAACTGCTGCGCATGGGCAGCGGTGGCCAGCAGGCTGCTCAACACAACGGCCGCAGCGTGGGGTGGCAAACGACGGTACGTCACGTCGAGAATCTCCGGAAGGCGGGGAATCTGCAGCATGACGCCCGCTCCGCCATCCCGCAAGCGACGGCGAAAAACGGCTCCCGACGTACGGCTTCTGCCCTGCGGCTTCTGCTCTACGGCTTCCGCCCTACGACTTCTGCCCCGGGGCTTCCGCAGTTTGCTGTCAGTCTGCCTCGTACTCTTCCGCTGCCCTGAGCAGCGCCTGCTGCAGCAGCGCCTCCTTGTCCCCGCTCTCGGGCAGGGCGGCCGACAGCGCCGTGTACTGGCGCAGCATTTCGTCTTCCAATTGTCCGCGGGTGGGACTGTTGAGTCCCAGCACGGCCAGCGACATCACCGCCAGGTCGCGCAGCTGCCGCAGTGTTTCGTCATCCAATGCTGCGAGCGAGGCCGGCCGCGGCGCCGGCTTGCCCGACGGCTCGCGCCGGCGCCGCGGGACCTCAAAGAGCGCCTTGACCGGCGCAAAGCACACCACGAAGGAGCCCGGTGTGTGTTCGCCGTAGCTCGCAATGACGTTGCGGCGTCTGAGCGAAGGCAGCAGCCGGACCACGGCCTCTCGCACCGGCGAGTATCCGTCCACACTGTTGTTGCCGCGGCCGGTAATGACCAGCACCTCGTCCACGCCGAGCACCTGCTGCTCACGCAGCCAGCGCTCGGTGAGATCAGTGGCCTGCAGGGCCGTGGGCTGCAGCGCGCGCAGGTTGAGCGTGCGCGTGGGGCCGAAACGCAGTTCGTCGAAGGCACGATCCACGGCACGCATGAGCAATCCTCAGCGACGGGGGGCGGATGACGGCGCCCTGGGGCCGGTGCGCAGCAGCGGCCAGAGCGAGCGCCCATCGATGCGCTCGATGGGCTCCACCCCGGTCAGTTCGGCCAGCGTCGGCGCCACGTCCACGGTGCGGATGGTCGCGCTGCGCCGACCCGGTACGATGCCGGGACCCATGAAGAACACGGGTACGTTGGCGTCGTAATCGTAGGGCGTGCCATGCGTCGCGTAGCGCGTCGTGAACACGTAGTAGTTGGGCTTGAAGGTCAGCGTCAGCACGGCCAGCAGGTCGGGCGGCACGGCGTGCAGCCAGCGCCGCGCGATCTTGTCGCCGCGCGCGGCGTTGGCCGCCAGCTGCGTCACCCGATCAACGCGCGCCATGCCGGGAAGTGCCAGCAGCTCGCGGCGCAGCACCGTGACCACGGAATCGGCATTGACCCCCTTGGCCGCCAGACGCCGCCGGTCGAGTGAGACGATGCCCGACTGCAGCAGCAGGGCGTCGCCTTCCACCCCACGCGCCGCCAGCCCACTGCGCGCCCGGTCCATGACCGGCCGCACATCCACGCGACCGCGATTGGGTTCGTCGCCCTTGAAGAACGACTCGGGATAGGGCGCAACGCCATGATCGGAGCTGAGCGCAAAGACGATGCGCGCCGAGTCGCGCAGCGCGTACAGGGAATCAATGAGACGACCCAGCGCGCGATCGACACGCAGCACCTGGTCGTGCAGCTCCATGGACTCCGGCCCGTAGGCGTGGCCGATGGCATCGGTGGTGGAGAGCGACACCGACAGCACATCGGTGCTGGGGCCCTTGCCGAGGTCCAGCGCTTCCACACCGGCCAGCGCAAAGTCCACGGTCACTTCGTCCATCCACGGATAGTCCGTGAAGGCATGGGTGCCGCGCACGCGGTCGTCGATGAGGCGATGGGGAAAGACAAAGTCCCGTCCGGAATGCTCCCACGGCACGGAATCGCGTTCGGTGTACGCGGACGCGGGCAGCAGCGGTGTCCACTCGGTGCCGAGATAGCGGGCCACCGGGTCGCGGTCATTGAACGTCTTCACCCACGACGGGATGGTGTCGGCGTAGTAGCGGCTGGTGGTAAAACGCCCCTCGAGCGAGTACCAGTAGACTTGCTGCTTGGCGCGGCCCAGCGGGAGGATGGCACCGCGGTCCTTGCGGGACACGGAGAGTGCGCGGCTGAACTGGTCGCGTGTCCTGAGCCAATCGAAGAACGACGAGCCACGGAATCGATAGGGCGACGCGCCACCGCCCCGCCCGAACAGCAGCGGCGCCTGCGGGTCGGCCACGCCGATTTCATTGAGCACCACACCCGTGTGCGCCGGCGTGCGACCCGACCACAGCGTGGCATGCCCGGGCGCGGTTTCCGTGGTGGCGTGGTCGTGAAAGGCCTGCGGAAAGTACGCGCCCTGCTTGAGCAGGCGGGCAAAACCACCGGTGAACTGCGAGGCCCAGCGATCGAGATAGGCGGGCAGCAGTTGGTCCACGGTGATCTGCACAACCAGCGTGGGCCTCGGCGTCTGCGCGGCGGGAACAGAGGGCGACTGCGACGCGAGGGGTGCAGTGGCAGTGCTCAGGCCGGCGATCGTGAGGGCGACGCGCCAGCACCGGAACGCACGCACGGAACGTGGCGTGCGGAAGGGTCGGGAAACGGACATTCCTAAAAGTAGCGAAGCGACCGGCGAATGTTCCGCCACGTTTGTGCAACGCGTACGTGTCATGCATTCAGCGCCACTGGCACTGCACCCGCACACCGGCGGCCCCGTCCGGCCTCGTGCGCGCCGCCGGATCGACGCGCCAGGACAGGGCCAACACCGCCGGTGCTCACCCCACGCGGGGGAGTGCGTGACGCACACTGGGCGCGTCATCGCACGTCAGCAGCATCCCGCACCGTTCACGGAGGCACGTGAAGGCGACGACAATATTGTGCATTTCCGCGAAATGCACTAGGGCGAGTTTTTTGTGGCGGCCGCGATCAGCCCTTGAGCGCCGATTCCAGAACTGCGAGCCCCGCCGCCAACTCCTCGCGCGTGATGACGAGTGGCGGCAGGAAACGCAGCGTGTGTTCGCCCGCGCTCACCAGCAACAGCCCCTGCGCGAAGGCGCGCGCAATCACCGCCGACGCGGGCTCGTGCACGTCCATGCCCCACATGAGCCCCGTGCCACGCACCGCGCGTACGGCACCGGTGCGCTGCGCGATGGCCTGCAACTGCTCGCCGAACCAGGCGCCCGTCTCCTGCACATGCTGCAGCAGGGCCGGCTCAGCCAGCCGCTGCACCACGTGATGCGCCACATGCGCGAGCAGCGGCCCGCCGCCGAATGTCGTGCCATGGTCGCCCGGCTGCATCACACGCGCCACCGCGTCGTTCACCAGAATCGCGCCCATGGGCAGACCATTGGCGATGGGCTTGGCGATGGTCAGCAGGTCGGGCTCGAAGCCCAGCTGCTCGTAGGCGAAGAACGTGCCCGTGCGGCCGAGACCGCACTGAATCTCATCGAGGATGAGCAGCACGTTGCGTTCCTGCGTGAGCTTGCGCAGGCCCTGCAGGAAGGCCGGGTCGAGCACCCGCACGCCACCTTCACCCTGGATGGGTTCGACGATCACCGCCGCGGCCGTTTCCGGATCGAGCGCCACTGACAGCTCGGTCAGATCGCGCTCGACAATGGACACACCGCCCATGAGTGGACGGAACGGCAGGCGATAGTTGGGACGATCGGTGGCCGCCAGCGTGCCGGGCATGCGACCATGGAATCCGCCGCGCACCGCGATGATTTCGTGCTTGGCCGGCGCGCCGGTGCTCTTGGCCCAGCGCCGCGCAAACTTGAACGCGCCCTCGTTGGCTTCGGCGCCGGAATTGGCGAAGAACACACTGCTCGCGAACGAGCGCTCCACCAGCCACTGCGCCAGCGCTTCACCCGGCGCCGTGCGGTAGAGGTTGGAGGTGTGAATGAGGCCCGTCGCCAGCGCCTCCTGGATGGCCCCGTTCACGCCGGCGTCGTTGTGGCCCAGTGAGGTCACCGCGATGCCCGCCACAAAATCGAGATAGCGCGTGCCGGCTTCGTCATACATGTACACGCCATCTCCTCGGACGAAGAGCGGCGCCTGTCGCTTGTACGTGCCCAGGATGGCGGGCAGCGGAGCAGCGTCCGGCTTCGACGCCACGGCGGGCGTGAAGGGAGCGGACTCGGGCGAAAGCATCGTCGACGTCATGGGCAGCTACCTGGAAAGATCGACAGCCGTTGCGTCCTCGCGCGCAACGATCGCGGTCCCCGCGCTGGGGACAGTGAGGGCGGACAGATCGCCGATCCGCACCCGATGTACACCTCCCGCCAGCGCCATCGCGCAGGCGTCCAGCTTGGCGGCCATGCCGCCACCTGCCACACCGCTCGCCACCAGCGCGCGCGCGGCGTCGAGCGAGAGCTGCGCGATGCGCTGCTTCTCGCCGTCCAGCACCCCCGGCACATCGGCCATGAGGAACAACTCGTCGGCGCCAAGCGCCGCGGCAATGGCCGCCGCCGCATCGTCGCCGTTCACGTTGTATGCGCCGGCCACGTGATGGTCGGCGCGCGCAGCCACCGGAGAGATGACCGGCAGAAACCCTGCCGCCAGCAGCGCCTGCAGCACACGAGGGTCCACCGAGGCCGGCGTGCCGCTGTGACCGAACTGCGCCACATCAATGGGTGTGGCGCGCAACAGACCCGCATCCTCACCACTGATCCCCACCGCCGGGGCCCCGGCCGCCACCAGCGCGCTCACCATCTGCTTGTTGGCCAGACCCGACAGCACCATTCGCACCAGTTCGAGCGCGGTGTCAGTCGTCACGCGGCGGCCACCGATGAACACCGGCTCCTCGCCCCGCAGACGCTGCAACGCCGAGATCTGGTCGCCGCCACCATGTACCACCACCACACGGCCACCGGTGGACTGCCACAGCGCCGCGAGGGCCGCCGGCAGTGCCGGGTCGTTCTGCGTGCGCCCGCCAAGCTTGACGAGAATCATGCGCGCTTACCGCATCAGGCCGGCGGCTTCGTCGAGCCCCAGCATGAGATTGGCGTTCTGCACGGCCTGACCCGCCGCGCCCTTGACCAGGTTGTCGATGGCGCTGAACACCAGCAGCGTGGGCTGCCGCATGCCCGTGGGCAGCACGGCCCCGATACGCACCACATTGCGATGCTGCACATCCGCCAGCGCCGGCAGCGCCGACGTGAGCTCCACGAAGGGCTCATTGGCATATGCGGCGCGGAAGGGTTCGAGCGCATCCGTCAGCGGACGGGACAGCGGCACGGTGATGGTGCTGAGGATGCCACGATCCACCGGCAGCAGATGCGGCGTGAAGAGCAGATCGCAGTCGGCGCCCAGACGCGACATGGTGTCGCGCATCTCGAAGAGATGGCGATGACTGTTGCCCACGCCGTACGCGCGATAGTTCTCGGTGACCTCGGCAAAGAGGTACTCGAACTTTGGCGTGACACCGGCGCCGCTCACGCCACTGGCGGCGGCAATGCTCACCGTGGCGCCCGGCGCAATGAGCCCGGCGCGCGCGAGCGGTGCCAGCGCCACCAGCACGCTCGTGGCGTAGCAGCCGGGATTGGCCACAACGCGCGCGCCGCGCAACGCGTCGCGGAACAGCTCGGGCAGGCCGTAGGGCGCGTCCTGCGGCACACCGGCCGGCAACTCATGCACCACGCCACCGTGACCAGGACGCAGATCGCTGGACAGATCCACCACGCGCGTGCCCGCGGCGATCACCCGCGCCACCCACTCGGCGCTCGCGCCATGCGGCAGGGCCGCGAACACCAGATCAGCGCCGGCCAGGTCCGCCTCATCCGGACCAATGAGCGGCACCTCGTGCACGCGGCCCGCCGCCTTCACGCGCAGCGTGCTGCCCTTCTGCGAATGCGCCGTGGCAAAGGCCAGCGTGAGCTGCGGATGACCGAGGATGAGCGCGCAGAGTTCACGCCCCGAGTAGCCCGAGGCCCCCAGCACGCCGACGCGAAATGACGGTTGATTTTCAACCGGAATAGTATGCATAATTAATGCATAATTTTGCATACCCTCGCTGTCAATTCCCTGGAGCCCCCGTGTCCGACAAAGCTGAACGCCACCACGCCATCCGTGACATTGTCACGGCGCATGTCGTGGCCAGCCAGGAGGAGCTGCGCAAGCACCTGGCCCGACGAGGATGGGTGGTGACGCAGTCCACCCTCTCCCGCGACCTGCGCGAGCTGCGCCTCGCGCGCATTCCCGACGGTCAGGGGCACGTGCGGTATGCGTTTCCGGAGCAGAACGGCGGCGACATGGCGCGCCTCGAGCGCATGCTGCCGGAACTGCTGGTGGGGGTGGAGGGCGTGCAGGTGCTGGTCGTGGCCCGCACCATGAAGTCGGGCGCGCAGCCGGTGGCCGAGGCGCTCGACCAGTTGGAATGGCCCGATGTTGCCGGTACCATTGCAGGGGACGATACGGTCCTCATCATCTGCCGCAGCCCGGAAGGGCGCGAGCGGGTGCTCCGGAAGTTGCGGGCGTATATCCCCTGATCCTTGCGAACCAACAACTCCGAACGCCAACTCACGACTCGAAACTGATCAGTTCCGAGTAGTGGGTTCAGGTTCAGAGTTCTGAGCCATTCTTCCGTCTTTCCCATGTCCTCCTCCGACTCCGGCACCCACAAGCTCTGGGGTGGTCGCTTTGCCGGCGGCCCCTCGCCGCTGCTCGACGCCATCAACCGCTCCATCGGCACCGACTTCCGTCTGTGGCCGCACGACATCCGCCTGTCGCGGGCCTGGGCCCTGGCGCTCGGTGAGGCCGGTGTGCTCACGCGTGAGGAGGCCGAGCAGCTGCGCGCCGGACTGGAGCGGGTGGGCATGCGTCTCGCCGATGGCGCCCAGCCCATCGCGACGGACGAAGATATTCACACCATGATCGACCGCCTGCTGCACGAAGAGGCGGGCACCGTGGCGTCCAAGCTCCACACCGGACGCTCGCGTAACGATCAGGTGGCCACGGCATCGCGCCTCTGGACCATCGACGCCTGTCACAAGCTCGACGCGGCCATCCGCGAGTTGCAGCAGGCCCTGCTGACGCAGGCCACGACCATTGCCGACGCCATCCTGCCGGCGTACACACATCTGCAGCGTGCGCAGCCCGTGAGTGGCGCGCACTGGCTGCTGGCGCACTTCTGGCCGCTCGAGCGCGACCGCACCCGTCTGGCCAACGCCGCGCGCGGGGCGGCCACGCTGCCGCTGGGTTCGGGTGCCATCGCCGGCTCGGCCTTCCCGGTGAACCGTGAACTCATCAGGAACGAACTGGGCTTCCACGCCATCTCGCCCAACAGCATCGATGCCACGGGCGATCGTGATTTTGTGGCCGAAACCCTGTTCGTCTGCACGATGACAGCGGTGCACTGCTCGCGCATCGCCGAAGACCTCATCATCTACGGCTCCAGCGAGTTTGGCTTTGTGCGGTTCGGTGACGGCTTCAGCACCGGCAGCAGCATGATGCCGCAGAAGCGCAATCCCGATGTGTTCGAGCTCGCCCGCGGCGGTGGTGCGCGTGTGCTGGGCGATCTCGTCTCGCTGCTGGGCACCGTCAAGGGTCTGCCCAGCGGGTACAGCAAGGACCTCCAGGACGACAAGCGGGCGCTGTTCAACGCCATCGACCTGCTGCACCTGGTGCTGCCGGCCATGGCCGGTGCCATCAGTGAACTGCGCTTCGATCGCGCGCGCATGCGGGCCGCCGTGTCCAGCGCCATGATGGCCACCGATCTTGCCGACTATCTCGTGAAGAAGGGCGCCACCTTCCGCGAAGCGCACGGTGCCGTGGGTTCGCTGGTGCGTCAGGCCGAAGAGGCGGGCATCGAGATGACCGAACTGCCGGCCGAGGCGTTCACGCAGGCGCACGCACTCTTCGGGGCGGATGCCCGCGATGCGCTCGGCGCCGAGGCTTCACTGGCGGCGCGCAACATCGCCGGTGGCACGGGTCCCGAGGCGGTGCGCGCGCAGCTCGCGCAGGCCGCGGCCGCACTGGCTGTTCCGGCACTCGCGTGAGCGCATCGGCCGTGAAGTCTGCGGGTCTGTCGTTCAATGCACGCCGCTACCACGGCGTGGTGTTCGACTGCGATGGCGTGCTGGTGGACAGCGAACGCATCACCAATCGGGTGTGGGCGGGTCTGCTGACGGACATCGGACTGCCCACCACCACGGAGCAGTCGCTGGCCACCTACATGGGCAACACCATGGCGCGCTGCCTCGAGATTGTGGAGGAGCGACTGGGACGACCGGCGCCCGATGACCTGCTGCCGCGCTTTCATGCGGCCGCGCGCGAGGCGCTGGCGCATGAGGTCGTGGCCGTGGAGGGCATTGTACCGCTGCTTGATGGGCTCGACGCGATGGGCATTCCCTATGCGGTGGCCAGCAACGGCGAGCACGAGAAGATGCGCACGACGCTGGGGGCCACCGGACTCCTGTCGCGTTTTGACGGGCGGCGATTCTCGGCCAGTGATGTGGCGCGTCCCAAACCCGCGCCCGACCTCTATGCGCACGCGGTGACTGTCATGGGCTGCGCGCCAAATGAGGTACTGGCCGTTGAAGACAGTCCGCTTGGCGTGCAGGCCGCACACGCGGCGGGCCTGACGGTCATCGGCTATGCGGAACTGGTGGCGCCGGAGCGACTGATCGCGGCAGGTGCCGTAACCACGGTGGCACAGTTGTCACTGCTGCACACTCTGTGGGGCATGGACGAAGCGAACTAGTCCACGGACTATCACTGCAAGCACGCCGATGGTCCCCCCATACCACATCGGCGCGCGCACAACAATTGACGGACGCGCCGTGCAGAGGCAGTTTCTGCTGCTGGCGTTGTGATTCTTTTTGCAGCGAGGGCAGCATGATGCGGTGGCAGGCGACGATGCTTGCGCTCACGAGCGCCCTGGTGGTCGGTGTGGCCGACACCAGTGTGGCGCAGTCAGCGCCCAACAGTGGATTTGGTCCAGGTACCAAACTGGTATCGGTGGGCCTGTTGGCCGGTGGCGACTACAGCGGCACCGGCCTTGGCGGTCAGGTGGAGTGGGGGCTGCGCAGTATCGGTCGCACGACGCTCTCCCTTGGCGCGTTCGCGGGGATGCAGCGCAAGTCCACGGGCGCCGGCTCACTCGAGGTCACCACCAGCGCCGTTCCGGTCATGGCCATGGGCAACATTCATTTTCCCGTGGGCTCCAACGATCGTGTCGACATGTATGCCGGCGCCAGCCTGGGCATCGTGCGTGTCAGTGTCAAGTCCGAGGCCGGCAATGTGGGCAGCAGCCGCGCCAGCGACACGAACACCGGCGGCGGCGTGCAGGTGGGCGTGCGCTATCGGGTCGCCTCACGCCTGTCTCTCATGGGACAGCTTGGCCTCGTTGATCTTCCGTTGATCATGGCGGGTCTCTCATTGCGCTTGTAGTGCGAGGGCTCGGCCCGAACGTGGCACTGAGCCCTCGTATGGAACGCACGCAACTTTTTGGTCGGCGTGCGCGTAGTGCCCGGTCTCACCGGCAATTCGCCAGGCAGTTTTCTCGAGTCAACTCACGCCTTTTCAAGGATCCCACCACATGACACGTCGCTCCCCGTCCCTGTTCGCCCTCGCTGCAGCCGCCATGCTGACCGTGCCGTCGCTGGCCTCCGCCCAGGCATCCGGCCCGTTTGAAGTCGGCTCCAAGGTGGGGTCCATCGGCTTCATGGCGGGTGGTGATTACGAAGGCGCTGGCATCGGAGTGCAGGGCGAAGTCGGCTTCAAGAAGCTGGGCAACACGGTACTCGGCCTTGGCGGCTTCGTGGGCATTCAGCGCGACAGCGAGACGGCGTTCGGCAGCAAGTTCACGAGCACGGTCATCCCCATCATGGCCATCGGCAATGTGCACTTCCCCATCGCCTCGCAGCCCAAGCTTGATCTGTTCGCCGGTGCCAGCCTTGGCTTTGTCAGCGTAAACGTTGAAGTCGAGGGCACGGGCCTTGGTGATTTCGACGCTGGCGACAGCGAAGTCGGCTTCGGTATCCAGGGCGGCGCGCGCTACAACCTCTCCAACAAGCTCTCGCTCATGGGTCAGGTTGGTGTGGGCGACATCCCGCTCATCTTCGCTGGTGTGTCGCTGAAGTTCTGAGCTGCTGCAGGCCATCACCACGCAACGGGCGTCACCTCAGGGTGGCGCCCGTTGTTCATTTGGGCTGCAAGCGCCCGCAGAATCGCGAATGCCGCGCTGTGTTGACGCCACGCCTCGGGGCTGCCATACTCGCGCGTCGGCCGAATATCCGACCAGCTGGTCCCCATTCCCTGAGGAGCCCTGCCCATGCCTTCCATGTTCGTACGCCGCGCCACCATGGCCGGCCTGCTCGCCGCGACCGCCTTCAGCAGCTCCGCCTGCTTCGGCAGCTTCCCGCTCACGCGCAAGTTCTACGCCTTCAACAAGGGCATTTCGTCGGACAAGTGGGTGCAGGAGCTGTTCTTCGTGGCCACCGCCTTCCTGGTGCCGGTGTACGGCGTGGCCGGCCTCATCGACGTCGTCATTCTGAACTCAATGGAGTTCTGGACCGGCGAACCGGCGCTGGCCTCGGGTCCCGAGACACGCACCAAGACCGTGGCGCGCGGTGACGTGCGCATCACGCAGACCATGACGAAGCACCCGTCGGGTGCGCGCACCATGGTGCTCGAGGAGTCGGTGAAGGGGCAGTTCAAGAGCCGCACCACGATGCATCAGGCGGCCGGCGCGAGTCTGGTCACGGCCGAAACGGTGTACGCGGACGGCCGCACGGAAACGCGCACCCTTACGCGCGACGAAGCTGGCGCCCTCAGCGTGGCATCGGCCGGCAAGGCGCCGCGCACGCTCACCCCGGCGGAGGTGGAGCCCATGGTGACCAAGGTGCAGCAGCTGCAGGGCTCGGCGTTGGCGGCGCACTGACCGACGTACTCGCCGCTGATGAAGGTGCCATGAAGCGGGCATTCATTCAGCGGCTGATGCGCTGAACAGCCTACGTAGAGAAGAAGAGGGCGCAGCGAGAAGCCGTCTGGGTCGAACAGCCTTGTCGCGGATGACGCGGATTGAGCGGAAACCACACGGATAAGCACACGAAAGAAGGGCGAGTGTCCGCCTTTTTTCCTCTGCGAACTCTGCGCCCTCCTTTTCTCTGCGTGAGCTGTTGACGATCTCGCGCTGGCAACGAGTGTCGGTGCAGGAGCCGGACCGTCAACAGCTCACGCAGAGAACTGCAGGAGAACCGCAGAGAGCGCAGAGGAGCCGGTCGTCTGCTGGTTGACTCTCATGTCTGATCCGTGTGGTTTCCGCTCAATCCGCGTCATCCGCGACAAGGCCGTTCGACCCAGACGGCTTCTCGCTGCGCCCGCTGTTCCTCTGCGCGAGCCGTTCGGAGATCCTCAGCGAAACACGTAGCCGATCGTGAAGCGCGCCGTGGGCAACACCCGCTCGAGACGACCCTGCAGGTCGTCGTCACTGAAGAAGTAGCGCTTGGCGCCCCCGCCAAAGGATACGGCCGTGCGGCGTGTGCGTCCGAGCAGCCACTGATACTGCGCCTCCACCGAGAACGTCGGCGCGTTCACGCGCCGCGCCGGCCGCTCCACGCACTCGAACGTGGCGGAACAGTCTGAGACGAAGTCACCATCTGGCCTGGCTGAGCCAATGCCAAGTCCGGCGGCGATACCAAATCCGTCGAGCGCGCGGTCCTGCGGATACAGACGCAGCTTCACGTCGAGATTCGTGTAGTACTCGTCGTAGCGCACATACGAACCGGCCACGGCCAGACTGAGATTGTCCTGCAGGCGCCGTTCATACTCACCCTGGAAGTAGCCGAAGAGTGGCAGGAACGGATTGACCGACAGAATGTGCGTGGATGGCGTGGCGGTACGCGTCTGCTCACGCAGGGTTTGCGCGCCCGCAGTCGTTGCGAACGCCGACAGCGAAACGCCGAGCGTGACGCCGATGGCGGCGAGGAGTGAACGCGCGGAAGCAGCGGACTGGCTGGACATGGGCGATGGGGTTGCGGGGATGCCGCCAACGGGCAGCGCCATGACGGGCGCCGCAAGACGGCGCTGTTCAGGCTGCAGCGGTCGAGGCCGCGAACGACGAGGACACGGCCGCCGCAGCGGCCACACCGCCACGCGCGGCGCCTTCGAGTGAGCTCGAGTGCAGCGCCTCCCCGGCAAGGTAGAGACCGGGAACCGCCGTGGCGGCCTGCGGACGGGTGGCCCACCAGCCGGGAGGCTGGGCGAACTGCGCATACGGTACCCGCCAGATGGCCACGCGTTCGAGTTGCGTCTCTCCGGCCGGCGCTCCGTGCAGACGCAGCAGTTCCGACTGCGCGCGCGCGTCGAGCGTCGCGTCGTCGAGTGCCGCCGCCTCACCAAGACAGGTGGCCGCAATCAGCGGACGCCCGCTGGCCGAGTACTCGGGCGCCACGTCGGTGAGCGTGATGGCATGACTGACCACCGCATCCGGATCGGCATTGAGCCAGAGTGCCCGCCCCGGGATGGGGGTGCGGGCGGCCGTGTAGTACAGCGTGGTGCAACCGCGTGACTCCGTCGGCAACGCGAGTGAGAGCCCCACCGACTGCACCAGTCGCGCCGTGGCCGGCGCCTCGGTGGCCAGCACCACATGCGACGCCGCATGCACGGCGCCATCACTTGTCACCACACCCGACGCCCGTCCACCATCAACCAGCACGCGCTCCACGCGACGTGAGCTGTGCACCGTGCCCGGCGCGAGCTGCGCGGCCAGATGCGCGGAGATGGCGCCGATGCCAGCCGCCGGCACCACCGTGTCGCCCTCGGCCAGCATGCGAAACGTGAACAGCAGGATCGACGCGCTCGTGGACAGCGTGCGATCGAGCAGGATGCCACCGTAGAACGGGGCAAAGAACCCGGAAATGGCGGCTTCGCTGAAGCCGCGCTGCTGCAGGAACGTCCGCGTACTCAGCGCGGCGTGTGGTCCGGTAAAACATTCCTCGAGCGACAGGCCACGCGCGTGTTGCCGCAGAGCCAGCAGCCGCATCTTGTCACCCAGCGAGATGACCGACGCCAGCAGTGTGTCCAGCAACAGACTCGGATCACGCCAGGCATCGCCTACCAGCGCCGCGCGCCCGTTGCGCGAAATCATCGCGCCCGGAAGAAACGGTCGATACGCCAGTGCCGACGCATCGAGATAGCGATTGAGCGTGGGATAGGCGGTGAACAGGACCTGAAAGCCGTGGTCGAGTACGAAGCCGTCCTGCATGGTGCTGCGCACGCGTCCACCCACGTCGTCGGCCTGCTCGAACACCTTCACCGGCACGCCGGCCCGCTGCAGCTCAATGGCGCAGACGAGACCGGCGATACCGGCACCAACAATGACGACGGGTTCCGTCATGCTGACACTGCTCCGGACATTCCGTGCATCACTGTGGCGAAATGCCTGATCAGAAGCGGATACCGAAGACGATGGGCAGCCAATTGGCGCTGTCGTCGTCACCGAACACGTTCACAAAACGCGCTTCGGCAAAGGTGGAGAAGCCGGAGAGCTGGAAGGTGAGACCCGCGCCGGCCTGAATGGCGAGGTCGGTGCTGCTGCCTTCCACGTCGATCGAGCCCACACGCACCTTTGACTTGCCGTTGTGCATGCCAACGCCACCGAGGATGTACGGCTTGACCGAGCTGCCGGAGCCACCGAGATCGAACACGGCGTTGCCCATGAAGCCAAGCGAGCTGCCGCTCACGCCGCTGGTCTTGCCGCTCCAGCTGTCGTAGCTCACATCACCACGCAGACGGAAGGCCTTGAGTGCGGCGGGCTTGAGGTACACATGACCAGCCACGTTGTAGCCGGCCTCATAGCCGTCGCTCAGGTCGCCCATGGGAAGGGAAAGGCCGCCGGACACGCCGAAGCCAACGGACTTCTCGCTGCTGGCCTGGGCGGTGAGGGTGGCGGGCAGCGCGAGGGCGGCCAGGACACCGAGGGTACGAAGGGTACGCTTCATCGAGTACCTCCAAAGGGGAGTGACAGGTTGGTCGAGCATGAAGCAGCCCGCCTTACCCCGAGACGGCTGCAAAGGTTACAGCTGGGCGCCGGTCAGTCATTGAGCGGGGTGACGCCCACCACAAAATATTCGGTCTCGCCGAAACACGACGACGGCACGCCGACGTGTTGCTCGTAGTCCACCGCCACCCGACGTCCGCTGAGCTGCTCCAGCAGGTGGGCGATGGAATCCTTGCGCACCGTGAAGGCAAAGCTGTCGCTGCGAAATCCCTGCGCAATATCGGTGTACAGGGTGCCTTCCCAGGTTTTGCAGAGCCAGCCTTTCCGTGAGATCTTCTGCACGTACCCGGCCCGCTTTCCGCTGGAGTAGGTGATGCTGAGGGCCAGCCAGGCCCAGGCCGTCATCCCGATGGCCGGTACGCCGAGTAGCACGGCCACGCTGACCGCCAGCCAGTGCCGGCGCAGGAACGAGCGCCGGGGGGCCGCCGGTTGAGCAGGGGTCGCTGCGCTCTCTGAGGCCAGGCCGTGGCTCTCATGGCCGGACGGGGTGGGCTCGGGTGAGCCGGGGGACTCGGGCACGTCGGAATTCATGCGCTGAACTTGGGGGGCTCTGCCGGGACGCGCTAGCTTACGACGGGCCCTGCCGCGCCGCGGGGTGGATCTCTTCTTTCAACCGGAATCGTCTTCGTGTCACACGCCTCTTCGGGCTTCGGCCATCGCCGCCCCACCGTCACCGTCAAGGTGCGCGGGGTCGCCGTGGGTGCCTCGGCCCCGATCGTCGTGCAGTCCATGACCAACACCGACACCGCCGACGCCGCCGCGACGGCCGACCAGGTGGCGGCGCTGTTTGAAGCCGGGTCGCAGAAGGTCCGCATCACGGTCAACAACGACGAGGCCGCGCAGGCGGTGCCCGAGATCCGGCAGCGACTAGACGACCGTGGACTCGATGTCCCGCTGATTGGTGATTTCCATTACAACGGCCATCTGCTGCTCACCAAGTACCCGAAGGCGGCTGCGGCGCTGGACAAGTACCGCATCAATCCTGGCAATGTGGGCACGAAGCATCGTGACACCAACTTCACCACCATCGTGCAGGCGGCCATCGATCACGGCAAGCCGGTGCGCATTGGCGTGAACTGGGGCTCGCTCGATCAGGATCTGCTCACGCAGATGATGGACGCGAACGCGGCCTCGACCACGCCGCGCGATGCGAAGGACGTGTACATGGATGCCATGCTGGAAAGTGCCCTGCGCTCGGCCGCTCTGGCGGAAGAGGTGGGTCTGCCGCATGACCGCATCATCGTCAGCGCCAAGATCTCGGTGGTGCAGGACCTCGTGGAGTGCTACCGCCGTCTGGCCGCGCGCTGCGACTATCCGCTGCACCTGGGCCTCACCGAAGCGGGCATGGGCAACAAGGGGGTCATTGCCTCCGCCGCCGCGCTGTCCATCCTGCTCAGCGAAGGCATCGGCGACACCATTCGTGTGTCACTCACGCCCAAGCCGGGCGGCGACCGCCGAGAGGAAGTGTACGTGGCGCAGCAGATCCTGCAGTCGCTGGGCCTGCGTTCGTTCGCGCCGCAGGTCACGGCCTGCCCGGGCTGCGGCCGCACCACCAGTACGTTCTTCCAGAAGATGGCGGAAGACATTCAGGGCTATCTGCGCGAGCAGATGCCGGTGTGGCGCGAGTCGCTGCCCGGTGTGGTGGACATGAAAGTGGCGGTCATGGGCTGCGTCGTGAACGGACCGGGCGAGTCCAAGCACGCCAACATCGGCATTTCGCTGCCCGGTACCTTCGAGGAGCCCAAGGCCCCGGTGTACGTGGACGGCAAGCTGTTCACGACGCTCAAGGGTGACCACATCGTGCCCGAATTCCTCGGCATTCTCAACGACTACGTGTCACGCACGTACGGAGCGCGCTGAGAAAAGCCGTTTGGGTCGAACCGCCTTGTCGCGGATGATGCGGATTGGGCGGAAACCTCACGGATCAGAGATGAGAACCAATCAGAAGATGATCGGCGTCTCTGCGTTCTCTGCGGTTCTCCTGCAGTTCTCTGTGTGAGCTGTTAGCGGTCCGCCCGATGCACGGACCCTTATGGCAAGCGCGAGATCGTCACCGCCCCGGGAGCACATCGATGCCGCCCGCCTGCTGACCCACATCCACGCGTGCCACGGTCTTGAGCGCCGTGAGGTCGATAACCTCCACCGTGCCCGGCTCACTGCCAATGCCTTCCACGGACACGAAGGCGTAGCGATCGTCGTCGGAGATGGCGACGCCATGCACCACACGCCGCTGCGTGGGCAGCGTAGCCAGTGTGGCGCCGGTGCGGGCATCGAGCACCGACACACTCTGCCCGCGCTTGTTGGTGGCCACCAATCGGCTGCCATCACGCGTGACCGCCAGGTTGTACACGCCGTTGCCAGCCGGAATGCGGCGACGCATGGTCCACGACGCCACGTCGACTTCCACCAGGTCGCTGGTGCCGTTGCAGGCCACCCAGACCGTGCGGTCATCCGGACTGGGCTGCGCCCAGGTGGGTGAACAGGTCGTGCTGCCGGCCGCCGGCTGCGCCGTGCCATGCCCGCTCATGTCATGCCCGGCATGCGCGGAGGACGCGGCGCGCACCGGCGCACCCGTCATGCCATGTTCGCCGCCCTTGGTGAGCACGAAGTGCCGCGCCACCTGCAGTCCATCGAGATCGATCTCCACCAGCAGATCGTCCATCATGCAGGCCGAGTAGTGCCGCGTGCCGGCGCGGTTGATGCGCGAGCCATGCGGCATGGTGCAGGTGGGGATGCGCGCAATTTCCTGCAGGCTGTCGGTGCGCACGATGCTCACATCGCTGGGCACCATATCGCCATGCAGGTTGAAGTTCACCGCCACCACCGTACGGCCGTCGGGCGAGACCTGCAGCGTGGCGGGGAAATTGCCAAGCATCACCTGGCCCGCATACGCGTGACTCTGCGCGTCGAACTTCCACAGCACGCCATAGGGCGTGCCGTGCGCCGTGGTCACGTAGTAGTGCGCACCATCAGGCGAGACCCCGAGGCCATGCGGCCCGTCGGGGTCGGCCAGCATCACGCCCACCTCCTGCGTGCGCACCACCTTGGCGCCCTGCGGACCGAACTCCACCACCGACACGCGGTCCACGCTTTCGCTGGCCACGAGCACCGTGTAGGTCTTCGCGGGCGGCGCAGGCGCCGCTTGTGCCGCAAGCGGCGTCGCGGCGGGCACAGCCATCAACATCATGCCCGCCAGCGACCCCAACACGCGCAGACTCCTCATGGCACGATGGCGTTCTTCTTGGGCTCGGGCTTGGGTTCCATGCGCACAATCCACAGCCCGTTGTACATGTCGTTCACGTAGGCCAGACCGTTGCGCACCACCACACCCCAGGTCATGGCGGCGTTCTTCACGTAGCCATCGAGATCGGCCGTGTGCACATGCACCATCTCGCGCTGCTGCGCACGCAGATCGCCGCGCAGCTCGCCACTGATGTCGAAGGCCCGGAAGCCCGCGTTGTACGCACCCATGTACAGCGTGTCGCCGGCCACCCACACGTTGTGCACGCCGCCAAACTCCGGCTCGTAGAACGCCACGCTGCGCGGCTTGGCAATGTCCGACACGTCGATGACCTGCAGACGGCCGTAGGCGCGGCCCGCCGAGGCATCCTTGGCGCCCTTCACCGGCGAGGCCGGGAAGACCTCATCGGCGATGAACACGTAGTTCTTGTGGCGCCACGCCGTGTGCGTGCCACGAATGAACCCGGGTCCACCGGCGGCCTCGACCTGCCGGTACATGTCGTTGAGGTCGTACTTGTACTGCGACACCAGTTGCGGGTTGCTGGGCGAACCGCCCTTCACGCCGTTGCCGATGTCGAGGATGACGAGGCCGTCGTTCCAGTAGCTCAGATAGGCCAGCCCATCCTGCACATCGATGTCGTGCAGCGAACGCCCCGCGTCCGGACGCGGCGTCTTCCACACGGCCGCCGTCTTCGGGTTGCAGGGGTCGTTCCAGTCGATGATGTGAATGGCGCCGGTGCCGTCGTTGGTGAGGTAGATGTGCGTGCCGAACTTCTCCTGCTTGTACACGAAGGTGCTGTGCACACCGCCCGTGAGCCCTTCGGTGAAGTCGGCGCACTTCTTCGGGTGCAACGGATCCTCGAGCGACGCGATGACGATGCCGTTCTTGCGATCGCTCGCGCCCTCGCGGGTGAAGACCAGATGCGTGCCCGACGGATTGGTCATGATGTCGTTCACACGACGCGTGTTCTCGATAATGCTGTCCGTCACCACCGGCTTGGCCTTGTTGCTGATGTCGATGGTGAACATGCGGTCGCCACCCGAGCCCGTGCCGAGATAGGCGATTTCCTGCGTGGGGTGCAGCCACACCTCTTCGGTGGTGAAGCCGGTGCGCGGCAGGCGACCCACCACGGTGGCCGGACGACGCACATCACGCGGCGTGAGGCGGATGACCGCCTGCGCACTCTGCGTGCCCAGCGTGGCCGTCACCACATACGTGCCGCCTTCGTAGCCCGTGAAGGCGCCATCGGTGTCGATGACGCTCTGCCCCGGGCTGAAGCTCCAGCTCGGCGTGACGCCGGTAATGGGCTTGCCGGCCGCGTCGCGCGCATTGACCGCAAAGCGAATCACGTCGCCCGTGCGCGCCTCCTTGGCGCTGGGCGTGATGCTGAACGCGCCCACGCGCGCCGCCACCACCTGCACCGTGTGTGTCTGCACCGCCTGATCCACACGCGCGGTGAGCGTGGCGCGTCCCACGGCTCTGGCTTCCAGCAAGCCGTCGGCGTTGACCACGGCCACCGCCGGATTGCTGCTGCTCCAGCTCACCCGATCGGCGCGCGCGTCACCGGCCGCGCTGAACACCTTGGGCGTGAGCGCCATGCGCTGACCACCCACGAGGCGCGTCGGGGCTCCATCCAGCGCAATGCGTGCGGCCGGTCCCGGCACCATGCGCACTTCCACCCGCTGCGTGATCGTGGGCTGGCCCGGCACCTGCGCCACCACCGTCACCGGCAGTGTGCCCGTGGAGCCCGACATCACCAGGCCGTCGGGCATCACGCGGCCTTCAAACACCCCACCGGCGCCAACGAAACGCACCTGCGCATTGCTCAACGGCTGTCCGTCGGCGCCCAACACCCGCGCCTTGAGACGCAGCGTGTCCTGGGCAATCACCACCGGCTCGGCCGGCGTGATTTCGAGGCGGGCCCCACTGGCCGGTGGTTGAGCCGTTGGCTGGGCCTGCAGCACCGTGGCGGACAGCAGCATCAACAACATGGTGAGAATCTCCGGTGAGTTGGTGTGGCAATACGTCGTGATCATGCATCCGGCGCGCAGCCGCGAGGCCACGCGCCACCACCTCAGGCCTGTTCGAGCCCCAGCGCCGCCGCCTCGAGTTCATCGACGATGGGCGCGTGAAAGCCGACTTCGCGCAGACGGTCCACCACACGGCGGTACCAGCGCACCGTGCCTTCGCGCCCGGCGGCAAAGCGGCCCCACACCGTTTCGGGAAAAGCCGTGCGGCGCAGATCGGACAGGATGCTGTTGGCGTTGTGCACCTTGTCGGCGGCACACACCCAGAGCGCCTCGCCATCGGCGCGGCCCAGTCGCTCGAGATAGTCCGCCTTGCGATCGTCAGCCGAGAGCTCGATGCCATCGTCATCGAGCTTGCGCTGCGTCACGGCAAGCACGGCGCTCAGCACCGTGCTGCCGAACTTGCGGCCGATGCGCTCCTCGAGCATTTCGCGCGTCATGCCCTCCCGCACGCAGTCTTCCACCACGTCGTGCAGGATGCCGGCCACCACCGTGTCCTCACTGCAGCCGTAGCGCGTGAGGATGATGGCCACGTTGGCCGGATGCGTGAGATAGGGCAGGCGCGTGCCCTTGCGAACCTGCTGGTCGTGATGCTTCGCCGCAAAGGCGAAGGCATGGTTGATCCGATCGGAGTACCCGGTCATGGATCCCGTGTGCTGGGCAGGGAAGCGAAACGGCACCGAGACGGCGCCTGTCGCCGCCACACGCCGTCCGGAGTGTGGGTCGTGCGTGCGTACGCGAACTTACGCCGTGCGGGCGAACCAGGCCACCAAACGTTCGAGACCGGCCACATCGGCCTCCCCAAAGCTGTCCTGCACGGGGGAATCGATGTCGAGAACGGCAATGAGTTCGCCCCGGGCATTCTGCACCGGCACGACAATCTCGCTGGCCGAGCGCGCGTCGCAGGCAATATGACCGGGGAAGGCATGAACGTCCGGCACCACCACCGTGCGTCGCTCCGCTGCTGCGGTGCCACACACCCCGCGACCGAAGGCGATTTCCTGACAGCCCAGCGAGCCCTGATACGGGCCCACACGCAGCAGACGGCCCGGTTCAACCACCCGGTAGAAGCCGGTCCAGAGATACCCGAAGGCGTGGTGCAGCAGGGTCGCCGTCGTGGCCATGCCGGCAATCGCGTCCGTGCTGTCCTCAAGCAACAGGGACTGCATCTCGAGCAACTGGCGGTAGGCGTCTTCGCGCGGGACCGCGCGCAAATCGGGAATGACGGGTTCCATGACGGATCAGCGGAGAATCAGCGGAGAGACAACAAAGAGTCCACGCGACAGACAGACTGCAGCCGTTCAGCGCAGCGGGCCGATGAGGACGATGAGGCGATAGTCGAGCAGGGCCAGCACGAGCCCCTGAATGCAGACCGCAAGGCCGGCGCCGACGAGCCCGAGCCGACGCCCGAGACGCCACCCCGTGAGCATGAGTGTGACGCCGACAGCGGCATACCCGAGATCAAGGCCGGTGTTCAACCACAGAAAGTTGACGAGACGCTGAGCTCCGGCAAAGTCGCGCAGCGTCAGACCACGCCAGGCCCAGAGCGCAATGAGGCCGTTCACTGCACCCCATGCCGCAGTCTGGATGCCAAAATGCCGCAACATCGGCGCGTCCATGCGCCGTACGATGACCGCCGCCATGACGGCCGTTCCTCCCAGGATGCACGCCGCGGCCCAGATGGCCAGCCGCAGCACATGACCCTGTTCGAGGCCCAACAAGGTGTCTGCCCACATACTGCGGAGACTAGCCGGACCGTTCCGATGGGACCAGCCTGTGCGCCGCCTGCATCAGCGACCCGTTGGCCGCCGGGGAAATGCGCAGCGGCTGCGCCCCCGTCCACAGCACCAGTGCCCTGGGCTGGCGTCCTGCGGCCGTGACACTCCGCAGGGCGGCGTCGAGCCAGGCCATGGGCGTAACGCCCGCGCGCAGCACGAGCACCACATCACGCACCGCCGGCACCGTGCGCGGCTCCGCCTGATCGGAGAGCAGCACGACGAGATCGTAGCCACCCAGATGACGACGCAGGGGCTCGGCTACGGCCGACAGCCGGGCGCCGCGATCCGGCCACAACAGGTCCACCACCTGGTCCGGACCGACGAGCAGCGCCTGACTGGCATCCCACAACAGATCGGGACCGCCGCTGAAATCTCCACGGCGCTCGGCGCGGCGGCGTGGAGCCTGCGCCAGCAGCGGCTCCAGCGTGCGTCCGCGTCGCGTGCCGTCCACCAGCACGGTCGCGCGGGATTCGCGGGCCGCCACGGCGGCCAATTGCACCGCCGCTTGCGCGGCCAGCGCCGGCTCCTGCGCGAGCAGTTGCACCTGCGGCACCACGTCTCCCGTGTTCGACAGCAGCAGGTGCAGCAGCGACCACGATTCATCGCGGTCAGCCGAGGCGTCGAGGACACGCAGCCCCGTGCGCGCGGTCAGCTCACTCGCGTCGGCCACCACGGGCTGCCTGAACTCACGCCACAGAGCCACCAGCATGCCAACGGCCACGCCGATCACCGACGCGGCGATCACCATGACCCAGGGCGGCAACAGCACCGTGTGCTGCGCGCGCAGGGCCGCACGTTCCGCAGCGCGTTGGGCATTCACCGCTCTGGCGGCTGACAGACTGGAGTCGGCCACCGCGGCAGCCTGACTGGCCGTCGCCTGCGCCAGCACCCAGGTGGAATCCACCGGCACGCTGTCCGACACCTGCAGCGATTCAGCGCGGGCCACGAGTTCGCTGCCCCGTGCCACCAGCTCGCGCGTCAGCGTGGCATAGCGCGCATCGGGTCCACTGAGCGCGGCACTGGCCGCACGCGCCGTATCCAGTCGCGCGAGGTCCGCAAACAGCGACTGCACGCGCGCATCCTCGCGCAGCACCGGCGCCTCGGCGAGCGCCCGGTAGCTGTCCATGAGCGGGGCCGTGCGGGCGCGGGCCAGCAGCACGCCCAGCGAATCATCATTCGCGGCGCGGGCGCGCAGCGAATCGAGTTGCTGCATCGCCTCCTGTTCGGTCGCGCGCGCCGCACTGAGCGCGCGCAGCCAGCGCAGCGTGTCGGCGTCGGCGGGGACCTGGCGCAGCGCCTCGGCCAACACCTGATCGGCTCGTCGCGGAATGAGGACGAGCACCAGCAGCATGACCACCATGGTCAGCACACTGACGCTGCCGATGAGCAGGCCGCGGCGCAGCGCGTTGCGCGTGCGGGCGCGCAGCCAGAGTGCGCGCGAGATCGCGGGCCGGGACGTGGCAGAGCCAGACGACGCCATGCTCAAAGCTAGTGAAACGCACAAAGGGCCGACGCGTGTGCGTCGGCCCTTCGGGTCCTGCAGAAGTCTTGCGACTTACTGGACCGTGACCTTGCCCTTCATGTTCATGGCGAGGTGCGGCGTGCAGAAGAAGTCGTAGGTGCCAGCCGGGACGTTGGCGAACGAGATCGTGTAGGCCTCGTCCGGGTTCAGCAGCATCTTGCCCGACAGCTCACCCGCCTGCTCCGGCATGTTGGCCAGGAGGGCCGACTTCGCTTCCGGCGACAGCGTGGCCGGGTCGAAGGCCACGTTGTGCGGGCCGCCGCTGACCATCACGAAGCGGATGCCGTCGCCGGCCTTGATCGTGATTTCCGCGGGCTCGTAGCGATAGCCCTGACCATCACCCACCATGTTGATCGTGTGCGTCGTGCCCGTGATCGCCGCCGGAGCGCCGGCCGGAGCCGCCGCCGCCGCAGGCGCCGAGTCAGCCGCCGGAGCGGCCGTGGCCGCCGAGTCCGTCGTCGCACTGTCACCACCGCCGCACGCGCCGAGCAGGATCGCCGCGCCCGTCACCACCGCAAAGCCGAGAAACCGCATGTCGAGAGGCCTCCAGAGCCTAATCGAAGAATTCTTCTACAGGAGAGTCCTGTGCTCGCAGGGCCCTGCGAGCCTTGTGAAGTTATTCACAAAGTCCCCTGGCGCCAAGTCCCCGGTAGTTCGTCCCCTTGACGACCCCAAACCCGCGCGCTAGCCTCAACGGACTATGCCTGCTTTCCGTTCCGCGCACCATCATACGCATCATGGCCATGGCCCGACGGGTCGGGGCGCATTGTGCGTTATGGGGTAGCAGAGCGCGTCAGCTCCCCGGAACCACGGCGACCTCAGGCCCGTCCATTCGGACGGGCCTTTTTTGTTGCCCGGCTCCGGATACCCCGAGGGACCCGCTGTTTCGCTATCCTGACCTCAACGAAGCCAACTCCATGCTGCGCATCGCGTTACCGAACAAGGGCCGCCTCAGCGAGGACACCCGTGAGCTGTTCAACGACGCCGGACTCGAGGTCCGGTCCTCCGGCGAACGGGCCCTCACCGCGTCCCTCGGCGGCGAGTTCGAAGCCATTTTTGTGCGGGCCCAGGACATCCCGGAGTTCGTGGCCGACGGCGCGGCCGATGCCGGCGTGACCGGTTGGGACCTGGTCAGCGAGTCGGGACGGGACCTCGTCTCCCACCTCGACCTCGGATTCGGCCGCTGCCGCCTCGTGGTGGCGGCCCGCGAGGACGCCGGGGTGAAGTCGATCGACGACATTGGGCAGGACGGCGCGCCCGCCCGCGTGGCCACGGTGTTCCCCAACATCGCGCGGCGCTTCTTCGCCGAACGCGGCCGCCCCGTGGACATCGTGCCGGTGTCGGGTGCCGCCGAGATTGCGCCCCACCTGGGCATCGCCGATGTCGTCGTCGATCTCACCTCCACAGGCTCCACGCTGCGCGTAAATGGTCTGCGCGAGGTCGACACGGTGCTGCGCTCGAGCGCGCACCTCATCACGGCCAGTGGCGGTCCGCGTGGCGGCGATGCCGTGCGCGCGCGTGAGATGGAGGACCTCGTCACGGCGCTCGCGTCGGTCATTCGGGCGCGCGGTCAGCGCTATCTCATGGCCAATGTGCCGCGCACCGCGCTCGCGGCCGTCCGTGAGGTGCTGCCCGGTCTCAATGGGCCCACGGTCATCGACATTGCCAATCACGGCACCTTTGTCGCGGTGCACGCCGTCGTCGCCGCCGACACGATCTATCGCACGATTTCGCAGCTGCGCGCATTGGGTGCCGAAGGCATTCTGGTGACACGCATCGAACGCCTCGTGCCCTGAGCCGATCATGACCATCGTCACCACGGCTCTCAATTTGCGCGCCTTTGGTGCCCTGTCGTCACTCGATGCCGACACGCGCCGCGCGCTCGAAGATCGCAGCAGTACCACCGATGCCGGCGTGCGTGAGCGCACGCGCGCCATCATCGACGACGTGCGCACACGGGGCGACGAGGCGCTGCGCGACATGGCCCGTCGCTTTGATGGCGTGACGCCCGACGTGTCGCTCGAACGGCTCGATGTGCCGCGCGAGGCCTGGGAAGCCGCCCTCACGGCGCTGGACCCGGCGCTGCGCGCCTCGCTCGAACGGGCCGCGCGCAACATCGCTGCCGTGCACGCGGCCTTTCGCCCCACCGAGACCATCACCAGTCCCGAGCCCGGCATCACGGTGGGTCGTCGTCCCGATCCGCTGCAGCGTGTCGGCATCTACGCGCCGGGGGGACGTGCGGCCTATCCGAGTTCGCTGCTCATGGGCGCCATTCCCGCGCGGGTGGCCGGTGTGCGTGAAGTCATTGTGTGCACACCGCCCGGCCCCGATGGGCAGCCGTCGCCGGTGGTGCTGGCAGCGGCCGCGCTCGCGCAGGTGGATCGTGTGTTTGTATTGGGCGGCGCCGGGGCAGTGGCCGCCATGGCCTACGGCACCGCATCCGTGCCACGCGTCGATCGCATCATGGGCCCGGGCAACGCCTATGTGGCCGAGGCCAAGTTGCAGGTGGTGAATCAGGTGGCCATTGATGCGCCGGCCGGACCGAGCGAGTTGCTCGTGCTGGCCGACGACAGTGCCGACGTGGAAGCCATCGCGCGCGAAATGCTGGCGCAGGCCGAGCACGACCCCGATGCGGCGGTGCTGACCGTCCTGTTTGGTGAGGCCGGTGTGGTGTCGTCGCAGGCGGCGGCGCTGCGTGATGCCCTTGAACGTCAGGTGGCCACCACGCCGCGTGGTGAGGTGGTGCGCGCGTCGCTGGCGGCGCGTGGCGGCGTGGTGTGGTGCAGCACGCGCGACGAGGCCGTGACCTTTGCCAACGCCTGGGCCGCCGAACACCTGCTGCTCGTGGTGCGCGATGCATTGCGTCAGTCCACACTCGCTGCATTGCGTGCTGCAGGCACGGTGTTTGTCGGCGCGTCGAGCTCTGTGGCCTACGGCGACTACATGACAGGCGCCAATCACGTGCTGCCGACGGCCGGCGCCGGCCGCAGTTATTCGGGCCTCTCCACGCTCGACTTCGTGCGCTGGACCACCTGGCAGGAAGTCACACCAACTGCCGCGGCCTCGCTGGCCGCCGATGTGGGGCGCTTTGCCGACGCCGAAGGGCTGCCCGCGCACGCCGCAGCCGCACGGGCCTGGGCTGGTGCGGCCAATGTCGCCCAGGCATCGGCACAGGCATCGGCGCCGACATCGGCGCAGACAGAAGAGCCGCGCGATCGCCTCGCCTTCGCGCGGGCGTTGTACGATGCCGTACCCCTCTACGACCCCAAGCGCGCGCCGGTGGCGCTCGATCTCACCGACAACACCAATCTCTGGGGGCTGCCGCCCTCGGCAGAACGCACGCTGCGCGAAGCGCCGGTGTCGCGCATCACGCGCTATCCGTCGCTGTATGCCGCCGACCTCAAGGCCGAACTGGCCGAGTATGTGGGCAGCACACCCGAGCGCCTCGTGACCGGTTGCGGTTCCGACGACATTCTCGACAGCGCCATGCGTGCCTTCGGTGAACCGGGCAGTGTGGTGGCCGCCAGTGAACCGTCGTTTGCCATGATTCCCATCTTTGCGCAGATGAACGGCCTGCGCTACGTGGGCATCACGGAGCGTGCCGACCACCAGCCGGACATCGATGCCCTGCTGGCCGTACAGCCGCGCATTCTCTATCTCTGCAGCCCCAACAATCCCACCGGCGCGCTCACCGCACGGGCCATCATCGAACGCGCCGTGAGCGAAGCACCGGGCGTGGTGTTCCTCGACGAGGCCTACGCCGAGTTTGCGGGGGTCTCGGCCGTGGATCTCGCCAACACGGTGGACAACCTGCTCGTCATTCGCACCATGTCAAAGGCCTTTGGATTGGCTGGCCTGCGCATCGGTTACGCCATTGGCGCGCCGGCGCTGGTGCGCGACGTGGAGAAGTCACGCGGGCCGTACAAGCTGAGTGCATTGGCCGAACAGGCCGCGCTCTCGGCGCTGCGTGATGACCGCCTGTGGATTGACGAGCACGTGGCCCTCGCGGTGCGCAATCGCGAACGCCTCATCGAGGCGCTGCGCGCGCGTGGCTACGCGCCGTTGGCGTCGCACGCCAACTACGTGTGTGTGCCGGTGCCCGATAGCGTGGCCTTTGGTCAGGCGCTGCGTGAGCGTGGCGTGGCCGCACGCCCCTTCCCTGCGCTGCCGCATGTCGGCGACACGCTGCGAATCAGCGTGGGCCCGTGGGAGCAGGTGGAACAGTTTCTCGCGGCCTTTGACGCCGTACGGCAAGACGCGGTGCAGCGCAGCGCAGCACAGGAGACTCGCGCATGAGCACGCCTACAGTTCGTGTTGCCGTGTTCGACTACGGGGCCGGCAATCTGCACTCGCTCATCAAGTCGCTCGAAGCCGGCGGTGCGGAAGTACGCGTGGACACCGACCCTGCGGCGGCCGTGCGGGACACCGACGCGCTCATTCTGCCGGGCGTCGGCGCCTTCGCGCCCGCGGCCGCGCGTCTCGCCCCGGGCCTCTCGGCCATGCGTGATGCCCTGCAGCAGGGCCTGCCCGCGCTTGGCATCTGCCTGGGCATGCAGCTTCTGTTTGACGCCAGTGACGAGGGCCCCGGCGAGGGCCTGGGCATCGTGCCTGGCCGGGTGCAGCGTCTCGAGGCTGCACGTGTACCGCAGATTGGCTGGAACAGCCTGCAGGACGTCAGCGACCCGCTGCTTGGCGAGAGCGCGCTCGACACGGCTTACTACGCCAACAGCTATGTGTGTCGGCCCACGGCGGAGGGTGAGGCTTTCGTGACCGCGTGGAGTGAACACGAGGGCGACCGCTTCCCCGCCAGCGTGCGGCGCGGCAATGTGATCGGCACCCAGTTCCACCCCGAAAAGTCCAGCACCCCCGGCGTGGCCTTCGTGCGCGCCTTTCTCACCTTTGCAACCAGTCAGCGGAGCGCGCGATGATCGCCATTCCAGCCGTGGATCTCCGCGGCGGTTCCTGTGTGCAGTTGGTGGGCGGCGACTACGACGCCGAACGCATTCGTCTGGATGATCCGCTTTCCGTGGCGCGCGAATGGACACGCACCGGCTTCCCGCGCCTGCACATCGTGGATCTCGACGCCGCCACCGGGCGCGGCAACAACCGCGACATCATCCGTGACCTGCTGCGCGATGCCAGCGTGCCGGTGCAGGTGGGCGGCGGTGTCCGCGATGAAGCGCAGATCGATCGCCTGCTCGATGATGGCGCAAGCTACGTGGTGGTGGGCACCCGCGCCGTGGAAGACGAATCCTGGCGCGAAGAGATGGCCAACCGCTTTCCGGGTCAACTCATCGTGGCCGCTGATGTGCGCGAGCGTCGTGTGGTCACCAAGGGGTGGGCGGAAACCTCGCGCCTCGATGTGCTGGACTTCGTGGAAGAATTGAACGCCCTGCCGCTGGCCGGTGTGCTGGTCACCGCCGTGCATCTTGAAGGCCAGATGCAGGGCACCGACCTGCCACTCATGGAAGACGTGGCCGAGGCCAGTCGCTGGCCCGTGCTCGCCTCCGGCGGGGTGACGTCGTTGGACGATATGCGAGCGCTCGAGCACCGCGGCCTGGCCGGCGCCGTGCTGGGCATGGCCTTGTACACGGGCGTGATCGATGCACGCCGACTTGCCGAGGAGTTTGGCGCATGAGCCGCAGTGCAACCGTCGTGGTGCGCGAAAGCAACGAAACGCAGATCCGCATCGGCCTCGATGAAGCCGGCGTGGAATCGTCCATTGCCACCACCGAGCCCTTCCTCGATCACATGCTCGTGGCGCTCTCGCGCTACGCGGGCGTGGCCTTCAACATCCAGGCGCGCGGCGACTTGAGGCACCACCTCATTGAAGACGTGGCCATTGCCCTCGGCCAGGCCTTTGCCGCGCACATTCCCGCCACCTGCGCACGCTACGGCGAGCGCACCGTGCCCATGGATGACGCACTGGTGCAGGTGGTGGTGGACATGGGCGGACGGCCCTACTACCGCGGGCCGCTGCCGGCCAAGCTCTACGATCACTTCTTCCGTTCGTTTGCCGACAACGCCCGCGCCACCATTCATGTGCGCGTGCTGCGAGGCACCGACCGTCATCACATCATCGAGGCCGCGTTCAAGGCCCTCGGCTTTGCGCTGCGCGAAGCGCTGGTGGAAACCGGCGCCGTGTTCAGCACCAAGGGCGCGGTGAAGCTCGACATTACCGGCGGCGCGCGCTGATGCTCACTCGACGTGTCATCGTCTGTCTGGACGTGAAGGGCGGACGCGTGGTGAAGGGTGTCAACTTCGTGGGTCTGCGTGACGTGGGTGACCCGGTTGCGCTGTCCACACGCTACGAAGCCGAAGGCGCCGACGAGATCACCTTTCTCGACATCTCGGCCAGCGCCGAGGAACGGGCCACCCTGCTCGACGTGGCCCGCCGCACGGCCGAGCAGTTGTTCATTCCGCTCACCATTGGTGGCGGCGTGCGCACGGCCGACGACGTCGCGCGCGCGCTGCGCGCCGGTGCCGACAAGGTGTCGCTCAACTCGGCGGCCGTGTCCAACCCCGAAGTGCTCACGGCGGCGGCCGACCGGTTTGGCGCGCAGTGTGTGGTGGCCAGCATCGACGCCAAGAAGAACGCTGATGGTGTGTACAAGGTGTGGGTGAAGGGCGGGCGTGAAGAGACAGCGCTGGAGGCCGTGGCCTGGGCGCAGGAATGCGTGGCGCGCGGTGCGGGCGAGATTCTGCTGACCAGCATCGACCGTGACGGCGCGCGTACGGGGTACGACCTCGAGATCACGCGGGCCGTGGCCGATGCCGTGAACGTGCCCGTCATTGCGTCGGGCGGCGCCGGCTCGGCGCAGCACCTGGTGGATGCGGTGCAGCAGGCCCATGCCGACGCCGTGCTGGTGGCGGGCATTCTGCACGACGGTCTCACCACCGTGCAGGCGCTCAAGCAGGTCATGCGCGACGCTGGTCTGGTGGTGCGTGGCACGCCGTCTCTGCCCGGAGTGGCGGCGTGAGCGAGTCGCCCGAGCAGCTCATGCAGGCGGCGGCCGATGTGGCGCGCTTTGCGTCGCAGGTGGCCATGCGTTGGTATCGCGCCGAGTTCAACGTGGAAGCCAAGGGTGACGGCTCGCCCGTCACCATTGCCGACCGCGAGGCCGAGCGACAGGCGCGCGAGTGGCTCGAGCAGCGCTTTCCTTACGACGGTCTGTTTGGCGAGGAGTTCGAAGCTGTGCGACCCAATGCACGGCGGCGCTGGATTCTCGACCCCATCGATGGCACCAAGGCCTTTGTGCGTGGTGTGCCGCTGTGGGGCACGCTGGTGGCCTGCTGTGAAGGCGACACCGTACTGGCGGGTGCGGCGTGTTATCCGGTGGTGGACGAAATCATTGCCGCTGCGCCCGGTGAGGGCTGCTGGTGGAATGGTTCGCGCGCGCGGGTGTCGGAGGTCGCATCGCTGGGTGCCGCCACGGCGCTCATAACCGACGAACGCTTTCCTGATCATCCCCTGCGCCGTGACGCATGGCGCGCGCTGTCGGCCCAGTGCGGCGTGAGTCGCACCTGGGGTGACTGCTACGGCTATCTGCTGGTGGCCACGGGCCGTGCAGAAATCATGGTGGACGACATCATGAATCCCTGGGATTCGGCGGCCGTGCAGCCCATCATCACCGAAGCGGGTGGCGTGTTTACCGACTGGCGTGGTGTGGCCACTGCGTTTGGCGGGGATGTGATTGCCACCAACGCGGCCCTGGCCGACCCCGTGCGGCGTGTGCTGTGCACGCCCGACTCACCGAACACCTGACACGCGCATGACCGTCTCGCTCGATCTCGACCGCCTGGATTTCACCAAGGGCAACGGCCTCGTGACCGTGGTCACGCAGGACGCGCACAGCGGCGTGGTGCTCATGGTGGCGCACGCCGATCGCGAGGCGCTGGAGCACACGCTGCGGACGGGCGAGATGCACTATCGCTCGCGCAGCCGCGGCCTATGGCACAAGGGCGGCACCAGCGGCAATGTGCAGCGTGTGCTGTCCCTCACGGCCGACTGCGACCGTGATGCCGTGCTGGCGCGTGTGCTGCCGGCGGGTCCTGCGTGTCATGAGGGCACGACCTCCTGCTTCCGTGAGGAGGCGCTGCGAGCCGAGGTGTTTGGCGCACTCGACGCCACCATTGCGGCGCGGCAGGCCGCTCCGGCTGCCGAGGGCAAGCCGAGCTACACACAGAAGCTGCTGAACGACCGCAACCTGCGACTCAAGAAGCTGGGTGAGGAAGCGGTGGAGCTGGCCACAGCGTGTGTGGACGGCGATCGTGCACGCGCGGCGGAGGAGGTCGCGGACCTGGTGTATCACGCCCTCGTGGCACTGCGTGCAGTGGGTGGCAGTGTGGACGATGTGCGGGCGGTGTTGGCCTCGCGCGCAGGGTAGATCAACTCTTTCTGATCGAACTTCGCCCCGGTCATGCCGCTTTTGACCGTGCAGAGCCCGCCCACGAGAACTGCCCCGGCAAAGACGAAACCCGGCACTGCGTCAAAGGACCGATCAAAGAGGCCACCGATAATGCCTCCGACGACACCGCCAAGGACACCACACACCACGGCCAGTGCCAGCACTACCGGCGTGCCCCCGTCGGAACGATCGGCCCACACGGAATCCACGGCCGCAAGCGGTTCCACCCGCACACCACTCCGGGTTCGAACGGTGAGGTAGAGGGAGTCGACCGCCTCCACACGACCCGTCATGGGTGCCCAGCCACGCAGCGACACACGCACGTGACGTTTTTCGCTGCGCAGGCGCTCAACCAGGACGGCGCGGCTGCTGTCGATTGTCGCCGCCTGAGGTGGCGCGTCCTGCGCAGCCACCGGGTGTGGCAGGCTCGTGGTGGCAATCAGCAGCAGGAGATAGCGCCGGCATGCGGCCATCGTACACGAAGCGATTGAATGGGAATGGGGCATGGTAATCCTCCACTTGTGGTGGGCGCCAAGGGAACGTCTCCTCTAACGAATTCTCAACTGGGCTCCAATCGCCAACATATCTCGCTCAGCCCTCTGACTCCGAGGTACGACGGTAATTCGTGACCAGATACCAAACGCTACCTTTGAAGCTGATTGATCCAGAATATCGAGTCTCAACTGGGTGCCTCTCGAGAACACCTTTTCATTTCGGTAGAACGCCGGGCCCACACCGAGCCGAAGCTCAATCTGTCCGGCATTTAGTGCGGTGCCGACCAAGGCGTTCAGTCCTGCGGTACCGCCGTTTCTTGCGCAATCGCCGTTGGGGAGTACGAGACACCGCGAATGTCCAGATACCAAAGTCCCTCCCCCGCCAAGCACAGCTGACCACCGCGAGCTTTTGAGTACCGGAACAGAGTAGGTAGCGTCGACTACAAGGCCCTGCGCATCTCGAAAGGTCTCTCCTCTCGTACCATGCCATCCAATACCAAGAACAAGCCCACCGCCTGGCTGCGCATTGCTCGCGTTTGACAGTGCAAAGGTAGCCAAGGTGGCCAAGCCTATTGCCGATCTCTTCATGCCTTCCTCATTTGCTGTGTTCCACCGGAGGCAGGCCATGCAGCACCAGCGCTGCATTGCATTCGTGGCTGGCAGATAGAAGCGCTTCGCAGCGTGCGGCTAGGACTGCCAAACCACTCGCTGCGTACCCCGCCACACCCCACCGGGTTCAAGCACCACCGGCTCGCGAATGGCCCCTACCTCCACACACACCATCTCCCGTTCATCACCCGGCGCAAAGTCGGCGCGTGACGCCGTGCCCTCGGGCCCGGGGTTCCACACCACCGCGTCGGGGAAGCCGCGCTTCTCGATGCGCAGCACCCGCTCACGCTTGCCGGGCACTTCATCACGCAGCTCCAGCACATCGGGCGCGTCGTAGTACACGCGGTCTACATTGCCGGGAAACGACACCGTCTCGCCCTGCTCCACGAACTCCGCACCGCCCGCGAGCGCGTCACGATAGGTCAGGCCCGCCAATCCATGCACCTGCGCCGCCGCGGCGTCGCGCACGGCAAAGTACGGATGCAGCGCGGCCGTGAACGCGAAGGGCACGCTGTCGATGTTCGTGACCTGCAGCGTGAGCTCGAGCGATGGTCCACCCACGTGCACCCGCAACTGCGCCTGGAAGTCATGCGGCCACGCCGCCGTGCGCTCCAGCCATTCCGCCGGCAGGTCGCAGCGGGCAAGCTCCAGCAAAACGAACTCCCTGAGTACCAGCTCCACCACACGCCAGCGGCAGTGCCGCGCAAAGCCATGTTGTGGCAGCGCGCCTGGCCCGAACTGCGGAAAGCACACCGGGATGCCGCCGCGGATGCTAACGCCCGCACCGTACTGCGCCCGTTCACTCACGAACAGCGCATTCTTCCGCGCACCCGCCGGCCGCCACTCGGCCACCTGCGCGCCATCCAGATGCACCCGCGCCATCGCTCCGTCTGTTGCCTCGACATCCACGAACGGCACCGCAACATCCGCCAGCTCACCCAGTGTCGCCCCACTCACTTTGCCGTCACCTGCGCCAGTGTGCGGTAGAGGAATTCGGTGGCCCAGCCCAGGGCCGCCACCGGGACACGCTCGTTGTCGCCATGCATCCGCAGCTCGTCTTCCATGGGCAGTGGCATGGGGAGAATGCCGTAGGTCGGGATACCCTTGGCACGCAGCGCCGCCCCGTCGGTGGCCCCGGTGCTCATGAAGGGAATGACCGTGGTGCCCGGCACCATGGCCGTGGCACTCGACTCCATGGCGCGGTACAGTGCCGTGCTCACCGGCGAGACCGGCGGCGACGTGCGCGGTTCACCATCGAGGGCAAAGGTCACCTGCTTCTCACCACCCACACGGTTGAAAGCCGACACGATCTGCCGAATGTCATCGTTGGGCAGCACACGCACATTGAAGGTGGCGCTGGCGTCACTGGGAATGACGTTGCTGCGAATGCCGCCGCGCATGAGCGTGAGCGACTGCCCCGTGCGCAGCACGGCATTGTGCAGCGGTTCACGCGACAGCACGGCCGCCGCCGCATTCACCTGCGCCGGTGTCGCGCCGGCCGCCGAAATACGCTGCATGGCCGCCTTCATGACCGGGTCCTTCTCGATGCGGGCCAGCCGCGCAAAGTAGAGCCGCGTGGTTTCGTTGAGCAGAACCGGCGCGCGATAGGCATGCACACGCTGCACGGCACGCGCGAGCGCCGCCAGCACGTTGTCAGGCAACGGCACCGAGCCATGACCACTCGGGCCCGTGGCCGACGCCACCACGTTGTACGACACCTTCTCGGTGGTCTGGATGTTGACCGACTTGACCATGCCGTCGGCCACACGCACACGTCCGCCTTCGTTGAGTGCGAACTCGGCATCCTTGATCAGGTCGTAGTGCCGCGTGACCATGTGCTCGATGCCGACTTCCGGTCCGCCTTCCTCGGCGGCGGTGGCCATGAAGATCACATCGCGGTCGAGCTGCTCACGTTGCGCGGCCAGTTGCTGCATGGCCGCCGTGGCCGTCGCCAGCATGCCCTTGTCATCAATGGCGCCACGGCCGTAGAGGTACTCCACACCCGCTTCGTTCACGCGGGTGGCCGTGAACGGCGGCGTCTTCCATTTGGTGCTGTCCACGCCCACCACATCCATGTGCCCCATGATGATCACGGGGCGCTTGCTGGCGTTGGGCGCCTTGAGACGGGCCACGAAGTTGGCGCGCCCATCGGCGGCGGGCAGTACATGCCGCTCCACACCGGGCACGGTGGCAAACACCGAATCGAAGTACTGCGCGGTGAGCAACTCGTTGCCCGGCGGGTTCTGCGTGTTGAGCGCAATGAGCCGCGTGAGATGCACTTCCGCCATGCGCTGCGCGAGCGCGCGGTCGAAACCCGTTGGCGCCGCAGTAGTCACCGTCCACGGTGTGGCAGCCTGCGCCTCCGCCTCCCACGCCCCAACGATCTGCGCGCACAGCGCCACACCAAGCGCCGCCAGACTTCTCGCCCCATACCACCGCGGCGCCTGCTGCCTGCCTTGCATCACAGCTCCCATCCATTCCGGTACTCGCGCGTGAGGAACTTGTTGGCCTCGGGCGCATTGGTGAACGCCATGTTCTGCGCGTCGTACAGAACCTTGCGGCCCTGCCCTGCGCGCAGCGCAGCAATGCCAAGCAACATGGTTTCGGTAAGCGGCGCCGCCTGCGCAAACGGCGAGCTGGCCTGTGCTTCGCCCTTGCAGGCCTGAATCCAGTTCTGTTCGTGTGACACGGTGATGCGTGGAATGCTCTGCTTCACCGTCTCCGCCTTCTTGCTCACCGATTCGGGATAGATGCGCGGCCGGTTGCCATAGGTCTCGTGAATGAGGATGCCCTTTTCACCAATGAGCATGCCACCGCCGCCATCGCTGCCGGGCGCCGAGATGGGCGCGTCGTCGGGCAGCATGGCGGGACGCGGCGGCAGCAGCCCGCCGTCGTACCAGTAGAGATCCACCGGACCACGCTTGCCCACGGCGGGGAATTCGAACTGCGCCATCATGGCCAGCGGATAGGTGGCCGGGTTCTGCGCGCCACCACCCCAGGGGCTCGACGAGGCCGTGATGCTGGTGGGATAGGTGAGGCCCAGTGCGGTGAACGACTGATCGATGAGATGCGCGCCCATGTCGCCAATGGCGCCCACGCCAAAATCCAGCCAGCCACGCCAGGCGAAGGGATGATAGGCCGGGTGATACGCGAGGTCGGGTGCGGGGCCGAGGTAGAGATCCCAGTTGAGGCCCGGCGGCAGCGTGTGATCGTTGGCCGCCATGGCCGAACGCACGGCGTTGTCCACCGTGCCCATGTTCCAGGTGGGACGCGGATTGGGTGTGGGCACCTGCGCGTTGGCCGCACGCGGACGCGGAATGCCCTGCGCCCAGTAGCGCACGGGACGATCCGTCCACACATGCACTTCCTTGATCTTGCCCAGCACACCGCTCTGCACGACCTCGATCACGCGATGCGAGCCTTCCATGGAGTGGCCCTGATTGCCCATCTGCGTGACCACCTTGGGATTGGCGGCGGCCGCCTTGGCCAGCAGACGCGTCTCGTACACCGAGTAGGCCAGCGGCTTCTGCACGTATACATGCTTGCCCAGCTGCATGGCGGCCAGTGCGATGGGCGCGTGCAGGTGATCGGGCGTCGCAATCATGACCGCGTCGATGTTCTTCTGCTTGCTCAGCATCTCGCGGTAGTCGGTGTACTTGGCCGCCGCCTTGTACACCTCGGCGAGCTTGAGATTCTGCGGCGTGGGCTCACCCTGTCGCGGCTTGAGCCGGCCTTCGATGTTGCGCTCCACGTAGCCGAAGTCCACGTCGCATACGGCCACGATGTTGTCCGTGAGCATCTGCGCCATGTTGTTCATGCCCATGCCGCCGATACCCACGCAGGCGATGTTGAGCGTGGCGCTGGGCGCCTGATACCCCTGACCGCCCAGCACATGGCGGGGCACGATCATGGCGCCCATGGCAAGCGTGGACGTGGTGGCCACAAAATCGCGGCGCGAAAACGGCTGGGACATGGGCGGGAGGAGCGGAGGGGGGAGGGGCCGAAGCCGAGGGGCCACGGGCAACGCAGGTGGTAAACGCAGGTCGTAAATGCAGAACGGACCGCCCATCCGTCAGATGAGCGGTCCGTCCAATGTACGCGCGGTCAGAATCGCAGCAACCGCGCCGGCGTCACCTGTTTGGGGTCGCCCACATACGCCCAGCGCACCCGCGTCATGTAGGTGCGGGCCGCCCGCTGGATGTCCTCCGGCGTGACCGCGCGCAGTTCCTGCACGAAGCGCGACGCCCGCCGGAAGTCTCCCTGATACAGTTCGGCGCGCGCGAGCATGTTGGCCTGGTCGGCGTTGGTCTCGTTGTCCAGGAAGTAGGTGACGATGAACTGCTGCCTGAGCAGCTCGAGCCCCTCCTGGGTGATGACCCCCTCCTGCAGGGCGCGGATCTGCTGCTGCATGATGGCCAGCACTTCGTCGGGCTGGGTGGTGGTCACATACAGCCCACCCACGGAGAAGGCACGCTCCACGAACGGCGCATTCACCGAGTAGGTGAGGTTGCGGCGCTGGCGGATCTCGCCGAAGAGCCGTCCCGAGAGCACGGCGCAGGCCAGCCGCAGCGCGTTGTAGTCGGCGCTGGTGGCCTTGGGGCCATGGAAGTATCCCTGGAGGTAGTTGGTGGGCAGTTGCCTGGGCTCCACCACATAACCGGCCGGCAGGTCCTGCGGCGGATCGGGCAGTGACCAGGCATAGCTGCCACGCGGCAGACGGCCCAGCGTTTCGCGCACGAGCCGCTCCACCTTGCTGCGCGACACATTGCCCACCACCACCAGCATCATGCGCGAGGTGACCATCTGCGAGCTGTGATACGCGCGCAGCGCCTCCACCGTGAGGCTGCGCAGCGTGGCATCGGTGCCCGCCGGCTCGAGGCCGTAGGGATGGCCGGCAAAGGCCATGCTGTCGGCAAGATAGTCGAGCTGCGCATCGGGACTGTCGCGGCGCTGACTCATGGCCGTGGCAAACTGCTCGCGCACCAGATCCACATCGGCCGCATCGAGACGCGGCGCCATGATGCGATCGGCAAAGATGGCCCAGGTGCTGTCGAAGCCGGTGGTGGTGGCGCGCAATCCCACCGAGGTCCAGTCCACGCCGCCGCTCACACCAATGGCGCTGCCCAGCGCGGCCATCTTGCTGCGCAGCACATCGCGCGGATACTTGCGCGTGCCCCGCTCACTGGACTCCAGCAGCACCAGCTCGATGCCCTGCGTGGCCGGCGTGAGCTGCCGCACGCCGCCGAGCAGGTACAGGTTGGCGGCCACCACGTTGTTGGCCGTCACCTGACGCAGAATGACGGGAATGCCGCTCACCTCGAACTTCATCGTGAGCGAGTCGTCGCCCATGATGGCGGGAGACGGCGGCGGTTCTGCCGGCCGGGCTGTTGTCGCCGGGGCGCGTGTGGCGGGACGACGCGGCGGCGTGCGGGTCTGCGTACCGCTGCCCTGGCCCGAGGCCTCGTGCGACAGCAACAGTGAAGCGGCCATCGCGGCAGACAGGACATGACGCATGCTGGTGTGACGCCTCATGGCCGGATCTCCGCCTTGATGGGCGAGAGCAGCTCGCGCTCGGTGAGGCCGATCTGCCGCCGCGCCTGACTGGAGAGCAGCACGTTCACCACGCGCGGCTTGCCCGCAATGTAGGTGCGGGTGTAGCGCATGAGATCCGTGATGCGCTGCTGTGCCATCTGATCCACGTAGCCCATGAAGTAGTCGAGACTGGCCACGCTCCACCAGAAGCCAATCGTATGTGCAATCTCCGAGGCCTTCTCAATGCCGAAGGCGCTCGACACGGCGCGCTGCGCCTTCACGGCCTCGAGTTCACGCGGCGTGATGTACGTCGGGTCGGTGAAGCGCGCGAGCTCACGCTCCAGGGCCGCCATGGCGGCGCGGAACTTGTCGGGCGTGGTCTGGCCGCTGATGGAGATGGGACCCACCTGATTGAGCGTGTAGTAGTTGACGCCAATGCCCTGCCAGAGCCCCGAATCCACCAGGTTTTTCTGAAACGTGCTGCCCGGTGTGTTGAGCACATCACTGAACACGTCAGCCGCAAAGGTGGCGCCGGGATCCTTGCCCACACTCGGGCCCTGCCACTGAATGAGCACCGCCACCACGCCAATGGGCTCCTCGGCGATCTGCGCCTTGTTGCCATCGAGCGGCGGAATGGGGGGAATGGGATCGGCCACAAACGGGTCGGCGCCACGCGGCCAGCTGCCAAACACTTCCTGCGCCAGTGCAAAGATGCGTTCGGGCACGACGTCGCCCGTCACGATCAGCACGCAGTTGTTGGGCACGTAGTACTTGCGCTGGATCTCGCGCATCTGCGCCGACGTGACGTTGGCCAGTACCGTGCGGTCGCCGATGGTGTTCTTGCGGCTGGTCTGTCCGGGGTAGAGCAGGTCCGTGGCCTTCTGCTGCCAATGAAAGCCCGGCTGCGCTTCGTTGCGGTCGTACTCGCCCAGCACCACTTCCTTCTCGCGCTTGAGCTCATCCTCGAGAAAGAGCGGATTGATGAGCGCACTGGCGAGAAAGCGCAGACCACCGGCCACCGAGTCGGCAGGCAGCGTGAGGTAATAGTTGACGCGCTCTTCCTGCGTGGTGCCGTTGAACACCGCCCCCAGCTCGCCGGCCCGATCGGTGAAGGCCTCGGCCGAGGGCAGGTCCTTGTTGGCCTTGAAGAACATGTGTTCATACATGTGCGCGAGGCCGTTGTACTCGGGCGACTGCGTGAAGGCCCCGTTGCGCACGTTGATTTCGAGCGTGGCAATGGGCACGCCGTGGTTCTCCACCACCACGACTTCGAGCCCGTTGGCCAGCACGGTGCGCTTGAGCACCTTCTGCAGTTCGGCACGCGACTGGGCGGCCAGCGTGGCCGGCGGCGCGTACAGCGGCGCCGCGAGGGCCAGCACCCCGGCCACCGCCAGGCGACGCGCCCACGACCGGGGCCGGAACCGAGGCCGGGATCGCGGCTGTGCGCTGTGCCGGTCGATGTAGGTCAGAAACATGGACAGACGGTTGAAGACGTGGGCAGTGGCGCCACCCCTGGCACCCCGCCGGCTGCGAACATACCCCGCTGTAGGATAACCCGATCCCCGCGGCCTCCCGTGACGGGCCCGGATCGTCATGGAGGGACCGGGCGATAGATTCCCGCCATGTCCTCGCATGCCCCGCACACGCCCGCCGCACTGGCCGGTCTCGACGCCTCACGTCTCGACGCCCAGGTGCCGCTGGCACCGTTCACCACCTTCCGCATTGGCGGGCCCGCCGACTGGTACTATGAGGCCACGAGCGCCGAGGATCTGGCACAGGCGGTGACGGCCGCTCGGGAGGCCGGCATGCCGTGGTTCGTGCTGGGCCTCGGCGCCAACATCCTCGTGGGCGACAAGGGTGTGCGCGGGCTGGTCATTCGCAACCGGGCCACGCAGCACCATGTGGGGGCGGACGGGGTGCTGCACACCGAAAGCGGCGCCGTGGTGCAGCAGCTCGTACTGGATACCGTACGCGCGGGCTGGTCGGGTCTCGAACACTACATCGGCATTCCGAGCACGGTGGGCGGCGCGCTGTGGCAGAATCTGCATTTCCTCTCGCCGGCCCCCGAGCGCGAACGCACCATGTTCATCAGTGAAGTCTTTCGCGACTGCGACATTCTCGCGGAAGACGGCACACGACGCACCGTGGACGCCGACTACGTGCAGTTCGGGTACGACGACAGTGTGTTTCATCATCGGCGCGACATTGTGCTGGCCGCGCGCTTTCAGCTCAGCGCCGACGATCCGGCGCGCCTGCATCGTGTGCTGCAGGAAAACCTCGCCTGGCGCGGCGCGCGGCATCCCTGGCTGGAGGTGCATCCCAGCGCTGGGTCCATCTTCAAGAAGATCGAGGGCGTGGGCGCGGGCCGTCTCATCGATCAGTGCGGCCTCAAGGGTTTCCGCATGGGGGGCGCGCAAATCTCGCACATGCACGCCAACATCATGGTCAATCTGGGCGGCGCCACGGCGGCCGATGTGCGGGCGCTCATTGCCCACGCGCAGACCGCAGTGTTCGAGCGCTTTGGCCAGCGGCTGGAAACCGAGATCGGGATGATCGGGGAGTTCTAGGCGGGGACCAGCGGGTTTTGGCTGGGTCCGGCTGAAGCCCCCCCCCGACAACAGGCCGTGGTCGAAAGTACGGGAAACCCAGTGGACGCGGGCTGTGTCCCAGCAGGAAACCCCGTTTCCCCCTCGACCCCGACTGTCGTGTCCCGTCGACATATCCTGTGGGCCTGGCTTTGGTGCCTGAGTCTGCTGGCGGCCCCACCCGCCTACGCGCAAACCGTGGACGTGATCCGCGGTCGCATTACCGGTGCCAATAACGAACCGCTCGAAAACGTGGCCATTCTGGTCACGTCCATCTCGGGCAATGTGAACCGCCCCGCCCGCACCGATCGCAACGGCCGCTTCACTGTCACCTTTCCCAATGGCGACGGCGACTACATGGTCACCGTCACCGCCGTGGGCTACGCGCTCAAGCGCTTCGAGGTGAAGCGCGTGGCCGACGAGGACGTGCTGCTGGCCGACGCCAAGCTCACCCCCGTGGGTACGGTGCTCGATGCCATGCAGGTCACGGCCGACCGTCAGCGTGTCTCGCGCAACGAAACCAATCAGGACGTGGGCGGCACGGAGCGCATCATCAACAACATGGCCGCGCTGCCACCCGATCAGATGGGTGACCTGGCCGCCATGGCCGCCACGCTGCCCGGTGTGCAACTCGTGCCCGGCATGGATGGCAGCAACGGCTACTCCGTCATGGGCCTCGGCGCCGATCAGAACAACACCACGCTCAACGGCATGAATTTCGGCGGCAATGGTCTGCCGCGTGATGCCGGCGTGTCGTCGGGCCTCATCACCAGTCCATACGATGTGTCGCGCGGCGGTTTCAGTGGTGGGCAAATGGGTCTGCGCACCCGGTCAGGCAGCAACTTCCGCAATCGCGGGTTGAGCTTTGTGGGTGATGCCCCGCAGTTGCAGTTCATGGACCGCGCGGCGCGCGCCACCGGACAGCAGTACAGCAACGGGTCACTGGGTGGTTCCGTGTCCGGCCCCTTGGTGTTCGACAAGGCCTTCTACAACGTGGCCTTCCAGCTGGGTCGTCGCAGCAACGATCTGCAGACGCTGCTCAACATGTCCGACGCCGGCCTCAAGGCCAGTGGCGTGGCGCGCGATTCCGTCATGCGTCTCATGAACATTCTGGGCAGCAATGCCGTGCCGCTGGCCGCCAGCGGCATTCCCGGCAGTCGCCTGTCCGATCAGGGCTCCATTCTTGGCGCCTTTGATTTTGCGCCACCCACCAGCACCTCCGGCACCGCGTTCAACCTCACCTTCAACGGCGCGTGGAACCGGCAGAATCCCGCCGGTGGTCTCACCACCTCGCTGCCCAACGCCGGTGGGGGCCGCGACATGTGGAACGCGGGTCTGCAGGGGCGCCACTCGGCCTATCTGACCTTCGGCAGCATCAACGTGCTCACGGAAACCTCGGTGGGCCTGAACGCCAATCGGAACGAGGGCACGCCCTATCTCAATCTGCCGGGCGGACGCGTGCGCGTGAACAGCCAGTTCGAGGACGGCACGCTGGGTCTGCAGAATCTCGCCTTTGGTGGCAATCAGTTTCTGGGCACGTCGCAGGGCGCCAGCAGCCTCATGGCCATGAACACGCTCTCGTGGTTCAGCGCCAACAACAAGCATCGGCTCAAGCTCGCCACCGAAATCCGGCGCGACGCGTCCACGCAGGACCAGACCATCAACCGGCTCGGCACCTACAGCTACAATTCGCTGGCCGATCTCGCGGCTGGCATTCCGGTGTCGTACACACGCACCCTTTCGCCGCGCGAGCGCGATGCGAGCATGCTCATTGGCGCGGTGTCGCTGGGTGATTCCTACCGTCACTCACCCACGCTGCAGATCCAGTACGGTCTGCGCCTCGACGGCAACCGCTTCCTCGACAAGCCCGCCACCAACAGCGCCCTGCTCGAGCGTCTCGGAGTGCGCAACGACCGCGTGCCTAACGGGCTCTATCTGAGCCCGCGTCTTGGCTTCTCCTGGCAGTACGGCACCGCCCCGCAGATTGGCGCCTTCGACGGCGCCTTCCGCGGCCCGCGCGCGGTGGTGCGTGGTGGCATCGGCGTGTTTCAGAACATGCCGCAGGCCACACTCGTGGGCAGCGCCATCGACAACACCGGTCTGGCCTCGGCCATTCAGCAGCTCGCGTGTGTTGGCGCCGCCATCCCCGCGGCCAATTGGGCCGCCTTTGCCGATCCGGCCAACATCCCTTCACGCTGCGCCGACGGCAGCATGGGCTCGGTGTTCAACAACGCCGTGCCCAATGTGTCGCTGTTCGACGAGGCATTCATGCCGACACGCAGCGTGCGCTCCAATCTCAGCTGGTCGGGGCCGGTGCTCTACAACCGGCTCAACGCCACCTTCGACGCCACGTACTCCCTCAATCTCAATCAGGCGAGCTTCGTGGACCGCAACTTCGCTGGCCAGCAGCGCTTCACCCTGAACGCCGAAGACGGACGGCCCGTGTTTGTCGACGCCGCCAGCATCGTGCCCCTCACCGGTGGCATTGCCGCGGGTGACGGCCGCCGCGTACCGGAGTATCAGCGCGTCACGCAGCAACTCAGCGACCTCCAGTCGCGCAGCGCGCAGTTCTCCGTGCGTGTCTCGCCCATGCAGTTCAACAGCCAGTTCAGCTGGAACGCGAGCTACACCTACGGCAACGTGCGCGAAGAGTTCCGCGGCTTCCAGAGCACGGTGGGTGATCCCTTCGCCATTGGGAGCTCGCGCGCCTCGTTAGATTCGCGGCATCAGATCACCTACACGCTCAACTGGAACGCCTTCGATCTCATTCGCCTGAGCTGGTTCGGGCAGTTCCGCTCCGGCAACCCGTTCACGCCGGGCATTGGCGGCGACGTCAACGGCGACGGCTACAGCAACGATCGGGCCTTTGTGTTCGACCCCGCGCGCACCGGTGACGCCGCCCTCGCGTCGCAGATGCAAACGCTGCTCGACAACAGCAGCGGCGTGGCGCGCAACTGTCTGCGCGCGCAGCTGGGTCGCCTGGCCGATCGCAACAGCTGCCAGGGTCCATGGACCAGCTCGGCCAACCTGAGTGTGTCCTTCAATCCGCTCAAGCTGCGTCTGCCGCAGCGCGCCAACCTCACCTTCAACGTCTCCAACCCGCTCGGCGCGGCCGACCTGCTACTGCACGGGCAGGACAATCTGCGCGGCTGGGGCCAGCAGATTTTTGTGGACCCCACACTGCTGTATGTGCGCGGCTTCGACCCCGTGGCGCGGCAGTTCAAGTACGAGGTCAACCAGCGCTTCGGTGCCACCAACCCGCAGTTCCAGCAGTTCCGCGCGCCGGTCACGGTGAGCATGATGCTGCGCTACGACATCGGCCCCACGCGCGAGCGGCAGATGCTCACGCAGGCGCTCGATCGTGGCCGGCGCACCACGGGCACCAAGGCGCCCGAAGCGCTCATCAAGGCGCAGTTCGGCAACGGCGGCGTGCCCAATCCGCTGGCCACCATTCTGCGCGATCAGGACACGCTGCGGCTCTCGGCCGATCAGGCGGACAGCCTGGCCACGATGAACCGTCGCTTCCTGGTGCGGCTCGATTCCATCTGGGCGCCCATCGCCAAGCAGTTCGCCGCACTGCCCGATGGATACGACCGTGACCGCGTGTACTGGCAGTACGTCAAGGCGCGCGAGGCCAGCATCGACATCCTGCGCAACTACGCGCCGGCGGTGAAGGGCCTGCTGTCGGTGGAGCAGCGGCGCAAGCTGCCGCCCTTCATCGCCACCGCGCTCGACGACCGCTACCTCAAGTCCATTCGCTCAGGCACCGCCGGTGGTGGTGGCACCACCATGATGGGTGGCATGGGGGGAATGGGCGGCACGTTCATCAGCGGCATGGGCGGTGGCGGTGCCACCACCATCATCATGCGATGAGCGCTGACTTTACATCCAGTCTTTTCCGTGTTTCTAGTGGCTGCCGTCAAGCGGCCAAACCGTCAACAGCTCACGCAGAGAACTGCAAGAGAACCGCAGAGAACGCAGAGGAACGGATCATTCGTGTTGGATACTCATTTCTGATCCGTTCCGTCTCCACCCCGTCCAAAACACTGTCCTTTTGCTTGGACGGCTTCTCTCTGCGCCCTCCTTTCCTCCTCTTCTCTGCGTGAGCTGTTGGCGATCTCGCGGTGACCCGCTCCCATGTTCACCCTCCACCCGCACCCGACACTCACCATGCCTCCTCGTTCACGGCCTACTCCGCGGCCGCGCCTCGGCGCTGCCCTGTTGTTGCTTGGCGCAAGCAGCATTGTGGCAGACGCCCAGACGCTCACGCCCGCTCCGGCCGGTTCACGGCCGGCCATTCGTCCGCTCGGACCCGTCACCGCCACCAGCAGTGAAGGCTTTGGTATCGTGAGCAACCTGCGCGCGCTGCCCGGCGGCCGCGCACTGGTCAACGACGTGGTGAATCGTCGTGTCGTGCTGCTCGATGAGAAGCTGTCGGTGGTGAAGGTGGTAGCCGACACCACGGCTGCCACGGCCAACGCCTACGGCGCCAATCCCGGCAATCTCATTGCCTTCCGCGGAGACAGCACGCTGTTTGTGGACGCGCAATCGCTGTCCATGCTCGTCATCACGCCAAGCGGCGAGGTGGCGCGTGTGATGTCGGTGCCGCGTTCGCAGGACGCCATGATGCTGGCCAGTGCGGGCCTCGGTGGTGCGTACTACAGCAACGGTCACCTGGTGTATCGTGGCCGGCCGGCGCTGCAGTTCCGTGCCAGCAACACGAGTGGTGGCCCGCCGCAGATGCCGGCCATACCTGACACCATGCCCGTGGTGCGCGTCAATCTGCAGACGCGTGTGCTCGACACGCTGGCGTACATGAAGGTGCCCAACACGCGCACCACGATGAACACCACCGAAGACGGCAAGCTGCAGCCGTCCATCGAAATCAATCCGCTGCCGGTCGTGGACGAGTGGACCGTCACACCTGCCGGCGACATCGCCATCGTGCGCGGCCGCGACTATCACGTGGATTGGGTGTCGGCCAACGGCGAGAAGCGCGCCTCACCCAAGGTGGCGTTCGACTGGAAGCGCATGACCGATGAGGACAAGATCAAACTCATCGACTCGGTGAAGGCCATTCGCGAGCGGCAACTGGCGGCCAATCCGGGTCAGGGCCAGGACATCGCGCGAGCCTTTGGTTCAGCCATGGGTGGCGGCGCCGGCGGTGGTGGTGCCGCGCCGCAGGTGGTCATGCGCTTCGAAATGCGCGGCGATGGTGGTGGGCCTGGCGGACCGGTGCGCGCACCGCAGGTGGTGGCGCCCAACTTCACCTATGTGAGCCCGAGCGAGTTGCCCGACTACCAGCCCGCGTTTTTTGCCAACAGTCTGCGCGCGGATGCCGATGGTCGCCTGTGGCTGTCCACCATTCCCACCAAGCCGCAGCCGGCGGGCACGGTGTACGATGTGCTCAACGCGCAGGGCGAAGCGGTGGAGCGTGTGCTCGTGCCCGAGGGACGCAGCATCGTGGGCTTTGGCCCGGGTGGTGTTGTCTACCTGCAGTCGCGCGCGGATGGCAAGACCATCCTCGAGGCGGCGAAGATCAATCCGTAAGGACTGGTAACGACTAGTCCTTGGGCGTTTCGACTTGCACCGCGCGCCTGGCGCTGCGGCAGAGTCGTTCGCCGGCCTTGCAGTAGCTCGTGTGCAGGGTGCCGCGCAGTGGCAGCAGGGAGTCTGCCACCAGCGTGGTGACCGCCCCAACGAAATACGCGCTGTCCTCGGTGACGGCCGGCCCTTCGAACTGGAGGCGCCGGCCGTCGTCCGTTTCGATGAAGGGCGGCAGCAGCGCATTGATCTGATCGCCGGGCCGCGGGTTGACCGCAAGCCGCGCGCCGGTGGTGGTGCGTTGCACGGCCAGGGGCGGACCGGAGTCGACGGCGGTGGGGTCGCCGAACTTGGGCAGCCGCGGGAGCGCCGACGACACTTGGCCGTCCGTTGACGCCGCTGTGGTATCGGCGGTCGACGGCGCAGGCTGATCGCTCGACGGTGCGCAACCGGCACCGATCGCCGTTAGTAGCGATGCAAAGGTCAGACTCCAGCGTCGCGAGGTCGGGGACATGTATGGAAGATAGTTCGGTTTGTCGGCCGGTTGGGTTGAACTGCCACACGACGCAGGTAACTATTGACGCGCTTGGTCTATTGTGTAAAGTTTGTCCAAATGATCGATGCCCTGTCGGCTCCGACTGAGGAGCCAACCACCGACCCCCGGGTTGCCGCAATCCTCGACGCGGCGCTGCCGGTGTTTCTGCGCTTTGGCTACCGCAAGACCTCCATGCAGGACGTGGCGGCCGCGGCGGACATCTCACGCCAGGGGCTCTACCTGCACTTCCCGGGCAAGGAGCAGCTCTTTCGCGCGGTCGCCATTCACCACCTCACGCGCGGGCTGGCTGCGGCGCGGGTGGCGCTGGCTGCCGACACACCGCTCACCGAGCGGGTGCCTGAGGCCTTCGACATCTGGATGGGCCAGTTCGTGGGCATCGCATCGTCAGACGCCTCCGATCTCGCGGAAATCGGTCACGCCCTCATCGGCGCCGATGTCCAGGCCTACGAAATGCAGTTCGCCGCCGCGCTGACCCAGGCCATCGAAGGGTCATCCGTAGCCCCGTCCCTCGCCGCACGCGGCATTTGTGCCGCCGACTCCGCACAGATGCTGTTGTCGGTGGGCCGTGGCAGCAAGCACAGCGTGGCCACCCGCGCCGAGTTTCGCGCACATCTCGCCCTCGCCACCCGCATCCTGTGCGCCTCTTCCGCTGGATCCTGCTGACCTTCGTCCTGCTCATGTCTGCCACGATTGTTTCCGGTTGGAGCGCCTTTGGCGCATACCGCTTTGGTCCCGGCATTGGCACGTCGCCAAGTGCGTTGCTTCGCGCCGAGCGCATGGCTGCATCGCCGCAGATGCGTGACGGCCGATTCGTGAACAAGGAGGCCATGCGGAATCACTACGGCCTCATGCTGCGCGGTCTGTTCAATCGCAGTGCACGCAGCGTGCCCGACACGCCATTGCCGGTGGTGACAGACGCCGCGGCCAACGCCCCCGATGCACAGCAGTTTGAAGTGACGTGGTACGGACACTCCTCGCTGCGTGTGCGCGTGGCGGGTCTGCAGATCCTCATCGACCCCATGTGGAGTCAGCGACCCTCGCCGCTGTCCTTTGTGGGGCCGTCGCGCTGGTACGCACCGCCGGTGTCACTGGACGCACTGGGCAGCGTCGATGTGGTGCTCATTTCGCACGACCACTACGACCATCTCGATCAGCCCACCATTGCCGCGCTGCTCGGCAATCCGGCCAATCGTCACACGCGCTTTCTCGTGCCGCTTGGTGTGGGCGCACATCTCGAACATTGGGGCGTGGCGCCCGAGCGCATCGTGGAGCTGGACTGGTGGGAGTCGCAGGTCGTGGGCGGTGTGACGTTCACGGCCACGCCGGCACGTCATGCCTCGGGCCGCAGCCTGCTGGACCGTGATGCCACGCTGTGGGCGGGTTGGGCCCTGCGCACGGCCACGCAGCGGGTGTACTACTCGGGCGACACGGGCATGATGCCAAGCTTCGCGGAGATCGGCGAACGGCTTGGGCCCTTTGATCTCACGCTTATGCAAGTTGGCGCCTACGATCCCGCCTGGCCTGACTGGCACCTGACGCCGGAGCAGGCGGTGGCGGCGCATCGTGCGTTGCGCGGCACGACGCTGCTGCCGGTGCATTGGGGACTGTTCAATCTCGCGTATCACGCGTGGGATGATCCCATTGCGCGGCTCACGCAGGCGGCGGAGGCGCATGATTTGCTGGTCGCGACGCCACGTCCCGGTGAGGCGGTCGTGGTGGGTGCGGCGGTTCCTGATGCGCGGTGGTGGGGGCGGGAAACATCAACCCTGTATTGAGCCATAGCACCAGCCCGACTTCTTCTAGGGTCTGCGTCGCACCCAGAGCGCACCAGAGAGGCAGCTAGGCTAACGAGAGCGCTCTTTCGGCGCCTGAGCAATCTCGAACCAGTACTCTCCGCCGAGTACCATCAAGTCGTACTCTCCCATTGCTCCTGCCTGCAACCTCAAGAATACTAAACAAGGACCGATCCCGAACCGCCTCCTCTATCGCCTGTGCGAAGTCATGATAAATGATGTTGCACTCGTGGTGATTCTGACCGCAGAAGTTCACTTGCTCGTTTCCGTGACAGGCGTTGAACGAGTGACAGTCGTACTTTGTACCTAACTCAAAGGCTCCATTCTCTGATTCAGCCGGAGATTGCCCTGCCAAAGTGTGACCGGCGTCTACCAACTCTGGCAGAAAGCTCTCGGACAACCAATCTTCCGATTCGCTATCTGCGCCCCCCGCTGCAAGCGCCCAAACGGCAGGAGCTTGCACATTTGGAGTGGACATTGCGTGCCCCTGACTGAAGTTGTGCCACATCAAGCCGCCATGAAATGACTCATGGCAGAGCATGCACGTAGCGGCCGACGGAGCGGCTGATGTGCTTGCCGCGATACTTGAGCGTTCAGCTCGGTCTTTCTCAGATAGAGCTCCGAACGCCATTGAGCTTGCCAGAGTGGCGCTGAGTAGCAAAGGGAAGGCGAGTATGCTGTACATCGGTGCTCTCCCGGACGGATAGTTCAACGGACTAGACGCAGGGCAAAGATCTCTATCTGATCAGATCCGTCAGACGATTCGGCGTACCGCCACAACAGCGGTGTGCCTGTCGAGGTGACCGATCCAAGCACGGGGAAGTATCCTCCCTTGAGTGTATTGGTGGCGAGTACTGTTCGAGAAGGAATGTCGATTGCCTCGACGATCGTATCAACGTAGCGATTCAGGGCTGCGCCAGTGGGATACTGAGATGCTCCAAGCTCGCCTGTTGCACCGTCCAGCTTCTTGTCCGCTACGAACTTCGCTGCACCCTTCCGAATCACCGGGTAAACGGTGGGACTCTGCGCGGATCCAAGCAACCCAATTAGTGTGCTAGGCATCGGCTTTCGATTTGGCAGGTCAAACGGCGCATCGTCAGCCAATGCAGGAAACCACTGCACTTCGCGGACAATCACCTCGCGAAGATTGAGCCCTGTGTCCCAGAGTTCGATCGTGTATCGTCGAACTGTCGCTGCAAGAAAGCTCCCATCAAGTGTCGGAGCCAACAGTCGCGCCGTGGTCACCAGGTTTGGTCTATGTGCAGCCGTCGATGGTACGCCGTTCGAACGGATGTGCTGTCCGTTACTCGCATGGAGATGCAGTGAATGTGTCCCTGACTTTGGGTCGTGACCTACCCCAGAGTAGACGATTCTGGAGTCGGGGAGTAGTAGTAGCTCGAACAGATTTCCTATCGGAAGTGAGCGTGCGGGACGGCCTTGCGCTCCGAATACTGCGATTCTCCGAGCTTCTCGATCTGCAATGAACACCGAGTCAGCGGGGCCGAGCGCAGCAAAGAATGGTCTCAAAAACTCGCGGGGCCCACGCCCGCGCTGTCCGAGATACGATCGGAAGCTACCTGCCGCAGAGTACCTCGCAACTTCACCGAAGCTGTTCCCTATGATGAATCCGCTGGCTCTCTCACTTGCGACAAATACCTCGAGAGCAGAAAATGAGATCCTCGTATCGGAGATGGTCGCCACTGGAAGTAGGACGAGCCTACACGTGGCACAACTCGCGCTACCTTTTAGCAGCGTGCCGCGTGGGCGTGCTTGGGCGCCAGCAGTTGCAGCTAAAAACAGGAGAACAGCCAACACCGCCAAGGGTGTGAGTTGGTGCCTGGAAATCTGTCTTGCGGAATCGAGGATTCGGTTCTTGGCGAACACTAGTTTCCCCTTACCGCGCCCGTAGCGCGCAGCGCATCAATGTTTCGAGTCCGTCAGGATCGGGTCGAACACCCCATACCGCGTCTTCTGTCACGAGCAGAACACGAGTGAGTGGCGCGATACTGATCTCTTGCGCTTCCAGTCCGCTGCGCGTTACCCGCTGCCACACTCCCACGCGCTCGATACTGTGTGTGCGCTGAAGCCACACGTCACCGTTGTCAGCCACCTTGATGTCGTTGATTGCGGGCAGCGTTCGCGGACGAGTGAGTTGTCGGCGTACGTCGGCACGATCACGACTCTGCGAGAACATGGTGACCATGGAGTCGAACAGCGCCGTGCTCAGGTCGCGGCCAGCCAATGAAAGTCGAACCTGCTTGATTAACACACCGGTATCGTTCACGCATTCGAGGCGCCACGTTGACCCGTCGGGCCGCGCTCCGCAGAACGTTCCGTAGTCTGGGCTTGCCCCAACAACCGTTTCCGCTTCGAACGGCTGCGGGCTTCCGCGTGGGCCGCCATTGGCCAACCGCACGCGTGGCGCCGGAACCATGGCCCACGTTGCGATGCTGTCTACTTCCTGCTTCGCACTTTGACGTAGCACCGCGAACGGCAGGTCGCTCGCCAGACGTCTCGGCGCGAAGCCGACGAGGTGCCCGCCCGGGCGGGGCGCCCACGCCGCGCGTGATACCGCCGTGATGCCATCTAGGAAGCCACCAGTGTCGTTGAAGAACTGCACGCGTGGCACCGACCCGTCTCCAGCCCACAGCGTATCGCCCGACCATCCGAGACTGGCGATGGTACGGAACTCGCCTGGCCCCGCACCACTGCGGCCAACAGCACGCACCCGCCGCCGCCCGTCGCGTACCATGATCTGTCCGGGGCGTCCATCGGTCCATGCAAGACGTCCGCTCGATCCGACAGCCACATGATTAATTCGGCCACTTCCTTCGACAGAGGGTGTGACTTCAACACTGCAGGTAAGTGTGCGCGGCTGCTGGCTATGGGAGGCGCCCATCAAGCCTAGTCCGGCGCATGCGATGGCCAACCAGTTTCTGAGTCGCATGATCGAGCTTCCCTTGAAGTCTGCTTGCAGCATGCGAAAGATGGGGAATCGTCTTGACATAGTGCTGTTTGGTTTCGAGGCGCACCCACGCGAGCGTAGTCTTGGTCAACGTCGGAGAATGCTCGCCTTTACTTTCTCTTTCGCTTGTTGTTTCCAAACTTGTTGTATCCGGCCATATCTACCCAAATTTCAATGCTCTCCCGCTCTTCTATACCACGAGTTAGAAGCATGCCGTGCTCGGAGGCGTCAAGAAGAGTACTTCCTTTGGGAACATGCACCTCGCAACAGAGGTCGTGACCAGACGAAAGAACTATGTATGAGCCGGGCGACGTACTTTTCCCTTGGGGCATGACCCACAGCTCCCCATGGGTTGTTCCCAGCACAGAAGCGATGGCTGGACGGTAGACTGGTACTGGGCGCTTTTGAATGTCCTCTCGAGTTGCTTCACGCACACGCTTGTCCCTGTATCTCCGAACAACACTATCGGAGTAGTTACTTAAGTCTGTTGGTGTGATCTCGATACGAGGAACTTCGAATCGGATGAGGCTTCGAAGACGGAGATTGTGATCAAACACTCGCACTTCAGGCAACTCCGTATCTACTACTCCGATGGCGTCGCCAAGTTTGAAGACGACCAGTCGCCGAGAGAACGGCAATGGCAATGCGCGGACACTACTCGCTCTCTTTCGGATGTAGGCTGGAGTACCCATGAGCGGACCAAGTGCGTTGCGCATGCTTTTTCCATCTGTCCCAATCAGCCTCACCCGAGGAGTGACGACACCCACATCGAGTGGAGGGAACTTGACATGCTCGAATATCTTGCCATTGCCCTGAATTGCGATGAGTTGCCCAGGCCCGAACGACGTGTCCGATATTGAAAGTGTGCTAGCAGCGCCGAGGACTGTTCCATCCATCCGAAAGCGCGTTAAGGTAGCCTTAGCGTTGTCATAGACACTAAAGACTGTGTCCTCGGCGAATACTGCTCGAAGTGACTGAAACTCTCCGGTTCGGTTTCCCCGTCGACCAACGGTGAATAGCACACGTCCCGCGGTGTCTATGCCCGACACTTTTCCGTCTCGTGCGCTAGCAACGACCGCTCGTTCTCCGCCCATAAGGACTCCATTTGAAATAGTCGTTAAATGCCTCAGCCTCTTCCGGTCGATTGCTGTAATCTTTGTGTAGTCACGAGTCCTCAATCTACCTCCTGACGAAGATAGCGTCACAATCTTCACACCAGCCGAGTCGGTGTAGCGTGCAGCCCACGCGCTGCTCGCTTTTCCTCTCTCGCAAGCCACGAGAACCCAACAGGCCAACAGCCAGGCCAACGCATCACATGCGATTCGCACCCTACCTTCCGTCACAGATGTTATCGAGATTCTGCTCTGAGGAGATTCGCTTTGGGGTTCGTGCAACTTTCGCCCGAAACACTCCGTTTGAGACCACCCACACTTGCGGCCAACTCTGTATGCCGAGCTGACGACGATCTTTGTCGCTTTCCAGCGATAGCCATTTCGGCGCCAGATGGTGACGACGAACAAAATCACCTGCTCCATCGTCATGTCGAAAGACGGCAACCCAAACCACAGGAACCAGCAAACCGCTCGCTGTCTCTACGGCTTGAACGTCAGACCACAGCGGCGCAACCGACTCACATGCTGGACAGGATGACTGAAAAAAGACTAGCAACGTGCATGATGCACCAAGGGAGCGATACATATCTACAGACTTCGCTGATGCGCCCTGCTGGGTAACCCTAGCACTACGTGGTACTGGGGCGCCCCACTCCAGCGAGTCTACGGTGCTGCTTGACTCGCTGGAGCTGACGCGGCTTGCTCCCCGACCAGACGATAGCAGTTGCCACGTCAAGAGCAGCGCCAGAAAGGCCGTAACCAGACGTAGTAGCATCGTCGGAATGGTGTACAATTGGAGATGGGAGAAGCCGCTGGACGCCGATAGCTCAAACGTGACGTGTTACTCGACGGGACAAAGCACAGGATACTGGCTTTGACAGAATCCGACTCCCGCGCAGTCTGGATCGACGGTGTCGAATTCACACGAGCAGTTCCCACCGCCTGCATCCATGAAGCATGCGCCCCACGGTGTCGTCTCCACCTCACGCGGCGCGGCCGCAGCAGCGATGTTTGCCGCGAGAAGAGTTAGCGTTGCCGCCAGGTAGATTCTCCGCTTCGTCATCGATGTACCTCCTCCGAATTGATTGGGAAACGGCCTTGGCTCTCTAGATAGGCAACTCGATCATGCAGTCACCACCGATGCTTGCTATCGTTCCTGCTTAGCTGCAAGGTCGTGACCACTTCGAAGGAGGTGAACCTGCGCAGCTGCGAGCTATCCGCAGTTGAGCTAGCGCACTCATATAGCCGACTAGGCTATTGCACCAAGCTCCTTCCACTGTGTCGATTCGCGACTCCTAGACGATAGGCCGTCTTACTATTGAACTAGGCTCTGCGCCTAGCAAGGCCGCCATCGGCCCCTTGCGGACGTCTCCGGCCCAACCTTTAAGAGTCTGCTATCCTTTCGATGGGTTGGACCGGCAGCCTCTTGGTCGGCATTGATTCGGATCCGCACCCGTTCCGCGATAGGGTTCTTTTGCGATGGTTGCTGAGCGAGCAGTCGTGTTTCTCGTCATATGGTCTCAACATTCTGTGGGAGGAGTTCACCCGCCAAAGCGGAAGAGATTGAGGCCAGCACGGCGCCCCTTGAGTAGGACGTAAGGGACGCCCCTAACGTCCGGATGGATAGCTTCCTAAGGGCGTCCGATGAAGGAAAGCCTAATTGGATCGTAATCTCACTGAGCTTGAGCGACGTGTGGTCTAGCCACCAGGCAGCGACTAGCAATCTGGACCACGCCGCTAGTCGCTGTGGGTTGGGCATCCCCAAACGCCGACATTGTTTGGGAAAGGTGCGTTCCTCGACGCCGTTGAGTGCGGCTAAGCGACCGGTCGATATGGGCTGACTTGCCGCTCTCATTGCACGTCGAATGCCGGTCTCCATTTCTGGCGTGAGCGCCCCAATGCACCTGACGACCTCATCAGTTATTGAGTTCGCCTCTAGCTTCGCGACTGCATCTGCTAGAGACTGGGTCTCCACCCTACGGCTATCGATAAGCATATCAATCAAGCCGGACGCCACCAGCCGAAAAGGCAAAGCGTAAGTATGCTCGGAGACTTGCTCTACCCAGATGATTATGAGGCGCCGGTGCCGATTCCGGATCCATCTCAATCTTCTCTCCATTTCAGACTCGTTAAACAGCGGTGATCTTGCAACAAATAGCGCACCTACCGCGAGATTCGGCAACATCTGCAAGACATCCGACTCGGAGTTGACGCCTTGTATGCGCTGCCCTAAATCGCGCGAGAGAACCGACTGTGTCAACGCGCCTATATTCCAGGCGAGAAAAGTTGGTGGCATATAGAGAAGGCAGACAAAGGTTTGAAAAAGCAGCCTGAAATGACTTGAAGCTTCCTCGACAGAAGCACGCTCCACTGAGCTCACTTTGCGAGCTTGAGCGTTGCTTTTCATCCTCTTGGCCTAGCAACAGAATGCACCGCGAGGAGCCAGAGCAGTCCTCCGTACTTGGGTTTCAGAAGTCTTAAACTATTGTCTTTAGCGTACTTCATCGCTGCCACAACTGGACAACTACTGCCCTCACAATACGCCCTTTCTCCAGGGCTGGCAAGATTCTTTTCTCTGCCCAGCTCAGATGTTGCGGGCTGATCATTTCTGGCTAGAAGCTGCACACAGCAACTCGAATCGAATGGTTGGCAGGGTCCGGCCGCCGGTGCATTGGGCATTGCCGAATCTCGCCTATCACGCGTGGGATGATCCTACCACGCGACTCATTAAGGCTGCGGAGGCGCAGCAACTGACGCTGGCCACGCCACGTCCTGGAGAGGCAGTGGTGGTGGGCGGCGCAACGCCCGATGTGCGGTAGTGGGGGCGGTGAGCTTGCTGCACTGTGCGTCGCGTCCGCTACTCGATCGCCAACAGCGGGCGCAGAGAGCAGCTGAGGAACAGCGGAGGTCGCCGAGACCAGCAGTCGTTGTCGGGGTCGGGGTCATTCATCGCGGATGAAGCGGAGTCAGCACGAAAAAACGATCTCTGGTTGTTGATCAGTGCAATTTCCGTTTCATCCACGAAATCCGCGACAAGGCAGTTCAAGCCTAGACCGCTGTTGTCTGTGCCTTCTGAAGTTCTCCAGGGTTCTCTGGTTGCCCTGTTAGAGATGTAGTAGGCTTGGTGAGTTACGAGAGGCTGCGCGGCAGGTCCCCAGCTACACCAAGTCAGGAAACGCCGAGAGCTTATCCACCGCAATGAAGAGACGCGCTGCCACCGATTGCGCGAAGGCAACTGAGTCGCGCGCAATGTACGACTTGATGCTCGCGAGGTCTTCTACAGCCTGCGCAGTCCAGCGAATTTGCATCAGAGCCCGAGGCGACGCTTGACCTCATCGTGTTCGACCAGGCGGTCGGCCTTTCCACGCTCGATTTTTGCCAGGAAGAGCAGGCGCTCAATCGCGTCCTCCACGGAAGCACCCTCGGGAAGGTGGTCGGCGGCTTCTTGTTGCAGGTCTTTCGCAGTCGAATGTGACATGGTGTGCTCAGAGGGAAGTGGAGACACCAGAATAGTACTGGATTTTGAGCTGATTGGCGATGCCGCCAACCAGCGTATTGGCGCTGCACGGCATTCTCTGATGCCGACACTCGGGGTCACAGCCATATCGTCAACCGCTCGCGCCGAGAACAACAGGAGAACCCCAGAGCTCGCAGAGAACTGCAGTCTGGGCTTGAACTGCCTTGTCGCGGATTGCGCGGATGAAGCGGAAACTGCACGGATCAACAACAAGAGAATGCTTTATCCGTGTTGTTTCCGCTCAATCCGTGTCATCCGCGATGAGGGACCCCGACTCCGACCAAGACCGCTGTTCTCTGCGACCTCTGCGGTTCTCCTGTAGTTCTCTGCGTGAGCGGTTGACGATTCTGCAGACACCACGCACCCCGAATCGCGACGCGAACTCAGAAGCCACGTGCCTCCGTCTCAGATCTCAAACGGTGGTGGTACCCGGCCATCAATGTCCGTGAAGCCGTAGAATCGCGCGAGATCCCCCACACGCAGTACCTGCCCACTATGGGCCATGATGTTGGGGTCCGACGCAAGCGCCACGACCGCGCGCCCCAGATAGCGTGGCGACTCCGTGCGCGCGAGGGCCGGCACCGACTGCCACTGCGCTTCATCGGTCTGGTGGCCGGCCAGCACAAACTCCGTGCGCATCCAACCGGGCGACACCGCCACCGAGGCCACATTGTGGGCCCGCAGTTCCTCGGCCATGCCAAAGGCCAGACGCGTCATGGACGCCTTGGCAAGGTCGTAGAACAGGTTGCCGGCCATGTAGCGATCGCGATCCCAGAACGTGGTCGTCACGATGAGCCCCTGGCCCTGCTCCACAAACCACGGCGCCGCGTGGCAACTGGCCAGCAGATGATTGCGCACGCCACGATCCATCATGGCGTCCCAGTTTGACATGGGGCGTTCCCAGAATGGCGCCTTGAAGATGCCGTCGAACGTTTCGTGCCCGCCCCACGCGTTGTTCACCAACACATCGAGGCGGCCCTGCTCGGCACGCACTCTTTCGAACAGGGCGCGCACCTGCGCCTCGTCCGTGTGGTCACAGGCCACCGCAATACCGCGTCCACCGGCGGCGGTCACGTCTTCGGCGGTCTGCTCGATGCTGCCGGGCAGTTGTTCGAGATTGGAGAGCGACTGGATCTGCTGGTACGTCGTGGCGGGACGATGTCGCTGACTGCGACCGGTCACGTACACCGTGGCGCCGGCGGCGCCGAGTTCCGTGGCAATGCCCCGGCCGGCCCCGCGGCTGGCTCCGGTGACGATGGCGACGCAGTGGCTGAGCGATGGCGTGGGTTGGTGCATGGACATCAGATGGATAACAGGCGGTGTGCGGGTGGTGACGTTGGAAGCGTTCACCGCAAGCTGTCGCGCGCACCGGCCGGCGTATTGGAAGAATGCGAAACGCTGCGCAGCAGCTCACCCGGCGTGAGGCCGGCGAGCTCGCGGAATTCGTTCACCAGATGGGCCTGATCGTAGTAGCCGGCATCGAGCGCCAGCTGCGTCCATTTGGGCGTATGCCTCGGCGACTCGTTTGCGCGCAGCCGCCGCAACACGCCATGCATGCGCTGCAGACGGCGCCACACGCCCGGTGTGAGACCGAGGTGTGAGGCGAACAGCTGCTGCACGCGGCGTGCACTGAGTCCGAGCTCGGCGGCCAGGTTCCGCGTGGAGAGACTGCTCGCACCGACGGCAGTCGTGTACGCGACAGAGCCGATGGCACGCTGCATGCGCAGGTCTGTTGGCCGGCGCATGGTCCCGAGCGCGACAAACAGCTGTTCCACCCGCCGCGCGTCACTGCCTGCGTCCACCAGCGTGCCGGGCAGCTGCCGTGGTGTGCCGCGCGCCAGTGCGTCCCAGGGCACGGTCTGATTGGCCAGCTCACTGGCCGGCACGCCAAACAGCGCGAGACTCGCACCGGGACGCAGGGTGAGCGAAATGCCGTGCATGTGACCCCGCATGGACAGCACCACCGGACTCGCACTGGCGCCGGCCACCTGCACCTCGGCGTTGCCACCGTTCAGCGCAATGATCAGTCGCGACGCCCCGTCGGGCAGCACCCGCTCCTCGGCCTCCTGCCCCTCGGCAAAGTGCTCCTCGTAGGCCGTTACGTGGGCCACCAGATCGCGCAGGGCGGCTGGCACGGCAAACGCCCGCAGCGTGCTGGCGGGGACTGTGGTCTCCGGCGCACAAAGCGGATCGCCGTCGAGGCGGAGGAAGAGGCGTTCCCGTGCGGGGCGAGTGGGGCGCGTTGCCACGTCGATAAACCTGTCATGCGGCTGTTGCCTTGTCCTGGCCGTTCAGCCGATTGGCAGTTCGGCACATGCCAAGCTACACGCAAGGTGCGACCACGTCTCCGCGAGTTCGTCAGGAGACTTCACGGTTCGTGGAGTGGCGCGAGCGATCCGACGGCCGTAGGCCGACCGTTGCCGACCTGGAGAGCCGTAACCGGCGCGAACCCTCCCCCGCCTTGTACCCGTGCTCGCCCTCGGGGCATACATTGCCCATACATCCGCAGAATGCAACGCTTCCGAAATTCAGCATGTCTCTGGGTCATGACATTCTCGTCTCGCCGCTTGCCCTTCCATGCCGTGCGCCTTGTGGTCCTGTGCGCAGTGCTCATGGCTCCCCGCATGTCACTTGCGGCCCAGCAGCCACCGTCCGCGGCAGTACCGGCCGGCCCGCCTGAAACCCTGCGCGGTCGGGTGACCTCCGACAGCGGCAGGGTGGTGGTGGGCGCCACGGTGTTCATCACCCGTGGCCCCGACCGGCTGGTGCAGCAGGCCGTGACGAACGACAGCGGCCGCTACGCCATCACCTTCAACCCCGGCACGGGCGACTATCTCGTGGCCGTGCAGGCCACCGGACTGCGTGGCGCGCGGCGCCGCGTCACGCGCAGCGGTGACGAACGGGAGTTCACGGTTGACTTCGTGCTGGCCAGCGACGTTGCCACCCTCGATGCGGTCAAGATCAAGGCGTCCCCGCCAGTGCGCGCCACCACCGGCGTCGGGCCCTCCACCCAGGAGACCGGATCGAGCGAGCGCTGGCGCGAGGGGGTGGGGTCGGCCATCTCCCCCGGCATGGCCGGCGACATCAACACCACCGTGAGCACCATTCCCGGTATGACCACCGGGCCCGGCGGCCCCACCATGCTGGGCGCGTCGAGCAGCAGCAACCTCACCACGCTCAACGGCATGGCCATGGGCGCGGGCAGCGTACCGCGCGCGGCACGCGTGGAGACCCGCGTGACGGGGGCGACCTACGACGCGACGCGCGGCGGCTTCTCGGGAGCCAACATCGATCTGCGTCTCGCTCCGGGTTCGCGCGACTTCCAGAACCGCTCGGTGTTCTTCACCGGCGACGCACCCGCGCTGCAGGCCACCGATGCCATCGGCCGTGCCCTCGGCCGCACCAACACCATGTGGCGCGCCTCGGGCGGCATGGACGGGGAACTGGTGCGCGGCGCGCTCACCTACAACGTGTCGGTTGACGCATCGCGCAGCACACGACCACTCAACGATCTCGCGAGCGCCGACCCACTGGCCTACGCACTCACCGGCATTGCGCTTGACTCGGTGCAGCGCGCGCGGCTCATCGCAGAGCGCGTGGGACTTCCACTGCAGGTCAGCGGACCGCCATCGCAGGTCCAGCGCGACGCGCTCAGTGTGCTGGCCCGTTTTGACGACACGCGTGACACGACCGCATCGCGATCGCTCACCATGTACCTGTCGGACACACGCGGCGATCACGAGGGCACCGGTGTATTGACCGCGCCAAGTGCCGGCAGCGCACGCGACGAACGCGCCGCGGGGGCCATGCTGCAGCTTGGCAAGTGGTCGGGGCCCGGCTTCAGCACCTATCGCGCGACGCGCTTCAACGTTTCGCACACCACAACCGGCTCCGACCCCTACCTCGATCGCTCGGCGGTTGACGTACTCGTACGCACCACCGCCGACGCCACGGCGCTCGACGCCGGAGTGACCAGTCTCGCACTGGGTGGACGAGGGCAGGGCGCGTTGGACACCCGTCGATGGACCGGCGAGGCCAATCACGAGTTTCTGCGAAACATCGACGGCCGTCGCCATCAGCTTCGTGCCATTGCCTGGGGACGTATCGACGGGCTTGATCAGGACGGAGGATCCAATGCATTCGGGCGCTGGTCCTTCGCGTCGCTCGCCGACCTCGAGGCCGGACGACCCTCGTCGTATGGACGCACGCTTGTGGACCCGGGGCGCGACGGCCGCGCGTGGAACACCGCCGTGGCCGCATCGCACACCTGGAACCCGAGCCGGTTCGTCTCGCTCATCTACGGCGCGCGCATTGAGGGCAACGGCTTCCTTGACGCGCCGGCCACGAATCCGGCGCTCGCGCAGGCGCTTGACGTGCACACCGGTGGCGTATCGCCGCGTGTGCATGTCAGCCCGCGTGTGGGATTCACCTACTACTTCAACCGCGGCGCGCGCAACGGCAGCGGCTCGTCATTCAACGGCTATGGAACGTGGTTTCGCTATCCCACCGGTGTGCTGCGAGGCGGGATTGGCGAGTTTCGCGATCTCTGGCGTCCGGATGTGGTGGCCGACGCGCGCTCACGCACGGGACTCTCCGGCAGCACGCTGGCACTGACCTGTGTGGGTGGCGCGGTGCCGATGGCCGACTGGGTGAGTGGGGCCACGCCTTCACAGTGCGCTGACGGCAGTGGCGCACTGGCCGAACGCGCGCCTTCGGTGACGCTGCTCGACAAGCGATGGGATGCGCCACGCAGTTGGCGCGCCAATCTCGACTTCAATACCACCCGTTGGGCGCTCATGCTGCGTCTCTCCGCGCTCGCAAGCTACGATCTCAATCAGGCGTCCATCGTCGATCGCAACTTCGGGGGCACGACCCGCTTCACGTTGGCGGATGAAGGCAACCGACCGGTGTTCGTGACGCCCGGTGCAGTAGACACGCGCTCGGGGTTTGTGTCCGCCGCAGAGTCTCGGCGAAGTGCGGACTATGGACGCGTGACACAATTGCGCAGCGATCTGCGCGGGCGTGGTGGTCAGCTCACCGTGAACTTTGGCATGGATCGCTTCAACAGTCGCTGGAACGGCTGGCCTTTTCTGCAGGCCAACTACACCTTGCAGCGTATTGACCGGCAGGTGCGTGGCTTCGATGGCGCGGCTTTTGGCGATCCCTCGCAGGTGGAGTGGGCGCCAGGTGCCACCGACGCGCGGCATGTCTGGATTCTGCAGGCGGGACGCGGCGGCAAGCTGGGCAACTTCTCGCTGTTTGCGCGCCTGCAGTCGGGGCTGCCCTTTACCCCGCTCGTGCAGGGCGATGTGAATGGTGACGGACGCAGTGGCGACCGCGCCTGGGTGAGCGCGCCCGCAGAGGTCAGCGACCCGCGACTGGCGAGTGGGCTGCGCGCCATCGAAACATCGGGAAGCCGCATTGCACGCGACTGTCTGGCCACGTCCATTGCGCGCCCTGGTGCACGCAACGCCTGCCGAGGGCCGTGGACCCGCAGCATGTCTGCGAGTTGGCAACCGCCTTTGAACTTCGGCAGTTCGTCCTGGCGCAATCGCATCGTCATGAACGTGTTTGCCGACAACATCCTTGGCGGTATTGACCAGTTGCTGCATGGCGACGGCAACATGCGTGGCTGGGGCGGCGTGGTCACGCCCGATCCGGTGCTGCTGGTGCCGCGCAGCTTCGATCCGGTGTCGCGTCGCTTCGGGTATGATGTGAACCCGCGCTTTGCCGAGACCCGGCCGTCGAGGTCGAGCTGGCGCGAGCCCTTCCGTCTCACAATCGATGTGAACGTGCGTCTGCACACCGACTTCGACCTGCAGAGCCTGCGCCGGGCCATTGAACCGGTCAAGGTGGCCGGCAAGTGGGAGCGGCGTGGCGAGGACTCCCTGCTCACGCTGTATCTGCGGCGTACGTCGAGCGTGCACCGCGCTCTGGTGTTCGAGGCCGACTCGCTGTTCCTCTCTGAGGCGCAGGTGGCCCAGCTGCGCCAGGCCGACTCGGTGTTTGGTGCGCAGGTGCGTGAACTGTATCGTCCGCTGGCGCGCTATCTCGCCGCGCAACCCGACGGCGTGGCCTCAAAGGCGGCGCTGGACTCGGTCAAGGCCACCACCAAAGCGTACTGGGAGCTCTTCTGGAAGCAGCCGGAGATTGCCGGGCCGATCATCTCCCCGGAACAGCTGGCGGTGTTCCCGATGCTCAAGGACATGATGAACACCCCGCAACCCGCGAGGAAGGGCAGTCAGTACTTCTTCGGGTCGAGCGTGCCATTGGTGCATGCGCCGGCGCAGGTGCGGAAGTGAGTTGCGGGTACCGCCCCACCCATCTTGCCGATGGCAATACCGGCAAAAGGCGATTCCGGCCCACGGCGCGTTGCCTCACCCGGCCGTCACCAGTCCCTGACCAGGGCAGTCAACCCACGCGTGCCCGTCACCAACCGTGGCGGGTAGGCGGCGGCGTCGACATCTCGCCACCGAACCTTGTCCGGTCACGCCGTGAGTCGACGTCGCCTTGGCCTTCCGCCGTGGGCACAAACCATCCGGTTTCAGGTCGCCCTGTCTCTGGGCCTGCTCTTCGCGGCGCTCGCCGGGAGTGCGAGCTATAGTCTGTATGCGCTCAACCAGCGTCGTCACGACTACGAGATTCTGAATCTCTCCGGACAGCTCCGGGTCACGAGTGCGGCCATGCTCAACGATGCGCGGGCCTACCTGCGCGCCCAGGCCGACTCGAACACCAGCGGCGGACCAGACGACCGGATCTACCGTGAAGGCCTCGAGCGCCACATGGCGCTGTACGATCAGATCATCTCATCGTTCGTGGCGCGCCGCATTGATCCGGCACTCACGGGCAAGCACGATCCGATCACCTGCAACTGGGATGCACACTCCAAGTCGCAGTTGCAGCGTACGGCCAACGACTGGCAGATCTTCCGCTTCGAATTGACCCGTCGCTCCGGCACCAATCGAGAGGGGGAGAGCGCGGCGCGGTGGGCAGCCTACATCGTCAAGCACGGCGACGATCTCTCGAAGTCCTCCACCGCGCTGTCACGCGCGTTTCAGGACATGATGGAGATCAAACTCGCCAACATCCGTCTGTTCAATCAGCTCGTGCTTGGCGTGGCGGCGTTGATCATGGTCGCACTGGTGACGTTGCTCTATCGTCATCTCGTCAGGCCGCTGCGGGAGACGATGGCCGGCTTCACGCGCGTGGCACGCGGCGATCTCGGTCACCAGGTGCCCGTGCAGAGCAGCGGTGAAATCGGACAGATGACCTCGGCGTTCAACCAGTTGTCACTGCGCCTCAATGCACTGTTCCGTCTGACCGATCGCATTGCCCAGGGCAATACGCTCGACGACACACTCCGCTTTGTCTCGGAGGAGTTCCGGGAGTTTCTTCCGCTCGACTGGGTGGGTCTCTTCTTTCTCGCGCCGGACGGTGAACAGCTGGTGCTGGAGCGGCAGTACGGCCAGGGCAACATCAGCCTGCCCGAGGGTCTGTCGCTGCCGCGCTTTGGTGTGGCGCTTGGTGCCGACGGCGTGCGCACCGTTGACGATCTCGCGGCCAGCCGCGAGAGGAATCCCTCGGATGTCTGCGCTGGCCTGCTCGATCGCGCCGGCTTCCGATCGGCCATGCTGCTCCCCACGCACGGAAGTGGCGGCGTCGCGCTGCTGGTGTTTGCGTCACGAGAGCGCAGTGCGTACGCCGCCGAACATGCGGAGCTCCTTACGAACGTGGCAGGCCAGCTCACCCACGCGCTCGACAAGACGGTATTTGTGGAGGGCCTGGTCGTCTCCGCGGTGCAGGGCCTCGCCAAGCTGGCCGAGAGTCGTGATCAGGATACGGGAGACCACCTGACGCGCATGGCGCTCTATTCGGCGCTCATTGCGGAGGAGTTGGGACGCGAGGGGCCCTATCAGGACCGGATCTCGGCAGCCTACATCCGATCGATTCACCAGTTTGCGCCAATGCACGACATCGGCAAGGTGGGATTGGGCGACGCCATTCTGCTCAAGGCCGGCCCGCTCAGCGACAGCGAGCGCCGCGAGATGCAGCGTCACCCGGTCATCGGCGCCGAGGTACTGCGGCAGTGCGAGGCGCAGGTCAACGCCCTCGGCCACAGCATCTTTCGCATGGCCATCGAGATCGCCGAGAGTCATCACGAGCACTTCGATGGGGCAGGCTATCCGTTGGGACTCGCGGGCGAGGCCATTCCGCTGGCTGCACGCATCGTGTCCGTGGCCGACGTGTTTGACGCGCTGACCTCGCAGCGTCCGTACAAGACCGCCTGGCCTGTCGAGAAGGCGCTGACCATGCTGGAATCCGAGGCCGGTCGGCAGTTCGACCCGGTGGTCATCGCGGCGTTCCAACGTGCCCTGCCCCGTGTGCTCGAAGTGCACGAGCGCTTCAAGGCCGACGGTCCCGAAGCGGATAATGCGCCTGAAGCGGCGTCGGCGGCGGCACAGTCATGCGAGAGTCCTGAGACGGCGCACGCATACGGGCTGGCGTAGAGCGTGACGGGGGGCATGTTTCTGCAGCCCCCTCCCCCTCCCTGCCAGCGCCCCGATGACTTCGCATCGCCTGCGGCCCGCCCCGCCACGCTCCGCGCGGTTCTCTCGCACCCTACTCGGCCGACTTGCCGCCGGCCTGCTCATGGCCGGTACTTTGACGGCCTGCAGCGAGACGCCTCAATACGACCTGGTCATCCGGCACGGCAGCATCTACGACGGCACGGGTCAGGCGCCCATCACGGGCGACGTGGCCGTGGTGGGCGATTCCATTGTCGCCGTGGGCGTGGTGAACGGCAAAGGACGCACCGAGGTGGATGCCAGCGGCATGGCCGTGTCGCCCGGCTTCATCAACATGCTGAGCTGGGCCACGGAATCGCTCATCGAGGACGGCCGCAGTCTCAGCGACATCCGGCAGGGTGTCACGCTCGAGGTCATGGGCGAGGGCACGTCCATGGGTCCGCTGTCGGACACGCTCAAGGCCGACATGCTCGCCAAGCAGGGCGCCATTCGCTATCCCATCACCTGGCGCACGCTGCGTGAGTATCAGGACTCGCTCGTGGCCAAGGGCATCAGCACCAACATCGCGTCGTTTGTTGGGGCCACCACGGTGCGCATCAATCACGTGGGATGGGACAACCGCGAACCGACGCCCAGCGAACTCGCCGCCATGCAGGCCGAGGTGCGCCAGGCCATGGAAGACGGGGCGCTCGGCGTCGGGTCCTCGCTCATCTACACACCGGCGTTTTTTGCGAAGACGCCCGAACTGATTGCCCTCATGCAGGCCGCCGCCCCGTATGGCGGCATGTACATCTCGCATCTGCGCAGCGAGGGCGCGCGTTTCGAGCAGGCGGTGGAGGAGCTCATTGCCATTGCCGAGGCGAGTGGCGCGCGCGCCGAGATCTATCACATCAAGGCGGCGGGCGAAGGCAACTGGTCCAAGATGGACAGAGTGCTCGATCGCATCGACTCGGCGCGCGCCAAGGGCCTGGACATCACTGCCGACATGTATCCCTACACGGCGGGCGCGACGGGTCTTGATGCCGCCATGCCGCCCTGGGTGCAGGAAGGTGGATACGCAGCCTGGGCCAAGCGTTTGCAGGATCCGGCCATTCGCGCGCGTGTTGCGCAGGAAATGCGCACGCCCACTGACCAGTGGGAGAGTCTCCTGCTTGCGGCCGGATCGCCGGAGCGTGTGCTGCTGAGCGGCTTCAAGAACGATACCCTCAAGCACTACACCGGCATGACCCTGGCGGCGGTGGCCAAGCAGCGTGGCACGACACCGGAAGAGACGGCCATGGACCTGGTGGTGCAGGACGGCAGCCGCGTGGGCACCATCTACTTCATCATCAGCGAAGACAATCTGGTGAAGGCCATGAAGCGCCCTTGGGTAAGCTTTGGCTCCGATGCGCAGTCCATGGCACCTGAAGGCGTGTTTCTGGGCAGCAGTCCGCATCCGCGCGCATATGGCACCTTTGCTCGTGTGCTGGGCCGGTATGTGCGCGAGCAGAAGGTGCTGTCACTCGAGGAAGCCGTGCGACGCATGACCAGTCTGCCGGCCGGCAATCTGCGCATAGCACGCCGCGGGCAACTCAAGCCGGGTTATCTGGCCGACATCGTGGTGTTCGACCCGCAGACCATTGGCGACCACGCCACGTTTGAGGAGCCGCATCAGTTGGCCACCGGCGTGCGGGATGTGTTTGTGAACGGCACCGCCGTGCTGCGCGACGGTGAGCACACGGGCGCCAAGCCTGGACGTGTGGTGCTGGGTCCGGGTGCCAAGCGCTAGTCAACATTCTGCTTGGGTGGGCGAACATGAACACACTGAGGACTACGGTGCCCAAGACCAACGTTGTACGTGCGGCCGTTGGGACGGTGTTGTGCGTTTCGGCGCTCGCCTGTGAACGCGGCGGCAGTCCATCGGTGAGTGCGCCACCCGCGCTTGATTTGTCGCGACTGCGCATGGTGGACCTGACCCACGCCTACAACGCGCAGACCATCTACTGGCCCAACTCGCCCACCACCTTTGCGCTGGAGTCGCAGGCCAAGGGGCCCACACCGGGCGGCTGGTTCTACTCGGCCAACCGCTTCTCCTCGCCGGAGCATGGCGGCACACATCTCGATGCGCCCGTGCATTTCAGCGAGCAAGGCCAGAGCAGCGAGCAGATTCCGTTATCGCAGCTCATTGCGCCGGCGGTGGTGATCGACATTCAGGGCAAGGTGGCGCAGGCACCCGACTACCTGCTCACCCGCGACGACGTGCTGTCCTTTGAGCAGATGCACGGCACGATTGCCTCAGGCAGCATTGTACTGTTGCGCACGGGATGGAGCAGCCGCTGGCCCGACCGCAAGGCGTACTTGGGCGACGACGAGCCGGGTCGCACCGACCGCCTGCATTTCCCGAGCTACGGCGCCGAGGCCGCGCGTCTGCTGGTGGAAGAGCGAAAGGTGGCCGTGCTGGGCGCGGACGTGGCGAGCATTGACGGTGGACAGTCGCAGGACTTTCAGGTGCATCGCATTGCCGCGGCGAAGAACGTGCCGGGCCTCGAGAACCTCACCAATCTGGATTCACTGCCACCGACAGGAGCGTTCGTGCTGGCGCTGCCGATGAAGATTGAGGGTGGGTCTGGCGGGCCGCTGCGGGCGGTGGGGTTGGTGCCGAGGTAGCGAAGCTCGTCGTGCCTGGCAGTACAGGCAGTACTTGATTGCAGTTCGCCCCGCAAAGAAGACATCCCATCACGCGCGTGTGTAGTAGATCAGAGCGGCTTGATACCTTAGATCGAGCGCAGCTCAGCACTATCATTCAGTCAGCGGGCTCGCCCTGCTGCTCACGTGCAACCGCGCATAGCACGGAACATTCGAAGGATCCTCGGGCCCCACAGCAAACGTGACGATGGGAATTACCGAGTGCCTGCGGGCGACAAGGTTTTACACGCAGGCATTTCGATGTGCGGTCCTGGCGCTCAGCTTTTCCGTCGGGGCTTGCAGTCGCACAGCACCCGTGAACGATGTCGAGGCGGTCGTTGATGCCGCACGCCGCACCATTGGCTGGCCGAACGGTGACGGACCTACGTTGCGGATGAACGCAGCCGTGTCGTCCTCTGGCCCACCGTTCCGCGTGGAGCTCATCTCCGCGCCTTCGGGATCGGTGCGTCTGCAATTTGACAGCGGCGCGCTGCTCGCGATGACCGCAGATAGTAGCGTCGCGCTTTTGGGACCCGAGGGGCCACACCTGATCAACGATACGCTTGAGACCTTCCTTCGGGGTCACGACCTGTTCTTCATGCTCGTACACCCCAGCTCAAGGTTACGAAACGTCGAAGCGGCGGGCCCAGAGATGTTCAACAACACATCCGCCGTGATGTTGACGGGTCGCGACGCGCTAAACGCCGAGGTGCGGCTCTACTACGCCAAGTCCGACTCCCTCCCGCTTGGTTACGAAGTGCTGGATCACCTGCGCGGGAAAGGCATGGTGCGCGTGACGCTCGGCGCGTGGAGCCCAGTGGAGCGTACGTTTCCACTGCGGCACCCCCGGGAAGTTCATTTCACACAGGGACCAGACACGTTTCGCTACGCCATCGAAGGGGTTGAACAGTTTGACGCTGTAGGTGATGACTTGTTCCTCCGCCGAGCGCCCTGACAGCCTTTGCCGCGGGCTCCACCAGGTGGCGGTACGCATCTCAATGCGCCCGTGCATTTCAGCGAGCAGCGACAGAGTGATGAGCAGTTTCTCCTGTCACAGCTCATTGCGCCGGCGGTGGTGATCGACATTCAGGGCAAGGTGGCGCAGGCACCCGACTACCTGCTCACCCGCGACGACGTGCTGTCCTTTGAGCAGATGCACGGCACGATTGCCTCAGGCAGCATTGTACTGTTGCGCACGGGATGGAGCAGCCGCTGGCCCGACCGCAAGGCGTACTTGGGCGACGACGAGCCGGGTCGCACCGACCGCCTGCATTTCCCGAGCTACGGCGCCGAGGCCGCGCGTCTGCTGGTGGAAGAGCGAAAGGTGGCCGTGCTGGGCGCGGACGTGGCGAGCATTGACGGTGGACAGTCGCAGGACTTTCAGGTGCATCGCATAGCCGCGGCGAAGAACGTACCTAGGCTCGAGAACCTCACCAATCTCGATTCAATGACGCCGACAGGAGCGTTTGTGCTGGCGCTGCCGATGAAGATTGAGGGTGGGTCTGGCGGGCCGTTGCGGGCGGTGGGGCTGGTGCCGAGGTGATGTGGGGTGCGCCTCAGCTTTTCCATAGTGGCCGTCCTCTTTGTGTCTACCAGTGGCCAGATTTGAGAAGTTCGCCTAGCCATCCTCCGACTAGAGTATGACAGAGTTCCGCGTTCGTCGGCCGCGCATTCTAAGGGGGATCAGCGCGCGCAAGACTCCCATAGAGAGCTCGATTCTGCTCTGAATCATCAAATGGGTACCAAGCGCACGCAAACACCCTCTGTGCATCTGGAGGTGTGAAGTCAGACTCCCAGCCACCAAGGAAGATCAGTGTGCTGGTTGCGTCACCCGTTGGCTCCTGCACCGTGCCTGCAGCAAGTGCAAGCACTCCGTGCCGAAGTGCCTCCAACTGCGGATGAACTAGAAAGCGATTGAATCGCTTGCCGTACTGCTCGAGTTCAACATTGGGGCCGATCGGTTTGCCGACATCGCGGCTGATGCGACGCACTGTTTCCAAACTCCACCAGTCGGCAACTATTTTCACTGCGCGGGGCAGCCCCTCTGGGAATCGTTGGACGAGATGCCATTCACGCCGGCGCTTCGGCCCGTCGACTAATTTGGGAAGTTGAGCTGGACCAACAAGCGTGATCTCAAATAGGCGCCCCTCTGAACGAAGCGAGAATGCGCGCTTTCGACCATGCGTCAGCGCTCTCCCGTCCTCCGAGAAATGACAGTTGCCGTCGATGTGATGGGAGTACTTCATTGAGCAAGGCGCGAGCTTCGCTCCGTCCCTAAAGTTCAGACGGTGTGATTGCTCCGTGACTTGTTCAGAAGCAACACAGCCAACCAAGCCAGGCTGATCTCCGAAGTAGCGGAACGAGGTCGCCACGCCGGTTGGCATGAAGATCAGCTTCAGTGCGAGGCGAGGTGGTCCGAACGCATCGACAAGCGCAAACGTCGCCGTCCGCTTCGGTGCGTACATCGTCACGCCATCAATCACTATCAGGTCGGGCATCGAATTGCCAAATGGTGTCTAGCGCTCAGCATCAGCGGCGGCGCACAGCGCGGTTCGCTTCGTGCCTCTGTTAGGCCTCCCGCCATCGAACCAAGCCATCCTGCTACTCCGAGTTCTCGGTCGACAACTCCGCCTGTCGAAGGACAAGCTGCGTCGCACCTTCCGCCAAGTCCGGCGGATAGCCGTACTTGGCAAGCAAGCGGCGGACATTGCGCCGCAGACTCGCTCGCACCGACTCGCGCTGGGTCCAGTCGAGCTTTGGCATGTTCTTGACCATCTCGGTCAGCTCCCGGGCCATAAGTCGTAGCGTGTCACTCTTCATGACCTCCCTCGCCGATCCGTTCTCGCCGAGCGCATCGTAAAACGCGGTCTCCTCGCTGCTCAGTCCAAGTTCCTCGCCGTGCTTCTGCGCATCGCGTAAGTGCTTCGCCAAGTCGATGAGCCGCGCGATCATCTCGGCGGTGGTGATCGCCTTGTTCGTATAACGCAGCATGGCATCCTCGAGCGCCTCGCGGAACTTCCTACTTTGCACGAGGTTCGTGCGCTCGGTGATGCGGATCTGGTCGTTCAGCAGCTTGCGCAGCGTCTCCAGCGCCAGGTTCTTCTGCTCCAGCGCGGCCACACGGCCCAGAAACTCGTCGCTTAGGATATCGAGGCGAGCTTCCGCCAGACCCGCAACGGCGAACAGGTCGATCACCTCGTCCGCGTCGACGGCGCCACCGACCACCTGCCGCACGGCTGCGTCGATGTCACGCTGGCGGGCGTGGCCTGCGCCGCGGTCGTTCTCGTCGGACAAACGCTTGCGGATCATCGCCACCACGCGCTGGAAGAAGGCAAGGTGCGGCGTGATCGCTTCCGTCTCTTGGCGCGGCACCGCCAGCGCAAACGCCGCCGACAGCTCCTTGACCAGCGTGCGCAGGCGCTTCCAGCCGTCGTTCTGTCCGAACACGTGATCGATTGCGCGCAGATATACCAGCAGCACCGCTTGCGGCGCGGCATCGAGCGCCGGCTCGTACTCACAGCCGTGGAAGAAACCGCGCAGTTTCTCGAACGCGGCCTGCATGGCCGGTACCGCCTCGTTCTGCACCTTGCGGACAGCCTCCCCCGTGCCGCCCGCCTGGGTGTAGGTCGCCAAGGCATCGGCCAACTGGTCGGCCAGCCCCAGCAAATCTACGATCAGGCCACCGGGCTTGTCGCCATAGACGCGGTTCACACGTGCGATGGCCTGCATCAGGTTGTGCCCGGCCAGCGGCTTGTCCAGATACATGGTATGCGCGGGTGGACAGTCGAAGCCAGTCAACCACATGTCACAGACGATCACCAGGCGCAGGTCGTCGTCAGGCGCCTTGAATCGCTCGGCCAGCCGCTTGCGCGCCGCCTTGGTGCGGACGTGCTGACGCAGCGGTTCGGGATCATCACTCGTGCCGGTGACGACGACCTTCATCGCCCCGCGCTCGTCGTCGGAGTCGTGCCAGTCCGAGCGCAGCGCGCGAATCGCTTCGTAGAGCCGGGCGGCGATGTCGCGGCTCATGGTGACCAGCATCGCCTTGCCTTCCATCGCGGCGCGGCGCTTCTCCCAGTGCTCGACGATGAATGCCGCCAGACGATCAATGCGCTCCTGAGCTCCAACTAGCGACTCCAAGCGCACCCGGACTTGGTCCTCCGCCGTCTCGCCCCCCGTGCGATCGGCATTCACGACGTATTCGACCTTCTCCTCCGCTACGCGGGCACCGGCCTCATCCACCTTCAGCTTGATGATGCGCGATTCGTAATACAGCGGCTTGGTTGCCCCGTCTTCCACTGCCTGGCGGATGTCGTACACGTCCGCGTACTCGCCGAAGACATGGATCGTGTTCTTGTCGTCGCGCTCGAGCGGCGTGCCGGTGAAGCCGACAAAGGTGGCGTTGGGCATCGCCTCCCGCATCCAGCGCGCACCGCCCTCGACGAAGCCGTACTGGCTGCGGTGCGCCTCGTCGGCCATCACTACCACGTTGGAGCGCTCCGAGATCATGCCATGCGCCTCGGCGAACTTCTGGATGGTGGTGAACACCACGCCGCCGGCCGCCCGGTCGAGCAGCGCCTTCAACCGCTCGCGGTTCTCAGCCTGGACCGGAGCCTGCCGAAGCAACGCACGCCCCGCGGCGAAGGTGTCGAAAAGCTGGTCGTCGAGGTCGTTTCGGTCGGTGATCATGACCACCGTCGGGTTGGCCAGACGCGGCTCGCGAATCAGCGCGCCGGCCAGCATCAGCATGGTGAGCGACTTGCCCGAGCCCTGCGTGTGCCAGATCACGCCGCCGCGTCCGTCGCCGCTGCCCGAAGGCGCCCTCAGACTCGCCAGCACGCTCGCGCGTGCTTTGCGCACCGCGCGGAACTGGTGGTAGCCCGCGATCTTCCTGGCGATCTCGCCGCGCTCGTCTTCCTCGAAGGTGACACAGGTGCGCAGGTAATCCGCCAGCGCCCGCGGCTCGAACAATCCGCGAATCAGCGCCTCGAGAGTTGGCGCGCCGCCGCCGTCGTTGGCCAGCGGCCGCCACGGCATGAAGCGGCTGCGCCCGCTGGTGATGGAGCCGACGCGGGTCAGCATCCCGTCCGAGACCGCTTGGATCAGGCTCGGCACGAACAGGTCGGGCGCGGTCTGCATATAGCGATCGAGCTGATCGATGGCGACGCCGAGGTCGGCCTGCGTGTCGGTCGGGTCTTTCAGTTCGATGACCGCGACCGGCAGACCGTTCAGGAACACCGTCAGGTCCGGGCGGATGATCTTTCCCGATGTCCCGGCGACGGTGAGCTGGCGAACGACGAGCAGGTCGTTCTTCTCTGGGTGCTCGAAGTCGATGAGCCGCGCCCGCACGCCGCGCGTCTCGCCGGACCTCGGGTCTCGGTACTCGATCTCCACGCCGTCGGTGAGCTGTGCGTGGAACCAGCGATTGTTCTGGATCAGCCTCGGGTGCGGCGGACGCGACACGAACCGCACCACCTCCTCGACGCTGTCATGCGGCAGCTCGGGGTTGAGGCGATGCAACGCCGCGTTGAGGCGGCCTCTCAGCAGGACCTCAGTCGCAGCACCGCGCTCCCCCGCGTCGTCGATCTCCGTGCCGCGCTTGATGGACGCACCGACGGCGCCGAAGTAGATCGCTGCGACGTCCTCGACGAGTTGTTCGGTGGGCGAGGACATGGTCATTCGGCCTCCTGCCCGTCACCACCCGGCGCGGCAGCGTCGGCGTCATTGCCTGCTTCGCGCTGCCTGGCGAGATACTCGTTCAAGGCGGTCCTGTACACCCCGGGATCACCGTGGAACAGCACGCGGCTCGGCAGCAATTCCACGACGCCAAGTCGGATTAGGTCGTTTTCGCGATCGAAGGCCTCGTTGAACTCGACGTGATCTTCGTAGTAGACGCGCGCACCGGGCGACTGCATGAGCGCGTCGCGATGGATGCGGTAGAGGAACGACACAAGGGTATCCGCGGCCTGCGCGGCCAGCGTCGCCTGCCGGAGGTCGAGCCGCGCGGAGAAGACATCGCGCCCGTGCGAAGCCATGCCGTAGCCGTTGCGCAGTTCGCAAAGGCCCTGAATGGTCTGGAGTAGTCCGCGGATCGTTTTCTCCACCGAGTCGCGCGCCTTGGCCGGGTCGGGGTGGTTGCGCGGCATGAGCGCCAGCCGGTTGGTGGTCTCCTTCAGTAGTTTCGGCGCATCCCAGTTCGAGTCCGCCGGCTGTCCGATGTCAGCGAGCACGGTCTTGCAGACCGACTCGACCAGCGTCTTGGAGAGGTCGAAGGCGAAGTCCGGCACGCTCGACAGCGCGTTCTCGATGGCGTGGATCTGCTGCTCGATCGCCTCGGCGATGGGACCGTCGAGCACTGCAGCGCGAGTGCCAACCATCTGGAAGCGCGCTTGGGCCATGGCGGGCTCAGCCATGGGCGGCCTCCACACGCACCTGGCCGCTCAACAGCTTGGGTAGGAGGTAGTCGCGTATCGCGGCGAGTTGCTCGTTCTCTTTGACGTACGCCGTGAGCAGATCGAAAAGCGGATCGGCCGCTTGCCGATACGCAATAATCACGTCGGAGGTCGGCACGACAACGGGCAACGGGCGAAAGTTCTTCTTGCTGATCTCGGGGAAAGTCGTACCGCTCGCGTGGGCCTTGATTGCGTCCAATGAGGCGAAGGCCCAGTTGAGCACGTACGTCGGCGGCAGCGGGCCGTCGCACACCATCGCGATGAAGCCCTGATTGATCGCCGTAGGTACACCCGCAATTGCCAGGTAGCCGACTGGCGCGCGTGACGACATCAGCACAGTGCCAACGGGCAGAACGCCGGAGCTGATGGAGTTGACACCGGCGTCGGTGATCCGGCGCTCCGTGTACAGCAAGACAGGGTGCGCGAGGCGCGACATGTCTTTCGGCGTCGCCCAGCAATGCTCGCCGCCGTCCCAGTACTCCGCGTTCTTCGTGCTCGGGGTGCCGCCACCCTTTGCGGAGACGACATCGCCAATCGCCTTCACCTCCCACCCCTCCGGCACAGGGCCGATAGCGGACTCTACGAAGCGAGTGGGCAGGGCGTCGAAGACGGGCCGGGGCATGGAGGGGAAGGCCGTCGCGCCCTCGGCCTTAGCCTTCACCGGCTCGAAGTCCACGAACCACGCCCGGAAGATCGCCCGCGCCAGCCGCTCCAGCGTCCGCGCCGTACGCCGGTTTTGCTCGATCTTGTCATCCAGCGCACCGAGGATACCGGCGATGGCGCGTTGGTCCTCGACCACCGGGATTCGCATTGGGTGTGCCCGCAACTGCCCCAAGTTGGAATGCGGCACACCCGTCTGAATGGCGTTCGCGAAGATGTATTGCTGCTCAGCCGTACTCGTGAAATAGTAGTAGACGAATAGTGGGTCGGCTTCATCGGGATTGAGCGTCGCCTTCATCTGGCTTTGCGAGACGACGTATCGATCCCATGGCGCGTCAGGGACAAGCGCCACCTGGCCCAGAGTGCCCCTCTGCGTGAACACGACGTCGCCTGGGCGAGCCCAGTTCGCGCGAAGCGACTCAGCCTTCTCCTCTGAAACAAAGGCGAATGCTCCGCCCACCCATCGTCCCTGGCCCATGTTCTGACCTCGAATGACGGGCACGCCACTCTCGGTGTAGTCGCTCGAAACAAGGTTCGACCCGAAAGGACCGCCGACGATCGCATTCCGAGTGCCGACAGCCAAGTCCTCAAACTTGACGGTCCTCCAGCGGGCGTCGGTCACGACTGAATGCCCTCCAGCTTCTCGCGCACGACGCCCATCAACCGCTCCCCCTCGGCAAAGCACCCCGCCAGCTCTGTCAAGAGTCTCGGGTACTTCTCGGCGAACGGTTCCCCGTCATCATCCTGCTCTTCGGCGCCAACATAACGGCCGGGCGTGAGCACAAAGCCATGCTTGCCGATGCCCGCGATCGTCTCGGCTTTGCAAAAGCCGGGGATGTCGCGGTACTCCCACTTGCCGTGCTCGGCCTCCTTCCACCACACGGGCGCGGGTTCGCCGCGCCACTGGCGAAAGGCGTAGACGATGCGGCCGATGTCGGAATCGAAGTTCGGGTCGCCCATGCCGTCGGCCAGCATGCTCTCACCGTCATCGCCGCCGGTGAGCACGCGCAGCGTTCGGGTTTGCATCGTGCCGAGCTTGCGCGCGTCGATGAAGAGCGTCTCGCCGCTGCGGTCCCGCCCGCCGTACTTCAAGTTCCTGCCGGTCTTGTCGCGAGTGAGGAACCACAGACAGGCGGGGATGCCGGTGGTAAGGAAGAGCTGCGCGGGCAGTGCGACGATGCAATCCACCATGTCGGCCGCGACGATGCGCTGACGGATCTCACCCTCGCCGCCGGAACCGGTGGAAAGCGAGCCGTTGGCCATGACGAAGCCGGCCACCCCGCCGCCGCGGCCGTTTGGCGGGGCGAGGTGGTGGATGAAGTGCTGGATCCATGCGTAGTTGGCGTTGCCGACGGGCGGCGTGCCGTAACGCCACCGCACGTCGTCGGCGAGCAGCCTGCCCGACCAGTCCGAGATGTTGAACGGCGGGTTGGCGAGGATATAGTCGGCCTTGAGGTCCGGGTGCAGGTCGCGCAGGAAGCTATCCGCGGGCTGCGAGCCGAGGTTCGCCTCGATTCCGCGGATGGCGAGGTTCATGTGCGCCAGCCGCCAGGTGGTGGGGTTGGACTCCTGGCCAAAGATGGAGATGTCAGTCTTCTGCCCGCCGTGGGCCTCCACGAAGCGTTCGGACTGCACGAACATGCCCGCGGAGCCGCAGCAGGGGTCGTAGACGCGGCCCTCGTAGGGCTCCAGCATCTCGACCAGCAGCCTCACGATGGAGCGCGGCGTGAAGAACTCACCCCCGAGCTTTCCTTCGGCAGCGGCGAACTTGCTGAGGAAATACTCATACACTCGGCCAAGCGTGTCGCGCGCCTTGGCGCGATCGCCCTTGAAGCCGATGTCGGCAATCAGGTCGATCAGCCCCTTCATTTTCTCCGGCGCGATGCCGCGGCGCGCGTAGTCGCGTGGAAGCTTGCCCTTGAGGTTGGGGTTGTCGCGCTCGACGGCGAGGATGGCGTCGTCGATCAGCGTGGCAATGTCGGCGCGGGCAGCCTGGTTCTGGAGGTTCTGCCAGCGCGCTTCGGGCGGCACCCAGAAGACCCTCTCGGCGGTGTACTCATCGCGGTTCTCAAGCAGGCTTTCGAGCTGCGGACCGGTGATGCCGTCGGCGGCTAGCTCCACCTTCAGCTCGTCGCGCCGGGCCTCGAACGAGTCGGATATGTACTTGAGGAAGAGCAGGCCGAGAACGACGTGCTTGTACTCTGCGGCGTCGATCTGGCCGCGCAGGGCGTCGGCCGCCTTCCATAGGATCTCGGCGCGGGCAAGGTCGGTGGTGTTTGTTTCACTGTTCGCCATCAGTGCTCCATCTCGGTTTTATTCGTCGCGCTGCGTGCGGCAGAGTTACTTGCAAGCTGCTCGGTTGGCCTAACTCGCGGGTGCGTCAGCAACAAGTAAAGGCGCGCGAAGCGCGCAATCAATACTACCGCCGTCAGACTGCAACGCGCCGTTAGCCTGTATCGAGGTACAAACCGGGTAGATAGGTAACACTCCCTTCAAACTGCATCTTCGCTTCGTACCCCGCGAGGAGCGACGATGTCGTGGTTGGAGACCGCACCGGTGGAGCAGCGCCTGCAGTTCATCGAGGACCATCAAGAGGGCTTCTATTCCATGTCCGAGCTTTGCGCTCGCTATGGGATCAGTCGCAAGACCGACTACAAGTGGCTCGAGCGGTTCGCCGACGGCGGACGGCGCGGGCTGGCGGATCGGAGTCAAGCGCCCCACACCTGTCCGCATCGCATCAGCGACGTCGTGGCGGAGCATCTATGTCAGGCGCGCAAGAAACATCCAGACTGGGGGCCGGCGAAGCTGCTCGACTGGCTTGCCGCCCGGCATCCAGACATCGAATGGCCGGCGACGAGTACGGCGGGGGATTTGCTCGCGCGCCGCGGTTTGGTGGTCAAGCGACGGCGCCGGCGCCCACATCAACACCCAGGAGTGGTGGCGCCCGTCACCGCGACGCCGAACGATCGGTGGACGGCCGACTTCAAGGGACAGTTTACCACACGCGACGGCATTTGGTGCTATCCCCTCACGATTGCCGATCAGCACGCGCGTTTCCTGCTCACGTGTCGCGGGCCCCTCTCCACCAAGGGCGTCGGCGTCAAACCGTTCTTCGAGCGCGCCTTCCGCGAGTATGGATTGCCCTTGGCCATCCGCACCGACAACGGGGTGCCGTTTGCCACGACCGGCATTCACGGCCTCTCGCAGCTCAATGTCTGGTGGATGCGGCTCGGCATTCAGCATCAGCGCATCCATCCGGGACGACCGCAGCAGAACGGCGCGCATGAACGCATGCATCGGACGCTGAGGCGCGCCGCCATCAGTCCGCCACGTACCAATGCCGCCGCGCAGCAGCGGGCGTTCGACGCCTTCCGGCGCGAATACAACGCGGAACGCCCCCACGAGTACCGGGGTGGGGAGACGCCGTCTGCGCATTACGCGACATCGCCCCGTGCTTATCCGAAGCAGCTCCCCGCCCAAGAATACCCCGGGCACTTCCTGGTGAAGAAGATCACGACCGGTGGAACGTTTCGCTTCCAACATCGACTGCTGTTTATCGCGCAGTCGCTCACAAACCACCACATCGGACTGGAGGAGACAGACGACGGCATCTGGTCGATCTTCTTTAACACAGTCCTCTTAGCCAAGCTCGACGAACGGGACTACATCATCCGCGGGTAACCCGTTCTCAAGTGTTACCCATGTTGCCGGTTTACTCTGTTACCCATCTTCCCGGTTGCTCACCACGAAGACTCAACGCTTTCCCATGAGTGATAGCCAATCCTCGAAGCTCCTCTTCTGTGACTCGAACAGTGTGTCGGAGAAGGCCATCGGATCAGAGTAGAGCAGAATGTGTCGAACTACCGTGAATGGATTGAGATGGTTGCCACCGTTGGTCATTCTGAAGTCTGCGTACTTCTCTACGAGATCGAAGTGTTCAGCGAACGCTGTGGCAAACTCAGAATGACTTAGGTTCGGCTTTGCTTTCAGTAGCTCTTGAACGAACCCATCAACCTTGTAACCCAGAAAGTTGTAGTCCGGGTATCGATCACGCAGTACCGAAACAAAGGTAAACGCGTCAAGGAGTCGCGGAGGTCTGTCGTCGTTCAATGGAAGTTCGGGAGCGGAGAGGGCCGCACTAGCCTCGAGCTCCTCGGTTGCCTGCCGGATATTCATGAACTCGCGATCCGCGAGCTCGAACAGCGCGGCGAGTATGTTGATTCGCCGCTTGAGGTCGGTGGGGATCGACTTCTTGTACTTGATCTTGTGATCAAGAACACTCCACGCGTCCTGAACAATTGTTCGAAGCTGAACCTCAAACCGAAATGACCGAATGCTGCGGTACTCGGCGAATTCTTGGCGCGCCGCGTTCAAACGTAGGTCAAGGTGAAGCCCCTTGTAGCCAAACCGATCCTCGACGCTCTCAAGCATCGAGGATTTGTCAGTTACCTCAAGACATTCGAAGTTTTGCTCAAGCAGGGCACGAACGCGTGGTATGTCTGCCTCGTAAAGACAGATAACACGAATGCCAATCGTATCGCTGATGTGGTCGCGGATGTCGTAAGCGGAGCCGCTTTGCTCGAGTTTTGTTCTGTACTTTCGGTCGAACTTTTGAATGCACTCCTCACAAGACTTCGTGCGAGATTCAACCGTGGGCGTCGGAAAGTCTGGATGGTCGGCAGTCAGGGCCGTGATTAGGGTACGGAACGAGTCCTCGGCAGCCCGCAGTACTTGAAATGAGGAACTATAGTACTCTCTGAATTCTTCTCTTGCCGTCTTGAAGTCTGTAGTTGGCATCTTGAATGCTCGGTCGGAACTGTGTACTTGGGGAGCTTTCCTGCGTCCCTGTGCCGCGAACGCCGAAATGCCGAGATAATGCGAATTTACTCGTGAGAGATCACGTCACCCGAGCCCTAACGCTGCACACCACGCGAAGGTAGATCATCGGCACCTCGGCAACCCGAGACCGCGACGCTCCAATAGGTCAACCGTTTCCGCCGAAAAACTAGCAAGCTCGGCTCCACTATCCTGCCGTTTGGTGGGCACAAGTACGCTTGTGGCCAAGAGCTACGGCTCGCACCTCTCGCAACCACAGGCCCCGTCCTTCGCAGCCCCCTCACCCACCCCTATTCCTCGGCGGCGCCGGCAACGTCCCCTTGTTCGCGATCGCCTTGTTGATCGCCTCCACCGTCACCGTGGCACGAAACTCCACGATCTCCTTCGCCCAGGCCTCGGCCTTCTTCCTGTCCGCAATCGACACACCGTTGATGGTCGCTTTGCCGGCCTTCACACGCTCGGCGTAGCGCACACTCTTCGGGTCGTCGATCATCATGTTGAGCGTGATGATCACGTCGTCGTGCAGGTTGTCCGACGCGCCTTCCACCAAGCCCTTACTCTTCATGTGCTCCGACACACGCGCGTAGTCGTAGTACTCCTGCACATGCGCCACGATGGGCGCGCCCTTCCAGATGGCCGTGAGGGAATCGGCCACCGCACGCTGCCCGCCCTGGTTGCCGCCGCTGTCGCCAATGAGAATGATCTTCTCGAACCCATGCGCCTTGAGGCTGGTCACGATGTCGGTGAGCAGCATGCGGAAGGTGCCCTCGCGCATGCTGATGGTGCCCGGTGAGGTCATGTGCCCCGTGGGCGGTTCCACGCTGCCCTCGGGCACGAACTTCACGATGGGCGCACACAGGGCGTTGCCCAGCTTGCGGGCAATGGCTTCGCAGTTGGTGTGCAGCACGTAGTTGTGCTTGCCCGTCACCAGCCACGGGCCGTTGGGCTCCATGCCACCCGTGGTGACAATCACCGTGGTCTTGCCGGCCTTGATGGCATCACGCACATCCATCCAGGTCATCTCTTCCATCCACACGGTGTTGGCGGCCGGCAACGGATTGGGCGTGTCGCGGCAGTTGTAGCTGTTCTGCGCGCAGGTGCCGCCACCCATGTTGCGCGGATCAGGCGCGGGACGCGTAGGCGCCTGGGCCCCGGCTGAGGCGGCCAGTCCGGTCAGTGCCGCCGCGCACCATGCGGCCGGGACGAACGAACGACGCAGGCGTCGCGTAATCATGTCAGGCTCCAGATGTGGGTGTGGTGGGTTCGGCGCTACAATGTGCCTTGGCACGCCACTGCGCCAGAGTTCATCGCACACCCGTCGCGATTTGCGCTGTGGACATTTTTGCGCGAGCATAGGGCATGCTTCCTCCCCCCCCGATGTGCACCCCTCCCGCCGTTCGCCGCGCCCTGCGGTCCTCCCCCCTGCACCTGCTGGCCGCTGGCCTCGCCTTCGCACTGCTAGGCGTCGCACCCACGCTCCACGCACAGGGCACCACGTCCTCCGGTGCGTCGGCCACGCGTGACTCCGCCGGGGCCACGCGTGCCCCACTGACGCTGGCCGACATCCGCCTGCTGGCCGAAACGCATCTCGCGCTCGTGGCCATCGACGACTCGGCCGACGCACGCTCGGCGCAGGCCCGCAACAAGACCGGCGAAGCACAGCACGAGCTCTCGCTGCGCAAGCGCGAACAGATCACCTCGCTGCTCAAGGCCAAGGGCCTCGTGGAAGACGAGTACCTGCGCCGCCGCTTCCTCATCAGCACCAACGCGGAATACCGCGCGCAATTTGACAGTGTCGTGGCCCGCCTCACCGGCGCGCCGCTGCCCGGGCGCGTGGCGCCGCCGGTCGTGCGCGGCTTCGTGGCCGCCAGTGCGCTGCCCGCCGGCATGGTGGGCACACACATCGGGCACGTGACCACCAGCTTCGTGGACACACCCGAGAAGGCGGGCTTTCTGCCCACGGCCTTTGCGGAAGCGCAGGTGGCCGCGCAGCACGCCACACTGGCCACCCGCACACCCACCGACCTCGCGGCCATGCAGCTGCACGCGGGCCACGTGCTGCACGCACTCGACCCCAAACTCGAGAAGACGGGCCCCGGCAAGGGCTTCGGCTTCGTGCGCGCGGCCGGTGGCGTGGCGCAGCATGTGGAGCTCGCAGCCAAGGAGCCCGGGGCGTCAAGCAACGTGAAGACCCACGCGCAGCACGTGGCCACGGCCGCGCGCTCGGCCATGAAGCGCGCCGAGCAGGCCATCGAGTTGGCCAAGCTCATTCGTGAGGCGAAGGACGCGGCCACGGCCGCGACACTCACCACGCAGCTCGCGTCGGTGTGCGGTCAGCTGGTGGCGGGCGTGGATGGCAACGCCGACGGACGCATTGGCTGGGACAAGGACGAGGGCGGCATTCAGCAGGCCGACGAACACATCAAGCTGCTGCTGGCGGGCGAAAAGAAGTAAAGTGGTAACGAGGGTCGGTGCAGAAGCCGGATCGTCAACAGCGACAAGACAGTTTGACCCAGACCGCTTCTCTCTGCGCCCTCCCTTCCTCCTTTTCTCTGCGTGAGCTGTTGGCGAACTCTCGGTTGCAACGAGTGCCGGTGCCGCGGACGGACCGTCAACAGCTCACGCAGAGGAAACGAGGGCGCAGAGTTCGCAGAGAAGGACAGTCGACGTTACAACGCCGCAGCAAACAACAACGGCCCGCTCCAATGCACTGGAGCGGGCCGTTGTCACGTGTGGGTGCGCTGCGTCAGCAGCCCACGCAGCGATGGCTGTTCTTGGCGCCCATCTTCTCGAGCAACTGAATGGTCTCGGGATAGGGACGCAGACGCTGCACCGGCCCGTTGGCCATGTCCACCGTGGTCTTGAAATCCCGCGCCACGGCCTTGGGGTCGGCGCCCTTGCTCACGAGATATTCGATCATCTCGTTGTCACCACGCGCGGCCGCATGATGCAGCGGCGTGTAGCCGCCCAGGTCCCGCTTGTTCACGTCGTGGCCGAGTTCTTCGACGAGATACTTGATGGCCGGCATCCAGCCATCGGGCGCATGACGATGCGCGTTGCCGGCAAAGCCGTTGCCGTAGCCCACACCGGACGCCGCGTGAATGGGATACACGCCAATGCCAGGCGGCACGGCCTTGGCGGCCGAATCCACTTCGGCATCGATGGCCGTGGCCACCGGACCACCAAAGCCGCCGGGACGCCGACGGTTCTGCTGCGGCGGACGATAGGACGGAATGGTGTCGTTGGCGCCCGCTGCCTTCAGCAGCTTCATGGCATCGACGTCCACCGCATACGCCGCGCGCCAGAAGGCCGTGGTGCCGTCGAGCATCTCGAGACCGCAGTTGGCGTTGCCGCAGTTGCTGAAGCCGAAGAACCAGATGTTCTTGCGCAACCGCACGTTCACATCGGCGCCCGCCTTGATGATGGCGTCCATGAGCTCGATGTGTGTGGTCTTCTGGTTCTGCACGGCCTGCGGCTGCGGATAGCGCGACTTGGGATGCCACATAATGTTGAGTGCGGCATACAGCGGCGTGAGGCCGTGGATGCTTTCGCGCTTCACATCGGCGCCACGCTTGACGAGCTGCATGGCCAGGTCGTAGTGGCCATTGATGGTGGCCATGAGCAGCGGCGTGGTGCTGTCGCTGGCCGATTGCTCGTTGATGTCGGCGCCGCCGTCAATGAGTGCGAGCGCCGCCGCGGTATTGCCCTGGCGCACCGCGTGGTGCAGCGCCGTGAGTCCACCGATGCTGCCTACGGTCCCTTCGTAACCCGCCTGGAACCCGTTGGTGGTATCCGCCGGAATGACCTGCTCGGTGGACTTGTCCTTAAGTTCCTGCTCGTAGACGCGGCGGCCTTCGAGAATGGCCTCCTGCACCTGCTCGGGCGTGAGCGCGTTGGTGGGCGGCGCCGCGAGGCCCACCTTGTACTCGAACTTCTTGGCCGAGTCCGGCTTGGCGGGCGTGGTGGCGGGCGTGGTGGCTGCCGCCGCAGCACCGGCAGCCGCACCCGCCATCTGACGCGGCTGCGCCTGTTGCGCCTGCTGTGCAGCCGCTGGAGCACCCGGCGGACCACCACGCGCACCGAGTGCCGGCGCCGCGAGCGCCGCCTTCTCCGCGGCCTTGATGATGCTGTCCTTGACCGCCTGCGGCAGCGCGTTGAACAGGGCCTCGTTGCGCTTGCGCGCCGCGGCCTGCTGACGCGCGAGCTCCTCGGTGAGATCCTGCGTGTTGGTCTTGACCTTGGGGTTGGCGCCGGCCTTGAGCAGCGCGGTCACTGCCGCAGGCCGATTGGCCGCCGCGGCAAACATGAGCGGCGTCTGCCCCCATGCGGTCTCGAGCGCGTTCACATCGGCCTTGGCGCCGGCCAGTGCCGTCACGGCGACAGCGTCACCGGCCTGCGCCGCGAGATGCAGCGCCGTGGCGCCGGTGGTGGTGAGGGCCTTGGCGTCGGCGCCGCCGGCCAACAGCGCCTTCACGGCCGCGCCGTGTCCGGCCCTGGCCGCCACATGCAGCGGCGTATAGCCGCCGTTCTTCGTGGTGCCCGTGGTGGAGGCACCGGCCTTGAGCAGGGCCTGCACCATGGCCGCATCCCCACGCTCGGCGGCCCAGTGCAGCGCCGACATGCCGTCGCCGGTAGCGGCGTTCACATCGGCCTGCCGTGCAAGCAGTGCGCGCACTTCGGCGAGATCGCCGCGCATGGCCGCCGCAGCCAGCGCGGTGGCCGCCGGTCGCGTGGAGTTGGCCACACGCACCACCGGCTTGGTGTCCTGCGCCAGGGCCGGTGCGGCCACGCCGTGCATGGTCATGGCGGCCAGCACCGCCGTGCCGGTCAGCCAGGCACCATGCCGCGACTTGCCCTGCCGTTTGGAGCTGCTCATGCGAGCCTCAGGCGTTGGTGTAGAGGGCAAACGGCGCCACGCTGTCACCAAACGACGGCATCTCGACGCCGAACTTGTGCAGCAGCGAGAGGAACACGTCGGCCATGGGCGTGCCGTCGGGTGCCTTGAGGTGCGTGTTGGTGGGAATCATGCCGTTGGCGCCGCCCATGAGAATGAGCGGGCAGCGACGGTGATTGTGCACGTTGCCGTCGGCCATGGGCGAGCCGTACACGATGAGCGTGTTGTCCAGCAGGTTGCTGTCGCCGTCCTGCGTGGCCTTGAGGCGCTCGAGGAAGTACGGCAGCATGCTCACGTGATACTTGTTGATGAGATTGAACTCCATGATGGCCGCTTCGCGACCGCCATGGTGCGACGAGGGATGGAAGCCCTTGTTGGTGCCGCTCTCGGGGTACGTGCGGCTCGAAGCATCGCGGCCCGTCTTGAACGAAAACACGCGCGTCATGTCCGACTGGAAGGCCAGCACCTGGATGTCGAACATGAGCTTCATGTGCTCTTCGAACGAATCCGGCACCCCGGTGGGCGCTTCGGGCAGCAGGCGCTCATCACCGCTCGAGTTCTTGGTTTCCACCATCTGAATGCGACGCTCGAGTTCGCGCACGTTGTCGAGATACTGATCGACGCGGCGACGATCGGCGGGACCCAACTGCCGCTTGAGCGTGGACATCTCACCCACCACCCAGTCGAGAATGCTGCCGTTGTCCTTGCGACGCGCGGCGCGATCGGCGTTGTTGGCGCCGGCACCGAAGAGCAGGTCAAACGCCGCCCGCGGATTGCGGATCATGGGCAGCGGTTCAGTGGGCGAGGCCCAGCTGATGGTATCGGTATAGGCGCAGGCGTAGTTGTAGTAGCAACCGCCGGCCTGATCGAGATTCTCGATGCAGAGCTGCATGCTGGGCAGCGGCGTCTCCTGTCCGATCTTGCGCGCCACCAACTGATCGAAGCTGGTGCCCACATACAAGTCGGAGCCCTGCGTCTGCTTGGGATGCGCCTGCGTGAGGAACACCGCGCTCGAGCGGAAGTGATCACCACCGATTTCCGGCGCGTCAAACGGCTCCGCCATCTGCGTGTCGGTGTTGCTGACGATGGTGAGATAGTCGCGCCAGTTCTGCAGGGGCATGAGCGCGCTATCCTGCACGAACTCGAACTTCTTGCCCACACCCTCGGGCGCCCAGAGGAACTTGGACGCGCCCCAGGTATTGCTGCCGGCGGCGCCATGCACCGACTCGATGCACACGAGCCGCGTGTGCCCGGTGGCCGGCGCATTGCCCGCTCCGGCGAGGAAGCGGCCGGCAGGGGACATGGCGTCGAGATACGGCAGGGCGATGGTGGCACTCAAGCCCTGCAGAAAGGTGCGGCGCTCGAGGGTCTTTTGCGTGAGGAATTGCACGGGAGGCTCCGGGTCGGGTGCGTGGATCGGTTGATCGATCAGTGGGAGGCGTCGGCAGACACGACGTCCGCCCGCTTGGTCTGGAAAGCCTTGCTGGTCACCACGCCCATCACGAACGCCGACATGCGGTAGTCCTGCTTCTCCGCCGTGCGCACGATGGCGCGCACGGTGGGCATGTCGTAGTCCTCCACACGGCGTCCCAGCGCATACGCCATGAGGTTCTCCGTGAAGTTGCGCATCAGCGGCACCGGCCGCTTGAGCAACGCCGTCGTCAGATCGGTCGGCGTCACCAACGGTGTGCCGTCGTACAGATTGCCGCGCGTGTCGAGCAGCGCGCCGTTCTCGCGGTAACGCAGCTTGCCCGTGACATCGAAGTTGTCGAGCGCGAGCCCGATGGGATCGATGAAGTTGTGGCAGCTCTTGCAGGTGGGATTCTCGCGGTGCACTTCCATGCGCTCACGCGTCGTGAGCGGCTTGCCTTCCTTGGCGCCCGCGGTCTGCTCGAGGTCGGGCACGTTGGGCGGCGGTGGTGGCGGCGGTGCGCCCAGCAGCACTTCCATGACCCACTTGCCACGCAGCACCGGTGAGGTGCGGTTGCCGAGTGAGGTCTGCACGAGCACGCTGCCATGGCCCAGCACGCCGCGGCGCTGGTCATCGGCATAGGCCACTTTGCGGAAGTGCGTGCCGGTGACGTCGGGAATGCCGTAGTGCCGTGCGAGGCGCTCGTTCACGAAGGTGGAGTCACTGGTGAACAGCGTGACCACCGACTTGTCCTTGCGCACCAAGTCCTCGAAGAACAACTCGGTTTCCTTCACCATCGCGTTGCCGAGTTGCTGATCGAAGTCGGGGAAGAGGAAGGCATCGGGCTGCACCTTCTCCAGGTCCGACAAGCGCAGCCACTGACCCGCAAAGCGCGTGGCCAGAGCCTCCGCCTTGGGGTCGCGCATCATGCGCTTGACCTCGGCCTGGAAGACCGCCGGCTGCGAGAGGCGCTTCTGCTGCGCGAGGGTGAGCAGACGCTCGTCGGGAATGGTGCTCCACAGGAAGAACGACAGGCGCGTGGCCAGTTCGAGGTCGTCGATCTTGTAGTCGCTGCCGGCCTTTGCGGCCGAGGGTTCGCGCTCGAAGCGGAAGATGAAGTGCGGGCTGGCGAGAATGGCCTGGAGCCCAAGACGCACGCCGTCTTCAAAGCCTTCCATGCCGCCAATGCGTGCGCCCTGCTCATAGAACTTGAGCAGCGCCGCGCGATCGGTGGGCGTGAGCGGACGACGATAGGCGCGCGTGGCCACCCGCGTGAGAATGGACTCGGCGCAGGCCTTCTGCGCGGCCGCCTCACGCGGCGCACAGGTGAAGACCGCACGACGCGCCGGCGTATCGGAAATGCCGGTGATCTTGCTCGGCCCCGTAATGAGCACGTCCATGAGGTAGGCGGGCTCGGTGGTACCGGGAGCGCCAGTGGCACCCGAGGCGCGCGACCACTCATGCGGCTTGATCAGGTCTTCGTACGGCCCTTCGGCCTTGCGCGCGAACGCAATGGACACACGACGCTGACCGCCCTTGATGGCAATGGGTTCGGTGAGCAGATAGTCGGCGCCCAGAGGCAGGTCGGCGGACTCGCTGTTGCGATTGACGCCGCGATCGTAGTGCAGCAGCGCCACGCGTTCGCCGTCGATGGACACGTCCACGTCTTCCGTGGGACGTCCCACACCGCCGCCCACGTTCACGCGCAGCTGATACATGCCGTCGGCGGGGAAGGTGTGCAGCACGACCATGCCACCACGCGTGCCATACGGCGTGCCTTCCACGTGATCCCAGGGATGCTGCGAGGCAAACGGTGAGGTCTTGTACGTGATCTGGCTGCTTGCCGCCTTGCGATCGCCCAGCGCCATGCGGCTGACGGCCGACGCGGCATTGAGGTAGCCCTCGAGCAACATCGGCGAGAGCGACTGCACGTCGGAGATGTTGTCGAAGTTCGCGCTCTTGGTGTCGAGCGGCAGCCAGTTGCCGGCGTCGATCTGCAGGTTGAGCAGGTCACGCACCGCGCGCTCATACTCGGCGCGGTTGAGACGCTGGAAGACACGCGTGCCCGGGTTCACCGGCTCGGCGTCCATGATCTGTTCGAGTGTTTCCGCGAGCGCGGTGAGTGTATCGCCCTTGGGGCGACGCGAACCCGGCGGCGGCATCATCTCCGCACGCAGCTTGCGGATGATCTTTTCGGTCGTCGCCATGGAATCACTGGCGCCGTCGATGCGATAGCCGCGCAGGTTGAGATTGCCACGCCGCATGGTGGGGTTGTGGCAAGAGCCGCAATAGCGCTGCACGGTGCTGTCGAGCGCGGCGATGGCCATGCCGCGTGCGCCGTAGCGCAGCGGCGCCTTGCTCACGCGCAATGGTGCATGCAGTGCGGTGCCCGCGCGCATGGTGACGGCAGGCGGTGTGGTCGTCGCGGACGGTGGCGTCGACAACATCGACGTCACGAGCGTGACAGTGGCGGTGATGCCGGACCACGCGAGGAGAACCTTCATGCGGGGACCCCATGGGTAGCCGACGCAAACAACAGCAGGAGGGAGCGCTGTCATCCACGGCGGTATCAGGTGCTGCAGTTACTGCGAGGACCTGCGGGCTGTGCACAGCAAGGCGGGAGGCGCTGCGACAGTCCTGACTTCAGCCGAAGCCGCGCGACACGGCGGCACTCGGTGACTCACTGCTTTGGTATCTGTACAAGATACGATCAACCCCCCGAACGCGCTGCAATCTCGTTGCGTGCCAAGGCGTTCCGGGGGATTGGTCCGACCGCGGGACACGTGAGTGCAAGCCACCGGCCAACGGCCAGCGGTGACTGGCGCGTGACGACCCGGCTCAGGTGGCTGGCGTGGCCGCGGGCAATAACACCGCGTAGAGCACGTCATGCACCGGCACGGGCACGGCATGGCGACGCGCGAGGCGGATGACCGCCCCCGTCTGGGCATCGAACTCACTGGGGCGACGGCCCATGAGGTCCCGCGCCATGGAGGTGGACCCGTCGGCAGGCAACGCGTTGTAGCGCGCCCACACGTCGGCCTTGGCCCGCTCGGGCCAGGACACGCCCATGGCGCGTCCGACGGCCAGCACTTCGTCCAGCGCCTGGTCCAGCAGGGCGCGCGTGGCCGGCGTTTCGCGCACAGGACCAATGGCCTCGTGCGCAGCGGCGCACACGGCGCCCAGGGGCTCGATGAACAGGAATTTTTCCCAGATGGCCACCGCCATGTCGGGCGGCACAATGGGATGCATGCCGGCGGCCTTCACCGCGGCCACGAGTTGCTCGAGAGTGGCGGCGCGCGCGGGCTCGAGTGCCTGACCGGCGCGAGGGCCGAGCTCCAGCACCGGCGTGACGGCCGTGTGCCGGATGTGTCCGGGCGCGGCCTGCATGGCCATCACGCGGCAGAGTCCGTCAATGACGGACGGGGGCGGCAGCACATCGGCCAGCAAGGTGGCCGCTTCCACGCCATTTTGCAGCGGCACCACGATGGTGGCGTCGCCAATGAGTGACGTGAGTGTTGGTGCGATGCCCGCCACCTGCGTGGCTTTGACGGCGACGAACACCACGTCGACTACACCGACGCTTGCGGCCTGCTCGTGGACGGCCACCTGCGGCAGATGCAGATCACCGTCCACGCTGTCGAGATGCAGCCCGCGTGTGCGCAGGGCCTCGGCGGTTGCGCCGCGCGCCACGAAGTGCACGTCATGCCCCGCCTGCGCGAGGCGCGCGCCAAACACGCCACCTACCCCACCGACTCCCACGACCGCCACACGCAATGGCGCTGATGCCACTGTGGTGGCGGTCGTGTCATGATTCTGCTGCGTCATCAATGCGCTGGTCAGTTCTTGGTGAGCGCGAAGCCGGCGAGATGCGCGTCGGTGTTGTGACCCATGCGCACGCCCACGGCGCCGTCGGTGCTCTTGAGCTTGCCCGCGCCGACCAGTTCGGCCTTGCTGTAGCTGGCCACTTCCTGCCCGTTGATGCTGCAGGACACCTTGTCACCCTTCACCGACATGGCGATTTCCTGCGTGACCGGCTTGCCCTTGGCCTCGGCCTTGTTGACGGCCGGATGCGCGGTGCCGCGGCCGTTCATCTGGAACGGCGCAGGACCCATGCCGCGCACGATGAAGTTGCCGTTGCCGTAGGCCGAGCAGTAGAGATAGCTGGCGTTGGGCGTGCCCATGTCGTTGGCGGCGATCACGATGCCGTAGGGATGCGGGTGATTGTTGCGTCCCATGTACTCGCGCTCACTGAACGTGGCCTTCACCGTGTAGTCACCCTTGCCCATCATGGTCGGGTTCCAGTAGGTGATGGCGGGGCCGGTGGTGGCGTGCATGCCGGGGCCCATGGCGCGGAAGTGCGCGCTGTCGACCGTGAGACCGGCCTTGAGTTCCTTGTCGTCGACGATGCCCTTCCAACCGGGCATTTCGATGCCGCCCTTCACGGCCACCGACTTGTCTTCCTGCGCGGCGAGAACCTGCGGCGCGAGAATGAGAGCGGCCAACGCGGCCGCGCGATGCAGCGTGCGATGTGTCATCAGGGGAAACCTCTGTTCAGGGTGAGACCCGGAATTTCCCTTGCGGAGGCGCTCTTCGATAGGGCCCTCGTTTCTGGCCTCTGGTCTCGCTCTTCTGGGATCCGGGACTTGAGAGGGTGAGAAATCAGTGGCTGCGCCCGGAAGTTGAGAGATCAGACTGAAATAGAGGATGAGAAACCAGCAACCAATGAGGTGAGAGACCCGACCGTGTGGGGCAGGCAACCGCGGGAACCTGCAACCGCGGTAACCCGCGACCGCAGGCCCAGCCGCCCACGATCGGATCTCTCATCTCGTTTGTTGCTCACATCACATTCATCTATTTCAGTCCGGTCTCCCAACCTCTGGGCGAAGCCACCGGTCTCTCACCCTCTCAAGTCCCAGCGCTCAGAAATGAGAAGCGAGAGGCCGGAGACGAGAGCTCAGTCCCCCGACGGCAGTTGCGGCACGCCGTTGGTTTCGGATCCTCGAAGCAGCCCCGCCGATGCATACACCGCCAGCTTCTCGCGGGTATCGATGATGTCGAGGTTGCGCATGGTCAGCTGTCCGATGCGATCGAGCGGCGAGAAGTACTCCTGTCCCTTCTCCATCGTCAGACGCTCGGGCTTGTACGTCAGGTTGGGGCTCGACGTGTCCATGATGCTGTAGTCGTTGCCACGACGCAGCTCGATGGTCACCTCACCCGTGACCGCCTTGGCCACCCAGCGCTGAGCGCTTTCGCGCAGCATGAGCGACTGCGGGTCGAGCCAGCGCCCCTGATACAGCAGACGGCCGAGCTTCTTGCCGTTGATGCGGTACTGCTCGATCGTGTCTTCGTTGTGAATGCCCGTCACCAGGCGCTCGTAGGCAATGAACAGCAGCGCGAGACCCGGCGCCTCGTAAATGCCGCGGCTCTTGGCTTCGATGATGCGATTCTCGATCTGGTCTGTCATGCCCAGGCCATGGCGTCCGCCAATGACATTGGCTTCGGTGAACAGCTCGAGTGCGCTGCCGAACTCGCGGCCATTGATGGCCACGGGATAGCCTTCCTCGAAGCGGATGCTCACGGTTTCACGCGCGATCGCCACCTCGTCCTTCCAGAAGGCCACACCCATGATGGGCTGCACGATGTGCATGCCCTTGTTGAGGAACTCGAGATCCTTGGCTTCGTGCGTGGCGCCCAGAATGTTCGAGTCCGTCGAGTAGGCCTTCTCCACCGACATCTTGTATTCGAAGCCGGCCTTGATGAGGTACTCCGCCATCTCCGTGCGGCCGCCCAGCTCGTCGATGAACTGCTGATCGAGCCAGGGCTTGTACACGCGCAGATTGGGATTCGTCAGCAGACCGTAGCGGTAGAACCGCTCGATGTCATTGCCCTTGAACGTGCTGCCGTCGCCCCAGATGTCCACACCATCTTCGCGCATGGCCGCCACGAGCATCGTGCCCGTGACCGCGCGGCCCAGCGGCGTGGTGTTGAAGTACGTCTGGCCAGCCGTCGTGATGTGAAACGCGCCGCACTGCAGCGCCGCCAGACCCTCGGCCACCAGCTGCGCGCGGCATTCGATCAGCCGCGCCTTCTCCGCGCCGTAGGCCATGGCCTTGCGCGGGATCTCCTCGTAGTCGGACTCGTCGGGCTGCCCGAGATTGGCCGTGTAGGCAAAGGGCACGGTGCCCTTGGCGCGCATCCAATGCAGCGCCGCGCTCGTGTCGAGACCGCCGGAGAAGGCAATGCCGACTTTTTCGCCGACGGGGAGAGACTGGAGAATGTTGGCCACGGTTGGCTCGCGGGATCGGGGCGGATCGGACGCCGGCCGAGGAGGCCGGCCGCCGAGGTACAGCCTCGAAAGTTACACGCGCCAGGGGGGCCGAACCATGTGCCCGGCCCCCCGGTTTTGCCGCGCGACCGCCCGGTCGGTCAGGCCGACAGCAGGGCCGCGTCCGGCGCGCCCTCGAGCGCCGAGCACTTGCCGTGGTAGGACACCCGATACGCGATGCCGTGTTCGCCGCGGATTCGGTTCTCGCTGATGGGCTCCTGTTCGAAGCCCTTGAGTCCCGTCACCCGCATCTCGTCCTGCTTCTTGCCGGCGTCGCCATTGGTCAGGTTGGACGTGCCGGCGAGGTTGTACAGGCAGTGAATGAGCTCATGGGCCAGCGCGATGAATGGCGGACGGCTGCCGTCCGGCGTGTCCGTGTTCTTCGGGTCCCACTTGATGGACGAAATGGCGCCGGTGCCGTCGGACGACGACGCATCATTGCCCGACTTGGTGACCGATCCGCCTTCATAGGTGCGCCAGCGGATCAGGGGACCGAAGCTGTGCTTGACCGACTCCTTGGGCATGATGCACACGGTGTAGCCGAACTTGGCCTTGGCCTGCTCGGCAACGATGCCGGCGAGCAGCGCCTTGCCCACCGGCTTGCTGTCGATCTTCGCGAGCGCTGTATTGACGAGCTGCACGAAGGCCTTCGAGTCGGTGGCCTTGGTGCGGATGATGATGCCAGCGTAGGCCGTCTGTGTGTCGGGCATGAGCGGAAGCTCCGGTGAGATGGACCGCGCGGAGCATCGGCGCCCGCGCGCTGCGACAGGATAATGCGCGGGATTGCCCGAACTTGCGACCATCGGCAGCTTGGGGCATGTCCTGCTCCCGCCGCGAAGCCCTCGCCGCCCTTGGCGCGCTGCTGGCTGCTCCCTCGATGTCCACCGCACTGGCCCACGCGCAGGACACTCAGGCCGCCGACGTCCTGCTGGGATCGGCGGCCACCTTCCAGGCCGCCCGTCTCCGCGGTGAAGTGAGCGCTGAGCAGGTGCTGCGCATGGCACTCGATCGATGCAATGGACTGGGCGCGTCCTGGCGCGCCATCGACTGCCTGAGCGACACCGCGCTGGCCGAAGCGCGGGCCTCCGACGAACGGCGGCGTCGCGGCAGCCTGCTCGGTCCGCTGGATGGCGTGCCAGTTTTTGCAAAGTCCATCTACGACATGCGGGGTCTGCCCACCTCGGCGTCGAGCAGGGAGTGGACTCGCCTGTTTCCCGACGCCGTGCCACACGATGCCGTGGAGGTGGCGCGCCTGCGCGCGGCGGGGGCGGTGGTGCTGGGCAAGACGGCCGCAGACGATTTTGCGTATCGCGGCAACGGCACCAGTTCGCACACCGGGCAGGTGCTCAACCCCTACGATGCCAGCGGACAGCGCACGCCGGGCGGCTCGAGCGCCGGCGCAGCCGTGGTGGTGGCCGGCGGCATGGCCTTCAGCGCCCTCGGCACGGACGACGGCGGCTCCAACCGCATTCCCGCGCAGTTCAGCGGCGTGGTGGGCATGAAGCCCAGCTTCGGCCTCGTGCCGCGCAGCGGCGTCATTCCCACCTGGCCCTATCTCGACACGCACGGCCCCCTCGCGCGTTCAGTGGTGGACGCGGCCCTCATGCTCTGGGCGCTGGTGGGTGCAGATGGCGAAGATGCCCTGTCGCACGACATCGGCAAGGAGGCCATGCGTGCCCTCATCCCGTCCAATACCAGCGCCCGCGGGCCCTGGCAGCCGGCCTTCTCGCCGGATGCCCTGCGCGGCCGTCGTCTTGGCATCGTGGACGTGCATGCGCCGCGCGCGCAGATGTCCACCGAATCGGTGGCGCAGTTCGAGCGGGCGCTCGCCGACTGCCGCAGCGCCGGCGCCATCGTGGATGTCTTTGACGCACCGGTGACCCGCGTGAATGTGCGCGAGCGCTTTGCCGAAACGGCCAGCGCGCGTGGTGATGTGCGCCCCAATCCCAACAGCCCGGCGGCCACGGCCAATGCGCTGTACCGCTATTTCGCGCGGCAGGGTGTTGATGCGCGCGCCGCCGCGCAGCGCGGACATGCCGCCTATCGTGCGTTCTACGACGTGCTGCCCACCGACTGGACGGCCTTCGAGGCCTTGCTCAGTGCCCCATATGAGCAGGATGCGGCCGGTGTGTCGTTTGCGCGCTCACGCGAGCAGGTGGTGGCGCAGTTGGCCAGCGCCATGCGCGCGGAACGACTCGACGCGCTGGTGTATCCCACCATGCCGTTTCCGGCGCCGCTGGCCGTGAACCCCTGGCCCGACGTGCGCACGCCGCTGGGCTACGGCAACTGGATGGGATTGCCCGAGGTGTCCGTACCCGCCGGCTACGACAGTCAGGGCATGCCACTCGGCAATCTGTCCTTCGTTGGACTGCCCGGCCACGATGCCGCGCTGCTGGCCATGGCATACGCCTACGAGCAGCAGTCGCGTCACTTCAAGCCGCCGGCTGCGGTGGCTTCGCGTTAACGGGGGCCTTCGCGCTGTACCGCGCGCTGTTGGCGCAGTGTCTCATACACCGCAATCCCCACACTCGTCGACAGGTTGAGCGATCGAATGGGGCCCTCGGCCATGGGCATGGTCACGAACTGTTCGGCGTAGCGCGTGTGCAGCGTGGGCGGCAGGCCACCGGTTTCGCGGCCGAACACCAGCACGGTGTTTGTCGTTTCACCAAGCGGCGCATCCCAGAAGCTGCGACGCCCCCGCGTGCTGAAGAACCAGGGCGTGCCAAACTGCGGCAGCTCGGCCTCGAACGTGTCCCAGTCCTTCCAGACACGCAGATCGACATGCTCCCAGTAGTCGAGCCCCGCGCGCTTGACGGCGCGGTCGTCGAGTGAGAAGCCGAGCGGCTCGATGAGATGCAGCGTGGCGCCGGTGGCCACGCAGGTGCGCCCGGCGTTGCCGGTGTTCCAGTGGATCTCGGGATGAACGAGCACGACGTGCAGGGCCATGTCACAACTTCACCCACTTCGGCCTCGACTCGCCACTCTCCGTGCGCGCTCCGGTTTGAGACGCGATACTTCTCCCATGCCTCGTCCTTCCCTGCTGCGGCACCTCGCGCTCCTGACCATGATCTGCGGACTCCCGGCCTGTTCCGTATCCACCCGGGTCACCCGCGCCTCGACCGATGCTGCAGCACCCGCATCGATCGCGCTGATGTCCTTCAACCTGCGCTACGACAATCCGGCAGACGGTCCCAACGCCTGGCCGCGTCGACGCGACCACGTGGCCGGCGCCATTCGCTTTCATGGCGCACAGGTGGTGGGCGTGCAGGAGGCGCTGGCGAGCATGCTGCGTGAGCTCGACGCGCTGCTGCCCACCTATCGCCGCGTAGGTGTGGGCCGCAGCGATGGAGCGGAGCGCGGGGAGTTCTCGGCCATTCTCTACGACACCACACGGGTGACGGCCCTCGAGAGTGGCACCTTCTGGCTCTCGCCCACACCCGACGTGGTGGGCAGCAAGGGCTGGGACGCCGCCCTCGAGCGCATTGCCACCTGGGCGCGGTTTCGCGACAAGCAGAGCGGCTGCACCTGGGTGCATGTCAACACGCACTTCGATCATGTGGGCGACAGCGCGCGCGTCGAAAGCGCACGGCTCATCCGGCGCCGGCTGGGCGCGCTGGCCAAGGGCCTGCCGCTCACCATGACGGGGGACTTCAACGCCAATCCCTCGCACCCGGCCTACGTCACGCTCACCACGAGCACACTGCCCGACGGGTCACGGCCGCTGCGTGATGCGCTGCATGTGAGCGACACGCCACACTACGGCCCCTTCTCCACCTGGAACGCCTTCAAGGACATCGAACCCGATCGCCGCATCGACTTCGTATTCGTGAGCGACGGCGTGCGTGTGCGGCGTCACGGCATTCTCAGTGATCGCTGGGACGGACGATTCCTGTCGGATCACCTGCCGGTGCTGGCCGAGGTGCAACCCTGTTCGCGCTGAAGAAGAGCGTTGCGCCGCTGCGGGCTGCGCGCTGCCGCGTCAGGCCGCCAACACCTGACGCACCAGATCGGACATGTCGGTGAAGACATGCTCGGGCGCATGTGGGGTGAAGGCGGCCAGTGGCGCATAGCCCCAGCCCACCGCGCCAAAGGCCACACCGGCGCGGCGCGCACTCTGCAGATCGGTGACCTGATCACCGACATACAACGTGCGTTCCGGCGCCGCACTCAGTTCCCGCATGACGCGCCGAATGCGCGAACGCTTGCCGAAAATGGACGACCCGCCGTCCACGCGCGCTATCAGCTGCGCGCGCTCGGGCCCGAGCAGCCGGTGCACTGTGGCCGGCGCGTTGGACGTGACCACCGCCAGCTGCAGTCCCGCCTCGTGCAGGGAGCGCAGGGTCGCGTCGGTGGCCTCGAACAGGTGAATGTTCTGTGAAGTTTTGGCCATGAGGCGGCGGAAGTCGGCCGCCACAAACGGCAGGCGCCACATGGGGAGACCCACGTGGCGCATGACGGTGCGCGCATCGAGATGGCGCAGCCGGTCAATGTCCGCCGGCGAAAGCGCCGTGAAGCGATGTCGCGCGGCCAGTTGATTGAACACGGTCACGAAGAACGGAAACGAATCGGCCAGCGTCCCATCAAAATCAAACAACAGGTGTGTGTATCGGCCCATCAGGACACAGTGTCACGTGACGCGGCGCGCAGCAAGGCCGGTGTGCTGGGCGCGCGCTCGAGCAGCTCCACCGCGCGCTTGAGCGGCAGATCCCAACTGGCACTCACGCGGAAGGCCAGCGTATCGCCGTGCGCCAGCGTGGCCACGCGGTGCGCGAGACTGCGCGCGATGTCACTGCGGCCCGCGTCGAACTGCGCGCGGGTCACCGGCACCGCGTCAGCCCTGAGCCGCGCAAACACGCTGTCGGTCCAAGCGGCGGGCACCTGAAAGTCGGCGCGAATGGCCGCGCCGCGCTGCTTCTGCTCTTGCACCACCGCCTGCGCCACGCTGGTCACGTGGCCAAACACGCTGCTGGCGTGCGGCGCCAGCACCTGGCGCAGGGTCTGCTCACCCGCAACCAGCGTATCCTCAGCCACCGCGACATCCGGTGCGATGGCTCCGCTGCCATCGGGCTGCTTCTGGATGGAGCGCCCCTTGGGCGTGTACCAGCGGCCGGTGGTGAGCTTGAGCGCATAGCCGCCGTCCAGCCCGTACACGCTCTGCACGAGCCCCTTGCCGTAGGACCGGCTGCCCAGCAGCAGCGCGCGGCCGTTGTCCTGCAGTGCGCCGGCCACGATCTCGGCCGATGAGGCAGAACCACCGTCCACCAGCACCACCACGGGTTCCTGCTGCAGCAGCGGCGCCACCTCGGCGCCAAAGCGTTCCGTGCCCTCGCGGGAACGCACTTCCAGCAGTGGGGCACCCTTGGGCAGGAACAGGTTGGCCGTGGCCAGGGCTTCCTGCACCACACCGCCCGGATTGCCACGCAGGTCGAGCACCAGACTGCGGCTGCCGGCACGCTTGAGCGACACGATGGCATCCCGCAGCTCGCGCGAGGTGTTGTCGCTGAAGCGCGTGATGGGCACGTAGCCGACGCCCGGCGTGATCATGAGATGAAACGGCACCGATGAGACGTGCACACGGCGGCGCACAAAGCGTTGCGTGAGCGGCGCCGGCAGTCCCGCGCGCTCCAATGTCACCACCACCGGCGTGCCGTCCTCGCCCACGAGGTGGCGATGCACCCGCTCGGTGCTCCACCCGATGCTGTTGCTGTCGTTGATGCGCACAATGCGATCGCCCGGTTGCACCCCCGCTTCGGCGGCCGGCGTCGCGTCATAGACCTTCTCCACGGTCACGGCGCCATTGATGGGCGGTGTGAGCAGCACCCCGAGCCCGCTGTAGTTGCCGTTGGTGCTCAGCTCGAAGTCAGCCAGATCGGCCGGCGTGAGCAGATCGGCATACGGATCCTTGAGTTCACGCACGAGACCACGCGCGGCCTTTTCGTACAGCGCGTTGGCCGTCAGCGTGTCACTGAAGCGCAGCATGACCAGCGTCATGACCTGCTCCAGCAGGGCCGGTCCGTGTCGCTCCGAACGGCGCTGCAGACTCCAGGCGCCCGTGGCCAGAGGCACGACCAGCAGCGTCACGGCCGTGGCCTGGCGCCAGGCGGGGGAGCTGCGACGCAAACGACGGAGGCGGGCCAGCAGGTTGGCAGGCATGAACAGGGTGGTGAGTCCAACAGTGGTGAGAATGGGCGCATACGTCTGCGCCGATCGCCTGCAGTACCACGGGGGTCGGTCCGGGCGTCACCAGCCTGGGGTGGGGCCGACACGAGGGCAACGCGCCGGGGACAAGGGGCACGGAACTCGTCCCGGGAGGACCGGTATCAGCAACGCACGCAGGGCATCCCACCACTGTGTCTCCTGGAGTGTGTTGCAATGGTCCCACCGTATTCCCTCGCCTCGCCCCTCATTTGTGGCCTTGGATTGGCACTTCTGCTCACGGCGTGCTCGTCCACCTCGGAGCCACCCCCGGCGCAGCCTGAGCCACCCCCCACCACACCGCCGCCGCCACCTCCGCCGCCCGCCCCGCCCATTGCCCGACGGGATTTCCGACCGGGGACACCGCCCGGATGGTTCAGCAGCACCAGCCGCAGTGACATTTACGAGGGCGGCCTCGACCGCGGCGAACGGCGAACCGGTGAGGCGGCGGCCTATTTGCGCAACACCACGACGAATGCGGCGTCCGGCGCGTTCATTCAATTGAGTCAGACCATCAACGCGGCCAGCTATCGCGGCAAGCGGCTGCGACTCTCCGGCTGGGTCTACGCCGACAGTATCAGCAGCGGTGGTGGCGGCCTGTGGATGCGCGTGGATGCAGCCACTCGCACCGTCGGCTTTGACAACATGATCGGATTCGGTCGCCCCATTGCCGGCACCATTGCGTGGCACGAGGCCGCCGTGGTGCTCGATGTGCCGCAGGAGGCCATCAGCATTACACTGGGTGCGCTCTTGAATGGCCGAGGCATTCTGCGTGTGGATGATCTGCGCCTCGACACCGTCCCCACCAGTGTACCCACCACCGGGAGCGCGACCCCAACCACGTTTGGCGGCGACAGCGTGGCCAACACGCTGGCCGCGGCGCGCTTTCCCGGTCAGATGCAGAACGCGGACTTCGAAGGGCTGGCGCCCGTTGGCTCCGCTTCTGCAGCCACCTGGTTGAATGCCAACGCCGTGCCCTTCACCACCGACGCGCCGGGCGCAGGTTTTGACGACCTCGCTGAAGTCGGACGCATGGTTGGCATGGCGAGGGTGGTGGCGTTGGGTGAAGCCACACACGGCACACGCGAGTTCTTCCGCATGAAGCATCGCGTGTTCGAATACCTCGTGGAGCGACACGGCCTGCGCTGGTTCACCATCGAGGCTACCATGCCGGAGTCGCGGGATGTCGATCGCTATGTCACACATGGTGTGGGCAATCCGGCGGTGCTGCTGTCACGTCTGCAGTTCTGGACCTGGAACACGCGCGAGGTCCTCGATCTCATCGAGTGGATGCGTGCCTACAATGTGCGTGTGGGGGAACCGCGTCTGCGATTTCTCGGCTTCGACATGCAGTCACCCGACGTGTCGGTGGACAGTGTTCGCCGCATTACCGCCCGTCTCGACACGACCCTCGGCGCGCGCGCGGCGCGCATCACCGCCTGCCTGGATCCCGCACGCTCCCCGAGCAACGGGCGCATGATCAGCACCCAGTATCAGAACAACACCACGGTCCTTGCGCGCACGCTGTGCCAGGACTCCCTGTCGGCCCTGCAGCGTGCCGTGACAGAGCGCCGTCCCGCACTGCTCACGCGCGCCGACGCCGAAACGGTGGATTGGCTGGAGCAGTACGCCACGCTGCTGTGGCAGTGGGCGCGCATGGCCGGCGCCACCTCGGGTGGATCCTTCATCCGCGACGAAGCCATGGCCGACAATCTCGAATGGGCCACCAAACGCCACACCGGCGACCGCTTCTTCGCATGGGCGCACAACTACCACGTGAGTCGCCGACCCAACACCATGGGCTTTCATCTCGGGCGCCGGCTCGGCAGCAACTATCTCAACCTCGCCTTCACCTTTGGCACCGGTACGTTCAACGCGGTCGCGGTGGGTGGCGGGTTGCGCACGCACAGCATCGAGAGTGTGGACTCATCCGGCATCGAGTGGCTGTTCCAGCAGAGTCCCAGCCAACGATTGCTGTTCGATACCCGAAAGCTCCTGACGGCGGGCCCGGAGGCCATTGGCCTCCGGGATCGGCCGGTGCGCATGCGCAGCATCGGCGCCGTGTATTCCTCGACCACCGCACCGGCGTACTTCGAGGAGGCGCTGTTGCCTGGCGACTACGACGGCATCATCTGGTTCCGATCAACCAGCGCCAGCGCACTCCTTCCGTTTCAGTAGGACCCGGCGCTTCCGGTGTGCGTGGAGGTGCTGGTCAGCAGCGCCTCCATGCGCAGCTCGGTTTCGCCCACACTCGACGTGGCGTCGAACAGCACACGACCGTCGCGATCGAGCACGTACAACTGCGGCGTCCCCCAGTTGCCAAAGGCTCTGTAGGCCTCGCGCTTGGCATCGAGGTAGACGGCGCCCGTGAATCCACCCTTGCGCAGTTCCCGTGTGAGGGTGGAGTCGGCGCTGGTTTGCTCGGCAATCAGCACCACGGGCACCTGCCGTGCCGCCAGCCTCCTGGACAGCAGCTCGAGATCGGGGAGCGCTTCCACGGCCGGACCGCACTGTGGTGACCAGAAGACCACCACCATCGGACGCCCGTTGGCCAGCGTCGAAAGCGCCGTCTCCCGTCCGTCGAGTGCTGTCACCACCGATGGCTCCACGCGACGACGACGGGCGCGGCCCATGACCGTCTCGGCCATCTCCTGTCGGGTGCGCTGCAGGAGTGCCGCCCATTCGCTGGCCCCCACGTGGCGTGTCCCCAGCGAGTCGAGACGCTTGACCTTCGCGGCTGCGGTTCGTGGGTCAATCACCAGACGCGCCCAATGCGGCACGGCCAATGCCGTGTCTCCGGCCGCCAGCGCGGCGCTGGCCGTGACATCAAACACCTCCACGTTCCACCCCACGTCCGGCACCCGACGCAGGCGCGCCAGCGCTTCCGCGGCCCGCCCGCCCTGCGCAAGCACACGTCCCACTTCGGCTTCCACAATGGCGCGCTCTCCGGACAGGCGACGCAAATAGTCGGCGCGCGTTTCGTTCAGCTGCCGCTGCCGATCATCCGGTTGCGCCAACGTCGCCGTCAACGCGGTGAACTGCGCCAGTGCCGTGTCACGCAGGCCGGCCACGCGGGACAATTCCCGCGCCACCCAGCGCCGACGATAGAGCGTGGACTCGGCCGCGAGATATCGCGCCGTCCAGCGCTGCATGGCCTCCGCATGCTGCGCCGAGGTGCCAAGGAAGGCGTGCGCGACCTGCGCCACCTGCGCGCGTCGCTCAGGTGGCGTGTCAGACCACAGCACTTCCAGCGCCGCCACGGCCCCTGCGGAATCCTTGGATGCCCAATGCGTGCGGAAGATGTCGATGGTGCGCTCCTGCACCGCAAAGCCGTCCTTCGGTGTGTCGCGCAGGAGACGCACGCGCCATGCCGCCGTCAACGTGGAATCCGGTGTTCCACGTGCATACCAGTACAGCTGACCAGCCTGCGCAGGCAGCGTGCCGGCGAGCATGCGCTCGGAGAATCTGTTGGCCTGCCGGGCATGCATGCGCAGCGTGCTGTCGTTCTCCAGACCCATCGCACGTTCATAGAACGCGAGGGAACTCCACGAGCGCACGGAGTCGGGATACAACTGCACCTTCTCGCGCGCCGTGGCGATACCCTCCTCCCAACTGCGCCCCATCAGGTCATTCGTCCGCTGCTCCAGCGCATCCAGCAGCGGCCGTCCATCCGCGCCCGCGCGCATCACCTCCCAGGCCCGGCCACCAAAGTCATCCACGGCACTGGCCGCCGTATCCTCTACGGCCAGTGCCGCGAAGAGCACACTGTCCGGCAGCACGAACTCCGCCGTATAGCGATCGCCGCTCGTGCGTTTCAGGGTGGCGAGCTGCACCACAGGCACCCCCTCGTTGTAGCTGCCTTGGTGCACCGTGCGAATGCGCGCCCGCAGATGCAGCACGGCGGGTTTGCCCAGCAGACCCGCGCTGGTGTAGGTCACCCGCACGGTGTCACCACGCTTCGGCAGCGCCGGCGACAGCTCCAGTGAACCGGCCACCATGCCGGCCTCCGCCACCGTGGGCTGACGCCAGAGACTCACCACACCAATGGCTGCCAGCACCGCGGCGGCGGCTCGCACGGACGAGCGGGCCCACCAGCGCGTCGTACGCGAGCGCGCAGGCGTAGGCAACTCCTCGAGCGGTGCCTGTGGCAGGCGCTCGTCCAGATCCGGAGCCTCCACGGGAATCACGCTGCGCAGGCCGGCTGCACGCGATGCCAGGATGCGCGCCTTCAGACGATCGTGTGTCTCGCGTGAGGTTGCGTCGGGCGCACCGCGGTCAGCGAGCTGCCGGGACCAGGCCTGCAGGGCGGACACCGTGTCGGCGCAGGTGGCACAGACGCTCTGATGACGCTGCAGCATCGGATCGACAATGCGACCGTGCTGAAAGAGCTCGTCTTCCCACGCAGCCAGCGAAGGATGCGCAAGGTCGGCGGCGTCGGGCGCCTGGGGGGAGTCAGTCATGGAGCCGGTCCTCGGTATGCACTCGCACCACGGGCATGCCCGCGCTCGGCGGCAGCAGCCGCTCGAGCGCACGCGCCAGGCGAATGCGGGAATTGCCTTCGGAAATGCCGAGCGCCTGCGCGATCTCGGCGTGGGTGAGTCCCTCGCTGCGCAGCAGCACCACATCACGCAGCGCCTCCGGAAGCGCGGCAATGCGGCGATAGGCTTCGTCCACCTCGGGCGCGAGATCGGGCCGGTCGACAGCGGCCGCGCCGGCCACGTGCTCCGCAGCCTCTTCCCATGCGGATTCCCGGCGACGCGCGCCGGCCCGCCGACGCATGAGCGCCAGACGCATGGTGCAGGTCACCAGCCAGGACATGAAGCGTCCCGATTCGCGATAGTGCCGCAGCGCTTCCGGCAGCCCCACGAACAGGTCGTGCACCACGTCCTCGGCGTCGGCATCATTGGCCATCGCGCGGCGCGCCACCAGCCGCAGGCGCCCCGACGTCAGGTCGTACAGGGCGCCCAAGGCCTCGGGGCTCCCGGCGCGAACCGCCGGCACCAGCGACGCGGCCCGCTGACTCAGCGGGTCGAACGCCGCGTCGGACACGTCAGCGGGCAGAGAGGCAGAACGACCTCGGGATAACGGACGAATGCGCAGCTCACAGAAGGGGACATGAGGCCAATGCCGCCCACAGCGCCGGCGTTACACGCCGATCCTTATCCCCAGTACAGGTACGCCATCACGATGGCCACGATCACACCCACGATGTCGGCAAAGAGCCCCATAGACACGGCGTGCCGCGTCTTCTTCACGCCCACCGACCCGAAGTACAGCGCGAGAATGTAGAACGTGGTGTCGGTGGCGCCCTGGAAGGTGGCCGACAGGCGACCCGCAAAGGAATCCGCGCCGTAGGTCTTCATGGCGTCCACCATCATGCCCCGCGCTCCGCTGCCCGACAGCGGCTTCATGAGCGCGGTGGGCAACGCGGGAATGATGCGGTCGTCCACACCGAAGAGCGCCAGCACCTTGGCCAGGCCCTGCGTGAGCAGGTCCAGCGCACCCGACGCGCGAAACACACCGATGGCCACCAGCAGCGCCACGAGATACGGAATGATGCGGATGGCCACTTGAAAGCCTTCCTTGGCGCCTTCGATGAAGGCCTCGTAGGCGTTCACCTTGCGCACCAGCGCCATGATGAGGAAGCTGCAGATGACGCCAATGAGCGTGACATTGGCCACGGTGTTGGAGATGATCTGCACCCGCTCGCGCGGCATGCTGGAGAAACCCCACACGATGCCGCTCACCAGCGCCGTCACACCCACCAACCAGCCCAACAGCACCGGGTCGAGCAGATTGATGCGCTGCACCAGCGCCACGCCAATGAGCGCGGCGAGTGTGGCGAAATAGGTGGTGATGAGAATGGGCAGAAACACATCGGCCGGATTGGCCGCGCCCAGTTCGGCACGGTACACCATGATGCTGATGGGAATGAGCGTCAGGCCCGAGGTGTTGAGCACCAGGAACATGATCTGCGCATTCGTGGCCGTGTCCTTCTCCGGATTCAGCGTCTGCAGTTCATTCATGGCCTTGAGCCCGAGCGGCGTGGCCGCGTTGTCGAGGCCCAGCATGTTGGCCGAGAAGTTCATGATGATGGAGCCGAGCGCCGGATGATCGGGCGGCACTTCAGGAAAGAGCCGACGAAAGAACGGGCTCACGATTTTGGCGAGCACGCCAATGGCCCCGCCGGCTTCGCCCACCTTCATGAGGCCCAGCCACAGGGTGAGCACACCGGTGAGGCCAATGGAAATGTCGAAGCCGGTCTTGGCCGAATCGAAGGTGGCCTGTGTCATGGCGCCAAACGCCGAGGCATCACCGCCGAGGAGTTTGACCACGCCCACCAGCAGCGCGGTGAGGAAGAAGCCCAGCCAGATGTAGTTGAGTGTCATGGCAGGGTGCCCGTGAGCAGTTCCACCAGCACAGGCACGTGCATGGCCATGAGGTCTTCGTTGGCGATGACGGGATACTCGTAGGTGATGACCGGCACGCCGTTCTCGCTGCCCCAGGTGCCGAACGAACCCGGCGTGGGATAGCCCACGTCGCGCACCAGCGGCATGCCCGTGCGTGCCGCAAGTCGCTGCCCCAGCGCGCTGGCGTTGGCATCGTCAATGCAGGCCAGGGGCGCGTGCAGGGCAATCACCACGTCGGGCTTGAGCTCGCCGATCAGTGCCAACAGAGCCTGCGTTTCCGGTTCCGAGCCCGGCGCCGAGCCGGGGCTCAGTTGCACATCGCTGGGCAGATCGATGGTGGCGCGGCAGGTTACCGGTCCGGCGCGCCAGGTGCTCGTGGGGAAGTTGCGATTGAGATCCACGCCGTTGGCATTGGCGCGGGTGCCACGAATGAGGCCGTCGGGGTTGGCGGCCAGCACCACCGCCGCGTGCTCCGGTGCCCCCTCCAGTTGACGCAGCGCCCGCGAGAGCGCCCAGGTGGTTTCCGGCTCTTCACCGTGTATGGCCGCAAAGATGAGCAGCTCGCAGCGACCCGTGGGTCGCCAGACCTCGAGCGGCAGACCCAGAACGGAACGACCGTAGGTGGTGGGCGGCACGGCGTGCGTGCCCCAGGCAGTGCGCGGACGAAGCGGCATGGGGATGAGGCGGCGGGGTGGTGCAAACGGGGACCGCTGCAAGCTAAATGGCGGCCCCGCACCGCGCCCCATCACCCCTCACGCTGCACGGCTCAGGTCCTGCGCCCCACGCCTCAGGATTCGTCGGCGGTGGGACCATAGGTTGAGGCCACCGGCACGTCCAACAGCCGCAGGTACACGGTGAGCTGCCCGCGATGATGAATGAGGTGATGCAGCGTCATGTCGGCAAAGGCCGACTCCCGATCGCGACGCATGCGCACCGTGCCGTTCACGGCCATCTCCCAGGTACCGCGCGCCTCCTGATCGGCATGGCTGGCCATGGCCATCAGGGCCTGCGACACAGCCTCGTCGTATGCGGCCAGCAGCGCCTCACGCGAGGCAGCGCGGAAGGGCCGCCAGGTGGAAAGATCGATGTTGCTGCGATCCTCGCTGAACACCGAGCGCGCAAAGTGCAGGCAGTCCACGAGGTGCGACGCCAGCTGACCGAGTGACGACGACTTTTCGTGCGGCTTCCACGACCAGTGCTCATCGGGCAGGCGTTCGAGATGACGACGCGTCTTCTGTGCCTCGCTGCGCAACTGGGCCGACAGAAACGCGGCGCGTGTGATGTCGCTCATGCGGCCACCAGCACACGCGCTTCGAGTCGGGCATAGCTCGCTTCCATGCCAACCGCCATGCCCGTATCCAGCATGGCCTTCCGCACCTCGGCGCTGGGCACGGTCATCGTCATCACCAGCCGCGTTCCACTGCCATCCGCCTCGAAGCGCGTTTCCACACGATTGTCGGGTGTGGGATCGGGCAGGAACATGCGTTCGACATGCACGATGCGAACAGCCGGCTCGATTTCGAGGTATTCCCCGGTGAGATGAAAGCCGGCACCGTTGTCATCCGCCCACGCGAAGCGAATACCGCCCCCCGGACGGAGATCGGACACACACTCGGTCATGCGCCAGCCATCAGGCCCGGTGAGCCAGAGCGGCATGATGGCCGGATCGGTGTGCGCGCGGTACACCTGCGCGGGTGACGCATCGAAGTGGCGGACGACTTCAACCTGCGTGTCACCAATGAGACGAAGAGACAACGGGGGCATGTGAACTCCGGGGATGGTGGGTGGGGGAGTAGGGGAGTGATTGCATTGCAGACGCCAGCCCCTGCGCGCGAGCGGCGCGCGTGTCAGCCACGCCGCCGAGCTGCGGGCCGGCGAGGTGTGGGTTCGGCGGGCATGGCGGCCAGCACCGCGTCGAGACGGGCATAGTTGGCCTCGAGCGCGGCGCGCAGCTTGTCCAGCCAGCGATCCGCCGCACGCAGGCCGTTGTCGGCCAGACGTACGGGTCGCGTGGCACCTTCAACACGCCGCACCACGAGACCGGCCGTCTCCAGCACCTTGATGTGCCGGGAGATTGCCGGCTGGGACATGGCGAAGGGCTCCGCCAGTTCCATCACCGTGGCTTCACCACGCGCGAGTCGGGTGAGGATGGCGCGGCGCGTCGGGTCGGCGAGCGCGGAGAACGTGGCGTCGAGAACGTCGGGCGAAGCGATCATATAACACAAATGTTATATAATTTATCATTTATGTCAAGCGGCAATGTTTCTGGTTTTTTCACCCACACTCGTGACCACCGCGAGACCGCCAACAGCTCACGCAGAGTGAAGGAGGGCGCAGAGGGCGCAGAGGAGAAATGCAGGGTCAGCCGCTTTCTGACTGCCGTTCAATCCGTGTTGTTTCCGCCCCATCCGCGAAATCCGCGTCAAGGCTCTTCCGCCACGACCGCGTTTCTCTGCGGCCTCTGCGCTCTCCATCCCTCTGCGTGAGCTGTTGACTATGTGGCCGTCACCGCGAGGGCCGTCGTGCCGGCACAATGGTAGTAGGCCTTGTCGCGGACGATGCGGAGCGGGCGCATTGGCGGGCAGGGTGAGCGGGGTGCATCTTGGCCTGCATGCGAGCACCGCCACGTAGCGCGGTGCGCCGAACACAGGGCAACGAACGAGGCGCGCGATGTTCAGGAGATGGGTGGGGGTCACGGCACTCGCTGCCATCAGTGTACCCGGCTTGATCGATTCCGGGTCACTCGAGGCGCAAACCGCCAGCTCGGCGCTGACGTTATGGAAGAGCGGCCAGACCACGTTCGGCATGTTCGTGCCCAGTGAACGGGCGCCTGGTGCCACCGACGCCCAGGGCAATCGCCTGCCGCCCCTCTACACCGAAGCCGGTGCGCGCGCGCTCGGCAGCAACCCGCTGCTGGACTATCTCTTCCTCAACCTCGAGGGGCGCTACGACGCCGACGCCGTGCGGGCCATGGTCGCTGGGCTCAAGTCAGCGAACGCCGCGCAGCGGCCCACGCTGCTGGTGCGCATTCCCACCATCGAAGCCGCCGGCGCCGACAGCACGAAGGCGCGTGTGGCGCAGGTGCTCGCCCTCGGCGCAGATGGTGTCGTCATTCCACATGTGCGCAGCGCTGATGAGGCACGACTGGCCGTGAGCTTCTTTGCCGCCGCCAAGGCCGATGTGTGGTCACCACGCAATCCCAATGGCCGCGTCGTGGCCATGCTCATGATCGAGGACAAGGGCGCAGTGGCGGCCATGCAGGACATTGCCGCCGTGCCGGGATACAGTCTGCTGTCCTGCGGCATTGGCAGCCTGACCCGTGACATGGGTGGCGATGGTCCGGGGGCCGAAGCGGCCTGCCAGCGTGTGCGTGATGCCGGCGAGGCGCGCGGCATGCCCAGCATGATGACCGCCACCGCCGCCACGCTGCAGGACCGACTCACGCGCAAGTATCGCGGCATCCTGCTCTCGGGCAGCGTGGCGCAGGTGGAGCCCATCATTCGTGATGGCCTGCCGCGTGTGGGTCGCACGGTGCCGGCCGCTCCGCCAGGTGATGCGTCAACATCCACCACGTCGCTGGCCTTTCTCGAGAACTTGCGCGCGCATTGCGGCAAGGCCTACGAGGGTCAGCTCGTCAATCCGCAGGCGGCGGACACCGCCATGCAGGGCAAGCGTCTCGTGATGCATGTGCGCGGCTGCGGGGACACCCTGCGTGTGCCCTTCCATGTGGGCGACGATCGTTCGCGCACCTGGGTGTTCACCCGCACCGCCAGCGGTGGAGTGCAGCTCAAGCACGATCATCGCCACGCCGACGGCAGTGAAGATCGCGTGACGCAGTACGGGGGCATGTCGCGCCCGACCGGCACGGCATCACGCATGGAGTTTGCCGCCGATGCGCACACCGCCACACTCATTCCGGCGGCCCGCACCAACGTATGGACCGTGGAAGTGAGCGCGACCCGGTTCAGCTATCAGCTGCGCCGCGAAGGCAGTGATCGCCGCTTTCGCGTGGACTTCGACCTCACCAAACCGGTGACCCCGCCGCCGGCCCCCTGGGGCGCTTCTTCCACCACGCCGTGACGAGCCCCGCCATGAGCCTGCACCTTCCCACGCCCCTCGTGTCCACCGACTGGCTCGCCGCGCATCTGCACGAGCCGCTGCTGCGCATTGTGGATGCCAGCACCTATCTCGCATCGGCCGGTCGCAACGCACGCGCCGAGTATGCGGCGGCGCACATTCCCGGCAGCGTGTTTGCGGACATTGATGCGTTGAGTGACGAAACGGCGCCGTTTCCGCACACCCTGCCGGCGCCGGAAGTGCTCGCCGCACGGCTTGCTGCGCTGGGCATTGGCAACGAACACGCGGTGGTGGTTTACGACGGCTCCGGCCAGAACTTCAGCGCCCCGCGTGTGTGGTGGATGCTGCGCAGCATGGGGCACCAAGGCGTGGCCGTGCTCGACGGGGGCTTCCCCAAGTGGCAGCGCGAAGAGCGACCCGTCACCACCGAGCTGACCGTGCCAACCCCCGCCCAGTTCACACCGCAGTTCGATGCCACACGCTGGCGGGACCTCGAAGCCATGCGCGCCAATCTCGCGTCGCACGCCGAGCAGGTGGTGGATGCGCGCAGCAGTGGGCGATTCACGGCGACCGAAGCCGAACCACGCGCCGGTGTGCGGGGTGGCCACATTCCCGGCGCCCGCAATGTGCACTACGCCACGCTGGTGACCGCCGAAGGCACGCTGCAGTCTCCCGAGGCACTGCGCGAGGTCTTCGCCACGCAGGGTGTGCAGCTCGACGCGCCCATTGTGGCCAGCTGCGGCAGTGGGCTCACGGCCTGCGCGGTGCTGCTCGCGCTCGACGTGGCCGGCGCCACCCGCACTGCGTTGTATGATGGCAGTTGGACGGAGTGGGGCAGTCAGAGCGACACGCCGGTGGAGACAGGGCCCGCGCGGTAGATGACTACGGCGTTGGTGGCTTCGCGGGCGCGGGCTCCGCGAGCACGGGGTCCGTCATGACTGTGGCGGACCTGATGTAATCGAGGGCAGGAAACCAGCGCGCCAGATACGTGTTGCCCTGGCGCGCGATGCGCACGTAGTTGGGCTCCTCCCCGTACTCCATGTTGAGGCGCTCCACCACGTCCATGCCCTCCACCACGCGGCCGATGGGTGCAAAGACTTTCTGCCCATCCAGCTTGCGACGGTTGTCCTCGAGACTGATGAACAGCTGCGTGCTGCGGGAGTTGGGGCCGTTGGCGGCAAAGGCCACGGTGCCCTTCACGTTGCCCGTGCGCATCGGGTCGTCGGGAATGGTGGCGTCGCGCCACTGGTCGTGCACCGACGGCGTGCCATGCATGCCGAACTGCGCGATGAAGCCCGGCACCATGCGATAGAAGGCCACGTCGCGGAAGAAACCGTTGGACACCAGCTCGAAGAATCGATCGGCACCCTGCGGCGCGAGCGCACGATCCACCGCAATGACGAACACGCCCTTGGTGGTTTCCATGCGCACGCGATAGCGATCGGGCGCACGCGGCAGCGTGGCCTGTGGTCCGGGCACACTCGCGGTGGCTGCGACGCTGTCGGTCGAGGCGCCGTCGGTTGACGCAGTTTCGCGCGGCCCGCAGGCCGCCGAGACGGCCAGGGCAGCGGTCAGGAGAGCAATGGGAGCACGGCGCATACCCACAATCTACGCCGGCGACACGTATCAGATGGCGTGGTGCAGGCGCTGCATGACGCCATGCATGGCATCGTGGGCCGCCAACTGCGCCTCGCGCGTTGTGTATCCCACGCGACGCGCGCCCACCCAGGTCTCCATGAACGGCGAAGCCGCGCCGCTGAACACCAGCGCGTCGAGCAGATGCGTGGCCGGGATACCGCAGAGGGCCCGCTGCTGCAGGTCGACTACGACAAAGTCGGCCCGCGCGCCCGGCACGAAACCGATGGACGTCCAGCCCGCCGCCACTGCGCCACCCTGCAGCACACGAGCGAACAGACGGGCCGCGGTGGAGGGTTCCTGCGTGGCATCCGCAGCCACGTTGCGCCGCTGCTTCACCAGCCGCTGTCCGTACTCCAGCAGCTGCAGCTCCTGCGGCCAGGCCCGCGTGACATGGCTGTCGGTCCCGATGCTGATGGGTGTTGGCGCAGCCAGCCAGCCGTCGAGATCACACACGCCGTCGCCCAGATTGGCTTCCGTGCCGGGACAGAGCACGACACCCGCGCCACTCGCGGCCACGGCGTCCACTTCCTGCGGCAACGAGTGCGTGGCATGCACGAGCTGCCAGCGCGCATCGAGCCAGCCCGAGTCCGCCAGCCAGGCGAGCGGCCGCTTGCCGGTGGCCTCGATGCACTGCGTCACCTCGGCCTGCTGCTCCGCCACATGCACATGCAGCGGCGCGGGGTCCTGCCGCACGCTACTCGCCAGCTGCGCCATGGCGTCCGGCGTGGCCGCGCGCAGCGAGTGAATGGCCACACCGGCCGTCACATGCGGCAGTCGCCAGCCACGCACCACATCGCGCAGCATCAGCACCTCGTCCACCGACGTCGCAAAGCGGCGCTGATCCTCGCGCAAGACAGGCGACGTGAATCCGGCGCGCTGATACAGCACCGGCAGCAGCGTGAGGGTCATGCCCACATCGTCCGCCGCCGCGGCCAGTGCTTCCATCATGGCCGCAGGCTGCGCGTAGGGGCGACCGTCCCGGTCGTGATGCAGGTAGTGAAACTCGCAGGTGTGCGTGAAGCCACCCGCCAGCAACTCGGCGTACAGATGTCGTGCCACCACCCGCACATCATCCGGCGTGAGCTGCAGCGCCACCTGATACATGCGGTCCCGCCAGCTCCAGAAGTCGTCGTGCTGCGCCTGCCGACGTTCGGTGAGCCCCGCAAAGGCGCGCTGAAAGGCGTGGCTGTGTGCGTTCACCAGACCGGGCAGCAGCGCGCCATCCAGGCGATGCGCGTCTGTCGGACAGGGGAGCTCTGCCTGAATGCCGGTCCACCGCCCCATGGCATCGGCGGTGAGCAGCACATCGCGCTGCCACTGCCCGTCAAGAAATGCCCAGGGTGCCCAGAAGGTCAGTGCATCGCTCATGGCGTCGAGGGCATCTCAGGCCGGAAGTGCCGCAGGGTGTGCACGAAGGCCTCGAGCGCCGGGCGCGCCTGCGCGGCCAGCACCTCGCTCCAGGCAAAGGGCGCCGCCTCCAGCATGTAGGTGCGGCAGGCCATCTCCAGTTGCACCGCATGTACGCCCTCTGCCGGACGACCGTAGTGCCGTGTGATGTAGCCACCCTTGAAACGGCCGTCCACCACCTGCGAGAACTGCGGAAACCGGGACAGCGTGTCGTGCAGCGCGTCACGCAACGCCGGCGCGCAGCTGCTGCCGCTGGCCGTGCCCAGACTGAAATTCGGCAGGATGCCATCGAACAACCACGGCACTTCGCTCAGGATGCTGTGCGCATCGAGGAGCACGACAAAGCCGTGTGTGCTGCGCCGCGCGTCCAGCACCGCCCGCAACTTGTCGTGGTAGGGCTGCCAGTAGCTCGCAACGCGTCGCTCGATCTCCGTCGCATCCGGCGCCAATCCGTCCCGGTAGATGGCTTCGCCGGTGAAGTGCCGCGTGGGGCAGAGCTCGGTGTTGTTCTGTCCGGGATACATGGGCGTATCCTGCGGCGGCCTGTTGAGATCGATGAGATATCGACTCCACCGCGGCACCAGCAGCGTGGCGCCCATGGCCTGCGCAAAACCATAGAGCCGATCGAGATGCCAGTCCGTGTCTTCCACTTCGAGCGCGCGGGGGGTGTAGCGGTGCTGCTGGTCCACCGGAATGGCGGTGGCCACATGCGGCAGGCTGATCACCAGCGGCGCACCGCCCTCTATCACATGCGGACGGTTGGCATCGTGGGAAGCCGTGGTCCGGCGCGCGGCAGACATCATGACCGGCGCACGTCCTGTCCGCCGCAGATCACCCGGCGGCAGGGGGTGTCTCCAATCCGATAGGCCAGCTCACGGGGATGCCCGGCGTCGAACAGCGCGAAGTCTGCGCGCATGCCCGGCAGGAGCCGTCCGCGGTCATGCAGGCCCAGCGCCCGCGCCGCATGCACCGTCACTCCGCGCCAGGCTTCTTCCGGCGTGAGACGAAACAGCGTGCAGGCCATGTTGAGCATGAGCAGCAGACTGAGCGTGGGAGAGGTGCCGGGATTGTGGTCGGTGGCAAGCGCCAGGGGCACACCGGCCGCACGAAGCGCCGCAACCGGCGGCAACTGCGTTTCGCGCAGCATGTAATACGCCCCCGGCAGCAGAACCGCCACCGACCCGCTGCGCTGCATGGCCTGCACACCGTCGGCGCTCAGGTATTCCAGGTGATCGCAGCTGAGCGCATCAAACGTCGCGGCCATGGCGGCGCCGCCGCTGTCACTCAGTTGTTCCGCATGCAACTTGACCGGCAGGCCAAGCTCGCGGGCCACCGCAAAGATGCGCGCCACCTGCGCCGGCGAGAACGCGATGCGCTCACAGAAGGCATCCACGGCATCCACCAGTCCCTCGGCGTGCTGTGCCCGCAACCACTGCGCACTTTCGGTCACGTAGTCATCAGCGCGACCGGCAAACTCGGGCGGCACGGCGTGCAGGGCCAGCGAGGTGGTGCGCACGGTGATGGGCAACTGCGTGGCAATGCGACGAGCCACGGCCAGACTGCGGCGCTCATGTTCGGCGCTCAGTCCATAGCCCGACTTGATCTCGATCGTCGTCACCCCTTCGTGCAGCAGCACCGTCGCGCGGGCCGTCGCCTGCGCCAGCAGCTCCTCCTCCGACGCGGCGCGCGTGGCCCGCACCGTGGACATGATGCCGCCACCGGCGCGGGCGATGTCCTCGTAGGTGGCGCCCTGCAGTCGCTGCTCGAACTCCGCCGCGCGATCACCGCCATACACAAGGTGTGTATGTGCGTCGATGAGCCCGGGTGTCAGCAACGCACCGCCCCCGTCATGCTCCTCGTCGGGCGCAGCCTGGGCCGGCAACTCCGACTCGCGGCCCACCCACGCGATGTGTGAGCCCTGTGTGATCACGGCGCCGTTTTCAATCAGTCCATACGGCTGATCGGCGCCGGCGCCTCCACTGCCCGCGTCGGCAAAGGTGGCAAGCGTCACGCCGCGCCACAGTCTCCGCGGCATATCCACCGGCGCGACCATGTGCTCGGCCCCGTCCGTCATCAGGGCTGAACGGGCGACGCCCACATCCACCACGCGCGCAGCGGCTCCGGGCTGCGGATGCACCAGGCATCGGTCAACGCATGGTCACGCCACACCAGTGCACCACGTGGCAGCGCCAGCAGCTCAGCGTCCACACCGCTGCCCACCTGCAGGGTGCAGGCGGCATCCACATACACGCCGCGCCACTGCGCCGAGGCGCTCCAGGCCATGCCGGGAATTACACGCTGGACCCCATGCACCGGCATGCGCGCATCCCACATGACATTGAGATCGGTGGTGGCGCCGTGCAGCAGCTGGCACTCGGGCGCCTCGGCACCGTCGAACGTCACCCCCTCGTCGCCACGCGTGAGCCGGCGCGTCCGCGTCGGCCACCTGAGCGCAACCCCCGCGCCTTCGAGCACCGTGAACCAGCGCCGCACGCCGGGGAAGGCACTGAAGGGCCCGTCGCGATCAATGCGCGCCACGCTCACCCGCAGTTGCCAGCCCTCGGGTTGAGGCCAGACCAGCAGCTCCTGTGTGGTTCCCCCGCCGTTGCGCCATGGCGTGGGCTCCACATGGTCTCGCTGCACCACGTGCAGCAGCGAACGCGTGGCCATGCCGGCGGGTGTCATGGCGTGAACTCTCCCTGCAGCATATAGCGATCTCCGGGATGCACCAATCGCACGAGCGTGATGGGCGCGGAACGACTGAAGGTGCGGCGCACCACCACCAGACAGGGCGCGTCGCCGGGAATTTCGAGCAGCCGCGCTTCGGTGCGTGAGGGACGCGTGGCTTCGATATGGTACGCCGCCCGCCACAGTTGCGTGTTTGCGAACAGCACCTGCGTGGGCGTGACCTGCGTGAAGTCGTGCTGCAGGTACGCCGGACATTCGGCCGGGTTCACCCAGCGATCCTCACACTGCAGCGGCACCCCGTTCTCCAGATGCACAATGCGCGTGTGATACACGAGCGCTCCAGGCGCCAGCGCCAGCTTCGCGGCCACGGCGGCACTCGCCTCTTCCTCGCGGGCCAGATGCACACGCGCCTCGTGCGTGTGACCACGCGCAAGAATCTCCTCGTGCACATCGGCAATGGTGAGCGTGCTGCTCACGGCGTGCAGGCTGCGGGCAAAGGTCCCCACGCCCTGCACACGCTCCACCAGCCCCTCCGCCTGCAGCTCCTTGAGCGCGCGGTTGACCGTCATGCGGCTGACCGCGAAGCGCGCCACCAGTTCAGCTTCCGACGGCATGAGCGCGCCGGGCGCCCAGCGGCCCCGAGCCAATCCCTGCTTGAGAAAGTGCTTGACGCGCTGATAGGGCGCCTGCGTGGCGATGGCCATGTCCTGATGCTACTTGCCGCGACTTGTCTAGACAAGTACGATTGCACGGACGCCCTTCATCCCCGGTCCCATGTCCAGCACCGCTTCGGAAGTCCCCGCCGGGACGAACCCCGCTTCGCTCTTGTCGAGCGCCTCGGGGCCGCGTCCCGTCCGCGCCCCACGCGGCACGGCCCTGCACTGCGCCAACTGGCTCATCGAAGCCGCCTACCGCATGCTGCAGAACAATCTCGACCCGGAAGTGGCCGAGAATCCCGACGCGCTGGTGGTGTATGGCGGTATCGGCAAGGCCGCCCGCAACTGGGCCTGCTTCGACGCCCTGCTCGAGAGCCTGCGCGCACTCAAGCCCGACGAAACCCTGCTCGTGCAGAGCGGCAAGCCGGTGGGCGTGTTCCGCACGAACGAGAATGCGCCACGTGTGCTGCTGGCCAACAGCAACCTCGTGCCACGCTGGGCCACCTGGGAGCACTTTCACGAGCTCGATCGCAAGGGACTCATGATGTACGGCCAGATGACGGCGGGCAGCTGGATCTACATCGGCAGTCAGGGCATCGTGCAGGGCACCTACGAGACCTTCGTGGAGGCGGGACGCCAGCACTACGGCGGCTCGCTCGCCGGACGCTGGATTCTCACTGCCGGTCTGGGCGGCATGGGCGGCGCGCAGCCGCTGGCCGCTTCGTTTGCCGGCGCCAGCAGCCTCACCATCGAGTGTCAGCAGAGCCGCATCGATTTCCGCCTGCGCAGCCGCTATGTCGATGAGCAGGCGCGCGACCTGGACGACGCGCTCGCCCGCATTGCTCGCTACACCGCCGAGGGCCGCGCCGTGAGCGTGGCGTTGCTCGGCAATGCGGCCGATGTGCTGCCCGAACTGGTGCGCCGTGGCGTGCGTCCCGATCTCGTCACTGATCAGACCAGTGCACACGACCTCGTGCACGGCTACCTGCCGCTGGGCTGGAGTGTGGAGCAGTGGCAGGCGGCGCAGCGGGATGCGACACAGCACGCCGCGCTGCGCGACGCGGCCGCAACAAGCTGCGCCGCGCATGTGCGCGCCATGCTGGCTTTCCGCGAAGCGGGCGTGCCCACGGTGGACTATGGCAACAACATTCGCCAGGTGGCCTTCGACGCCGGCGTGCGCAACGCCTTCGACATTCCCGGCTTCGTGCCGGCCTATGTGCGGCCGCTCTTCTGCCGCGGCATCGGTCCCTTCCGCTGGGTGGCGCTGTCGGGCAACCCCGACGACATCCGCAAGACCGACGCGAAGATGAAGGAACTCTTCCCGGACAACCTGCACCTGCATCGCTGGCTGGACATGGCCGGCTCGCGCATTGCGTATCAGGGGCTGCCGGCGCGCATCTGCTGGATTGGCCTCGGCGACCGGCATCGCGCGGGTCTCGCGTTCAACGCCATGGTGCGAAGCGGCGAGCTCGAGGCGCCCATCGTCATCGGGCGTGATCATCTCGACAGCGGCAGCGTGGCCAGTCCCAATCGCGAAACCGAGGGCATGCAGGATGGCAGCGATGCCGTGAGTGACTGGCCACTGCTCAACGCCCTGCTCAACACCGCCAGTGGCGCCACCTGGGTGAGCCTGCATCATGGCGGTGGCGTGGGCATGGGCTACAGTCAGCACAGTGGTGTGGTCATCGTGTGCGACGGAACGCCCGCGGCCGACGAGCGTCTGGCCCGGGTGCTGTGGAACGATCCGGCCACCGGCGTCATGCGCCACGCCGACGCGGGCTACGAGGTGGCGCGCGACTGGGCGCGCGCGCAGCAGCTCAATCTCCCCATGCTGCATCAGCCATGACTGACACGTCTGCACGTCCCGCCTTGCGGGTAGTTCCCGGCGCCCTCACGCTCGACGACCTGCAGGCACTGCATCAGGGTCACGTGAGCATCGTCATCGACCCCTCGGCGCACGCCGCCATTGCCACCAGCGCTGCCGTGGTGCAGCAGGCCGCTGCCGGTGAGGCGGCGGTGTATGGCGTCAACACGGGCTTCGGCAAGCTCGCGTCCACGCGCATTGCCGCCGATGATCTGGCCGCCCTGCAGCGCAATCTCATTCGCAGTCACAGTGTGGGGGTGGGGGTGCCCATGGCGCCGGCCGTGGTGCGACTCATGCTCGCGCTCAAGGTGGCCAGCCTGGCGCGTGGACACAGTGGTGTACGGCCGGTGGTCATCGAACGTCTGGTCGCCGCGTACAACGCGGGGCTCGTGCCCTGCATTCCATCGCAGGGCAGTGTGGGCGCCAGCGGAGATCTTGCGCCGCTTTCGCACCTCACGCTTGCGCTCATGGGCGAGGGTGAATGTCTCGACGTCCACGGCGCGCGTGTGCCATCGGCCGACGCCCTCGCGCGGCTCGGCCTCGCGCCGCTCACGCTCGAAGCCAAGGAAGGCCTCGCGCTCATCAACGGCACCCAGGCCAGCACGGCGCTGGCGCTGCATGCGCTCTTCACCTTCGAGCCCGTGCTCGAGTCGGCGCTGGTGGTGGGCGCCCTCACGGTGGACGCGGCGCGCGGCAGCGACGGCCCGTTCGATCCGCGCATTCATGCACTGCGCGGGCAGCCCGGCCAGATCGATGTGGCGCAGTACTACCGCTGGCTGCTGGCCGGCAGCGCCATTCGCCAAAGCCATCTGCATGGCGACGATCGCGTGCAGGACCCGTACTGTTTGCGTTGTCAGCCGCAGGTGGTGGGCGCCTGTCTCGATCAGCTGCGCCACGCGGCGCTGGTGTTGCTGCGCGAAGCCAATGCCGTCACCGACAATCCGCTGGTGTTTGCCGACGGGGCGCTCGTGTCCGGCGGCAACTTTCACGCCGAGCCCGTTGCGCTCGCGGCCGATGCCATGGCCGTGGCCATCGCCGAGGTGGGCGCGATTGCCGAACGCCGCATCGCCATGCTCATCGACCCGGTGGTGTCACGCCTGCCGGCCTTCCTTACGCCGAACGCGGGGCTCAACAGCGGCTTCATGATTGCGCACGTGACGGCGGCCAGTCTGGCCAGTGAGAACAAGAGCCTCGCGCATCCCGCCAGCGTGGACAGCCTGCCCACCAGCGCCAATCAGGAAGATCACGTGAGCATGGCTACCTTTGCCGCGCGCCGTCTGGGGGCCATGATCGACAACGTGGCGGGCATCATCGGCATCGAGTTGCTGGCTGCGGCACAGGGCATAGACTTCCTGCGCCCGCTGCAGAGTTCCGTGGCGCTCGAACGCGTCCATGCCACGCTGCGTAACGAGGTGCCCTTTGTGGCGGAGGACCGCTACCTCGCGCCGGACATCGAACGGGCCACCGCCCTCGTTCGGCGCGGTCTCCTGGCCGACGTGCGGGGCGACTTGCCCGGCGTGCCCGAACTGTGGGTGGCCGCCTGACCCCGGGGGCCGCCTGTGATCTGGCGGGGCGCAAGGCGTTAGGGAATCTCTGATTAAGTAGTGCGCTTCGGAGGGGAAATCGCAATATTGGCGC
>ERZ1066122.41-NODE-41-length-153052-cov-210.915809_pt1 | contig 153052 bp, 136 predicted proteins | sample MGYA00382769_ERZ1066122 | MGnify/ENA primary metagenome ERZ1066122 (study PRJEB33369, sample SAMEA5778352) | biofilm metagenome | biome: Industrial cooling water; feature: Water cooling tower basin; material: Biofilm | place: United Arab Emirates | collected...
TCGATCCCGGTCGGCAAGGACTCGCTGTCGATGCAGGCGCAGTACGCGACGGCCGAGGGCCCGCAGAAATCCGTCTCGCCGGTCTCGCTGATCGTCACTGCCTTCGCACGAATCCAGGATGTCCGCACGCAGCTCACGCCCGATCTGAAGCGCGGTGTCGACTCCGAGCTGTGGCTGATCGGCCTGGGCGCCGGCAAGAAGCGCCTCGGTGGCTCGATCCTCGCCCAGTGCTACAGCGCCTTCGGTGGCACCGCGCCCGACCTCGACGACCCGCAGCGCCTGAAGGATTTCGTCGCGCTGATCAACGAAGCGCGCGAGGACAAGCTGCTGCTCGCGTACCACGACCGCAGCGACGGCGGCGCTTTCGCCGCACTGTGCGAAATGGCGTTCGCCGGCCACGTCGGCCTCGACCTCGTGCTCGACGGCTGGGGCGACGACCCGTTCCGCACGCTGTTCGCCGAAGAGCTCGGCGCCGTGGTGCAGGTGGCGGTGGAAGACCGCGCGGCCTTCGCCGACCTCGTCGAGCGCCACGGACTCACCGAGTGCGCGCAGCGCGTCGGCAAGCCGGTGGCTGCGGCGCGCGTGCGCGTCAGTGATGAAGGCAAGACGCTGGCCGAATGGTCGTGGACGGAACTGTTCGACGCCTGGTGGGCCACCAGCCACGCCATGCAGCAGCGTCGCGACGATCCCGCGTGCGCGGACGAGGAACGGGAAAACCGCCGCCGTTTCGACGACGTCGGCCTCGCGCCGAAGCTGAGCTTCGAGCCGCAGGACGATATCGCCGCGCCTTACATCAACACTGGCGTGCGCCCGCGCGTGGCGGTGTTGCGCGAGCAGGGCGTCAACGGCCAGATCGAGATGGCGGCCGCCTTCGACCGCGCCGGCTTCACCGCCGTCGACGTGCACATGAGCGACCTGATCGAAGGCCGCGTGCGGCTCGACGGCTTCAAGGGCCTCGCGGCCTGCGGCGGCTTCAGCTACGGCGACGTGCTCGGCGCGGGCCGCGGCTGGGCGACCTCGATCCTCACCCGCGACGCCTTGCGCGACCAGTTCGCCGCGTTCTTCGCGCGCCCGGACAGCTTCAGCCTCGGCGTGTGCAACGGCTGCCAGATGCTGGCCCAGCTCAAGGACCTCGTGCCCGGCGCGGAGCACTGGCCGCGCTTCGTCCGCAACCTGAGCGAGCAGTACGAGGCCCGCGTGGCGCAGGTCGTGATCGAAGACTCGCCGTCGGTGCTGCTGAAGGGCATGGCCGGTTCGCGCATTCCGATCGTCGTCTCGCATGGCGAGGGCCGGGCGCGGTTCAGCGACGACGCGCACCGCGCGAGCGCCTCGGTGGCGATGCGCTATGTCGACGGCGAAGGCCGCGTCACGCAGGCCTTCCCGGCCAATCCGAACGGTTCGCCGGACGGCATCGCCGGCCTCACCTCGCGCGATGGCCGCGCCACGCTGATGATGCCGCACCCCGAGCGCGTGTTCCGCACCGTGCAGATGAGCTGGGCGCCGCAGGGCTGGGGCGAGGACTCGCCGTGGCTGCGGCTGTTCCGCAACGCGCGGGCCTTCGTGGGATGACTCGTCGCGCCGCGCGCCGGGGGCGATACGCGACGGCGGCGATCGGCGTTGCGGTGCTGCTGGCGGGCTGCGACGGCAGGCGCGAAGCGGCCGCCGACTCGCCTCCCGCGGTCGCACCAGCCGGTGCCCCGGTGCCCGCGTCGGACGCGCCGCTGACGCCCGGCTTGGCGCCGTTGACCGACGCCGCGCTCGATGCGCTGCAGCCTGACGGTGCCTACGTCGAACCCGATTTCGCCGCGCAGGCCGCGGGCGTCGCCGGCGATCGCGCGAAGTACCTCGCGTGGGTCGACACCGCGCTCGCGGAAGACCCCGGGCTCCTCGACTTGCGCCTCGAGCGCGCCTTCCAGCGCGTGCGTCGCGGCGATGCGGCGGGCGGCCTCGCCGACTACGCCACCCTGCTCGCGCGCGACGACCTCGACCCCTTCCTGCGCCGCCGCGTGCACTGGTATGCGGGCTGGTCGCTGCTGGATCTCGGCCGCGACGCCGAGGCGCTGGCGCACTGGCGCGAAGCGGAGCGATCGCATCGCGGCCGCCCGGAATGGGTGCCCTACACCTACGCGCTGCCACTCTGGCGGCTGGGCCGTCGCGAACAGGCCGTCGCGTTTTACGCCGAGGCCGTGATCACCGACCCGCGCTGGGCCAGCGCCGCCGGCCTGCAGCGCCGCACCGCCCGCTGGCAGGACGACGAGCGCGCACTGATCGAGGACGTGCGCCGCGCGTGGCGCGCCGCGCGCTGAGCGGGCCGATGATCGGCGACACGCCGCCCTGATACCCTTGGGCGATGGCTGATACCGACGCGCTCGCTCCCCCCGAAGGCGGTCTCGACACCGCCGTTCATGCTGACCTCGACGCCCGCATCGCCGCGGCCCTCGTCGCGCGTGGCCGCTTGAAGGACGCCGACCTCGTCCGCGCCGAGCGTCTGCGCGCGGAGACCGGCGGCGCGCTGCCGGGCCTGCTGGTGAAACTCGGCATGGTCAGCGAGCGCGACATGGCCGACACGCTGGGCGACGTGCTCGGGCTGCCGCTGCTCTCGTCGAAGGACTGCCCGGAAGCGCCGCCGGCCGGCGTGTCGCTATCGCTGAAATTCCTCAAGCACCACGCCGTCTGCCCGGTGGGCGAGGACGAACACTCGGTGACGGTGCTGTGCGCCGACCCGCAGGAGGCCTATCTCGCCGATGCCGTTCGACTCGCCACCGGCCGCGAGGTGAAGCTCGCCGTCGGCCTGCGATCGGAGATTTCCGATCTGGTCGAGCGCTACTACGGCCAGGGTCGCAGCGCGCTGGGCAGCATCGTCGAGGACGTGGGCGAGGAATCGCGCGAGGAGGACGACGTCGAGCACCTGCGCGATCTCGCCTCCGAGGCACCGGTCATCCGCCTCGTCAACCTGCTGATCCAGCGCGCGGTCGAGACCCGCGCGTCCGACATCCACATCGAGCCTTTCGAGACGCGGCTGAAGGTGCGCTACCGCATCGACGGCGTGCTGATCGACGCCGAGAGCCCGCCGGCCGCGCTCACGGCCGCGGTGATCTCGCGCATCAAGATCATGGCCAAGCTCAACATCGCCGAGCGCCGCCTGCCGCAGGACGGCCGCATCATGGTGCGCGTGCAGGGCAAGGAGCTCGACCTGCGCGTCAGCACCGTGCCGACGCAGCACGGCGAATCGGTGGTGATGCGTTTGCTTGACCGCGAGTCGGTGGTGTTCGACTTCCACCAGCTCGGCTTCACCGACGAGTTCCTGCCGCAGTTCATGAAGGTGCTCGACCAGCCGCACGGCATCCTGCTGGTGACCGGCCCCACCGGCTCGGGCAAGACGACGACGCTGTACACGGCGCTGTCGAAGCTCAACACCGACGACGTCAAGATCATCACCGTCGAGGACCCGGTCGAGTACCAGATCGAGGGCATCAACCAGATCCAGGCCAAGGCGCAGATCGGCCTCGACTTCGCGACGGCGCTGCGCAGCATCGTCCGCCAGGACCCGGACATCATCATGATCGGCGAGATGCGCGACCTCGAGACCGCGAAGATCGCGATCCAGTCCGCACTCACCGGCCACCTCGTGCTCAGCACCCTGCACACCAACAGCGCGGCCGGCGGCATCACGCGACTGCTGGACATGGGCGTCGAGGACTACCTGCTGACCTCGACGATCAACGGGATTCTCGGCCAGCGGCTGGTGCGCCGGCTCGAACCGACGCACGCCGAGCGCTACGAAGCCACCGCCGAGGAGATCGAGAAGTTCGGCCTGCGTCGCCTGCAGCCGGAAGGCCCGATCCACCTGTACCGCCCGAAGCCTTCCGCACTGACGCCGACGGGCTACCTCGGCCGCACGACCATCATGGAGTTCCTCGTGGTCGACGACGCCGTGCGCAAGCTCGTGATGCAGCACGCGACGAGTGTCGAGATCGAGCGCGAGGCGAGGACGCGTGGCATGAGGACGATGTACGAGGACGGCCTCGCGAAGGCGCTGGCCGGACTGACCACGATCGAAGAAGTGCTGCGCGTGACGGAAGAGGCGTGAGAAAGGTCATCCTCACGGTTGCACTTCTCGTCGGCGCCGTTGTCGCGGTGACCGGCGTTCGCTTCGTGCCGTTCGAACGCCCTGTGCCGACCTCGGCGCAAGAGGCGGCGGCGTCCACGACGGCGCAATCGCCCACTCCCGTGAACGCCCCGGTTGTTGATGCGGACCGGTCAGCGGCTCTCGTCGAGCCCCACGATGCGGCGTCGAGTGGCGAGGAGCCCTCCGCCAACCGCGTCGTCGCCGGAACGCACGTCGGGCCGACGACGTCGGCGGCGTCGTTGGTCGTGCCATCGGCGATGCCCACACCTTCGGAAGCGTCGCTCATCGAGAACGGCTCGGGGCTTCTGCAAAACGCGGCTTTCGCGGCGCTCGCAGGTGAACCCCTCGACCCGTTCCTGCGCCGTCTGGAAGCGGACGCAGGGCCCGTCGCCAGTGCGCTGGCGTTCGAATACCGTGCCGGTGTCATGGCAACCCTGCCTCGGGATGGAGCGCAACTGCGGCACATGGCCTGTGGCTCGAGCCTCTGCGTGCTCGATGTGTGGTTCCCCGACGCGGCGTCACGCGACGGATGGACGGCGACGGCCTTTGGTCCGGGGGGCTTGCCCCAAGGCAGAGTGCAAATCGCTTTTGCAATTCCCGACGGGCGTGGGTGGCAGTACCGGGCGATGTTCGCGGTGGATCCGCGCATTGTCGCGATCGTCGTACCGCCAACGTCTCCCGGCGGCTAGGCCAGTCCGCTTTCATGCCACTGTTCCGCTACAAAGCCCTGAGCGCCGCCGGCGAAGCCCTCGCCGGCACGATGGAAGCCGCGCGCGTCGAGGACGTGGTCGCGCGCCTGCAGGAGCAGGGCCATCTGCCGCTCGATGTCGGCACGTCGATCGATGAAGGTGCGGGGGCCGGTTTCACAGCGCTGTTCCGCAAGAGTGCGATGGACGACGCGGCGGTGCTGCAGTTCACGCAGCAGTTGGCGACGCTGCTGGGCGTCGGCCAGCGGCTCGTTCGAAAGCTCGAGCCGACGCACGCCGAGCGCTGCGCGGCGATGGCCGGGGAGATCGATAAGTTCGGCCTGCGTCGCCTGCGTCGCCTGCAGCCCGAAGGCACGATCATCTGTACCGCCCGCGCGCTTCCGCGCCGACGCCCACCGGTTACCTCGGCCGCACGACGATCATGGAGTTCCTCGTCGATGACGACGTCGTGCGCAAGCTCGTCTTGCAGCACGCGACCAGCGTGGAGATCGAGCGCGAGGCGAGGGCGCGCGGCATGCGCACGATGTACGAGGATGGCCTCGCGAAGGCGTTGGCCGGGCTGACGACCATCGAGGAAGTGCAGCGCGTGACGGAAGAGGCGTAAAGGCTGTTGACATGGCGAGTAGGGGGGGGGGTAGCGTTCATGTGCCGTTACGGCAACCCCCCTTCCCCCTAAACACAAGGAAAACGTATGGACACGAAGTGGATTCGTGCGTCGCTCATTTCGGCGACCTTTCTCATGTCTTACTTTCTCGCGCCAGTAGCCACCGCCCAGTCCGCACCGGGTCAAGGCGCCGGCTCAGTAACTTACGGTGGACTCACGTACACATGTACCAACGGGTGCGTTGTCGTAATTACATCCGATGGTCGGGTAAAGATTACCGATTGCTGCGGTGGCCAAGTGAAGGTCACCATTCCGCCGCCCGCGCCGAAGGAAAAGTGATTCAAGAGCCTTTGCAGAGGAGGAGAGTGTCTTGAGTCGTCGCCTGAAACCACTTGGATACATTGCGGCAATTGTTATTGCTGGCGGCGTACTTACCGTGATGCTCTCTTTCGACGGCGCCGGGGGCGGCAGTGACGTTTCCCCCGGCGTCGTCGAAGTGGGCGGCACCAAACCCCCAGAGCTGCCAGTTGACGTTGAGAGCGCAACACAAGTCCCCATCAATGAGTCGTCCTCGCCGGGGGTGGCTAGCGTTGATCTGAACCGTGTGCAGTCTGGGGGTCCGACGGGTGAAGGTCTTCCGGCAGGAGTCCTTGAGGATTCAGTTGTGCTGAACGGAGAAGATCTGTCGATGGAGGCTTCCGTTGCGGCGTTGGGTTCAGATCGTTTCGATCAGTTCGTACTCGGGCTTGAGCGAGGTGCGAAGTCGCCGGCGGCTGCGGCGGACTTGACCTCCGCGTACCGACTGGGTATCGAAACCTCTCTGAGTTCTCTAGAGGGCGGCCAGCTTGATCAAGTCGGGTGCGGCGAAACCGTTTGCGCCTTTCAAGTGACGACGCCCGCAAGTCAACTGGCGTTCGATGGATGGCTGGATCGGGTTTTCTCAAGTGCAGGGTTGCCCGGATACTCGTTCGTTACCGCTCCGCTTCCCGGTAGGCTAGGCGCGCCCAGCCGGTATCGCGTTCTCGTTACTATTGACCCATCAGCGCGCACAATTTCTTCTAGGATTTCGCCATAGGCGAACAGCCTCGGCGAGGCGCCGTTTCGCCTTCGAGGGACTTTCGGCAGGGTCGTGGGCTACCCGAGAGGCGTCGCGACTGTTTGCACGCCGTAAATGGGGCTCGCGTAACTGGTGGCAGGCTCGCTAAAGTCAGGGTCCGCTCCGATTCATCACACGAGCTGCCTTGACTGTCTTCCGCTACAAAGCCCTGAGCTCGGCCGGCGAAGCCCTCGCCGGCACGATGGAAGCCGCGCGCGCCGAGGATGTGGTCGCGCGCCTGCAGGAGCAGGGCCATCTGCCGCTCGATGTCGGCACGTCGATCGATGAAGGCGCGGGGGCCGGTTTCACGGCGCTGTTCCGCAAGAAGGCGATGGATGACGCGGCGGTGCTGCAGTTCACGCAGCAGCTGGCCACGCTGCTCGGGGCGGGGCAGGCGCTGGACCGGGCCCTCGGCACCCTGCTGGACCTGCCCGATAACCCGCAGAGCCGGCGCGTCATCGGGCGCATCCGCGACGCCGTGCGCGGCGGCTTGCCGCTCTCTGCGGCGCTGGAGCAGCAGCACGGCCTGTTCCCGCGGCTTTACGTGAACCTGGTGCGCGCCGGCGAGGCCGGCGGCGGCCTGCAGCCGGCGCTTCTGCGCTTGGGCGAATACCTCGAACGTGCCGCGGCGCTGAAGGCGCAGGTCATCTCGGCGCTGATCTACCCGATCCTGCTGCTGGTGATGGTGCTGGCCGTCTGCGCGCTGCTGCTCGGCGTCGTCGTGCCGCAGTTCAACGAGTTGCTGTCCAGCACCGACGTCGCGCTGCCGTGGTACACGCAGCTCGTGCTCGGCAGCGGCATGCTGCTGCGCAACTATGGCGTGTATCTGTTCATCGTCGTGACGGCGAGCCTGCTGCTGGCCCTGCGGCACTTCCGCCAGCCGGAGCCGCGCGCGCGGCTGGACGCGTGGCTGCTCGGTCGTCCGCGCATCGGCGAGCTGCTGGCGCGCTACGAGACCGCACGGCTGGCGCGCACGCTCGGCACCTTGCTCGGCAACGGCGTGCCCTTGCTGAACGCGCTCGGCATCGCCCGGCAGGTGATGGACAACCGCGCGCTGGGAGTCGCGCTGGAGCGCGCCACCGAGGACGTGAAGACCGGCCAGGGCCTCGCCTTCGCGCTGTCGCGAACGAAACTCTTTCCGCGCCTCGCGGTCCAGATGGTTCAGGTCGGCGAAGAATCCGGCGAGCTTTCCGCCATGCTGCTGAAAGTGGCCGACACCTTCGACGGCGAGACCCAGCGCGCCATCCAGCGGGCTCTGGCCGCGCTGGTGCCGGTCATCACCGTGCTGATGGCCCTGCTGGTCGGCGTCGTGATCATGGCCGTGCTGGTTCCGATCTACCAACTCACGAGTTCCGCAGGAGTGTTGTGATGCGCATGAAGTCCCCCGGCTTGTCCGCTCGTTCGCAGTCGGGCTTCAGCCTGATGGAGATCCTGATCGTCGTCGGCATCATCGCCGCGATCATGGCCTTCGCCGCCAGCCAGATTTTCGGCAACAGGGAACGGGCCAACTACGGCCTCGCTGGAACCCAGCTCGAATCGCTGGCCGCCAAGGTGGAGCAGTACCGCATGGACACCGGGCAGATTCCGTCGTCGCTCGACGCGCTGGTCACCAACCCCGGCGCCAGCGGCTGGCTGGGGCCGTACGTGCGCAACGCGAAGGATCTGAACGATCCCTGGGGCCAGCCGGTGCAGATCCGCGTGCCGGGCGCGAACGGCGAGTTCGAGCTGGTGAGCCTGGGCAGTGATCGCAAGACCGGCGGCGAGAGCACCGCCGCGGACATCGTCCGACCCTGACGCCACACGGACGGCGCCGGCACCGCGATTGGAAACCCGTCATGCCGCGTTCTCCGCTCCGTCGTCCGCCGTTCCCTGCTGCCGCGCAGCGCGGCTTCACGCTGATCGAAGCGCTGGTGGTGCTGGCGCTGATGGCGACCGCATTCGCGCTGTTCGCCGGTGCGCTGTTCAGCGCGATGCCGGGCCAGCAGCTGCGCGACGCCACCGGCCGCCTCGCGGCGGAAATGCGCGCCACCCGCGCGCGCGCCGTCGCGACCGGCGTCGACCAGAGTTTCGTCGTCGACACGCAGGCGCGCACCTGGCGCAGCGGGCCGAGCGACGCCGACGATGCACGCCGCCGCGGTGAGTTCGACGACGCGCTGGCCGTCAGCGCCACGGTCGCACGCGAGGAGCAGCCCGGTCCCGGCGTCGCGGCGATCCGCTTCTTCGCCGACGGCAGCAGCACCGGTGGGCGCGTCGTGGTGCGGCGGGGCGAGGCCGCGTGGCGCGTCGACGTGAACTGGCTGACCGGCGCGGTGCGCGTCGAGCGCGGCGAAGGCGCGCGATGAAGATGATGCGTGCAGCGCGGCGAGGGCGCGCGATGAGCGTCATGCGCGCAACGTGGGGTCGCCAGCGCGGTTTCACCCTGCTCGAGGTGCTGGTGGCCTTCGCCCTGCTGGCGACCGCGTCGGTGCTGCTTCTGTCGATGCTGTCGAACGGCCTGCGCGATGTCGCCGATGCCGAGCGTCACGGCGAAGCCGCGCTGCACGCGCGCAGCCTGATGGACAACTTCGGGCGCATGGAGCGCCTGCGTCCCGGCGGCCGCAGCGGCACGCTCGACGACGGTCGCTACCGCTGGGCGCTCGAAGTGCAGCGCGTGCCCGACCCGCTGCCGGCAGCGCTCCCCGACCCGGCCGAAACACCCGGCGGTCCCAACGCCGACGGCATCATCGACGCGGGCGAACCGGTGCTCTACCACCTTGTGCTGACGCTGCAGTGGGGTGCCGGTGGCCCGAAGCAGACCTACCGCACCTCGACGCTGCGCGCGCTGTACCCGCTGCCGGAGGACCTGTGAGCCGCGGCCTCTTCCACCAGCGCGGGTTCTCGCTGCTGGAAATGCTGATCGCCGTGGCGCTGCTGGCCACCGGCTTGGCGCTCGCCTTCGGCATCGTGCAGGGCAGCGTGCGCGCGACGGCATCGGCCGAGCGCGTGGCTGCGCACAGCGATCGCGTGCGCACCGTCCACGGGTTCGTGCGCCGGCAGGTGGCCGCGGCGCTGCCGCAGCCGATCGACCCGGAGGCCGGCTTCGAGGACATCCGCCTGATGCGCCTGTCGTCCGATCGTCTGGAGTTTGTCGGCGAAATGCCCGGCTACCTCGGGCGTGGCGGCCCCTACCTGCAGGTGTTCCGGCTGCAGCGCGGCGCGCGCGGCACGGCCCTGCTGTTCGAGCATCGGCTGATGACGCCGGAAGGTCCGCTCAAGGCCGAGCGCCCGCCGGAAGTGCTGATCGACGGCCTCGCCGAGGCGAGCTTCAGCGCGCGTGCGTTCGGCCCGGACGGCCGCCCCGAAGATTGGGCGTCATCGTGGGAACGCCTCGGCCAGCTGCCGAGCCAACTGCGGCTGGCCGCGCGCTTCGCCGAGCCGCGGCAGCGCTTCCCCGACCTCGTCGTGCCGCTGCGCTACAGCCTGTCGGGCGCGACCGGCGTGCTGCCCGAAGCGGCGCGCCGCGACACCGGCGGCGAGGGCGAGCGGTGAAGCAGCGCGGCGTCGCCCTGATCGTGGTGATGTGGCTGCTGGTGCTGCTGGCGGCCATCGTCGGGCTGTTCGCGCTGAATGCGCACGCCGAGGCGGTGCAGGCCTCGGCGGTGCGCCAGCGCGCCGAGCTGGACCACGCGGCGGAAGCCGGCATCGAGGCGGTCGCGGCACGGCTGCTCGCGGTCGATGCGCGGCGTCGCCCCGTGCCGGACGGCCGCGAGTCCAGCTTCGATTTCGGCAACGGCGTGACGGTGACCGTCGCCGTGACCGACGAGAGCGGCAAGGTCGACCTGAACGTGGTCGACGCCACGCTGCTGCAGCGGCTGTTCGAAGCCACGGGTGTCGCCACGGAAGAGGCCACGCAGCTCGCCGGGGCCATCGTCGACTGGCGTGATGCCGATGGCCTCGTCGGCGCCGCGGGCGGCGCGGAGGAGCGCGACTACCGCGATGCCGGCCTGCCGTACGGGCCGGCGAACCGGCCGTTCGCGCAGGTGTCCGACCTGCAGCGCGTGCTGGGCATGCGGCATACGCTGTATCGCCGCGTGCGGCCTTACCTGACGGTCTACACCGGCCTGGCGCAGCCGAACATCGCCTTCGCCGACCGTCCGGTGCTGCAGGCGATGGGCCTCGCGCCCCCGGTGGTCGAGCAGATCCTCGCCGCGCGCGCGCTGGTGCAGCCCGGCCTGCCGCCACCGGTGCTGCCGGGCGGCATCGTGCTCGCTGCCGGCGGCACCGGCACGTATAGTGTTTCGAGCCGCGCCGCGCGTGCTGACGGGCCCAGGGCCGAACTCGAAGCCACCGTCCGGGTCGGCGCCGGGGGCTTCCTGGGCCAGGTCTACACGCCGCTGGTGTGGCGCTACGGACAACAGGACTGATGCCCACACCCCCCGCTGCCAACCTCCCTTGGGACACCCTGCGCCTGCGCTGGGCCGCGAGCCCCGTGCCGGCCGCGCTGTCGCGCTGGTGGAACGACCTGCTCGACCTGCTGCCGCCCTCGGTGGCGCGGCTGTGGTTTCCGCCGGTGCGGCGCCTGTGGCTCAAGCTCGACGGCGACGCGCTGCATCCCGTCGAAGAAGCCGGCCGTGAACGCGTGGCGCTTCCGCCGGTGTCGCTGGCGGACGGCGAGGGCGCGACCCTGCTGGCGTCGACCCTCGATCGTCGCGGCGTCGACGGCGAAATCTGGCTGGCCCTGCCGGCCTCCCAGGCGCTGGTCCGCACGCTGTCGCTGCCGCTGGCCGCCGAGCCGCAGCTCGACGGCGTGCTTCGCCACGAGATCGACCGCCAGACCCCGTTCAGCGCCGACCAGGTCGTGCACGCCGCCCAGGTGGTGTCGCGGCATCCCGCGGAAGGGCAGCTTCGCGCCGAGCTCGTCGTCGTGCCGAAAGCCACGCTTGACGCCGCGCTGGCGGCGCTTGGCCCGCTGGCGGCGCGACTCTCCGGCGTCGACATCGACGATGCCGCGCACCGCGCCGGTCGTCGCCGCAACCTGTTGCCTTCGGCCCAGCGCGTGCACCGCACCGATCGCGACGGCCGCGTGCGCGCCGTCGTGGTGGCCGTCGCGTTGCTCGCCCTGCTGTCCACCGGTTTCGTCACGCTCGGCAACCGCGAACGCGCGCTGGCCGCGCTCGAAGCGCAGCGCGATGCGGCGTTCGATACGGCCCGCCAGTCGCGCGCGCTGCGCCAGCAGCTCGACGGTGCGGCCAGTGCGGCGAACTTCCTCGCCGAGCAGCGCCAAGCGCGCCCGACCATGCTCGAAGTGCTCGACGACCTGACGCGCCGCCTGCCCGACGACGTCTACCTGCAGCGCTTCTCGATCGAGCAGGACCGCGTCACGCTGAGCGGCGCCGCGCGCTCGGCCGGCGGCATCGTCGCCACGCTGCAGGGTTCGCCTTACCTGAAGGGCCCCGCGCTCGCCGGCGCCGTGCAGCAGGACCGCAGCACCGGCCGCGACGGCTTCACCGTCGTCGCCGAACTCGTGCCCGGGGAGCGCGATGCGCCAGCACCTTGAGCGCTTCCGCCCGCTGCTGTGGCTCGGCATCGCGATGGTGCTGGGCTACGGCCTGCTCGTGCACTGGTGGTGGACGGCGCCGATGCTGGCACTTGGCGACCAGATCGCCGAGGTGCGCGACGAGGAGCTCGGCCTGCGCATGGAAGGCGAGCAGATCCCGCAGCTGCAGGCGCGCCTCGCCGAGGTGCGCGCCGCCGAAGCGGCGAATCCGGGCTTCCTCGCCGAACCGAACAAGGACCTCGCGACCGCCGCGCTGGTGCAGCGGCTGGAGGCGGAGGTGCGTCGCGTCGCGCCGAACCCCGTGGCCTGCGAGGTCGTCGCGCGAACGCCGATCGACGCGCAAAGCAGCGACCCGTACCCGCGCGTGACCGTGCAGATCCGCCTGCGCTGCGACGCGGCCATGCTCGGTGCGCTGCTGCACGGCCTCGAGAGCGGCAGCCCGCAGCTCTTCATCGACAACCTCGCGTTCAACAGCATGTCGGCCTTCTTCGGGCCCGGACAGGGCGCCACCGACAGCCGCGTGGATGCGGTGTTCGACCTGTACGGCTACCTGCGCCCGACCGCGCCCGTGCCGGAGGGCGACCCGAATGCTTGACGCGCTTCGCCCCGCGACCTGGCTGCTGGGCGCCATCGCCGCCTGGTGTCTCGGCCTGCTGCTGCTGGCCTTCGCCGGCCTCGGCGGCCGCGTCGGGCCGCACCCGGCAAACCCCGCGCTGGGCCCGCCGATTCCCGAATTGCGCTTCAGCGAAAGCACGCAGCGCCTGCGCGAAGCCACCGACTACCTCGCCGTGGGCGATCGACCGCTGTTCAATCCCGGCCGTCGTCCCGCGCCGGTGGCGGTCGTCAGCAGCGAGCAGCAGGCGCCGTTCAACGGCGTGCTGACCTCGGTGCTCCTCACCGACGGCCTGCGCATGGCGATCTTCAGCGAAGAAAACGGGCAGGTGAGCAAGCGCGTGCGCCTCGGCGATACCGTGCCCGGCACCGGCTGGCGCCTGGCCTCCCTTGAAGCGCGCCGTGCGGTGCTCGAAGGCCCGGAAGGCCAGCGCACGCTCGACCTGCGCGTGTTCGACGGGCAGGGCGGTGCGGCACCGACCCCGGTCGCGGCCATCACTGAAAGCAAGCCTGAAGCCGCGAACGCCGCCGCACCGCAGAATCCGCCGAGCCTGCTGCAGCAGGGCGCCCAGGCGAATGCCGAGTCGCAGCGCAGCGCCGCCGACCAGGCGCAGATCGACGCCATCCGCGCGCGCATCGAAGCGCGCCGCGCCCAGCTGGCCGAACAGCAGGCCAAGAACAACAACGCCCCCGTTGCCGAGCAATGACTGACATGACTTCCACGCGCCTCCTGCTTGCCGCCGCCGTGATGACGGCCCTGGCCGGCTGCGCCACCGCGCCGGTGCCCGACATCGCGCGCAACCCCGATCCCGCCACGGTGCCCACCATCGCGCGCAATGCCGACGGCGAGGTGATCGGCGGGCCGGCGACCGCGACCGAACCGGACCTGCGCCAAGGCAGCGGCATCGTCATCAACGAATCGCTGGCCGCGCAGGCGCCGCCGCAGCTGCCCGAAGGTGGCGAGGCCACGTTCAATTTCGAAGGCGAATCGCTGCACGCCGTGGTGAAAGCCGTGCTCGGCGACCTGCTGCAGCAGAACTACGTGATCGCGCCGACGGTGCAGGGCACGGTGACGCTGGCCACGCCGCGGCCGGTGAATCCCGCGCAGGCGCTGTCCCTGCTCGAGATGGTGCTCGGCTGGAACAACGCGCGCCTGGTGTGGAGCAACGGGCGCTACGCCATCCTGCCGTCCGACCAGGCCGTCGCCGGCAACCTGTCGCCGCGCACCGGCACCGCCGCGAACGCGCGCGGCTTCGAACTGCGCGCCATTCCGCTGCAGTACGTCTCGGCGGTCGAGATGGAAAAGCTGCTGAAGCCCTACGTGCGCCAAGGCTCGGTGGTGCAGGTCGACGCGGCGCGCAACCTGATCGTGCTCTCCGGCAGCCGTGCTGAGCTCGAGAACTACCTGCGCACCGTGCGCATATTCGACGTCGACTGGCTGAAGGGCATGTCGGTGGGCGTGTTCCCGATCCAGAGTGCGGAGCCGGAGAAGATCGTCACCGCGCTCGAGCGCGTCTTCGGTGCGGAAAGCGGCACGCCGCTGGCCGGCATGTTCCGCTTCCTGCCCGTCGAGGGCAGCAACTCGATCATCGTCATCACCCCGCAGCGCCAGTACCTTGCCAGCGCGCGCGAGTGGATCGAGAAGCTCGACATGGCCGGCGAAGGCGCGCGGCTGTTCGTCTACGAAGTGAAGTACATGAAGGCCGGCGACCTCGCCTCGCAGCTCGGCACGGTGTTCGACGCCAGCGTCAGCAGCAGTGGCAGCAGCGCCGGTGCCTCGATCTCGCCGGGCCTGACGCCGGTGGAGCTTGGCGCGGTGTCGCGCCCGGCCGAACAGATCTCGCAGCCGCCGCCGATCGCGGGCGGCGGCACGGCGATCAGCACGGGCAGCGGCGAGTCCGGCATCGGCATCAGCGCCATCGAGGAAAGCAACGCGCTGATGGTGCGCGCCAGCCCCGCGCAGTGGGAGTCGATCCGCCGCGCGATCGAGCGGCTGGACGTGATGCCGGCGCAGGTGCATATCGAGGCGCAGGTGCTGGAGGTCGGTCTGTCTGGCAGCCTCCGCTATGGCGTGAACTGGTTCTTCGACAACGCCGTGCCCCCGGAAATCCTCCCACAGCTCCGCACCGATCCGCCGCGAAGCAGCCTCGGCCTCGTCGGTGGCGCCATCTCCCCTAACGGCGACGGCGTCAGTAGCCTTGTTGCGACCTTTACGTCGGAGAATCTCGCCGCAGTCGTCGATCTGCTTGAAAGTGAGTCGGATGTGCGGGTTCTCTCAACGCCTTCTCTTCTCGTCCGCAACAATTCCGAAGGTGCGCTCAATGTCGGACAGAACTTGGCCGTCGCGAGCACGAGCTTCGCGCCCGGTACCGGTACGCCTGCTCCCGGTCAAAACACGATCAGCAATATCCAGTATCTGCAAACGGGTACCAAGCTGAGGGTGAAGCCGCGCATCGGCGGTGACGGCGTGGTTTTTCTCGAGATCGAGCAGGAGATAAGCTCGCCGTCGGCGCGCCTTGGCGCCGGCGGAAACCCGAACGTCGACACGAGCACTGTCACGACGGAAGCGATGGTTCGCGATGGCGATACGGTGATGCTCGCCGGTCTAATCCGCCAGTTCGATGACAGTGGCACCAGCGGAGTACCTGGTTTGTCACGACTGCCCGTGGTCGGCGGACTTTTCGGGCGACAGAACGTCGAACAGTCGCGGCGGGAAATTCTTGTGCTGATCACCCCGCGCGTCGTTCGGTCCACCCAAGGCACACGAGCCCTCACCGACGATTACCTCGAGCGCTTCCACGGCATGGCGCCGCTGCGCGCCTTACCGTCCGCCGACTCGACGCCACCGCCGCCTCCGGCGTCGATCACGCCGCTGCGCACCGCGCCGTCGTCTTCCGACCCGCCGCCGGGCGGCTGATCGCGGATGCGGCTGGCCTCGGGACCGGTGCTGCGCGAGCTGCTCGCCCGCGAGTGGCGCGAGCGCTACCAGGGCAGCGTGCTCGGTGTCGCATGGCTCGGGCTGCTGCCGCTGGCGCAGCTCGCGGTGCTCGCTTTCGTGTTCGGCACCCTGCTGCCGGCGCGCGCGTCGTCCGGCGCGCTGCCGTATCCGATGTTCCTCGCGCTCGGGCTGTTTCCGTGGCTGCTGTTCGCGAATGCGGTGAACCGCGGCGTGACGGCTTACCTCGACAACGCCGGGCTGATCGCACGGGTGCCGCTGCCGCCGTCGCTGTACGTGCACGCGCGCGTGCTCGGCAGCGTGATCGTCGATGTCGCAGCGCTGCTGATCGTGCTCGGCGTGCTGGTCGCGTTCGGCCTTCGCTTCGACGCATTGGGCGCGCTGGCCGCGCTGTGCGGCGTCGCGGTGCTCGCGGTGATGGCGCTGGCGCTCGCGCGCATCGCCGCGCTGCTGCAGGTGTTTGTGCGCGACCTCGCTGCGCTGGTCGGGCAGCTCATCGGCCTCGGTTTCTTCCTGGCGCCGGTGCTTTACGAGCGCTCGCAGCTTCCTGCGTCCACGGCCGCAGCCCTGGGCTGGAACCCGCTGGTCGCGCCGCTCGAAGCGATCCGCCACGGGCTGTCGGGCGAAGGCGCGCTGCCGTGGGCGGCCCTCGGCGTTTCCGCACTCGTGGCCGTTGCGCTGCTGGCGCTGTCGCTCGGCCTGCAGCGCCGAGCCGGGCGCCACATCGAGGATTTCCTGTGAGTGCGGCGCTGGTCCGCGTCGACGGCCTGACCAAGCGCTACCCGGTCGTCGGTGCGCGCGGTGATCGGTTGGCGGCACTCGGACGACTGCTCCTCGGCCGCGCGCCGCGCCGCGAGGTCGAGGTGCTTTCCGGTATTGACCTGACCATCCATCGCGGTGAATCGCTCGGCATCGTCGGTGAGAACGGCGCCGGCAAATCGACGCTGCTGAAGCTGGTTACCGGCACGCTGACGCCGAGCGCCGGGCGCGTCACGTCGGAGGCTCGCATCGGTGCGCTGCTGGAACTCGGCGCCGGCTTCCACCCGGAATACAGCGGGCGCGACAACGTGCGCATGGCCGCGGCCATCCACGGCCTCGCCGGCGACGCGCTCGCCGCGAAGCTGCCGGAAATCGAAGCCTTCGCCGAGATCGGCCGCTACTTCGACGAGCCGGTGAAGCACTACAGCAGCGGCATGGTCGTGCGATTGGGCTTCGCGGTGATCGCCGCCACGCGCCCGGACCTGCTGATCACCGACGAAGTGCTGGCCGTCGGCGACGAGCGCTTCCAGAAGAAGTGCGTCCGCTGGATCGACGGCTACCTCGCCGGCGGAGGCACCCTGCTGCTGGTGTCGCACAGCCTGTACCACGTGCAGAAGCTGTGCCGGCACGCGATCTGGCTGAAGGACGGCCGCATCGAAGCGCGCGGCGACGCCTTCGACGTGACGCAGCGCTACCAGGCCTGGCTCGAGCAGCGCGATGCGCGCGAGCGCGAGATGCTGGTCTCGGCGTCGCCCGGTGCGGAGGAGATGCGCGTGCTGCGGTTGGCGCTGCAAGGGCGCGCCGATGGCACGATCGATCTTGCGATCGGCGACGACCTCTGCGTCGACGTCGAGCTGCACAGCCGCGATGACAAGCCGCCGCGCCTGAGTCTCGGCCTGCTGCGCGCCGACGGCACGCCGATGTATGGCGTCGACAGCCTGATGGACGCCGCCGTGCCCACCGCGCTGGGCGACGGTCGTTTCGCCTTCCGCTGCCGCTACGAGCGCCTGCCGCTGCTGCCCGGCGAATACGTGCTGCGCGCCTTCCCGATGGACGACGAAGGCCTGCGGCTGTTCGCGCCCGCCGAAGCGCGGCTGCGCGTGCGCGGCGAGTCGCGCGAGTTCGGCCTCGTGCGCCTGCCGCATCGCTGGGAGACGCCATGAGCGCGAAATCCGGCGCGCCGGCCGCCGCGAGGCTGCCGATCGTCGTCGTGCCGGTGTTCAACGCGCTCGACGCGCTCGACGCCTGCCTCGCCGCGCTCGATCGGACGATGCCGGTCGGCGCGCGCGTGCACCTCGCCGACGATGCGTCCACCGACCCACGCGTGCCGGTGCTGGTCGACGACTGGCGCCGCCGCACGCGGCTGGCCGTGACGGCGGTGCGTCGCGAAGCCAACCTCGGCTTCCCCGGCAACTGCAACGAGGCGTTCGTCGAAACCGGCGACGCCGACGTGGTGCTGCTGAATTCCGACGCCGAACCGGCCGGCGACTGGCTGCCGCGCCTTGCCGCCGGTCTCGCGGCTGACCCGCGCATCGCCAGCCTCACGCCGTGGAGCAACAACGGCGAGATCGTCTCGTTCCCGCTGTTCGTCTCGCCGAATCCACCGCCTGACGACGCCGACGCGATCGCCCGCGCGGCCTCCCGTCTCGTGCCGCGCTATCCCGACCTGCCGACCGCGGTGGGCTTCTGCATGCTGCTGCGCCGCGCCGCGCTGTGCGCGGTCGGAGGTTTCGATGCCGAGACGTTCGGCAAGGGCTACGGCGAGGAGAACGACTGGTGCCTGCGCGCCGAGGCGCACGGCTGGCGGCACGCGCTGTGCGATGACGCCTACGTCGCGCATCGCGGCCACGCCTCGTTCGCCGCGACCGGCACAGCGCCCGGCGGCGAGAACCTGCGCCGCCTCAACGCGCGCTGGCCCGGCTATAACGAGCGCATCGCCCGCTTCATCCTCGACGACCCGCTGCGCGCCGACCGCGGGCGCCTTGCCGACGCGATCGCTATGCTGGCGGCCGAGAGCCCGCAGGGGGACCTGTTCCGATGAGTCCGATCCGATGAGCGATGCCGCGCCGCTCCCCTTCACCGGCGAGCGCTACCACCCCGACGTGCCGCGCGAGATGGCGTACGAGCACTGGCACCGCTACGCCTTCGCGCTCGAGCTCGCGCGCGGCCGCCACGTGCTGGATGCGGCCAGCGGCGAGGGCTACGGCGCGGCGCTGCTGGCGCGCTCGGCCGCGTCGGTGCTCGGCGTCGACCTTTCCGCCGAAGCGGTGGCGCACGCGCAAGCGCGCTACGGGTCGCCGCGGCTGCGCTTCGAACAGGGCGATGTGCTGCGGCTCGACGGCGTGGCCGATGCCAGCATCGATCTCGTCGTCAGCTTCGAGACGCTCGAGCACCTCGCCGATCACGATGCGCTGCTGTCGGCATTCGCCCGCGTGCTGAAGCCCGACGGCCTGCTGCTGGTCTCCACGCCGGACCGGCACACCTACTCCGAGCTCGCCGGCCATCGCAACCCGCACCACGTTCGCGAGCTGTACCGCGAGGAGTTCGAGGCCCTGCTTTCCCGCCACTTCGCGCGGCATCGGCTCTACGGCCAGCGCGTCGTTGCCCACTCGATGCTGTGGCGGCTCGACGGCGGCGGCGGCGCGACCACCGCCTACACGCAGGACGGCGGCGACGTGTTCGGCGGCGTACGCACGCTGCCGATGTACCACGTGGCCGTTTGCGCCAAGCGCGGCGAGGCGCTGGCCGGGCTGCCGGCGTTGTCGTGCTTCGCCGACGCGCAGCAGAGCGTGTATGCCCACTACCAGCAGGTCGTTCGCGAACTCGTGCTGACCGACCGCTACGCGCTGACCCTGCGCGAGCGTCTTCGCGCGGCCGGGCTGCCGGACGGCCCTTGAACCGCGGCGCCGTCGACGCCGTCGTCGTCACCTACGACAGCGCGTCCACCATCGAGCCCTGCCTGCGCGCGCTGCTCATGCAGCCGGAGGTCGCGAGCGTTCGCGTGGTCGACAACGGATCGCGCGACGACACGCGTCGACGCGTCGAGGCGATCGCCGCTCTCGAGCCGCGCGTTTCGTGGATCGCGCTGCCCGGCAATCCGGGCTTCGCGGCCGGCTGCAATGCCGGCGCGCGCGCCGGGAACGGCGCCTCGCCGTCGCCGTGGCTGCTGTTCGCGAATCCCGATCTGGAGCTGCCGCCGGGCGCGCTCGCACGACTTCGGGAGCATGCCGCGGCGCATCCGCGGCTCGGCGCGCTTGGCGCTGATCTTCGCGATGCCGACGGCCGTCGCGATCCGGCGGCGCGTCGCCGCGATCTGTCGCTGGCGCGGATGCTGCGGGCCGCTGGGCAGCGCGGCGCGCTCGACCTCGAGGCCGACGACGCGCAGACGCTGCAGCAGGTCGACGCCTGCTCCGGCGCGCTGATGCTGGTGCCGCGTGCCGCCTTCGACGCCGTCGACGGCTGGGATGCCGGCTATCGCCTGCACGTCGAGGATCTCGATTTCTGCCGGCGTCTTCGCGAGGCCGGCTTCGACGTGGCGGTGGCGAACGACGTGCCGGTGCTGCACCACCGGGGCGTCTCCAGCCGAACCCGCCCGCTGTTCGTGGAATGGCACAAGCACCGCGGCCTGTGGCGCTATTGGCGGCGCTTCGAAGGGCGCGGCGCGGCGGCACTGCTGGCACCCGCCGTGGCGCTGGTGCTGCTCGCGCGGCTCGGTCTTGTCGCGATGCGGATCGCCGTCGGACGCCTCGCCGGCCGTCGCCGGTGAATCACGCGGCGTCCGTATACTCGCGCGCCTGATGGCTATTGCTTCCACCACCCGCGTCGACACCGTCTTCGTCGCGCACATCGACGTCGTGCACGGCTGCCAGCTGCGCTGCGTGGGCTGCCCGAACTCGGTGCTGCAGCCGAAGGTGGTGCCGGTCGAGCCGGCGTTCTTCGCGCGGATGCTGGGCAACATCGACGTCGAACGCATCCACACGCTGCGGCTGTTCAATTTCGGCGAGCCGCTGCTGCACAGGCGGCTGTCGGAACTGGTGGCGATGATCCCGCGGCAGCGCTGGACGGTTCAGGAGGTGGAGATTTCGACCAATGCGCAAAAGGTCCACTGGGACGACTTCGAGCGCGTGCTTGCTGCCAACGTGGTGACGCGGCTGGTGGTGAGCGCGGACGGCGACGGCACGCCCGAGGACTACGAGCGCCTGCGGCCGCCGTCGAAGTGGCCGAAGCTCATCGAGTTCCTCGAGCGGACGAAAGCGCTGCGCGACCGGCTGTGCCCGTCGATGCAGCTCGTCTGCAAGAGCGTGTCGGAAGTGCCCGAGCACCGCGAACGCTGGCGTGAGCTGCTCGTGTCGCGCGGCTGGACGCCCGAGTTCCGGCGCTGGATGTGGCTGCCGGGCGCCGAGCGCAACATGACCGGGCGGGCCATCACCACGCCCGAGGGACCGTGCTTCTTCATGGCGCACTGGAGCGAATTCCAGTCGCGCGCCTGGGACGGGCAGGTGACCCTGCTCTACGTCGACGCCGACGGCAGCATCGTGCCCTGCTGCATGCACCCGGGCGCCGCGGTGCTGGGCAACCTCGGCGCGATGAGCTTCAACGACATGCTGGCCGGCAAGGCGCGGGCAGCGTTCATCGACGCGATGCGCGCGGACCGCCGCGCGATGCCGGTCTGCGGCGACTGCGACGTGGGTCCGGCCGGCGACGAGGGCCCGTCGTTCTGGGCCTCGATCGACGCGTGATGCGCGGCTGATCGCGCGCGTTGCCCGCGCCGCGTTGGCTCAGCGGTAGCGGTTGATCAGTTCCCGCGTCTCGCGCGCCACGCGCGCCGCGGCCTCCGCGAAGTTGGCAGCGCTGCTGGCGTACAGGATCGCCCGCGAGCTGCTGATGATGAGCCCGGTGCGATCGGCGTTGAGGCCGTGCTTCAGCACCGCTTCGACGTCGCCGCCCTGCGCGCCGATGCCGGGTACGAGAAGCGGAATGGATGGACCAACAATCGCGCGCACTTCGCCGAGCTGCTCCGGCCAGGTCGCACCGACCACCAGCGAGAGGTTGCCGTTCGCGTTCCAGTCGCGCGCGGCCTTCTCGGCCACGCGCTGGTAGAGCGGCCGCGTGCCGCCGGCGCCATCCGCGACCGGCAGGTCCTGCAGGTCGGCCGCACCGGGGTTCGAGGTGCGGCACAGCACCACCACGCCCCGGTCGGCGCGTTCGAGGTAGGGCGCCAGCGAATCGCTGCCGAGGTAGGGGTTGGCGGTGACGGCATCGGCGCGGAAGCGGTCGAAGGCCTCGCGGGCGTAGTGCTGCGCCGTGCTGCCGATGTCGCCGCGCTTGGCGTCGAGGATGACCGGGATGCCCGGGTGCTCGGCGTGGATGTGCGCGATCAGCCGCTCGAGCGCGGCTTCGGCGCCCTGCGCCGCGAAGTGCGCGATCTGCGGTTTGAAGGCGCAGGCATACTCCGCCGTCGCATCGACAATCGCCCTGCCGAACGCGAACGCGCGGTCGGGGTCGTCGACGAGCGGCGCCGGATACCGCCCCGGCTCCGGGTCGATGCCGACGCAGAGCTGGGAGCCCGAGGCGGCCCAACGGGCCGCCAGCGTCGCGTTGAATCCCGTCGCCGCGGCGGCCATGGGCTTACTTCAACGCCTTGAAGCGGATGCGCTTCGGCGCGGCGCCCTCGGCGCCAAGGCGACGCTTCTTGTCCTCTTCGTACTCGCGGTAGTTGCCCATGAAGAACTCCACGTGCGAGTCGCCCTCGAAGGCGATGATGTGCGTCGCGATGCGGTCGAGGAACCAGCGGTCATGCGAGATCACCATCGCGCAGCCCGGGAACTCCAGCACCGCGTCTTCGAGCGCACGCAGCGTTTCGATGTCGAGGTCGTTGGACGGTTCGTCGAGCAGCAGCACGTTGCCGCCCTGCAGCAGGGTCTTGGCGAGGTGCAGGCGGCCGCGCTCACCGCCGGACAGCGAGCCGACCATCTTCTGCTGGTCCTGGCCCTTGAAGTTGAAGCGGCCGATGTAGGCGCGCGACTGGATCTCCACGCCGTTGATGTTGAGGATGTCCGCGCCGCCCGACACTTCCTGAAAGACGTTGTGGTTGCCCTCGAGCTTGTCTCGGGACTGATCCACGTAGGCCAGCTTCACCGTCGAGCCCATGACGATCTCGCCCTTGTCGGGCTTCTCCTGCCCCGTGATCATGCGGAACAGGGTCGACTTGCCGGCGCCATTGGGTCCGATAATCCCAACAATGGCGCCGTTCGGGATGATGAAGCTCAGGTCGTCGATCAGCACGCGGTCGCCGTAGCTCTTCGAGACGTTCTTGAACTCGATGACGTTCTGGCCGAGGCGCTCGCCCGGCGGGATGAAGATCTCATTGGTCTCGTTGCGGCGCTGGTAGTCGACCGACTGCAGCTCCTCGAGCCGCGCGAGGCGCGCCTTGCCCTTGGTGCGGCCGCCCTTGGCGTTCTGCCGCGACCACTCGAGCTCCTTCTGGATCGCCTTCTGGCGGGCCTTCTCCTGGTTCTCTTCCTGCTTCAGGCGCTCGTCCTTCTGCTCGAGCCACTGCGTGTAGTTGCCCTTCCACGGAATGCCGCGGCCGCGGTCGAGTTCGAGGATCCACTCGGCGGCGTTGTCGAGGAAGTAGCGGTCGTGGGTGACGGCCACCACGGTGCCCGGGTAGCGGGCGAGGAACTGCTCCAGCCACTCGACCGATTCGGCGTCGAGGTGGTTGGTCGGTTCGTCGAGCAGCAGCATGTCGGGCTTCTGCAGCAGCAGGCGGCACAGCGCCACGCGGCGCTTCTCACCGCCCGACAGCTTGCCGACGATCGCGTCCCACGGCGGCAGGCGCAGCGCGTCGGCGGCCACTTCGAGCTGCTGCTCGACCTGGTGCGCGTCGCCGGCGGCGAGGATGGCTTCCAGCCGCGCCTGTTCGGCGGCGAGCTTGTCGAAGTCGGCATTTTCTTCCGCGTACGCTGCGTACACCGCGTCGAGCTGCGCCTGCGCGCTGAAGATCTCGCCCAGGCCTTCCTCGACGGCTTCGCGCACGGTGTGCTCGGGGTTCAGGCGCGGCTCCTGCTCGAGGTAGCCGACCTTGATGCCCGGCTGCGGGCGCGCCTCGCCGACGAAGTCCTTATCGACGCCGGCCATGATGCGCAGCACCGTCGACTTGCCGGCGCCGTTCAGGCCAAGCAGGCCGATCTTGGCGCCGGGGAAGAAGGACAGCGAGATGTCCTTGATGATCTGTCGCTTCGGCGGAACGGTCTTCGACACACCGTTCATCGTGTAGATGTACTGCATTGATTCACTCCATCAGGACGCGCCCGGCCGCGGCGGCGCCGGCGGCGGGAGGGGGTGTTCGGGGACCGCGGAAGTATACCGGAGGGCTGCCGACGGCCGGCTGGTGCAGCGTCCGCTGAACGAGCGTCGGCGCGCCGCCCGGCGGCAAGAACCGGTTCAGCCCGACGGTCGGATTCTCGCCCTACGCCCACCCCGGAGACCTCCGATGAAACTCGCGAAGCTGCCCCTGCTGGCGACCGTCCTGCTCGGCCTCGTGCTCGCCGGCGTTGCCGCTCCCGCCTCCGCCGACGATGACGACGATCGCGGCAAACGCGGCTGGTACGACGATGGCCAACGCGGGCACGGATGGCGCCACGACCGTCATGACCGGCGCGACTGGAACGACCGCGACTACCGCCACGGCTACCGCGACGGCCGCCGGGATGAGCGTCGTTGGGACCGCTACGACGATCGTCGCCACCACGACCGCCGCCGTCACCTTGGCCGCTACGACGACCACCGCGGCCGCGTGGTCTATCGCGAGGTCTATCGCGCACCGGCCTATGGCTACGGGCCCGGCTACGGCTACGCGCCGCCGCCGCGCCACTACGGCCCGCCGCGCTGGGCCCGCGGCCACCGCATCCACGACTACGGCTGGGCTCCGACCTACGTGGTCGTCGACTACCACCGTTACGGCCTGCGCCATCCGCCGCGCGGCTACCACTGGCGGCGCGACGATCGCGGCGACTGGCTGCTGGTCGCGATCGCCAGCGGCATCATCGCGGACGTGATTTTCAGCCGCTGAGTGGCCGGGCGAGGGCGGCGAACACGCCCGACCCTGCCTGAATTCGCCCGCTGGCCGCCCGGCCGCGGGCGATCCATCGCCCCGACGTCCGCCCACGCTTCACCCTCCTGAGAATTCCGGAGGTGCCCTATGCGTCTTGGACGCAAGCTGCTCGCCATTGGCGGGCTGATGCTGTTGCTGCTGATCCCGCTCGCCCTGCTCGACGGCCTCGTCCACGAACGTCAGCAGCGCGCCGCCGAGGTGGTGGCGGACATCGCCCAGGCCAGCGCGAATTCGCAGCGGGTCACCGCGCCGCTGCTGCGGCTCGAAATCGAGCGCGAGGTGACGCGCATGGAGCGCATCGGCAACGACGAGCGCTTCCCGCTGCAGCCGGTGGCCCGCACCGAAACCGACACCCTGCTCGTCGCGGCGGAGGACGTCGACGTCGAGGCCACGCTGGGCACCGAAACGCGTCATCGCGGGCTGTTCGAGGCGCGCATCTATCAGCAGGCGGCGACGGTGAAGGCGCGCTTCCGCATACCGGCGCTGCGCGAGGTGCCCGGGCAGCAGTCGGCGCGCATCCGCGACGCGCGCTGGGTGCTGGGCTTGGGCGACAACCGCGGCATCACCGCGCTGACGCTGAGCGCGAACGGCAAGCCGCTGCAGCCTGAGCCGGGCACGGGCGTTGGTTGGCTGCCGGAAGGCGTCCAGGCGGCGCTGCCGGGCGCCGCCGAGCCCGGCGCGACGATCGACACCGAGGCGACCCTCGGCCTGACCGGGACGACCCAGCTGTCGTGGCTGCCGGTCGCCGAATCGTTCCGCTGGCGGCTCGAGGGCGACTGGCCGCACCCGCGCTTCGCCGGGTTCGCGCTGCCGACCGAGCGCGAGGTGCGCGCGGATGGCTTCACGGCCGAGTGGCGGCTTTCGGCGCTGGCCAGCCAGGCCCCGCAGCGCCTCGCCGCCTGCGGCCCAGAATCCCACTGCAGCGGGCTGGAAGGCACGGCGGTGAGCCTGGAGCTGCTCGACCCCGTCGACCGCTACCTGATGACCGACCGCGCCATCAAGTACGCGCTGCTGTTCCTCGGGCTGGTGTTCGGCGCGGTGTTCCTGCTGGAAGTGCTGCGCGGCGCGGCTGTGCATCCGCTGCACTACCTGCTGGTCGGGCTGGCGCTGGCGCTGTTCTTCCTGCTGCTGCTGGCGCTGGCCGAGCACGTCGGCTTCGCGCTGGCCTACGTCATCGCGGCCGCCGGCTGCGTCGCCTTGATCGGCTACTACCTGTCCGGGGTGCTGGGAGGCTGGAAGCGCGGCCTCGGCCTCTCGGGCCTGCTCGCGGCGCTCTACGGCGCGCTGTACGGCCTGCTGCAGTCGGAGGACCACGCCCTGCTGCTCGGCGCGGTGCTGCTGTTCGGCGTGCTGGCCGCGACGATGGTGCTGACGCGCCGCCTCGACTGGTCGCGCGTGGGGCAGGCGCCGCCGCCGGTGCCGTGAAGGGTGGGCCGGCCCGCATTGCGGGTCGGCCGGACGGGGTGGGCGGAGGGAGCGGCTACAATGGCGTCATTCCTTCGCCCCAAGGCCCGCCCGATGTTCCCGAGCAGCATGCGCATTGCCGATTACGACGCCGAACTCGCCCAGGCCATGGCCGCCGAGCGGCAGCGGCAGGAAGACCACGTCGAGCTGATCGCCTCGGAAAACTACGCCAGCCCTCGCGTGATGGAAGCGCAGGGCTCGGTGCTCACCAACAAGTACGCCGAAGGCTACCCGGGCAAGCGCTACTACGGCGGCTGCGAGTACGTCGACGTCGCCGAAAAGCTGGCCATCGAGCGCTGCAAGGCCCTGTTCGGCGCCGACTACGCCAACGTGCAGCCGCATTCGGGCTCGCAGGCCAACCAGGGCGTGTTCATGGCCCTGCTGCAGCCGGGCGACACGATTCTTGGAATGAGCCTCGCCCATGGCGGGCACCTCACGCACGGCGCGAAGGTCAACGCCTCCGGCAAGCTCTACAACGCCGTGCAGTACGGCATCGACGCGCAGGGGATCGTCGACATGGACGAGGTCGAGCGCCTCGCCGTGGAGCATCGCCCGAAGATGATCATCGCCGGCTTCTCGGCCTACTCGCAGGTGCTCGATTGGGCGCGCTTCCGCGCGATCGCGGACAAGGTCGGCGCGGTGCTGTTCGTCGACATGGCGCACATCGCCGGCCTCGTCGCCGCGGGCGTGTACCCGAACCCGCTGCCGCACGCGCACGTCGTCACCAGCACCACGCACAAGACCCTGCGCGGCCCGCGCGGCGGGATCATCGTGATGAGCAAGGCCGGCGCCGGCGACAAAGCCGAGGAGCTCGAGAAGAAGCTGCAGAGCGTCGTCTTCCCGGGCATCCAGGGCGGCCCGCTGATGCACGTCATCGCCGCCAAGGCCGTGGCCTTCAAGGAAGCGCTGGAGCCGGAATTCAAGGCCTACCAGCAGCAGGTGGTGAAGAACGCGCAGGCGATGGCGAAGACGCTGGTCGCCCGCGGCTACCGGATCGTGTCCGGCGGCACCGAGAACCACCTGATGCTGATCGACCTGATCGGCCGCGAGGTCTCGGGCAAGGACGCCGAAGCCGCACTCGGCGCGGCGCACATCACGGTGAACAAGAACTCGGTGCCGAACGATCCGCGCTCGCCCTTCGTCACCTCGGGCCTGCGCATCGGCACGCCGGCCGTCACGACGCGGGGCTACACGGAAGCGGACTGCATCGAACTGGCGAACTGGATCGCCGACGTGCTGGACGCACCGAACGACGCGACCGTGCTGGATCGCGTGCGCGAGGCGGTGACGGCGCAGTGCCGGCGTTACCCGGTCTACCGCTGATCGCGTCGCCGACGCCTGACGGATGCACTGCCCCTTCTGTCCCAATGAAGACACGCGCGTGATCGACTCGCGCGTGGCCGAGGACGGCAGCAGCATCCGCCGCCGCCGCGAGTGCCCGGCCTGCGGCGAGCGCTTCTCGACCGTCGAACAGGTGGAATGGCGGCTGCCGGCGATCATCAAGAGCGACGGCCGCCGCGAGCCGTTCGACGAGCGGAAGCTGCGCGCGAGTTTCGAGAAGGCGCTGCAGAAGCGCCCGGTGTCGGCGGAGCAGATCGAAGTGGCGGTGTTCGCGATCGTCAACGAACTGCGCATGAGCGGCGAGCGCGAGCTGCCCTCGCGCCGCGTTGGTGAGTACGTGATGGGCCAGCTGAAGCCGCTCGACCAAGTGGCCTACGTGCGCTTCGCCTCGGTGTACCGCAGCTTCGGCGACGTGCAGGACTTCCGCGAGGAGATCGAGAAGCTCGAGCGCGACCTGCCGGCCGCGCAGACCCTCGACCTGCCGCTGGAAGACACGGCGCCGAAGCCGGCGAAGTCGAAGAAGGGCTGAGCCGCGCGATCGGCGCGCGCAGTCGGTACGCTTCGCGCATGCCGTTCTCCGAGATCGACCAGCGCCACATGGCCGAGGCCCTGCGCCTCGCCGCGGCGCACGCGTTCACCACCAAGCCGAACCCGATGGTGGGCTGCGTGATCGCGCATGGCGCCGAGGTGGTGGGCCGCGGCGCGCACCAGCGGGCGGGCGAGCCGCACGCGGAAGTGCACGCGCTGCGCGAGGCCGGCGCGCGCGCGGTGGGTGCCACGGCGTATGTGACGCTCGAGCCGTGCGCACACTTCGGCCGCACGCCGCCCTGCGCCGACGCGCTGGTGGCCGCCGGCGTGATGCGCGTCGTCGCGGCGATCCGCGACCCGTTCCACGCCGTGGCCGGCCGCGGCTTCACCGCGCTGCAGGCGGCCGGCATCACGGTCGAACACGGCCTGCTCGCCGACGAGGCGGAATGGCTGAATCGCGGTTTCCTGATGCGCGCGCGCCAGGGCCGGCCCTGGGTGCGGGTGAAGCTGGCGATGAGCCTCGACGGCCGCACCGCGATGGCCAGCGGCGAATCGAAGTGGATCACCGGCGAAGCGGCGCGCGCCGACGTGCAGCGCTACCGCGCGCGGTCGTCGGCGATCCTGACCGGCCTCGGCACGGTGCTGGCGGACGACCCGCGGCTCACGGCGCGCCTCGACGACGGCATCGAGGTCGTGCCGCCGCTTCGCGTCGTGCTCGACCATCACGGCGCGCTGCCGCGCGCCTGCCGATTGCTCGACGGCGAGGCGCCGACGCTGGTGGCGCACGCCGACGACATCATTCCGGACTACGGCCCGACCGTGGAGGGCTTCGCGGTCCCGCGCCGCGAGGGGCACCTCGATCTCCTCGCGGTGCTGGCGCAGCTCGCCACGCGGCAGGTCAACGAGGTGCAGGTCGAGGCCGGCGCGACGCTCGCTGGCGCGTTCCTGCGCGCGGGGCTGGTCGACGAGCTCGTGCTGTACGTGGCGCCGACGCTGCTCGGCGAGCGCGGGCGGCCGCTGTTCGCGGGCCTCGGCGTCGAGCGCATGGACGATCGGCTGGGCCTCGAGCGCGTCGAGGTGCACGCCTTCGACGACGGCGACCTGCGGCTGACCTACCGGCCAAAGCGCTGACGTGCCGGCGCGCCTGCACTTCTTCCGCGAGCGCGCGCTGGTGGTGACGCAGACCGCCGACTCGGGCTGGCACGCGCACCGCGCGCTGCAGGCGATGCTGGCGCTGGACGGCGAATTCCTCTGCGAACGCGACGGCGCAGCGCCCATGCGCACGCGCGTCGCGGCCTTCGCGCCGATGGAGCGGCATCGCATCCGCGGCGGGGATTCGCGTATTGCCTACGTGTTCTTCGACGCCGGCCCGCGGGCCTGGCAGCAGTGGCTGGCGCAGGGCGGCACGGTGCGCGAGCCCGACGCCGCGCTGGCCGCGGCGCTGCAGGCGCTGGCCGATGCCGCGCCCGGCGATGCGGCGTCCGGCATCGACCCGGAAGCCCTCGCCGCCGCGTGGTGCGCCCACACCTGGCCGGGGCTTGCCCCCGTCACGCCGGCGGATGCGCGGCTGAAGCGCGCGCTCGACGCGCTCGAAGCCGACCCGCTGGCGCCATGGACGCACCGCTCGCTGGCGGAGCGCGCGCACCTGTCGCCGAGCCGCTTCCAGGTGCTGTTCCGCGAAGCCACCGGCCTGCCGGTGCGCAACTACCTGCTGTGGCGGCGCCTGCTGGAAGCCACCGCGCGCCTGCAGGCCGGCGAGCAGGTGACCGCCGCCGCGCATGCGACCGGCTTCGCCGACGCCGCGCATCTGTCGCGCAGCTTCCGGCGCATCATCGGCGCCGCGCCGTCGTCGCTGCCGCGTTAGCCGCCCGCCCGTTCAGTGCGGCGGTTCAAGCGCGGCCGGGCCACCGGGCTTAGCGTGGCGATACTGAAATCCCGCCGGAGCCCGCCATGAGCACCACCGCCGATGCCCTGCCGCCGCCCCGCGTGCGCCGTCGCATCGACGTGCTCGTGGGCCAGTACGCCGAATCGCACCGGAACCCGACGAACGTCGCCGTGCACTGGGTCTGCGTGCCGATCATCGTCTGGTGCACGCTGGCGCTGATGTTCGTCGTGCACCCGTGGCTGTGCTACGCCTTCTCGGCGTTCTCGCTGGTCTACTACGCGCGGCTGTCGTGGCCGATGGCCGCCGTGATGGTCGTCTTCACCGCGGCCTCGGTGGCCTCGTTCTTCGTCGTGCCGCAGCTGGGCTGGGTGGCGCTGGCGGCCTTCGTCGTCACCTGGGTCGCGCAGTTCGTCGGCCACGAGATCGAGGGCAAGAAGCCGAGCTTCCTGCAGGACCTGCAGTTCCTGCTGGTGGGCCCGCTGTTTCTGCTGGTGAAGCTGTTCCGGAAGTTCGGCGTCGCCTACTGAGCGCGCGCAACGCCGCGTTGCCGCCGCGGCGACGCCCGGGGCAGGGCGGCTCCCTATAATCGCGGGCTCCCTGTTTCGGGCGCCGCGATGTTCACCGGATTGATCCAAGCCGTCGGCCGTCTGGTCGACCGCCACCCCATCGGCGGCGATGTGCGCCTGCGCTTCGCCGTCGGCGCGCTGCCCTTCGACGACGTGCTGATGGGCGAGTCGATCGCCTGCAACGGCGTGTGCCTGACGGTGGTGGCCTTCGGGGCCGACCACTTCGACGCCGACGTCTCCACCGAAACCCTCGCGCTGACCACGCTCGGCGCGTTGCCGCTCGGCGTGGCGGTCAACCTCGAGCGCGCGCTGCGCGTCGGCGATCGGCTGGGCGGGCATCTCGTCAGCGGCCACGTCGACGGCGTGGGTGCCGTTGAATCGATCGTCGACGACGCCCGCGGCCAGCGCTGGCGCTTCGCCGCGCCGAAGCCGCTGCTGCGCTTCATCGCGCAGAAAGGCTCGATCGCGGTGGACGGCGTGTCGCTCACCGTCAACGCCGCGGACGACGCCGGCTTCGAGGTGATGCTGGTGCCGCACACGCTGGCGCACACCGGCTTCGGGGCGATGCCGGTCGGCACGCGCGTCAATCTGGAAATCGACACCGTCGCGCGCTACGTGGCGCGGCTGCAGGACACGGAGGGTTGGGCATGAGCGCGATGCACGGTTTGGACGACGCAACGAGCGCCTTCGCGTCGATCCCCGAGATTCTTGACGACCTGCGCGCCGGGAAGATGGTGGTCATCGTCGACGACGAGGACCGCGAGAACGAAGGCGACATCATCATGGCCGCCGAGCTGGTGCGGCCGTCCGACATCAACTTCATGGTCACGCACGCGCGCGGGCTCGTCTGCCTGTCGCTGACGCGCGAGCGCTGCCGCCAGCTCGGCCTGGGGCCGATGGTGATTTCCAACACCTCGCCGCACCACACCAACTTCACCGTCAGCATCGAGGCGGCCGAAGGTGTGACCACCGGCATCAGCGCCTACGACCGCGCGCACACCATCCGCACCGCGGTGCGCCCGGACGCCGCGCCCGAGCACCTCTCGCAGCCGGGCCACATCTTTCCGCTGATGGCGCAGCCCGGCGGCGTGCTGACGCGCGCCGGCCACACCGAGGCCGCGAGCGACCTCGCGCTGCTCGCAGGCTTGGAGCCCGCCGGCGTGCTGGTCGAGATCCTCAACCCGGACGGCTCGATGGCGCGCCGCCCCGAGCTCGAAGTGTTCGCGCGCGAGCACGGCCTGAAGATCGGCTCGATCGAAGCGCTGATCCGGCACCGGCTGGAAACCGAGCACACCGTCGAGCGCGTCGACGAGCGCGACATCGACACCGCGCACGGCGCGTTCCGCCTCGTCACCTACCGCGATCGCCTGACCCGCGAGCTGCACTTCGCGCTGGTGCGCGGCAACCCGAGCGGCGAGCGTGCGGCGCTGGTGCGCGTGCACGTCAAGAACGCGCTGGCCGACGTGCTGCAGTGGCGTCGCCCGGATTTCGGCGGGTCGGCCATCGAGGCGATGGCGCGGATCGCCGCGGAAGGCGAGGGCGTGCTGGTGGTGCTGGCCGACCACGTGTCGCCCGACGCCATGCTCGCGCGCATCACCGAGCAGCCCGAGGCCAGCCCCGGCAAGGTGCAGGAGTGGCGCCGCAATGGGGCGGGTTCGCAGATCCTCGCGGACCTGGGCCTGAAGCACCTGCGCGTGCTCGGCACGCCGCGCAAGCAGATCGGCCTCGGCGGCTACGGCCTCGACGTGGTCGAGTACCTGCCGCTGCGCTAGCCGGTCCAAGGCGGCACGCGGTCGGGCGTGACGCCCTCGCCGAGCGCTTCGAACGCGGCGGTGTCGAGGTAGTGCACCTGCGGCTGGTAGGGCCCCATCAGGCCTTCGCCGCCGTTGCGGCGCCACATCCGGTCGGGGTCGAAGCCGGGGTGCGCCCAGTCGCCATGCGGGCCGATTTTCTCGGGCGTCGGCGCTTTCTCCGAGATCCACTCGGGCGCCACGCTGAGCCAGCGCAGCGTCCACGACACCTTCGGCGCCGCACCCCAGTCCACCCAGGTGACGCCGTTCTCCGCGGTGGCGTTGCGCGGGCGGTCCTCCGGGCGCGACAGCGCGATGACGAACCAGCCGTCGTCCCGGACGATCACCTCCTCGTCCATCACCGCGTGCTGCGCCACGCCGTTCACGGCCTCCGGCGAAAGCGCCCGCACGAAGTCCCAACCGTCGGGGATGTAGTAGCCGACGATCGACCAGTAGCGCGCCTCCGCGCGGGTCGTCCGTCCGCCGCCGGCGCGCGTCCGCGGCGTGCGCGGCAGGCGGCCGGTGAGCACCACCACCTTGCCCTGAGCGCAGGTCATGCTGCGGACGAGGTAGTCGATGTAGGTGCACGAAGTGGCTGAAGGCTCGTAGTTGTTCGGCGCCGGCAGGTCATGCCCGCGAGCCGCCACGCCCTTGTCCAGTGCGCGGACATAGGCCGGGCTCGCGCCGCCGGTGTTGATGGCGATGCCGGTGATCACGCCGCGGAAGATGCCCACCTGCTTGGCCCAGCCGTAGTCGTGCGTGTTGTGCTCTTTCGCCGTCGGCGCCGCGCTGGCCGGCTTCAGCGACACGGTACGGTTCGCGCGCTCGTGGATGCCCTGCGTGTCGACGTCGATCCAGAACGCACGGCCGTCCGGCAGCCGGTAGCGCAGCCGCGGCAGCGGCACGCCGGCGAGCGGGCCGCGCCCGTCGTCCGGGGCGTAGTAGCGCACCCACAGTTGGCCGATGTCCCAGGCGCCGCGGCCGTGCCCGCCGATCCAAGGGTGCGCGCCCCACGGCCCTTGGAAGAACAGCGCGCCGCCCTTGCGCACGTTGCCGGTCGAGCGGAACGGCGGCCGCATCGCCGGATCGACCGCAGACGGATCGCCAATGGCGAGATCGAAGCGCAGCGCGTAGCCCCGGTTCGCTGCGTTGCGCTCGGCACCGATGCGGAACGGATTGACGTGGCCCGGCAGCGGATCGATGTCGACGTCGACCAGCGGGATCTCCGGCACGCCGATGCCGCCGTCGTAGCGGTAGCTCTTCGGATCGAAGCTGGGCGTGATCTGCACATCGAAGAAGCGCGCGTGCGGGAACTCGCCGTCCATCTCGAGCGTGCAGCCGAACGGCGCGAACAGGAACGCGATCAGGTAGGTGCAGTTCGGGTCGGGGAAGGAGCCGTACAGCGCCTTCGGATCGATGCGGTGCGCCAGCCGCCGCACCCACGGCGTCACCGCGTCGTCGTCGCGCATCAGCCGGAAATGCCGGAAGTCCTTGCGGTTTACGCCCGGCGGCACGAAACGTGCCGGCAGCTCAGCCGGGACGCGGCCCTCGAACCACGCCTCGATGTAGGTGCTCAGCGCTTCCGAGTAGCCACGCGCGTCGCGGATCAGGCGCTCGCTGGGGATCGGCTGCGGATACGCGGGCGGCGCGGGCGCCCACCAGGCCGTGCCCGGCGGCTTGGGCAGCAGTTCGGCCTTCGGCCACGGCGCGGCGCGGTAGGGCCGTGGGGCGGGGCCTGGAGCCGCGGCGTGGGAGGGGGCGGAACGCAGCAGGGCGGCGGGCAGCAGGCTGGCGGCGGCAGCCGGAAGGGCGGCCTTGAGCAAGCGTCGCCGGGGTTGGTCGGTCATGGGCGGTGCCTTCGGGGGGCTCATTGCGAATCTACGCCGGCCCTCCCGCACGGGGAAATGTGCCGGACGGGCTAAACTCTTGGACCGCTCATTGGTTTCTCCTTCATGCCCCGTTTCGAAGGCGACCTCCGGCCGCACGCCACCGGCCGCTACGCCATCGTCGCCAGCCGCTGGAACCCGAAGATCACCGACGTGCTCGTCGACGGCGCGCGCAAGGCGCTGGTCGACAACGGCGTCGAGGCCGAACGCATCGACGTGGTCCGCGTGCCCGGCGCGTGGGAGATTCCGCTGGCCGCGGCCGCGATTGCCAAGGCCGGCAGCACGGTCGCGATCATCGCGCTGGGCTGCGTGGTGCGCGGCGACACCCGCCACTACGAGCAGGTGGCCGACGGCTGCAGCGACGCGCTGATGCGCGTGCAGGTCGATTTCCGCCTGCCGGTGGCGAACGGCGTGCTGGCCGTCGAGGCTTATGCTGACGCCGAGGCCCGCGCCGGCGGCGCGATGGGCAACAAGGGCGAGGAGGCCGCGCTGGCCGCCCTCGAGATGAGCGACCTCCTGAAACACTGGCAGAAGACCACCGCATGAAGCCGATCCGCACCGATGGCATCGACCCCGCCGCGCGTTCGCGCGCGCGCCGCCGCGCCCTGCAGGCCCTGTACGCCTGGCAGGTGTCGGGCTCGTCGATCCCGCAGGTCATCAACCAGTTCCAGCACGAGCAGGACATGGAAGTGGCCGACCAGGAGTACTTCGAAGCGCTGGTGAAGGGCGTGGCCGAGCACCGGGCCGCGCTGGATTCGCGCCTTGCCGCCTATCTCGACCGCGGCATCGAGCAGGTCGATCCGATCGAGCGCGCGGTGCTGCGCATCGCGGCGTTCGAGCTGCTGCATCGCGTCGACGTGCCGTATCGCGTCGTGCTGAACGAGGCCATCGAAACCGCCAAGCGCTTTGGCTCCGACCACGGCCACACCTATGTCAACGGCGTGCTCGACCGCGCCGCGGCCGAGTGGCGTCCCGGCGAGGCCGCGCAGGGCCGGCGCTGAAGGCGTTTCCGGCTCGCCGCGCACCTCTGAGACGACGGATCGACGGACGCTATCGCGATGGCCGAGTTCTCGCTGATCGAGCGCATCCGCCAGCGCGCGGCGGGCACCGTGCGGGCACGCGACGACGTCGTGCTCGGCATGGGCGATGACGCCGCGCTGCTGGATCCGCCCAACGGCCAGCAGGTGGTGCTCGCCGTCGACACGCTGGTGGAAGGCGTGCATTTCCCGAACGGCGTGCCGGCATCGGCGATCGGCTGGAAGGCGCTCGCCGTCAATCTTTCCGACCTCGCCGCGATGGGCGCGGAGCCCGCCGCCGCGCTGCTCGCACTAACGCTGCCCGGCGACGACGCCGGTTTCGTCGATGAATTCACCGCCGGCTTCTGCGCGCTGGCGGACACGCACCGCGTCGCGCTGGTGGGCGGCGACACCACGCGCGGCCCGCTGGCCGCCAGCGTCACCGTCATGGGCTACGTGCCGAAAGGCGTCGCGTTGACGCGCTCCAGTGCGCGGCCCGGTGATGACGTCTGGGTGACCGGCACGCTCGGCGACGCCGCGGGCGCGCTGGCGCTGATGCGGCGCGACGATGCGCACCCGCCGACGGCGTCGCCAAGTGTGGACGCGTCGCGTTCGCCGTCGAGCGATGCCGTGGAGGCGCTGCGCGAGCGACTCGATCGCCCGGTACCGCGGCTGGGCGCTGGGCGCGCGCTGCGCGGCGTGGCGACGGCCTGCATCGACGTCAGCGACGGCTTTCTGGCCGATCTCGGCCACGTGCTGGCGATGAGCGGCGTCGGTGCCGATATCGACGTGGATGCGCTGCCGGCGTCGCCGGCGCTGCTCCAAGCGTTCCCAGACATCGACGCGCGTCGGGCGCTGCAGCTCAGCGGCGGCGACGACTACGAGCTGTGCTTCGCCGCGCCAGCGGAGCAGCGCCACGCCGTGCAGGCCGCGCTCGATGCGGCGGGCACGCCGGTCGCGCGTGTCGGCCGCATCACCGAGGGTGCGTCGCTGCGCCTGTTCGACGCCGATGGCCAGCCGGTGGCGCTGCCGCCGCGCCGCGGCTGGGTGCATTTCGTCGAGGGCGGCGCATGACGGTGCTTCCGGTCGGCACTCGGCGCCGGATGATGCGCCACCCGCGCGGCTGGATCGCCGCCGGCTTCGGCGCGGGTTTCTCGCCGTTCGCGCCCGGCACCATCGGTTCCCTCGTCGCCATCGTGCCGTGGTGGCTGGGGATGCATGCGCTGCCCGCGCGTGACTACGCCGCCGTGTTGATCCTTGCCTTCGCGATCGGCGTGTGGGCCGCGCGCTGGGCGATCCGCGAGAGCCGCGTCGAAGACCCGTCGCTGGTGGTCTGGGACGAGTTCGTCGGCATGTGGCTGGCGCTGTGGCTGCTGCCGCGCGAGTGGCCGTGGGTGCTCGCCGCCTTCGTCGTGTTCCGCCTGTTCGACATCTGGAAGCCGTGGCCGGTGCGCTGGGCCGATCGTTCGCTGAAAGGTGGCTTCGGCACCATGGTCGACGATGCCTTGGCCGGACTGATGGCCTTCGGCGCGCTGCAGGTGGCGTTCGCGCTGTGGCCGCTGCTTCGCGGCACGGCCTGAGCGAGGCGCGCTACACGTCGTCCAGCGTGAACGCGCCGCGCACCCAGCGCGGTGCATCGCCCGCCGCCTCACTCGCGCCGTCGAAGCCCACGACGTCGAAGCGGCAGTCGCGATGCGCGTGGCGTGGCTCGCGCTGCAGGAACACCCGCGCCGCCATCGCCAGTTTGCGGGCTTTCCGCGCGTCGACGCTGTCGAGCGCCGATCCGAACTCGGCGCGGCCGCGACGCCGTACCTCGACGAACACCAGCGTCCCGCCATCGAGCATCACCAGGTCGAGCTCGCCGACCTTGTAGCGCACGTTGCGCGCCAGCGGGCGCAGGCCATTCGCAAGGAGGAAGGCGAGGGCGGCGGCCTCGCCGTCGTCGCCGAGCTGCTGGGCACGCGTGCGCGTGGCCGGCGCAACAGCGCGGGCCGTGCCGGAGGTGTTGGGCGGCGCATCCATGCGCGTTCTCCAGGGTCCGTTCGTCGTGACGGGTCAGGGCGTGGGCGGTGGGGTCGCGTCGACGGGCAGCAGCGCCCCGTCCGAGGCGCGGCGGGTGACGCCGCCGCTGTACTCCGCCCACGCCGGGGTCCGCTCGACGATGCCGGCCGCGTCGATGCCGAGCTCGCCGGTGGCGCCGCGCAGTTGGGCACCGCCGCGCAGCGCGTCGAGGTAGGTCGCCACCTTCCAGGCGTCGAAACCGAAGGCGAACAGCCGCGCCGCGCTGCCGCGCGCGCTGGGCAGGCCCCGGCCGAGGCTTTCCGCGTCACCCGGGCCGACGAGGTCGCCGAGCAGCCACGGCAGCTCCGGGAACTGCAGGCCATCGAGCTCGCGGTCCAGTCGCGGGTTGCTGCCCGACTGCACCAGCGAGGTCGCGAGCACCGGCAGCGCGGCGAGGCCGGCCTCGTCGCGCTGCGGCATCAGGATGCGTACCGCCGGCGCGCGCGCGGCGACGAACAGTGCCTGCGCCGCTGTCGCGCGGGTGGACAGCGTCGCGAGGCCGGTCGCGGCATTGCCGCCGAGCGCGTCGATCGGCGCCACCGCCAGCAGCTCGCCGCCCTCGGTCGTGAAGCGTTCGCGGAACCCGGCCAGCGCACGCTGCGCGCTGTCGTCGCTCTCGGCGATCGCCACGGCGCGGGTCAAGCCGCGCTCGATCAGGCGCTTCGCCGCCGCGGCGCCCTCGTCCTCCGGGGCCAGGGCGAAGCTTCCGCCACCGGGCGTCGCCACCGGCGTGCGGTTCAGCGCGAGCCACGTCGCCGTCTCGTCCGGCGCCGCCGACAGCGCAGCCACTTCGTCGCGACCCAGCGGCCCGACGAGCAGGTCGGCCCCGTCGGCCAGCGCCCGGTCGCGCGCGGCCTTGGCACCATCGACGCTGCCGCGGGTGTCGAGAAAGGCGATCGCTGGGCGGACGCGCCGCTCGGCGTAGTACGCAGCGAGCAGCCCGTCGCGCACCGCGGTGCCGGCCGGTGCGAGTTCGCCACTGAGCGGCAGCAGCACGGCCATGCGGCGCGGCGGGTGGTAGCCGTCCGCTGCCGGCGGCGGGCGGTCGGCCGGCGCGGGCGCGGCGACCGATCGCGCGATGTCCAAGCCACGGCGTCGCGCCTCGCGCAAGGCGAGCGGCAGCAGGGCCGCGTCGTTGGGCAGGAAGCTCGCCTGCTGGAGCAGCGCGGCGTCGGGAACCGCCTTCAGCTGGCGCTCGGCGTCGCGCAGCGCTGCGGCGCGTTGCGCACCCTGCAGCAGGCCCGCGCGCTCGGCGAGGGCGGCCGCCATGCCGAAGCGGTCACCGGTGGCGTCGAAGGCGCGCGCGCGCAGCGCCAGCCAGTCGGCGAGGCGGGCCGCGGGCACGGCGGTGCGGTCCTGCTGCAGCAGCGCGAGCGCCTCCGCCGCGCGACCGTCGTCCAAGGCGAAGCCGGCCGACAGCAGGTCGTGGCGCAACGGGTCGTCGCCCTGCAGGCGACGACGCGGCGCTTCGGCGAGTTCGGCGCGCGCGCCGGCCGTGTCGCCCGCCCTGGCCAGCGATTCGGCCGCGTTCAGTCGCGCCATCGCGACATCGGCGCCGCGCGCGGTGGCGGCGATCGAGCGCCAGGCCTGCGCGGCCTCGGCATGCCGGCCCTGTGCGTCGAGCGCGCGCGCTTGCGTTTCCGCCGCCGTGGGCTGCCGCGGCGCGGGCGCCGTGGCGCAGCCGACGAGCGCGGCGATCAGAAGAACGGGAAGCAACCAGCGGGCCATGCGGGGGAATCTCGGTGAGCCAGGCCTAGAATGATACGGGGCGAAGGGAGAAACCGATGTCGGAAATCGTCGCGGGAACGCTGTACGTGGTGGCGACGCCGATCGGGAACCTCGGCGACCTGACGCCGCGCGCCCGCACCGTGCTGGCCGGCGTGACCGCCATCGGCGCCGAGGACACCCGCAAGACCGCCGTGCTGCTCGCGCAGTTCGGCATCCAGACGCCGCTCGTCGCCGTGCACGACCACAACGAGGGCGACATCGCGGCGAAGCTCGTCGCGCGCCTGCAGGCCGGCGACAGCCTCGCCCTCGTTTCCGACGCCGGCACGCCGCTGGTCAGCGACCCCGGCTATCGCCTCGTGCGCGCGGTGCGCGATGCCGGACTTCCGGTGGTCGCGGTGCCCGGCGCCTGCGCGGCCATCGCCGCGCTCAGCGTGGCGGGCCTTCCGAGCGATCGTTTCTGCTTCGAAGGCTTCCTGCCGGCGAAGCCCGGCGCGCGTCGCGAGCGCTTGGGCGAGCTGCTGTCGGAAACGCGCACGCTGGTCTTCTACGAGAGTTCCCACCGCATCGAGGAATCGCTCGCCGACCTTGTCGCGGTGTTCGGCGCCGAGCGCGAAGCCACGCTGGGCCGCGAGCTGACCAAGCGCTTCGAAACGCTGCTCGGCCCCACGCTCGGCGCCGTCGCGCAGGCTGTCGCGAACGATGCGAACCAGCGCAAAGGCGAATTCGTGCTGGTGGTGCGCGGCAGCGTCGACCGCGAGGCCGCGCAGCTCGCGGAAGGCAAGCGCCTGTACGCCAAGCTCGCGGCCCACCTGAAGCCCTCGCAAGCGGCGAAACTCGCCGCCGAGCTCAGCGGCGCGCCGCGGAAGGCGCTGTACGTGGGTGGCGAGGCGGACTGACGTCGCCGCAGCGGCAGAAGATTGGGCCGTCGCGCCTGCCCCGCGGATTCGGCAGGCCGCTCTCCGCGGACTCGGGGCTGTCCTGCCCCGAGCCGCGCGCTCGCCATCCATGGCTCGCTTGTCGCTGGCCCGCCGCCCCGCGGTCGCGGCGCTCCACCACCGCCTCCGCGATGTGCAGCGAGGGCGCCGCACCTGCGGCGATGTCCCGAACTCGCCATGCGTCGAGCTCGCCGCAACCGAGACGCGCCAGCGCCTTCGCCGCGGCGCGAGGCGAATAAGGAGCCCCGGCGCGCTGTTGAGGCGCAAGCCCCGAAGGGGTCGCGCAGGATGCGCGATCCGTCCGAGCGACAGGGACGTCGCCTTCGGACGGACCGCCGGAAATCCCGCCAAAAAGTTTACGGGGCGGGCCAGCCGCGCGACGCGGCGAAGGGCGATGCGCGCCTCCCGCTCGCTGCCGTTCGATCCGCGCGACAGCCGCCATTCCGCTTCGCCGCGTACACTGCGCCCTGACGGAGTCGGCCAGGCAGTCGCGTCGGGAGCAATCCCGCCGAGGAAAGTCCGGGCTCCACAGGGCAGAGTGCCAGGTAACGCCTGGGCGGCGCGAGCCGACGGAAAGTGCAACAGAGAACAGACCGCCGAACGGCCCGCAAGGGCGCGTGGTAAGGGTGAAACGGTGGAGTAAGAGCCCACCGCCTGCGGGGCCAACGCCGCAGGGCACGGCAAACCCCACTCGGAGCAAGACCAAATAGGGGTGCATTGGGTTGGCCCGGCCCGCACCCGGGTAGGTTGCTTGAGCGGCATCGCGAGGTGTCGCCGAGAGGAATGGCTGCCAACGGTCGCAAGACCGCCTACAGAACCCGGCTTATCGGCCGGCTCCGTCACCTTCCGAAGCGCAGGCGTGGCAGGCTTCGCGCCCATGGATTATGTCTTCGATGCCCCGGCGCTGCTGCAGCGCGCCCGTGCCGCCGCGCCAGACTACGCCGCGGCCGATCCTTTTCCGCATGCGGTGTTCGAATCGCTGCTGCGGCCCGAGGTGGCGGACGCGCTGGCGCGCGAGTTCCCGCGCCCCGAGGACCCCGTCGGCTGGGACCACTACGGCTACGACGGCTTCGAGAAGAAGATCGCCACCTCGAAGGAAGCCCTGCTGCCGGCGCTGCTGCGCCGCACGCTGCAGGAGCTCAACGCCGCGCCGTTCATCGAGTTCCTCGAAACGCTGACCGGCATCGACGGTCTCGTGCCCGATCCGATGATGCTCGGCGGCGGCATCCACCTCAGCCGCCCGGGTGATCTGCTCGGCATCCACGCCGACTTCAACTGGCACCCGAAGCTGAAGCTGCACCGCCGCATCAACCTGCTCGTGTACTTGAATCCGGTGTGGGACGCGGCCTGGGGCAGTGATCTCGAGCTGTGGGACACGACGGCGAGCCGCTGCGTGCGCAGCATCGCGCCGCTGATGAATCGCGCGGTGGTGTTCAACACGCGCAGCGACACGTTCCACGGGCATCCGCGCCCGCTCGCGTGTCCCGATGGCGTGTTCCGCCGCTCGATCGCCGCCTACTACTACACCGCCGAGCGGCCGGCCGATGAAGTGCGCGACCCGCACAACACGCGCTACAAAGGCCTGCATCTCGAATGATCCGTTTCGCGTGCCAAGGACGCTCCGCCATGTCGATCCGCCCGCTGTCGATCCTTCCGCTTGCCGTCTGCTTCGCGATGACGGCGACAGCGGCACCGCCCGCATCAACCACGTCCGTGTCGAGCAGCGCGCGCTTTGAAAGTGCGGATGTCTTCGCGCTGGAAACCGCCGGCGACGCGCGGATCTCGCCGGACGGCCGCCGCATCGTCTACGTGCGCCAGCGCTACGACGTGATGAGCGACAAGCCAGTGGCGAATCTGTGGACGATCGACGTCGACAGCGGCGCGCATCGGCCGCTGCGCTCCGACGGCGACAGCCATCGTTCGCCGCGCTGGTCGCCGGACGGGACGCGCCTCGCCTACGTGTCGAGCAGCGACGGCAAGCCGCAGCTGTTCGTGCGCTGGATCGCCAGCGGCGAAACGGCGCGCGTCACCGATCTGGTCGAAGCGCCGGGCGACATCACCTGGTCGCCCGACGGCGCATCGCTCGCGTTCACGAGCTTCGTGCCGAGTGAGCCGTCGACGCTGGCCGCACCGCCGCCGAAACCGGAAGGCGCGGAATGGGCTGCCCCGGTCACGGTGGTCGACCGCGCGGTGTTCCGCATGGACGGCGAAGGCACGCTTCGCGCCGGCAACACGCACGTGTTCATCGTGCCGGCCGAGGGCGGGGCGCCGCGCGCGCTGACCTCGGGTGCGTTCGACCACGGCGGTCCGCTGGCGTTTTCGCCGGATGGCCGCACGCTGTACGTGTCCGCCAACCGCCGCGACGACATCGAGCAGGCGCCGCTGGATTCGGAGATCCACGCGATCGACATCGCCACCGGTGCATTGAAGACGGTGACCCGTCGCGACGGCCCCGATTCGCACCCGGCGGTGTCGCCTGACGGCCGGCGCATCGCCTATCTTGGCTTCGACGACCGCCGCGTCAGCCACCAGAACCATCGCCTGTACGTGATGGACGCCGACGGCGGCAACGTGCGCGATCTCACGGGCGACCACGATCTCGACTTCGAGCAGCCGACGTGGTCGGCGGATGGCAAGCACCTCTACGTCGCCTACGACCAGCGCGGCGTGCGCAAGCTCGGGCGCGTTTCGCTCGACGGTTCGCTGGACGAGATCGCGTCGCCACTCGGTGCCAGCGACGTCGGCCGTCCTTACACCGGCGGCGGATTTTCGGCGTCGCGCAACGGACGCTTCGCTTTCGTGCAGGCCTCGACCTCGCGGCCCGGCGATGTCGCCGTCAGCGACGCGCGCGGCCGCGTGCGCACGCTCACCGCGATCAACGAAGACCTGTTCGCGCACAAGACGCTCGGCGCCGTCGAGACGATCACGTGGACGTCCTCGCACGATGGCAAAGAGATCGAAGGCTGGCTGGTGACGCCGCCCGGCTTCGATCCGTCGAAGCGCTACCCGCTGCTGCTCGAGATCCACGGCGGCCCGCACACGGCGTATGGCCCGGTTTTCAGCGTGGAAGTGCAGCGCTTCGCCGCGGCCGGCTACGTGGTGCTGTATGCGAACCCGCGCGGCAGCACGAGCTACGGCGAGGCGTTCGCCAACAGCATCCACCTCGCGTATCCGGGCTTCGACTACGACGACCTGATGTCGGGCGTCGATGCGGTGATCGCGCGCGGCTTCATCGACGAGAAGAACCTGTTCGTCACCGGCGGCTCGGGCGGCGGCGTGCTCACCGCGTGGATCGTCGGCAAGACCGACCGCTTCCGCGCTGCAGTCGTGGCCAAACCCGTCATCAACTGGACCAGCTTCGTGCTGACGGCCGACATGACGCCGTACTTCCATCGCCACTGGTTCAAGGGCTTTCCGTGGGAGTCGCAGGCGGACTATTGGGCGCGCTCGCCACTGTCGCTGGTGGGCAACGTGAAGACCCCGACGATGCTGCTCACCGGCGAGGCCGACTACCGCACGCCGATGGGCGAGACCGAGCAGTACTTCCAGGCCCTGCGATTGCGCGGGGTGCCGACGGCGATGGTCCGGGTGCCGGACGCATCTCATGGTCTGACGGGACGCCCCAGCCAGTTCATCGCCAAGATCGACAACATCCTGGCCTGGTTCGAGCGCTACCGGCAGCCCGTGGAACCGTGAATCCAGTCAAAACAAGGCTTGTGGATAAATACTTCAAGTAACACATGAAGTATGGCGTAAGCGATTGATCTGCCTAGCGAATCTGCCCCGAAAAAGTCATTGACACTCCCCTGACGCGGGCCTACCGTGGGCGCCTGAGGGAATTTCTGGTTTTTTGTGGGAGAAGGTGGGAATCCACCGACGGGCATGTTCCAGGGCGAGACGGCCATCACGATCGACGACAAGGGGCGGCTGGCGATTCCGGTCGCCTTCCGCGACGCCGTCGCGCGCGATTGCGGCAACCGCCTGGTGCTTACCTACAACCCGTTCGACCAGGGCTCGCTGTACCTCTATCCGGAAGCCGGCTGGCAGGCCGTGCGCGACCAGGTCGTCGCGCTGTCGCCCTTCGTGCCGGAGCACCGCGTGCTGCAGCGCATGCTGGTCGGTGCCGCCACGCCGCTCGAGCCCGATTCCGCCGGCCGCGTGCTGCTGCCGCCGTCGATGCGCAGCACCGCCGGCCTCGAGAAAAAGGCCGTGCTGATGGGCATGGGCGGGCGGCTGGAACTGTGGAGCGAACAGGCGCATCTCGCGCTGATGCGGCAGACGATCGGGTCGGCGGGCGTCAGCGCGGCGATGCAGGATTTGCGGCTCTAGTCGCGATGGCCACCGCGTCCATCGCACCGCCCTCGCAACATGTGCCGGTGCTCTGGTCGCCGGTGCTGGAGGGCCTCGCCGTCAAGCCGGCGGGCACCTATCTCGATGGCACCTTCGGCCGCGGCGGCCACGCGCGCGGCGTGCTGGCGCAGCTCGGGCCCGACGGCCGCCTGCTGGTGATGGACAAGGACCCCGAGGCGATCCGCGTCGCCAATGCGCTGGCCGCTGACGACACCCGCGTGCGCGTGCGGCAGGCGAGCTTCGCAACGCTGGGCGATTGGCCGGAAACGCAGGGCGGACTGGACGGCGTGCTGTTCGACCTCGGCGTGTCGTCGCCGCAGCTCGACGAAGCCGCGCGCGGCTTCAGCTTCCGCAATGACGGCCCGCTCGACATGCGCATGGACCCGACGCAGGGCTTGAGCGCCGCCGAGTTCGTCAACACCGCGGACGAGGCCGAGATCGCCCGCGTGCTGTGGGTGCACGGCGAGGAGCGCCAGAGCCGCCGCATCGCCAAGGCGATCGTCGCGCGTCGCGTGGTGCAGCCCTTCGAGCGCACCGGCGATCTGGCGGATGTGATCGCGAAGCTGCTGGGCCGCGGCGACGGCAAGACCCACCCGGCCACGCGCAGCTTCCAGGCCATCCGCATCCACGTGAACGCCGAGCTCGACGATCTCGTCGCCGGGCTTGAGGCGGCCGAGCGTGCACTGAAGGTGGGCGGTCGACTCGCGGTGATCAGCTTCCACTCGCTGGAAGACCGCATCACCAAGCAGTTCATCAACGAACGCGCCAAGGCGCCGCCGACGAATCGTCGCGCCGTGGTCGATGTGGTGTTCACGCCGCGCCTGCGCGACGTCTCCGGCGCGATCAAGGCCGACGAGACCGAGCTCGCGGCTAACCCGCGCGCCCGCAGCGCCGTGCTGCGCGTGGCGGAGAAACTCGACGCCGCCGGAGCGCGCGCATGAGCCTGCGCGCCTTCGTGCTGCTGCTGCTGCTCGGGCTGGTCGCCACCAGCGCGATCGCCGTCGTCCTGACGCGCCACCAGCACCGCGAGGCCTTCATCGCGCTGTCGAAGGCCGAGAAGGCCCGCGACGAGCTCAATATCGAGTTCGGCCGGCTGCAGATCGAACAGGCGACGTGGTCCGAGACCAATCGCATCGAGCAGATCGCGGTGGGCAAGCTCGGCATGAAGTTTCCCGAGGGTGCGGACGTCGTGGTAGTGCAGCCATGAGCCCGCGCATCAAGCCCAACACCTTCGATCCGCGCGGCCGCCTGCTGTTCCTCGCGGCCGTGCTCGGCGCCTGCGGCTTCGCCATCGCGGCGCGCGCCGCGTGGCTGCAGCTGCTGAGCCCGGAGTTCTACCAGCAGCAGGGCGACGCGCGCTTCGTTCGCGACGTGCCGATCGTCGCCTCGCGCGGCAGCATCCTCGACCGCAGCGGCGAGACGCTGGCCGCGTCGTCGCCGGTGGCCTCGGTGTGGGCGAACCCGAAGGAGACGCTGCAGCACCCGCAGCGCCTCGCCGATCTGGCGAAAGCGCTGGGCCTGCCGCGCGCGGAGCTCGCGCGTCGCCTGCGCGAGCGCGCCGACAAGGAATTCGTGTACCTGCGCCGGCACATGAACCCGGACGCGGCCGCCGCCGTGGTGGCCATGGGCGTGCCGGGCGTGCACGAGCAGCGCGAGTTCCGCCGCTTCTATCCGCACGGCGAAGTGCTGGCGCACGTGCTTGGCACCACCAACATCGACGATCGCGGGCAGGAAGGCCTCGAGCTCGCCTTCGACCCGTGGCTGACCGGCAAGCCGGGTGCGAAGCGCGTGATCCGCAACCGCCAAGGCCAGATCATCGACGACGTCGACCTGCTGCGCGCCGCCGAGCCGGGCCGCGACCTCGTGCTGTCGATCGACCGCCGCGTCCAGTACCTCGCCTATCGCGAACTGAAGGCCGCGCTCGCGCTGCACGGCGCGCGCAGCGGGTCGATCGTCGTGCTCGACATCCCGACCGGCGAAGTCATCGCCATGGTCAACCAGCCGAGCTACAACCCGAACGCGCGCGCCCCCGGCCAGGAAGCCGCGCGCCGCAACCGCGCCGTCACCGACCTCGTCGAGCCGGGCTCGGTGATCAAGGCCTTCACCGTCGCCGCGGCGATGGAGAACGGCGCCGATCCGACGCGGCAGATCGACACCAACCCCGGCTTCTTCCCGCTGCGCAACCACACGATCCGCGACGTGCGCAATTTCGGCATGGTCGACATGGCGCGGCTGCTGCAGAAGAGCTCGAACATCGCCTCGACCCGGCTGGCGATGGAGATGAGCAACGAGCACTTCCATGACGTGCTCACGCGCTTCGGCTTCGCGCAATCGACGAACTCGGGGTTCCCCGGCGAGGCCGGCGGCACGCTGGAAGCGCCGGGCGGCTGGGGTGACGTCGAGAAGGCCACCATCTCGTACGGCTACGGCATCTCGGTGACGCCGCTGCAGGTGGCGCAGGGCTACGCGGCGCTGGGCAACGGCGGCCGGCTGCTGCCACCGACCTTCGTGCGCGGCGGCAACGTGGCGCAGGGCAACGGCCGACAGGTGATCGATCCGCAGATCGCGCGCAGCGTCGTCGGCATGCTCGAAACCGTCGTGGCGCCCGGCGGCACCGCCACCACGGCCGCCGTGGCCGGCTATCGCGTGGCGGGAAAGTCCGGCACCACGCGGCGCTCGATCGCCGGCGGCTACGAGAAGCGCTACGTCTCGATGTTCGCCGGCATCGTGCCGGTGCGCCAGCCGCGCTTCTCGATGGTCGTCGCCATCCATGACCCGACGGCCGGTGCCTTCTACGGCGGCGCCGTCGCCGCGCCGCTGTTCCACAGCGTGATGGACGGCGCGCTGCGGCTGATGGACGTGCCGCCGGACAACGTGCGCGGCTGGTTCGCGACGGCGCCGCAGGCGAGTGGCGGCGAAGTCGGCACCGATGGGCTGGTGCCGCTGGATGTGCCGTCGCTGGAGACCCCTGCGGCGAGCGCCACGAGCGCCGCGACCGGAGGGCAGCCGTGAGCGCCCGGCGTCTTGCCGCGCTGCTGTCGGGCATCGCCGACGTGCCGGGGGCACTCGATGTGCCGGTCGAACGTTTCGTCGCCGACAGCCGTCGCGTGCAGCGGGGTGACGTCTTCGTCGCGCTGTCCGGCGCGAACACGCACGGGCTGCGGCATGCCACCGATGTGCTGGCGAAGGGCGCGGTCGCGATCCTGCACGACGGCCTCGTGCCCGCCGACCTCCGCCTCGACGCCGCCGTCGCGGCTCGCGCCATCGCGGCGCCGGGCCTGCGCGCGCATCTCGGCCTGCTCGCCGATCGCGCGGCCGGTTCGCCTTCGGAAACCCTGCGCGTCGTCGGTGTCACCGGCACCAATGGCAAGACCTCGACGGTGCAGCTCGTCGCCCAGGCGCTCGAGCGCCTCGGCACGCCCGCCGGCACCATCGGCACGCTCGGCGCCGGCCGCGTCGGTGCCATCGTCGAAGGCGAACGCACGACCCCCGACGTGTTCAGCGTGCACGCGCTGCTCGCACAGCTTCGCAACGACGGCGCGCGCGCCGTGGCGATGGAAGTCAGCTCGCACGCGCTCGACCAGGGTCGCGTCGACGGCGTGCGCTTCGAGGTGGCGGTGTTCTCGAACCTGACGCGCGACCATCTTGACTACCACGGCACGATGGCCGCCTACGGCGAGGCCAAGGCGAAGCTCTTCGCGCGGCCGACGCTGACTGGCGCGGTGCTGAACATCGACGATGCGTTCGGTCGTTCGCTGGATCAGCGCGTGCCCGAAGCGCGGCGCTGGACCGTGTCCGCGGCGGGCGATGCGACCGCGCGCCTTCGCGCCGAGGCGCTGGCGCTCACCGCCGACGGCCTCCGCTTCGAGCTGGTCGAAGGCGGATCGGTCGCGGACGAGCATCGCGCGCTGGTGCGCTCGCCGCTGCTGGGGCGCTTCAACGCCGACAACCTGCTGGCGGTCGCGGGCACGCTGCGTGCCCTCGGCGTCCCCTTCGCCGAGGTCGCCGCCGTGCTGCCGTCGCTCGAACCCGTGCACGGCCGCATGACCCGGCTCGGCGGCGGCGCGAAGCCGCTGGTCGTCGTCGATTACGCGCACACGCCCGACGCGCTGGCGCAGGCGCTAGTCTCGCTGCGCGGCCACGTGCACGGCGCGCTGGTCTGCGTATTCGGCTGCGGCGGCGAGCGCGATCGCGGCAAGCGCCCGCAGATGGCCGCGATCGCCGAGGCGCATGCCGATCGCGTCATCGTCACCGACGACAACCCGCGCGGCGAGGACGGCGACGCCATCGTCGCCGACATCCTCGCCGGCTTCGGCAATCCCGCGCGCCACGCGGTGCTCCGCGAGCGTCGCGTCGCGATCCGTAGCGCTGTCCTCGATGCTCGCGCGGGCGACGTGGTGCTGGTCGCCGGCAAGGGCCATGAGCCCTATCAGGAGATCGCTGGCGTCAAGCACGCTTTCGATGACGTGGCGGAAGCCCGCGCGGCGCTGGAGCTCTGCGCATGAGGCCGGTCGCGCTCTCGCAGGTCGCGCGTTGGACCGGCGGCCGCCTGATCGGCGCCGACGTCACCGTCGCGGCGATCTCCACCGACACCCGTTCGATCGCGCCCGGCGCGCTGTTCGTCGCGCTGCGCGGCGAACGCTTCGACGCCCATGACTTCATCGCGCAGGCCGAGGCCGCCGGCGCTGCGGCGCTGCTGGTCAGCCGCCCGGTCGATTCGGCGCTGCCGCAGGTGCATGTGGCCGACACGCAGGATGCGCTCGGCGAGCTGGCCGCCGGCCTGCAGCAGGGTCGCCCCGCGGTGGTGCTGGCGCTGACCGGCAGCAATGGCAAGACCTCGGTGAAAACGCTGCTGCACGGCATCCTCGCGCGCGCCGGCCGAGCCCACGTCAATCCGGGCAACCTCAACAACGAGATCGGCCTGCCGCTCGCGGTCATTGCCGCGCCGGAGGACGCGCAGTTCGCCGTCTACGAGATGGGCGCGGGCAAGCCGGGCGACATCGCCTACCTGTGCAGCATCGTCGCGCCGAACGTGGCGCTGGTGAACAACATCGCCGCCGCGCACATCGAGCGCCTCGGCAGCCTCTCCGGCATCGCCGAGACCAAGGGCGCCATCTACGAAGCGCTGCCCGACGACGGCATCGCCGTGGTCAATGCCGACGACGCGTTCGCGCCGTACTTCATGCAGCGCATCGGCGCGCGCCGCGTGCTGCGCTTCGGCATCGAGAACGACGCCGACGTTCGCGCCCGCGATGTCGTGCTCGACGCCGACGGCAGCCGCTTCACCCTGCTGACGCCGGCGGGTCGCGCGGCCGTGCGCCTGCCGCTGCCCGGTCGCCACGCGGTCGCGAACGCCCTGGCCGCCGCGGCCATGGCGCTCGCGGCGGGTGCCGGTTTCGACGCGATCGTCGCGGGCATCGAAGGCGCCGAAGCGGTCAAGGGCCGGCAGGTCGCGCATCTGCTGGCGAACGGCAACGTGCTCGTCGACGACAGCTACAACGCGAATCCGGGCTCGCTCGCCGCGGCGATCGCGACGATCGCCGGCAACGGCGAGGCGTGGCTGGTGCTTGGCGACATGCGCGAGCTCGGCCCCGATGGTCCCGCGCTGCACGCCGAAGCCGGCCGGCAGGCGCGCGCCGCGGGGCTCCAGCGCGTGTGGACGATCGGCGAACTCGCCGCGGAAACCAGCCGCGCGTTCGGTGAGGGGGCGCGGCATTTCGACTCGCGCGATGCGCTGGCCGCGGCGCTGCGCGAGGCGCTCGCGCAGGCCTCGAACGTGCGCTGCCTGGTCAAAGGTTCGCGCGGCAGCGCGATGGACGCCGTCGTGGCGGCGCTGCGACGTGGGGAGGGTGCCGATGCTGCTTGAGCTGATCCGCTGGCTGTTTCCGGGATTCGGCCTGTTCGAGTTCATCACCATGCGCGCCATCGTCGGCGCGGGCACGGCGCTGGCGCTGTCGCTGTGGATGGGCCCGTTCGTGATCGAGCGCCTGCGCACGTTGAAGGGCGGCGGCCAGCCGATCCGCAGCGACGGCCCGCAGAGCCACTTCAGCAAGGCCGGCACGCCGACCATGGGCGGCGCGCTGATCCTGCTGGCGGTCACGCTCTCGACGCTGCTGTGGTCGGATCTGTCGAACCGCTACGTCTGGATCACCCTCGCCGTGCTGCTGTCGTTCGCGCTGATCGGCTGGCTCGACGACTGGATCAAGATCGTCCGTCGCGACCCGAACGGGCTGAAGTCACGGCACAAGTACGCGCTGCAGTCGGTGTTCGGCCTGATCGCTGCCGGGGCGCTGTTCGCCACCGCTGACCACCCGTCGAACACCACGCTGTATCTGCCGCTGCTGAAGAACTTCGCGCTGCCGCTCGGCGCGATGTTCATCGTCGTCGCGTACTTCTGGATCGTGGGTTTCTCGAACGCCGTGAACCTCACCGACGGCCTTGACGGCCTCGCCATCATGCCGGTGGTGCTGACCGCCGGCGTACTCGCGACCTTCGCCTACGCCTCCGGCAACGCCGTTTTCTCCGAGTACCTGGGCATCCCGCGCATCCCCGGCGCCGGCGAGCTGGCGATCCTCTGCGCCGCGATCGGCGGCGCCGGCCTGGGCTTCCTGTGGTTCAACACCTATCCGGCGATGGTGTTCATGGGCGACGTTGGCGCGCTGGCGCTGGGCGCGGCGCTGGGCTGCATCGCGATCATCGTGCGGCAGGAGATCGTGCTGGTGATCGTCGGCGGCATCTTCGTCATCGAGACGCTGTCGGTGATGGCCCAGGTCGCCTCGTTCAAGCTCACCGGCCGGCGCATCTTCCGCATGGCGCCGATCCACCACCACTTCGAGCTCAAGGGTTGGCCGGAGCCGCGCGTGATCGTGCGCTTCTGGATCATCTCGGTGATGCTCGCCCTCGTCGCGCTGGCGACGCTGAAGGTGCGCTGATGACGCTGGCCAAGCCCATCGACGTCCCCGCACAGGCCACCCGGCTCGAGGCCATCGAGGGGCGCTACGACCGCTGGCTGCTCGGCGCGATCCTGTCGCTGGTGGTGCTCGGCATCGTCATGGTCACCTCGGCCTCGCTCGGCCTCGCCGACGTGATGGAGGTCGGGGAGTTCTATTTCGTGCAGCGCCATCTGCTCGCGCTCGCGCTCGGCGGCACGCTGGCGTGGATCGCCATGAACGTCGAGCTGAAGACGGTCGAACGCCACCAGCAGCTCGCCCTGCTGGCCTGCTTCGTCGCCCTCGCGCTGGTGTTCGTGCCGGGCTTCGGCGTGCGCGTCAACGGCGCGAAGCGCTGGCTGAACTTCGTGGTGCTGAACTTCCAGGCGGTCGAGGCGGTGAAGCTGCTGATGATCGTCTGGATGGCGAGTTATCTCGCCCGCCGAAAGGACGAGATCGCGGTGCGCTGGGACAGCCTGATCAAACCGCTGGGCGTCGTGCTGGCGCTGGTCGTACTGCTGCTGGCGCAGCCCGATTTCGGCTCGTCGGCGCTGCTGCTGGCCATCGCCGGCGGCATGATCTTCCTCGGCGGCGCGTCGCTGAACAAACTGATGCTGATGGGGGCCCCGCTGGTGATCGGCTTCATTGGCATCGCCGTACTCGAGCCGTACCGTCTCGCGCGCATCACCAGCTTCCGCGAGCCGTTCCAGGACCCGTTCGGCGGCGGCTACCAGCTCGTGCAGGCGCTGATCGCGATCGGTCGCGGCGGCTTCGACGGCGTCGGCCTTGGCGCCTCGGTGCAGAAGCTGCAGGCCTTTCCGGAAGTGCACACCGACTTCATTTTCTCGGTGCTCGCCGAGGAGCTCGGCTTCATCGGGGTCTGCGCGGTGCTCGCGCTGTATAGCCTGCTGCTGTGGCGGGCGTTCTCGATCGGCCTGCGCTGCATGGCGCTGCGCCGCCAGTTCGCCGGGCTGGTGGCGTTCGGCATCGCGCTGTCGATCGGCATCCAGGCGACGGTGTCGATCGGCGTGAACCTCGGCCTGCTGCCGACGAAGGGACTGACCCTGCCGCTGATCAGCTCCGGTGGCTCCAGCGTGATGATGACCTGCGCCATGCTCGGCGTGCTGCTGCGCGTGAGCTACGAGCTCGACCGCTCGGAGCGACAGGTGCAGCGCGCGCGCGGCGAGCTGCGCGGCATCGACGAACCCGGCGACACCGTGTTGCCGGCCGCGCTGGTCGCGGCGCAGGCCGCGGCGGTGCGCGCGACGTCGATGACGATGGCGACGGCCTCCCTGCGCGGCACGTCGCGCATCGAGCCGACACTGGGAGGCCGCCGATGAGCGCGCCGCGTTTTACCGTCATGGCCGGCGGCACGGGGGGCCACATCTTCCCGGCCCTGGCCGTCGCGCGCGTGCTGCGCGAGCGCGGCGCCGACGTGCGCTGGATGGGCTCGGCGGGCGGCATGGAGGAGCGCCTCGTGCCGCAGGGCGGCTTCGCGATCGACGCCATCCGCATCGGCGCGCTGCGTGGCAAGGGCCCGCTCGCCGCGCTGGCGGCCCCCCTCAACGTCACCCGCGCCGTGCTGCAGGCCCGCGCGCTGCTGCGCACGCAGAAGCCCAACGCCGTGCTCGCGTTCGGCGGTTTCGCCAGCGGCCCCGGCGGTCTCGCGGCGCGCACGCTCGGTCTGCCGCTGATCGTGCACGAACAGAACCGCGCGCCGGGCCTCACCAATCGCGTGCTGGCGCGTTTCGCCCGCAAGGTGCTCACCGGCTTTCCGGGCGCGTTTCCCCCGCCGGCGGAAGCGGTGGGAAATCCGGTGCGCGAGGCGATCGCCGCGCTGCCCGAGCCGCAGCGCCGCCTGCACGGTCGCGGCGGCGCGATCCGCGTGCTGGTGCTCGGCGGCAGCCAGGGCGCGCGCGGCCTCAACCTCGCCGTGCCGAAGGCGCTGGCCGGCTGGATGAACCTCGAGATCCGCCACCAGTGCGGCGAGAAGCTGGTCGACGAAGCGCGCGCCGCGTATGCGGTGTCGAAGTTGAATGCGCGCATCGAGCCCTTCATCACCGACATGGCCGACGCCTACGGCTGGGCGGATCTCGTCATCAGCCGCGCCGGTGCATCGACGCTCGCGGAACTCTGCGCAGCGGGCGTTGCCAGCGTGCTGGTGCCGTTCCCTGGCGCCGTCGACGACCACCAGGCGCGCAACGCCGAGTACCTCGCCAACGGCGGCGCGGCGCTGTGGCTGCGGCAGACCGACGCGCTCGCCGACGACCTCGCCGAAACCTTGAAACCCCTGCTCGGCGATCGCCAGCGGCTGCTCGAGATGGCCCGCGCCGCGCGCGAACTGGCCCTGCCGGGCGCCGCCGAGCGCGTCGCCACCATCGCCCTCGAGGAGATCCACGCATGATGCGCGGACGCCTGAAGCATTCCGGTGACCTCGCCCGCGTCTTCAACCGCGTGCATTTCGTCGGCATCGGCGGCGTGGGCATGAGCGGCATCGCCGAAGTGATGCTGACGCTCGGCTACGCCGTCTCCGGGTCGGACGCCGCCGACAACGCCACCACGCAGCGCCTCGTCAAGCTCGGCGCGTCGATCCATCGCGGGCATCGCGCCGAGCACGTCGGCGACGTTGACGCGTTGGTGGTCTCCAGCGCCATCAAGGCCGACAACCCCGAGCTGATCGAAGCGCGCGTCCGCCGCATCCCGGTGGTGCCGCGCGCCGAGATGCTCGCCGAGCTGATGCGTTTCAAGCGCGGCATCGCGATCGCCGGCACGCACGGCAAGACCACGACGACTTCGCTGGTGGCCAGCGTGCTCAGCGAGGGCGGGCTCGACCCGACCTTCGTCATCGGCGGCAAGCTGCTGTCGGCCGGTGCAAACGCGCGCCTCGGCGGCAGTGAGTGGCTGGTGGCCGAGGCCGACGAGAGCGACGGCAGCTTCCTGCGCCTGAACCCGCTGGTGTCGGTCGTCACCAACATCGACGCCGACCACCTCGAGAACTACGGCGGCGATTTCGAGCGCGTCAAGCAGGCGTTCGACGAGTTCCTGCACCGCTTGCCGTTCTACGGCCTCGCCGTGCTGTGCATCGACGATCCGGAAGTCGCGATGCTGGCCACCCGCACGCCGCGCCACGTGTTGCGCTACGGCTTCGCCCAGAGCGCCGACGTGCGCGCCAGCGAGGTGTCGCAAGCCGGCCAGCAGATGCACTTCCTGCTGCACCTGCCCGGTGAGGCGCCGGTGCCGATGGCGCTGAACCTGCCGGGCCGCCACAACGTGCAGAACGCGCTGGCCGCCGCGGCCATCGGCTGGCAGCTCGGCGTCGGCGCCGAGGCCATCGCGCGCGCGCTCTCCGCGTTCGAAGGCGTGGGCCGGCGCTTCAATCTCAAGGGCGAAATGGCGCTGCCGAACGGCGGCAGCGCGCTGCTGGTCGACGACTACGGCCACCATCCGGCCGAGCTCGCGGCGGTGTTCGCGGCCGCGCGCGGCGGCTGGCCGCAGCGTCGCCTCGTCGCCTGCTTCCAGCCGCATCGCTACAGCCGCACGCGCGATCTGTTCGATGACTTCGCCAAGGTGTTGAGCGACGTCGACGGTCTGGTGCTCTGCGACGTCTACCCGGCCGGCGAAGCGCCGATCGCCAGCGCCGACGCCAAGTCGCTGGCGCGCGCCATCCGCAGCCGCGGCCGCGTCGACCCGGTGCTGGCTGGCACGGCGAAAGAGCTGCCGGCGATGCTCGGCGACGTGCTGCAGCCCGGCGATCTGGTGATCCTGCTCGGCGCCGGCGACATCGGTGCGGTCGCTCAAGCGCTTGCCGACCGCGGCCTGCCGGCGCGTGACGGAGGCGCGGCGTGAGCCTTGACCTCGCCCGCATCGATCCCACGCGCTTCGGCCGCGTCGCCGTGCTGATGGGCGGCGTATCGGCCGAGCGCGAGGTGTCGCTGAATTCCGGCGCCAACGTGCTCGAAGCTCTGCAGGCGCGCGGCGTCGACGCGCATGCGGTGGACGGCCTCGACGCGCTGCTCGCGGCGCTGGCCCGCGGTGAACGCTTCGACCGGGTGTTCAACATCCTGCACGGCGGCGTCGGCGAGAACGGCGTGCTGCAGGGCGCGCTCGCCGCGCTCGGCGTGCCCTACACCGGCCCCGGCGTGCTGGGCAGCGCGCTGACGATGGACAAGATCCGCACCAAGCAGGTGTGGATGGCCGAAGGCTTGCCCACCGCGAAGTTCGTTCGTATCGCGCCCGGTGGTGATCTCGCCGCAGCCGTGCAGGCGCTGGGAATGCCCGTCTTCGTGAAGCCCTCGAACGAAGGCTCCAGCGTCGGCGTCTTCCGCATCGCCTCGGAAGCAGACCTCGCGCCGGCGATCGACTTCGCGCGCACCTACGAGGGCGAGCTGCTCGCCGAGCAGATGATCACCGGCGGCGAGTACACCGTCGGGATTCTGGGTGACGTGGCGCTACCTTCGGTGCGCATCGTGCCGCCGGGCGAGTGGTACGACTACCACGCCAAATACATCAGCGATGACACGCAGTACCACTGCCCGGGCCTCGAAGGCGACGACGAAGCGGCGATCCGTGCGCTGGCGCTCGCCGGTTTCCGTGCTGCCGGATGCAGCGGCTGGGGCCGCGTCGACGTCATGCGTCATGCCGACGGCCGCTTCCTGCTGATGGAAGTGAACACGGCACCCGGCATGACCAGCCACTCGTTGGTGCCGAAAGCCGCGCGCGCCGTCGGTATCGGCTTCGAAGACCTGTGCCTCGCCATCCTCGCGCAGACGCTGGGAGAGGCGACCGCATGACCCGCGTGTGGCGACTGCTGGGCTGGACCTTCGCGCTGCTGCTGCTGGCGATGCCGGTGATCGCGGTCGTGAACGGCTGGATCGGCGCCGAGCGCTGGCCGATCCGCACGCTGGCCTTGCAGGCGCCGCTGAAGCTGGTCGACGAAGCCACGCTGCGCGGCACCATCGCGCCGATGGCGCAGGGCGGCTTCTTCGCCGTCGATCCGGTCGCGATCCGGCAGTCCGTCGCCGCGCTGCCCTGGGTCGACGCGGTCGACGTGCGCAAGCGCTGGCCCGATCGCCTCGAAGTGCGGCTCACCGAGCTTCGTCCTTACGCGCACTGGGGCGAGGACCGCCTGCTCTCCGACGACGGACGCCTGTTCGCGTTGCCCGAGGGGCTTGCCACGCCGCTGCCGCGTTTCGATGCCGCGGACGGTCGCGTTGCCGAGGTGGTCGCTTTCCACCGCGAGGCGCGCCCGGTGCTGGTGCGCGTCGGCAGCGACATCCGCGAGCTGCGCCTGTCGGCCCGCGGCGGCTGGTCGCTCACCACCGCCGACGGCATCCACGTCGAACTCGGCCGCACCGACGCGCTGCCGCGCCTGTCGCGCTTCGCCCGCCTGCTGCCCACGCTCGGCCGCGACCCCGCCGGCCGCGTGCTGCAGCGCGCCGACCTTCGCTACACCAACGGCTTCGCCCTCACCTGGGGCCAGCCTTCCGCACCGAGCCCCGCATGAACCGCAAGAGCGACAAATCCCTGATCGTCGGCCTCGACATCGGCACCTCCAAGGTGACCGCGCTGGTGGGCGAGTACGCGCCCGACCAGCCCATCGAAGTGATCGGCATCGGCTCGCACGAATCGCGCGGCATGCGCCGCGGCGTCGTCGTGGACATCGAGAGCACGGTGCAGTCGATCCAGCGCGCCATCGAGGAAGCCGACGTGATGGCGGGCTGCGAGATCCGCTCGGTCTACGCCTCGATCGCCGGCAGCCACGTGCAGTGCCGCAACTCCAACGGCGTGGTGCCGGTGGCCTCGGGCGAAGTGAGCTACGCCGATCTCGACCGCGTGCTCGAAGCCGCGCGCGCCGTCGCGGTGCCGGCCGACCAGCGCATCCTGCACGCCATCCCGCAGGAGTACATCGTCGACGGCTCGCAGGAAGGCATCCGCAACCCGGTCGGCATGTCGGGCGTTCGCCTCGAAGTGCGCGCGCACCTGATCACCGGCGCCACCGCCGCGGCCGCCAACATCAGCAAGTGCATCCAGCGCTGCGGCCTGTCGGTCGACGATCTGATCCTGTCGTCGCTGGCCTCGAGCACGGCCGTGCTCACCGCCGACGAGAAGGAACTCGGCGTCGTGCTGGTCGACATCGGCGCCGGCACCACCGACATCAACGTGTTCGTACAGGGCGCGATTCGCCATTCGGCCTGCCTGCCAATCGCCGGCGACCAGATCACCAACGACATCGCGCATCTGCTGCGCACGCCCACGCCCGAGGCCGAGCAGATCAAGGTGCGCTACGCCTGCGCGCTGGCCCAGCTCGCCGGCCGCGAGGAGACCATCCAGGTGCCCAGCGTCGGCGACCGCGCGCCGCGCCGTCTCGCGCGACAGGCGCTCGCCGAGGCCGTGCAGAACCGCTACGAGGAGATCTTCGAGATGGTGCAGGCGGAACTCCGCCGCGCCGGCTACGAGGAGCTGGTCCGCGCCGGCATGGTGCTCACCGGCGGCAGCGCCCGCATGGAGGGCGTGGTCGAGCTCGCCGAAGAAATGCTGCACATGCCGGTGCGCGTCGGCATCCCGCAGCACGTCACCGGCTTGGGCGAAGTCATCACCAATCCCGTCCACGCCACCGGCGTGGGCCTGCTGCTGTGGGGGCGCTCGCTCGAAGCGGGCCCCCGCCGCCCCACCTTGAATGCCGGCAAAGCCGGCGTCGCTTTCACGCGCTTCCGGAACTGGTTCCGGGGCGCGTTTTGACCGTCGGCCCCCCGACGTTTTCCACCCAGAAGAAAGACCCCGATCCACGCACCCCGAGACGAAAGGACGAGACCATGGCGCAGTTTGAACTCATCGAGAAGTTGGCCCCGAACGCGGTGATCAAGGTCATCGGCGTGGGCGGCGGCGGCGGCAACGCCGTGGCGCACATGGTCAACGCCAACGTCGACGGCGTGGAATTCGTCGTCGCCAACACCGATTCGCAGGCGATCAAGAACGTCGGCGCGAAGCTGCACCTGCAGCTCGGCGCGAACGTCACCAAGGGCCTCGGTGCCGGTGCGAACCCGGAAGTCGGCCGCCAGGCCGCGCTGGAAGACCGCGAGCGCATCATGAATGCGCTGGAAGGCGCCGACATGGTGTTCATCACCGCCGGCATGGGCGGCGGCACCGGCACCGGTGCAGCGCCCGTCGTCGCGCAGCTCGCGAAGGAGATGGGCATCCTGACCGTCGCCGTCATCACCAAGCCGTTCCCGTTCGAAGGCCGCCGCCGCATGCAGGTCGCGCTCAAAGGTATCGAGGAGCTGGCCAGCCACTGCGACTCGCTGATCACGATTCCGAACGAAAAGCTGATCACCGTGCTCGGCCGCGACGCGACCATGGTGCAGGCCTTCCGCGCCGCCAACGACGTGCTGCTCGGCGCCGTGCAGGGCATCGCCGACCTGATCGTCCGCCCGGGCCTGATCAACGTCGACTTCGCCGACGTCCGCACCGTGATGAGCGAGATGGGCCTCGCGATGATGGGCACCGGCACCGCCCGCGGCGACGACCGCGCCCAGGCCGCCGCCGAGGCCGCCATCAGCAACCCGCTGCTCGACGAGGTCAACCTCGCCGGCGCCTGCGGCGTGCTGGTCAACATCACCGCCGGCCCGAACTTCACCATGCGCGAGTTCGACGAAGTCGGCCGCACCATCGAAGAGTTCGCCTCGGAAGACGCCACCGTCGTGCTCGGCACCGTGCTCGACCCCGACATGCAGGACGATGTCCGCGTCACCGTGGTGGCCACGGGTCTCAACCGCGGTGTGCAGGCCGGCCGCCTGCCGAACCGTGACCACGGTCGCGCCAGCTTCGGCGAGGCCCCGCGTGCCCACGAGCGCGAGTCGGCGCGCGGCAAGGTGCAGCTGATCCGCAACGGCAGCACGGGCATGGCCGAGTTCGCCGACGCCGTCGGCCCGGCCGCGACGGCGGGCCGCGATGCGGGTTTCGGCGGTGTATCGGCGGGCGGCCGCGACGGCAGCTTCGCCGGCAGCCTGCGCGGTCGGTCGGCCGATGTGGCCGGCCCGACGGCGCTGTCTGACCTGCCCGCCGACCAGGCCTACCTCGACATCCCGGCCTTCCTGCGCCGCCAGGCCGACTGAGGGCGCGCGAGCCGCGTCCGCGGGACCGGGGCCGGCAGGGCCCCGGCCGGTGACTTCCCGTCTCAGTCACCGGCAAGACAGCAGGCGGGCAGGGGGCTGCCCGCTCTGTTGCAGATTTGACACGGAGAAGTTCATTTTTTAAGGTTTCGTTAAAGCAGGGGCGTGCTAATGTGCGCGCCCTATCCGTGTCAACCCCCTCGGGGACTTTGGCCCTATGTTCAAGCAGCGCACCCTCAAGAACGTCATCCGCGCCACCGGCGTCGGCCTGCACAGCGGCGAAAAGGTCTACATGACCCTGCGCCCGGCGGCCGTCGACACCGGCATCGTGTTCCGCCGTGTCGATTTCGACCAGCCGGTCGAGATCAAGGCGACTGCACTGGCCGTGGGCGACACCTCGCTGTGCACCGCGCTGATCAAGGACCAGGTCCGCGTCATGACGATCGAGCACCTGCTCTCGGCCATGGCCGGACTCGGCATCGACAACGCCTACGTCGACCTGTCCACGGCCGAAGTGCCGATCATGGACGGCTCGGCCGGCCCCTTCGTGTTCCTGCTGCAGTCGGCCGGCATCGAAGAGCAGAACGCGCCGAAGCGCTTCATCCGCATCAAGAAGCCGATCCTCGTCGAAGACGGCGACAAGTGGGCCCGCTTCGAGCCGTTCGAGGGCTTCAAGGTCGGTTTCACCATCGATTTCACCCACCCGGTGTTCAAGAAGAGCACCTCGAGCGCCGAGATCGACTTCTCGACGACTTCGTTCGTCAAGGAAGTCAGCCGAGCCCGCACCTTCGGCTTCATGAAGGACATCGAGTTCCTGCGCGAGCGCAACCTGGCGCTGGGCGGCTCGATGGACAACGCCATCGTGCTCGACGACTACCGCGTGCTCAACGATGACGGCCTCCGCTACGAGGACGAGTTCGTCAAGCACAAGATCCTCGACGCGATCGGCGACCTGTATCTGCTGGGCCACAGCCTGATCGGCGCGTTCTACGGCCACAAGTCGGGTCACGCGCTCAACAACCGCCTGCTGCGCACCCTGCTCGCCGACAAGACGGCGTGGGAAGAGGTGACGTTCAGCGATCCGGCGAAGTCGCCGATCAGCTACGCGAGCCCAGCCGCCGCCGTCTGAGCCGACGCCGCCGGAGGGCGAGGGCGGCACAGAACGTGCTCGCCATCGCAAAATGACCCGAAGCCCGCCGGCACCCCCGGCGGGTTTTGCATTTTGGCTCCCGGTTCACCGTTTGTTAGCGGGTTTTTAACGACTTGTCCGTAGACTCTGGTTTCCCGTCCGCGAGGTCGGGGCCCCGGCCGCTTGCGGCCAGGCGCAGGAGCTGGGCCTTGAGGTCAGGGTCCGCAACGGATTGGGCGGCAGCTTCGAGCGTGGCTCGGGCTTTCGCCGAGAGCGGGGCTCCCGGGCGGTCCGGCAACGGCGCGTCAGGCGGCACCACCTTGAGGGTCACCGACCGGGCTTCGATGCCGGCCGCGTCGGCCGCCGCCAGCAGCAGGGCGGTGTCCATGCGCAGCCGGGCCTTCCACGCCGGGGAGGGAACCACCACCACCACCGTTCCGCGGTCGACGTTCGCCAGGCGCACCTGCCCGGCCAGCGCCGGCGGCAGATGGCGGCGGAAACGTTGGTCGGCGGCGTCCAACCACTGGGCGCGGGCGATCACCGCGGCGAGGTCGCCCTCCGCGACCCACGGGCCGATCGGCTTGGGGAGCTTGGGGGCGGCGGAGGCCGGTTCCGTCGCGTTGCGATTTCTGGATCGAAGCATGCTCAACATCATCGTCGTTTCCCGCAGCCTCCGCGCGCCCTGGACCTTCAGTCTCGAGTCGGCGCGGAATCGCTGGAAGCTCGCGGGAGGCGCGACGGCCGTCGTCCTGGCCATCGGACTCGCCGGCGCCGGCATCGGCCACTGGGTGTCCGGCGGCGACGCCGCGCTGGCGCCGCTGCGCGCCGAGGTCGCGGCCAGCCGCGCGGCGGTCGAAACCGCCCGCGCCGAGGCGCAGCGCGACGTCAACGCCATGGCCGCGAAGCTCGGCGAGCTGCAGGCGCAGGCCAATCGCCTCAACGCCCTCGGCCACCGCCTGACCGCGATGGGCCAGCTGAAGGACGGCGAGTTCGATTTCAGCGAGCGTCCCGGCATGGGCGGCCCGCAGGCCGAGGCGACGCCGCAGGACATCGCGCTGGTGCTCGGCAGCGTCGAGTCGCAGTTCGCCCAGGCCGAGAAGCAGCTCGACGTGCTTGGGGCCCTGCTCGAAGGCCAGGAAATGGCGGAGGCTTCGCGCCCCAGCCGGGCGCCGGCGCCAGGCTACATCTCGTCGGGCTTCGGCGTGCGCGCCGACCCCTTCACCGGCGGCCGCGACCACCACATGGGCGTCGACTTCGACGCCAACTACGGCGACCCGGTGAAGGCCGCCGCGAACGGCATCGTCAGCTTCGCGGGCTGGAAGAACGGCTACGGCAACACCGTCATCGTCGACCACGGCGATGGCTACCAGACGCTGTACGGCCACAACCAGCGGAATCTAGTCCGCGAGGGCGATGTCGTCCGCGCCGGGCAGCAGTTGGCGAAGGTCGGCTCGACGGGCCGCTCCACCGGCGCGCACCTGCACTTCGAAGTGCACGTTAACGGCCGCCCGGTGAATCCGATGGCGTATCTGGAGCGGATCCGTGGGTGAGTCGGACGCGTACAGCGACCAACGGTCGCTGCGTCCGACGAACGCCCGCCGCGCTGCGGCGGGCCGGCGGTCGGGCTCGCCGTGACTTGATATCGGTGGTCCTGACCACCAGCTAGAATACGCGGCTGCCCTCCGGCAGCCGTTTCCGTTTATGGCGGCCTTGAAGGCGCGCCCCCACTGCCTGCAAAGACCCGCTCATGCTCAATCGTCTCCTCACCGCCCTGTTCGGCAGCCGCAACGAACGCCTCGTCCGCCAGCTTTCGAAGTCCGTCGCGAAGATCAACGCGCTCGAGGACGGCCTGAAGGCGCTTGACGATGCGGCGCTGCAGGCCAAGACGGCCGAGTTCAAGACGCGGGTGGCGAACGGTGAAACGCTCGAGGCGCTGCTGCCCGAGGCCTTCGCGGTCTGCCGCGAGGCCTCGCGTCGCGTGCTGGGCATGCGCCACTACGACGTGCAGCTGATCGGCGGCATGGTGCTGCACAGCGGCAAGATCGCCGAAATGCGCACCGGCGAAGGCAAGACGCTGATGGCGACGCTGCCGGTGTACCTCAACGCGCTCGCCGACAAGGGCGTGCACGTGGTGACGGTCAACGACTACCTCGCGCGCCGCGACGCCGCGTGGATGGGCAAGGTCTACAACTTCCTCGGGCTGTCGGTGGGCGTCGTCTTCCCGGGCATGCCGATGGCCGACAAGAAGGGCGCGTACGCCGCCGACATCACTTACGGCACCAACAACGAGTTCGGCTTCGACTACCTGCGCGACAACATGGCGCTGCGCAAGGAAGACCGCCACCAGCGCGGCCTGAACTACGCGATCGTCGACGAGGTCGACTCGATCCTCATCGACGAAGCACGCACGCCGCTGATCATCTCCGGGCCCGGCGACGAATCGCCGGAGCTGTACGTCAAGGTCAACAAGATCGTGCCGCAGCTCGTCCGCCAGACCAGCGAAGACGCGATGGGCGACTTCTGGGTCGACGAGAAGGGCAAGCAGGTGCACCTTTCGGAGCAGGGCATGGAGCACGCCGAGGCGCTGCTGCGCGCCGCCGGCATCCTGCAGGGCGACGACAGCCTGTACGCCGGCCACAACATCGCCGTCGTACACCACATGAACCAGGCGCTGCGCGCCCACGCCATCTTCCAGCGCGATGTCGACTACATCGTCCGCAACGGCGAGGTCGTGATCGTCGACGAGTTCACCGGCCGCACGCTGACCGGACGCCGCTGGTCCGACGGCCTGCACCAGGCCATCGAGGCGAAGGAGTCGGTGCCGATCCAGCGCGAGAACCAGACGCTGGCCTCGATCACCTTCCAGAACTACTTCCGCATGTACGGCAAGCTGGCCGGCATGACCGGCACCGCCGACACCGAGGCCTTCGAGTTCAACTCGATCTACAACCTCGAAGTCGCGGTGATCCCGACGCACCGGCCGATGATCCGCAAGGACATGCCGGACCTCGTGTTCCTCAATCGCAAGGGCAAGTACCTCGCGGTGATCGAGGACATCAAGGAGCGCCACGCCAAGGGCCAGCCGGTGCTGGTCGGCACGACCTCGATCGAGACCTCCGAGCTGATCAGCGAGCAGCTCAAGGCCGCCGGCATCGCACACGAGGTGCTGAACGCCAAGCAGCACGAGCGCGAGGCGCACATCGTCGCGCAGGCCGGCAAGCCCGGCGCGGTGACCATCGCCACCAACATGGCCGGCCGCGGCACCGACATCGTGCTCGGCGGCAGCCTCGAGGCCGAGCTGCACAACGCCGGCGAGATCGACGACATCGCCAAGGCCCGCATCAAGGCCGACTGGCAGCAGCGCCACGACGCGGTCAAGGCGTCGGGCGGCCTGCACATCATCGGCACCGAGCGCCACGAGAGCCGCCGCATCGACAACCAGCTGCGCGGCCGTTCGGGCCGCCAGGGCGACCCCGGATCGTCGCGCTTCTACCTGTCGCTCGAAGACAACCTGATGCGCATCTTCGCCAGTGACTGGGTGCAGAAGGCGATGACGCGGATGGGCATGAAGGACGACGAGGCCATCGAGAGCGGCCTGGTCACGCGCCAGATCGAGAACGCGCAGCGCAAGGTCGAGGCGCACAATTTCGACATCCGCAAGAACCTGCTCGACTTCGACGACGTCGCCAACGACCAGCGCAAGGTCGTGTACGAGCAGCGCAACGAGCTGCTCGACCAGGGCGAGGTGCACGAGGCCATCGGCGCGATCCGCGACGACGTGCTGGCCGCGCACACCCGCAAGTACGTGCCGGTGCAGTCGATCGACGAGCAGTGGGACCTGCCGGCGCTCGAGAACAGCCTGCGCGACGAATTCGGCGTGCAGGTCGACGTGCGCGGTGCGATCGCCGCCGGCGCCGAGCTGGACGACGAGGGCATCGTCGCCAAGGTGGTCGAAGCCGGGCAGGCGCACTTCGCCGGCAAGGAGGCGCAGCTTGGGCCCGAGCTGATGCGCCAGCTCGAGAGCCAGGTGATGCTCTCGATGCTCGACCAGAACTGGAAGGAGCACCTCGCGCGCATGGACTACCTGCGCCAGGGCATCCACCTGCGCAGCTACGCGCAGAAGCAGCCGAAGCAGGAATACAAGCGCGAGGCCTTCGAGCTCTTCGAGGAGATGCTCGACAAGGTGAAGCGCGACATCGTGACGCTGCTCGCCCGCGTGCGCATCCGCAGCGAGGAGGAGGTCGCGGCGATGGAGGCCGAGGAGCGCCGCCGCGCCGAGGCGCAGGCGCAGCGCATGCAGTTCCAGCATCCCGAAACCGGCGGCTACGGTGCCGACGAGGAAGCCGCCGACGTGCGCGAGGAGCAGCAGCGCCAGGCCCGGATCGCCGCGGCGTCGGCGGCCTCGGTGGCGGGTTCCGGCGCGTCGATCGGCCGCAACGACCCGTGCCCCTGCGGCTCGGGCCGCAAGTTCAAGCACTGCCACGGGCAGGCGTGATCCCGGGGCCGCGGACGGCGGCTCCGCGGCGTCGTGCCTCGGCCCGGTGGGGCGGACGGATGCAATGAGCGCGCGGCTCCACGTCGTCGCCGGCGTGCTGCGCGATGCGAGCGGCCGCGTACTGCTGGCGCAGCGGCCGGCGGGCAAGGCCGATGCGGGGCTCTGGGAGTTCCCTGGCGGCAAGGTCGAGCCCGGCGAAACGGCGCTCGATGCGCTGCGCCGTGAGCTGCGCGAAGAGCTCGGTGTCCGGATCCACGACGCGACGCCGCTGATCCGCGTTCCCGCCCCGAAGCTGCACCTCGACACCTGGGCGGTGGCCGGCTTCGACGGTGAGCCCATCGCGTACGAACACGCCGCGCTGGCCTGGGTATCGCTCGAAGCGCTTGGCGAACGCCCGATGCCGGCGGTGGATCGGCCCGTCGTGGCCGCGCTGCGCGGCCCCGACCGCCTGCTGATCACGCCCGAACCGGGCGACGGCGCCGCGGCCGAAGCCGCGTGGCTGACGAGCCTCGACGCCGCGCTGGCGCGCGGGCTGAAGCGCCTGCACCTGCGGCTCCCCGACGCGCGGGCCGCGCTGCGCGCTCGCCTCGCCGAGGCCGTGGCGCCGCGCTGTCGGGCTGCGGGCGCCGCGCTCTACGTCCACGGCGACCTCGGCCTCGCGGGCCGGCTCGGGGTCGGCCTGCACTGGCGCGCCGGCCAGCTGCGCGACGCGGGTGCTGCCGAGGCGTCCGCCGCGCATCGCCGTGCCGGCCTGCCGCTGTCGGCCGCCGTGCACGACCTCGAGGAATTGACGCTCGCCGACGCCCTCGGCGTCGACGACGTGCTGCTTGGCCCGGTCAAGCCGACCGCGACGCATCCGGGCCATCCGGGCCTCGGTTGGCGTGCGTTCGAGCGCCTGCGCGCGATGACGGCCCGGCCGGTCTACGCGCTCGGAGGCCTCGATGGCGATGACCTCGCCGAAGCGCGCCGGCACGGCGCACAGGGGGTGGCGGGGATCCGCGGGTTCTGGCCCGGGCCGCGCTGATTCAGCGCCGGGTCCAGCGCGCGTCCAGCCGACCGACGGCCGCATCGAGTTCGGCCAGTGAACCGAGGTTCACCAGCACGTCGTCGGCCAGCGCCAGGCGCTGCGCCCGCGTGGCCTGCGCCGCGATCATCCGCTCGGCCATCGCCTCGTCGACGCCGTCGCGGGCCTGCAGGCGAGCGCGCTGCACCGCGACCGGCACGTCCACGACGACGATCCGGTCGAGCATCGGCCACGTCGCGCGGCCGCCGCCTTCGGTGAGCAGGGGGATGTCGAGCACCACGTAGGGCATGGTCGCTGCGTCCGCGCGGGCCAGCATCCAGGCGCGGATGCGCGGGTGCAGCAGGGCTTCGAGGGCCTTGCGCTCCGCGGCATCGGCGAACACGCGGGCGCGCAGCGCGGCGCGATCGAGCCGGCCCTCGGCATCGAGCACGCCAGCGCCGAAGCGCGCCACGACCACGGCCAAACCGTCGCTGCCGGGTTCGACGACGGCGCGTGCCGCGAGGTCGGCGTCGACGACGCAGCCCGGATGCCGGGTCTCGAAAGCGCGCGCGGCGCTCGACTTGCCCGAGGCGACGCCGCCGGTCAGGCCGATCACGAGGCGAGGAGCGGAGGCGCTCATGGCTGGCCGTGGCGCCCGCAGACCGTATCGATCAGAGCCCCGGGGCGCCCGCCGGCTGCATCAGGCCCCAGTACGCCGCCGACAGCTCCGGCCCGAACAGGAACCACACCCAGCCCGCGATGGCGAGGAAGGGGCCGAACGGAATCTGCGTGTCGCTGTCCTTGGCCAGCAGCTTCAGCCCGATGCCGCCGATGATCGCGCCGACCAGGGACGACAGCAGCACGATCGGCAGGATCGCCGACACCCCGCACCATGCGCCGAGCGCGGCCAGCAGCTTGAAGTCGCCATTGCCCATCCCGGGCCGGCCCTTGACCAGCGCGTAGGCGGTGCTGACCGTCCACAGGCTCAGGTAGCCGGCGAGGGCACCGAGGATCGCGCTTTGCGTCGGCACGAACAGCGTCATCAGGCTGGCCAGCAGGCCGAGCCACAGCAGCGGGTAGGTGAGGTCGTCGAACAGGAATCGGGTGCGCCAGTCGATGCCGGCGAGCGCGACCAGCAGGCCGGTGAACACCAGCGCCGCGCCCGCCTCGAGCCCGGTGCCGAAGCGCCAGACGCAGGCCGCGAAGGCCAGGCCGGTCAACAGCTCGACGATCGGGTACTGCACCGAGATCGGCGTCTTGCAGGCCGAGCAGCGCCCGCGCAGCGCGAGCCAGCTGACCAGCGGCAGGTTCTCGTACCAGCGCAGCGCGTGGCCGCAGGCCGGGCACGCGGAGCCCTTCACGACGATGCCCGGCGGCCGCGGCTCGTCCACCTCGGGGAGCTCGAGCACGTCGCGCGCCTCGCGGCGCCACGCCCACATCATCCGCGGCGGCACGCGCAGGATCACCACGTTGAGGAAACTGCCGACCAGCAGGCCGAACAGGAAGACGGCCGCGATGGCGGCCGTCTTCGAACCCAGGAGGATCTCGACGACGGTCATCCGACCGTCATCGCGAGCTTGAAGATCGGCAGGTACATGGCCACCACCATGCCGCCCACCATCACGCCCAGCACCACCATGATCAACGGCTCGAGCAGGCTGGTCAGCGCATCGACGGCGTTGTTCACCTCCTGCTCGTAGAACTCCGCCACCTTGAACAGCATCGAATCGAGTGCGCCGGCTTCCTCGCCGATGGCCGTCATCTGGATGACCATGTGCGGGAACAGGTCGACCTGCTTCAGCGCTAGGTTCAGCGGGTAGCCGACGGCCACGTCGTCGCGCACCTTCGCGATGGCCTCGTCGTAGGTGATGCTGCCCGTGGCACCCGCGACGGTATCGAGCGCTTCCACGAGCGGCACGCCGGCCTTGAACGTCAGCGCCAAGGTGCGTGCGAAGCGCGAAATTGCGGACTGGTGCAGGATCGAACCGACCACCGGAATCCGCAGCGCCAGCCGATCGATGGTCCTCTGCAGCGGCACCGAACGCTTGTAGCCCGCGATCGCGACGACGATCGTGCCGATGAAGGCGATCAGCATCCACCACCAGTTGCCGAGCAGGAAGTTCGACGCGTTCACGTACTGCTGCGTGAACCACGGCAGATCGGCACCGAAGCCCTTGAAGGTCTCCTCGAACTGCGGGATCACGAACATCAGCAGGATCAGGCTGACGATGATGCCTACCGCGAACACCGCGGCCGGGTAGAACAGCGCCTTCTTGACCTTGCCTTTCAGCGCCTGGATGCGCTCGAGATAGGTCGCCAGGGTGTCGAGCACGGTGTCGAGCACGCCCGCACCCTCGCCCGTCTTCACGAGGTTGCGATACAGCTCGTTGAACTGCACGGGATAGCGCTTCAACGCCTCGGAGAAGGCCGAGCCGCCGGCGATCTCGTCGCGCAGCGTATTCAGCATCTCCTTGAACCGCGGGTTTTTCTGGCCCTGCGCCAGAATCTCGATGGCCTGCACGATCGGCACGCCCGACGCCATCATCGTGGCGATCTGTCGACTGAAGAAGGTGACGTCCTGCGTGGTGACGGCGCGACCGCTGGACCCGAACAGCGGCTTGCCCTTCGGCTTGACCGCCTGCGGGTCCATGCCGCGCTTGCGCAGCTCGCTGCGGACGAAGTTCGCCGACTTCGCCGACATCTCGCCCTTGATGATCTTCCCGCGCTTGTCCTTGGCGGACCATGCGAACTCGGCGAGGGGGTTCTCGCGGATGGCGGGCTTGGCGTTCTTTGCAGTCGCAGACATGGCTTAGTCCTTCGTCACGCGGTTCATTTCGGCGAGGCTGATCAGCCCGGCCTTGACCTTGTTGATCGCGGAGCGGCGGAGGTCGCCGATCCCCTCGCGGGCGCATACGGCGCCGATGTCCAAGGCGTTGCCGCCCTCCAGGATGATCTTCTGGATCTCCTCCGTCATCGGCATCACCTGGTAGATGCCGACGCGGCCCTTGTAGCCGCCGTTGCAATCGTCGCAGCCGACGGCCTCGTACACCTCCAGCCCGCCCTCGCACTCCTCGGGCTTGAAGCCCTCGGCCACCAGCGCGGCCTGCGGGATATGCACCTTGCGCTTGCAATCATGCAGCCTGCGCGCAAGCCGCTGCGCGATGATCAGCGTGACCGAACTGGTGATGTTGTAGGGCGCGATGCCCATGTTCATCAGGCGCGCCACCGTCTGCGGCGCGTCGTTGGTGTGCAGGGTGGAAAGCACGAGATGGCCCGTCTGCGCGGCCTTGATCGCGATCTCGGCGGTTTCCAGATCGCGGATCTCGCCGACCATCACCACGTCCGGGTCCTGGCGCAGGAAGCTGCGCAGCGCCGCGGCGAAGCTCATGCCCTTCTTGGCGTTCATCTGCACCTGGTTGATGCCGGGCACGCGGATTTCGACCGGATCCTCGGCGGTGCTGATGTTGCGCTCCTCGGTGTTGAGGATATTCAGCCCGGTGTACAGCGACACCGTCTTGCCCGAGCCGGTCGGCCCGGTGACCAGGATCATGCCGTAGGGCTTGGCCAGCGCGTCGAGGTAGAGCTGCTTCTGGTAATCCTCGTAACCGAGCTTGTCGATGCCCATCTTCGCGGCGCTGCCGTCGAGGATACGCAGCACCGTCTTCTCGCCGAACAGGGTCGGGCAGGTGGACACGCGGAAGTCCATCTGCTTGGTCTTGCTGATGTTGAGCTTGATGCGGCCGTCCTGCGGAAGGCGCTTCTCGGCGATGTCGAGGCCGGACATCACCTTCAGGCGCGCGGTGATTCGCGGCCCCAGCTTCACCGGCGCCCTCGACGTGATCTTCAGCACGCCGTCCATGCGGAAGCGCACGCGGAAGTCGGTCTCGTAGGGCTCGAAGTGCAGGTCGGACGCGCCGCGCTTGATGGCATCGAGCAGCATCTTGTTGACGAACTTGACGACCGGCGTGTCGTCGCCCTTGCTGTCGGCGCCGGCGACGTCGGGCTTGTCGTCGTCGCCCGCCTCGCTGTCGAGCGAGGCCAGGCCGTCATCATCGGTGCCGGTATCGAGCGACTCGACGGCCGTGAACGCGCGGTCCACCGCGCGGCGCAGCTGCTCCTCGTCGACGAGGATCGGCTCGACCTTCGCGCCGGCCGCGAACTGCACTTCGTCGATGGCGCGCGTGTTGGTGGGGTCGCTGATGGCAAGGAACAGCCGACCACCGCGCTTGTACAGCGGCAGCACGCCGTGCTTGGTGATCAGCTCCTCGCTGATGGTCTTGACCGGCGCGCGCGTCAAGTCATACGCATTGATCTCGAACAGCGGGATGCCGAACTCGATACTGTTCGCTGCAGCGACGGCGGCGCTGCCCACCAGCTTCTTCTCCAGCAGCCAGCGCAGCACCGGCTGCTTGGCCTTGGGCGCCTCATCCATCGCCCGCCGGGCGTCCGCCTCGGCGAGGGCCCCGTCCATGACGAGGCGCCGGGCGATGCCGGTGATGCCCGCCAGATTCGGGGTGACTTGTGCATTCATCGGTGTCCCACTCCACCTTGTTGCGCTGCAACCCGGAATCTAGCGCAATCCGGGCTCCATTTGCCTGCAGGGCCTGTGCGGCCCCAGCACCGGACGGTACCCTAGCGCATCGATCGCAGGCCGTCTCGCCATGCAAATTTCCGTCGTTCTGCCCGCCCGCAACGAGGCCGTCGGCCTCGCCCGCGTCCTTCCAGCCCTGCGCGCGCGCTACCCGGAGGCCGACCTCATCGTCGTCGACGACGGCTCCACCGACGACACGCCGGCCGTGGCGCGCGGCGCGGGCGCACGCGTGCTGAGCGCGCCCTACGGCATGGGCAACGGGGCGGCCATCAAGCGGGGCGCACGGGCCGCGAAGGGCGAGGTGATCGTCTTCATGGACGCCGACGGCCAGCACGACCCGGCCCATATCGACGCGCTGATGGCGCGGCTGGCCGAGGGTCACGACATGGCGGTGGGCGCCCGCGACGCATCGGGCCAAGCCAACCGCCACCGCGGCCTTGCGAACGCCCTGTACAACCGCCTGGCGAGCTGGATGACCGGCCATCGCGTGGCCGACCTCACCTCGGGCTTCCGTGCGGTGAAGGCCGGCAAGTTCCGCGAGTTCCTGCACCTGCTGCCCAACGGCTTCAGCTATCCGACCACGATCACGATGGCCTTCTTCCGCAGCGGCTACCCGGTGGCCTACGTGCCCATCCCGGTGCACCAGCGCGTGGGCACGGCCAGCCACATCCGCCCGCTCAAGGACGGCATCCGCTTCCTGCTGATCATCTTCAAGATCGCCACGCTGTATTCCCCGCTGAAGCTGTTCATCCCGGCCGCGCTGGCCTTCTTCGCCCTCGGTGCCGGCTGGTACGGCTTCACGTTCTACGAGAACGGACGCTTCACCAACATGAGCGCGCTGCTGTTCAGCGCCGGCGTCATCACGTTCTTCATGGGGCTGATCAGCGAGCAGATCACCGGGTTGACGTATCTCGCCTCCCGGGAGACGGGGCAAGGACCTGAGAAGTGACCCAGCGCGGCAAGTCCTCCGTGACGGCGCGTTGGTACGGCATCGCAAGACCTGATCTGGGATGGGTGCCGCCGCTTCGGTACCTATCGAGGCGCCGTGAGTTGTTTGGTATTGCCCGTAGCTGGCCGCGCGGAGCGCGGGTGGCGGAGATCGGGTGTGGCGCTGGTGCTTTTCTGCACGATTTGAGCGGAATGGGTTTCGATGTCACTGGGGTCGAAACGTCCGAAGAAGCACGCGCTCTCGCGGTCGCTCTGCGCGAAGCCCAATCCGGCTCATGGCCAATACACGACGATATCGTGAGGCTTGAGGGCGCGTTCGATGTAATCGCAGCCTTCGACGTGCTTGAGCATATTGAAGACGATGCCGCTTTCCTTGAAAGCTTGCGGCGATTTGCGAAACCGGGCGCCTTGCTTTGCGTGTCGGTGCCTGCCCATCGACGCTGGTGGGGCCCCGGCGATGTTTGGGCGGGACACTTCCGGCGATACGACCGCGAAGACTTGATACAGCTGATCGAGCGCGCGGGATGGTCCGTCGAGCGAATCGTTCCGTACGGATTTCCTATCGCGTCAGCGACGGAGCTTCTCGGTCGGCCCTATTACGCCCGTATAGTCGCGCGCCGCGGCGAAACGACCGCGCAAGACGCGACAGCCCTTAGCGGGATCGATCGTCGTCCATACATTTCGTTCTGGCCGATTCTGGGATCGCGAGTCGGCGGGTTGATAGTACGCGCGACGCTTGCATTGCAGGCGGTGGCTTGGCCCGAGCGTTGGAGCGCGGGATACATCGCTGTTGCGCGCGCCGCACGGTGAAGCGCGCCCTGTTCCTACTTGCGTTGCTCGCTTCTCTTATCGGCGGCGTCTACTTTCTTTTCCAAGCCATTGCCGCGGCTGCAGAGGACGCTTTCGCCGTTCTGCTAACGCCCTCGGCATGGGTCGCGGTGTTGGTCGCGAGCGTCATGTTCGCTGCGTCCTACATCCCTAGTGCACGCCTCTGGCGAGTACTGCTCCGTTGGCGAGGCGTGGAGGTGACACCCTCGTCGGCACTGCGCCTGCTTCTTCGCACTACACCGGCCAAGTACCTACCCGGGAATGTCGCTCAACCGATGGGGCGAGCGGCGGGCCTCGCCCTGACAGGTTCACCACTCTCTGCGACAGTCGCAACCCTGCTCGAGGAAGCGGCGTTGTCCCTCGCCGCTGCCGTTCTGCTTGGTTTGGCGGCGGGATGCTTGGTGTCGATGTCGTATCCCATTCATTTGGCATCCGCACTCCCGTGGGCGCTGCTTGCATCACTGGTTATCGCCTTTGTCCTGCTGGCGGGCGTCGCGACCCGTGAAGGTCTTCGGCACCGGGTTAACGCCTTCACACCCGTCAACACGCCGTTCCGGATTGTGGGAATGGGAGCGGGCTACAGCGTTGTTATGTTGATCATCGGAGTGTCGATGTGGGTAGCCGTCCTTCCCATGGCCGGCGTTGGACTCTCCGATTGGACGCTTGTCCTGTCCGCCTTCCTTCTCGCTTGGACGCTGGGTAGCCTTGTACCCGGTGCTCCCGCGGGGCTGGGTGTGCGTGACGCGGCCCTCGTATGGATGTTGACGCCACACTTCGCGGAAAGTGCGGTTGTCATCGCTTCTATCGCGCGACTGACCACAGTGCTTGGCGACACCTTGGCTTTCCTCGCTGGACTACTTATGCCTGATCGACGCGGTGCGTAAAAACCATGACGAACACACTGCCCCACGACGGTGAGCGGGTCGTTGAAGCGACGTACTCGACGACGGATGAGGGTCGCAACATCCTCGCCATGCATTTGGCGAGCTATCGCCGTGTCGTCGAACTCTGCGCTGGCAAGGACGTTCTCGATCTCGGCTGCGGCAGCGGGTACGGAATCGGTTCGCTGGCATCCGTTACGAAATCGGCGACCGGGGTCGACGTCAGCGCCCCGGCAATCGCTTATGCCAACGAGTGCTACCGCGCCGGGAACCTTCGCTTCCAAACGATTGAGGCAAATCGACCCACGCCATTCTCGGCGGAAAGCTTTGACGTCGTCTTGTCGTTCCAAGTTATCGAGCATGTTCCCGACGACCGGGCGTACGTTGCCGAGATCCGTCGGTTACTCCGGCCGGGCGGGCTGGCTGTCTTCATCACGCCAGACCGTCGCACGCGACTGTTTTCGTTTCAGAAGCCTTGGAACCGATGGCATCTGAGGGAGTACAGCGCGGAATCGCTTTCCGCACTGGTGTCGACCAGCTTGCGCATCACGACCAGTGAAGTGATGCAGGGTTCGCCAGAACCGGTCGCCGCGGAGCTGAAACGGTATCGCGTCACCAGGTGGTTGACCCTGCCGTTCACGCTTCCATTTGCTTCGGAGCGATTGCGTGTTGCCGGTTTGGCTCTGTTGTCGCGCCTTGCGACGGCGTTCCAGCATCGGCGGGCTGGGATCGGGGTTGAAGACTCCCCAAATGACGACTATTGGTTTGAGTCCGGCACGGCCCCGGGCTTGAACGTGCTGGTCGTCGCCGAAAAAGCGTAGCGCCCGCTATGGCAAAAAGCGTATGGGCGTTGGGAGTAGGTGCCAGCGGGTCGGGCTACCCACATGCAGAGGGGCTGATAGCCGTTTTGTCGACCTCGGAAGACTGGAGGATGAGAGACGCCGTCCGATGGCTTCCCGGTAATGTTCACCTTTGGCGCCTTGGCAAAGCCGATGCCATGGAACGCATGCGCATTGTTTTCCACTTAGCGTGGCGTGTTGCGCTGCTGCCAGTGGACCTGATCCGGGCACGGGCGAGTGGCGCAATGGTTTTCACTCCTTACCCGTCGCTCTTCACCCTTGCTGTCGCGCGCCTGATGCCGCGGTTGATTCGGCCGCGGATCGTAGCGGACTGCTTTATCAGTGTGTGGGACAGCGCGTTTGCGGATCGACAGATGGGTGTGGGGCCTGAAGGCTTCGGTAGTCTGGTCAAGCGATTCGAATCGTGGTGCCTTCGCGCGGCTGACGCGGTGCTCGTCGATACCGTTGAGAACGCACAGTTCTTCGAGCGCGAGTTTACGCTCGAGGCGGCTCGCGTCCATGTCGTTCCATTGGCCGTCAACGTGGAAAAACTGCTTGAACTTCAACCAGCGGCGCGCATGCCCGACGCGCCGCTGCGTGTGCTTTATGTCGGCACGTTCGTGCCTTTGCACGGTGTTCAAGTCATCGTCGACGCTATGCGCCGATTGTCGAAGAATGACGGCGTCGAACTCCGGATCATCGGCGACGGCCAAGATGCCCATCTGCTGGAAGCGGCGCTACGCGAGGGGATCGATTGCCCGGTGGAGTGGATTAGGGTTTGGCAGAGCCGCGACGATCTTGTGGCGCACTACGCTTGGGCGGATGTATGTCTTGGTATTTTTGGGGCTTCGGGTAAGGCGAACCGAGTGCTGCCCTTCAAGATATATGCGGCGCTCGCTGCCGGGCGGGTGGTTGTTACCCAACGTGAGATGGGCTCACCAACATCGGAAAGGCCACCCACGGTTGTATGTGAAGCCTCTGGGCAGGATCTTGCCGACGCCTTGATTTGCTTGAAGAAAAGGTCTTCCGTCGTAAGTCAGTTTGCGCAGCATGGACGTGAATACTATGCGCGAAGCCTATCTGAGCGCGCTGTAGCCGAAGCTTGGTCGCTTGTCAGAGTGTCGCTCTCTTCATCGAACATCTAGGCAGTAAGTACGACACATCTCTAGTTTTCGCTATCTACACCCACGGCGGACAGCCTGTCGACCTGCCTCAGTAGAGGCTCCCCGCCGAGATTTAGGATTCCGCGTCTCATCCGCACACGGAACTCTTCATCGAGTTTCGGCGAAGCTAGTGCCCTAGCGAACAACTCAACAGTCGGACCGCTGGTACCCGTGTCGCCATAAGCCTGTGTTGCGAAAAGCGCATACAGCTCCGGCGATAATGGTGTCCGACGGGCCACAGTTGCGGCGACCTGAGCTAACGCTCCGCCATCTAAGGCGAGGCCAGCAAGTCGTTGTTCGACCATTCCTGTTACTGCGTCGACCTCTTGTGGGCGAATCGGTCCGTGGGTCAGTTTCTTCTCCATGCGAACCCACCAATCGGAGTTCGCGGGCTTACCGAAGTGGGCATGCATTAGAAGAAGCCCGTGTTCCCCCATGATTGAGCCCTGCGGGAGCTGGGAAGCGCGCTCGAACTCTGCGACAGCTTTCGAGAACCAGCGGCTAGAGGGATCCCTCTTGGCTGCGAGCATGTACTGCTCGCCGAGATCCATTGCGGCTCTCGTAGACAGAGGATTTATTTCTGCAAGAGTGTGAGCCAGCAGCGCTGGATTACCCCAGGTCGCTGATCGGGCGATCGTCATCCCCCCAAGAGTTAACGCCAGTGCACCTACAAATAGGAGCCGTGTTGATGCCACCGTTCTCGATACTCGTGAGGGGATGAGGCCGCAGATGGCTATCAAGAGGCCTGCGGTCGCCAAGTAGTTCCTGTGCTCGAATGCCAATTCCAGCGGAACTGTTGAACTTGTCAGCAGGTGTGTTGCAAGAAAGAAAAACCAACCGAACGCGAACCAGGGCTTATCTTTTCTTAGCAGGAGCGCTAAAGCGGATGTAATGAAAATCATTGCCGCACCGGCGATGACGGTAGGCAAAATTCTTTGTGGCGCTATCAGGTGATCGTAGTAGAAGGTCATCTGATCGATTCGTGGCCACAAGATCATTCCAACGTAACGTGGAATGATTTCTAGCTGAGCAAGCACCCGTCCTGAAGCGTCGAAATCCCGTGTGGCATACGCGGCATCGTGAAGCGCGTAGTGCGTGTTGAGTACTAATAACGCTGCGGCGCCCAGAAAAACACCGGTACCCGATACAACCTTCCAAGTTGTAGACCACCTTTGGGTTGCTGCCTCAAAGCGAAAAACGAAACACTCAAGGGTGAGGAGCAGAAAAGGGATGAGCGCAGCACTCTCTTTTGCGAGAAGCCCACACGGGATTGCCAGAGCTGTGAGCCATAAATGCTTTTGCGCCCCAGGAGTTCCCGATATCTGAAGCAGCCGAGCGCGGGAGTATTGCCAAAGCGAGATCACAGCAAAAGTTACCCAAAGCATTTCCATGCGCTGAATCACATACAGCACGGTGGACACGTGCAGAGGGTGGATAGCCCAGAGCAGCGCAATCACCAGCGCGAGGGTGCTTGGCGAACCAACAACACTCTGGCGCGCCGAGAAAAGCACTTTCAGCCAGAGAAACAGAAGACCACAGTTCAGAACATGAACGGCAAGGTTTGTAGCCTTGTATATGAAAGGTGCTAGACCGCCCGCCGCGAGGTAATTCGCTGCAATAGTTGCGCCAGCGAGCGGGCGAGGAAGGCCTCCGTCTGGGTGAAAAGCGAAACTTGCGTCGACGAGCCCGTCCCAACTGAAATCTGATAGGTGGACTCGTGGTTCCTGAACGATGGTCGGATAGTCGTCGAAAATAAACGCGCCGCTAAGGCCGGGTGCAAAGACCACTACTACGATAAGCAGTAGGAAAACGCCCAAGGCGCCTTTGCGGACACGATTGGCATACAAGGTTGGTTTCATGCCTTGCGGCTTCCCACCGCCTCGGCGTAAGCGAAGCGGGATGTGTGGAGTCCAAGTTGTGCCGAGTGTCGGGCGCTAGAAGCCCGAATCGAACGCCACTAGCTACAGCCCGCGGGCTTCAAATTCGAGTCAGCAACGCTCGCCGTGCACGTCCAGCTGTCTGTCGCGGACGTCCGCTGCAACGTAATGTTTGTTCCCTGCACCGAGGGATTGCCTCGAACTGTGCACCGAATAAAGCCATCGGAGATTGAGTTCAACTCAATGAGCGAGCAGCGCGCCGTAGACACACTGAGCCCGATCCTGGTCGGGTCGGTCGTCACTAGGCTGTTTACGATCAACTCAGACTCAAAGGCGCTTTTCCCACCGCTAATATCTGCCAGAGCCGCCGTCAGCTGTGATCGTGCAACGTAGTTCTGATATGCAGGAATTGCGATGGCAGCAAGAATGGCAATAATCGCAACAACGATCATTAATTCAATGAGGGTGAAGCCGCTTTGCTTAGCCATTTTGGTGAGCCGCTTTGCTTAACCGATGTTCCAAACGACAGGGGCGCCCGAAAGCGCCCCTGTCGAGCCAATTGCACTCTGGATTAGAGGCAGCCCTGGGGCTTGAAGTCAGCCGGGGCGGTCGCGGTGCAGGCAAAGCTTCCCGTGGCGCTGTTGCGGGTCAGGACGACGTCCGTCGTATCGACCGTGGGGTTGCCGCGGACATCGCAAGTGATATTGCCGTTCGCGCCGGCAGTCACCGTAATGGTACGGCAGCGCGTCGTCGACGCCTGCAGACCAAGGCGGGCGACGGTAACGGCGCCGCCGCTGCCACGCTGAACAAGCTCCTCAAACGCCGTCACGCCGCCGCGAATATCGGCCAGAGCAGCCGTGACCTGCGAACGGGCAACATAGTTCTGGTAGGCCGGCAGCGCGATGGCGGCCAAGATGGCGATGATCGCAACGACGATCATCAGTTCGATCAGGGTGAAGCCCTGCTGGTTCTTCATGGTGTTACCCCTAGCTAGTGGTGGGTTTGTGTGCCCGGAGCCTTGATGGCACCCGTCGGTGCCGACGCCGGCACGGGGCGAACAATGCACCATCCATGCCAAGCGCGGAAGGCTTGCATCTGTGACGGGTTGCAAATCCTGGGAGGCCGGCTTGGGTTCGGGGACCGCCGGGTGGCCCGTTGCGTCACAAAGTGACCCATCGTGGCCCTCGATCGGCGCGAGCAGCTCCGCGGAGAAGGCCTCGAGGTCTTCAAGCCGCCGGGTTGCCAAGATGCGGGCCATCGTCCCGTCGATGCGGTCGTAAGCGGGGACAGCGATGTTGCGGAACCCCACGGCGCCGCGCAGGCGACGGGCGAGGTAAGCCTCCAGCGTCCTTCCATTCACGAGGTGATCGAAGCTCTCGCCCATCGTCGTTGGTGTTGGCAGCCCCAGCGACACGGGGGCGTGCGTTCTGCTGGCTCAGCGTCTGCAGTCAACGACCCGCAAGCCCAGGTGCTCGGCGAAACCGTCGAAATCGCGGTCGGCATGCAGTAGGCGCAGGCCGTCCGCCAAGCAACGGGTGGCAGTCCGCACGTCGACGGTTCCTCGTACCGTGACGCCCCGTGCTCGCAAGCGGTCGTCGATCTCGATGTTGGTGCGCATGTGTGTACTCCCAAGGGAACGTTACACACCGTACATCTCGCCTGCGGCTACTCGATGCCGTACTTCTTCAGCTTGTAGCGCAGCGCGCGGAAGGTGATGCCAAGGGCTTCGGCGGTCTTCGTGCGATGCCAGCGGTGGGCGTCGAGCGCGGCCACGAGGGCGTCGCGCTCGATCTGCGCGAGGGTGTCGGGCAGGGCGCCTTCGGCGCGGGCGCGGGCCAGCGCGGCGGCGGCGGCGGGCAGGGGCAGGTCGGCGCTGTCGGCACCTTCGGCATCGGCGCCGGTGCCGTCGTTCGCGGCGAGGAGCGTGGGGGCCGGCGCGCCCGCCTGCGCGGGCAGCCCGAGGTCGTCGGCGCGCAGGGTGGGGCCGTCGGCCAGCGCGACGGCGCGTTCGAGCACGTTCTCGAGCTCGCGCACGTTGCCGGGGAAGGGGTAGGCGGCCAGTGCGTCACGGGCGTCGTCGCCCAGCGTGGCCGCCATGCCCTGCTCGGCGGCGAGGCGGGCCAGCACGGCCTCGGCGATCAGCGGGATGTCCTCGCGGCGCTCGCGCAGCGGCGGCACCGGCAGGCCGATGACGTTGATGCGGTAGAACAGGTCGTGGCGGAAGCGGCCGTCGTCGACGAGCTTCGCGAGGTCCTTGTGGGTGGCCGACAGGATGCGCACGTCGACCGGTACCTCGGCCGGCGCGCCGACCGGGCGCACGGCCTTCTCCTGGATGACGCGCAGCAGCTTCACCTGCATGTGCAGGGGCAGCTCGGCGATCTCATCGAGGAACAGGGTGCCGCCCTGCGCGGCCTGGAACAGCCCGTCCTTGTCGGCGTGGGCGCCGGTGAAGCTGCCCTTGCGGTGGCCGAACAGCTCGCTTTCCATCAGCTCGGCGGGAATCGCCCCGCAGTTCACGGGCACGAAGGGGCCGTCCTTGCGCGGGCTCTGCGCGTGTACGAGGCGCGCGACGAGCTCCTTGCCGGTGCCGGATTCGCCGCAGATGAACACCGGCGCCTGGCTGCGCGCGACCTTGGCGGCCAGCTCGCGCAGTTGTTTCATCGCGGCGGAATCACCCACGAGACGCGGCGTGTTGGCCTGCGCGGCCGCGCGGCGCTGCACGCCGAGGTTCAGCGCGTGCGTCACCAGTTGCCGCAGCACGGCGAGGTCGACGGGCTTGGTGACGAAGTCGAAGGCGCCGGCTTTCAGCGCGGCAACGGCGGCCTCGACGTTGCCGTAGGCGGTCATCATCGCGACCGGCGTGTTCGGATGCTTCGCGGCGATGTGCTCGACGAGCTGGGTGCCGTTGCCGTCGGGCAGGCGCATGTCGGTGATGCACAGGTCGAAATCGTGGGCGATGAGCTGCGCCCGGGCCGAGGCGAGGTCTGCCGCGGTTTCGACGCGCAGGCCCATCCGGCCCAGGGTCAGGCCCACCAGCTCGCGGATGTCGCGTTCGTCGTCGACGATGAGGGCGTTGCGCGAAATCATCGGGTCGGGCTACAGATCTTCGGGCTGAAGCCCGGTGTGCTTGGCGAGCCGCGCGAGCATTTTCGGGCCGATCTCCTCGCCGTCGTGGAAAGCGAACACCACGTCAGGCCAGCCATCTCTCGAAAGTGTCCGATGTGAGCCGGTCTGACGCTTGACATGCCAGCCGATGGCGAGGATCGCAGCGAGAACACGGCGTGCCTTTGCAGAGGGCCAGACGCTCACGCCGCGTCAGGCAGAAGAATACGGATGTTGGTGGGGCGAGCTTCGCCGTGGTCCAAGCGATCGGCGAGGACTCGAAGCGCCAAGGACTCGGCCTTGACCATCGCTTCATCGGCCGATGCGCCGTAGGCCATGACGCCGGGCAAGTCGATGACCTCGGCGAGCCAACGGCCGTCGGCGTCCTGCTCGATTTCGAGTCGATAGTTCATGACCACCTCCGACAATGCTTCGAGTCTATCCGATGCCTCGGAAACCGGATGCGCGTGAGATGACGACCCTCAACGCCCCTGCGCGCCGCGCCCCGGCAGGCGGATGCGGAAGCAGGCGCCGCCGGCGGCCACCGGCACGTAGCGCAGGCTGCCCTGGTTGGCTTCGCAGAGCTGGCGGGCGATGTAGAGGCCGAGCCCGGTGCCGTGTTCGCTCGTGGTGTAGAAGGGCTCGAACAGCCGCGCTGCGACGGCCGCCGGGATGCCGGGGCCGTGGTCGATCACATCGAGGTCGATGCTGCCGGGCTCGGCGCCGTCACCTTGGGCGGCCTGCAGGCGCAGCAGCACCCGAGCCGGTTCGCCGGGCTGGCGACCGTAGGCGCGGGCGTTGTCGACGAGCACGGTGAGCACCTGCTGCAGGTGTCGCGGGTCGACGATGGCGGCCAAGGACGCGGTGCAGCGCTCGTCGAGCTGGTCGGCGCCGAGCGGGTGCATCGTCCGGTACTCGTTGACGAAGCGCTGCAGCAGGCGCGGCATGTCGACCACTTCGGCCTGCGCGCTCTCGCGGCGGGCGAGGCCGAGGATGCTGTCGACGATGCCGTCCATGCGCTGGCACTGGCCCTGGATGATCTCGAGCAGGCGGCGGTCGGGCTCGGGCAGGCCCGGCGATTCGTCGAGCAGTTGCGCGGCGTGGAGGATGGCGGACAGCGGGTTGCGGATCTCGTGGGCGATGCTGGCGCCCAGCCGGCCGAGCGTGGCCAGCGTGAGCTCCTCGGCGCGGCCGCTGAAGTGGCGGGCGTCATCGAGGAAGCACAGGTACAGCTCGTCGCGCACGCCGGTGGCGGCGAAGCGGGGCAGCAGCTCCGGGCCTTCCGCGCCGACGCGCAGGCTGCGCGGCTGCACTTCGCCGGTGGCGCGCCAGCGGCGCAGCGAGGCATCCAGCGGCGGATGCAGGTCGGCCAGCCGCTGCACCTCGCCTTTCGCGCCCAGCAGCGCCCACGCGGCCTCGTTGAACAGCCGGATGCGGTGCTGGGCGTCCACCACCAGCACGCCGGTGCGCATGCGGCGGATCACCAGCTCGTTCAACTCGGCGAGCTGCGCGACCTCGCTGCCGCGCTCGTCGGCCAAGGCCTCGCTGCGGGCCAGCTCGCGACGCAGGAACTGCGAGAACGCAGCACCTGCGAGGTAGCAGACGGCGAACATCGCCGGTTCGACCAGCGGGCGGTCGTCGCGCGCGGCGATCGTGCTGAGCGCGAACTCGCCGAACACCGCGGCCGCGGCGAGCAGGGCCAGCGCGATCGCCAGCCGCGGCCCGACGATCAGGCTGCCGATGCTGATGTTGAACAGCAGCAGCAGCCCGACGGCGGCATCGAGCCCCTGCTGCGAGGCCAGTACGACGGCCGCGACGGCGATATCCAGCGCGAGGCCCCAGCCGCCCTGTACCGGGATGTCGGCGCCCTCGCGCCGGCTGGCCCAGAGCAGGGCCAGGGAAGCCACGAGATAGACCACGGCGGTGGCGCGCAGCAGCGTGGACTCGACGGCGCCGAGAAGGCCGAAGTGCTCGGGCGCCCACGCCAGCGCGAGCAGCAGCACGGCTTCGAACAGCCGGTACAGGCCGAACGCGAACAGCTCGCGCTGCTGGACGCCGCCCGCGGGCAGCTGGCTGGACGATCGGACGAAGGGCATGGCGGCACTGTAGCGGGCCTGCGCCGGCCGGGCTCGCCGCCCGCCGCGCTTTGCCTTCCCGGACCCGAGCGACGACAATACGCGCCCCGTCGGCGGGCGCATCCCGGATCGCCGCCCCGACGGACCCCATCCCGCGGCCCCGCTGTCGGCCGCACACACCCAGGTGACCCATGAATTTCCACGAGTACCAGGCCAAAGAGCTGTTCGCCGAGGTCGGCATCCCCGTTCCCGCCGGCAAGATCGCCCGCACCGCCGATGAGGCCGTCGAGGCCGCCAAGGCGCTGGGAGGCGACTTCTGGGTGGTGAAGGCGCAGATCCACGCCGGCGGCCGCGGCAAGGCCGGTGGCGTGAAGCTCTGCAAGAGCCTGGACGCGGTGAAGGAAGCCGCCGCCGGCATGCTCGGCCGCAGGATGGAGACCTACCAGTCCGGTGGCCGCGCGCTGCCGATCGACGTGGTGCTGGTGACCGAGGCCTCGGACATCGCCAAGGAGCTCTACATCTCCGCACTCGTCGACCGCGCCACGAAGTCGATCACCTTCATCTGCTCGGCCGAGGGCGGCGTGGAGATCGAGAAGGTCGCGGCCGAGACGCCGGAGCTGATCCACACGGTGCACGTGAACTTCGTCGAAGGCCTGCAGCCCTACCAGTGCCGCCAAGTCGGCTTCGCGATGGGCCTGAACGCCAAGCAGTGCGGCCAGCTCACGAAAATCATGACGGGCCTGTTCACCCTGTTCAATCGCTACGACCTGTCGCTGATCGAGCTCAACCCGCTCGCGATCAACAACCACGGCGACCTGATGGCGCTCGACGGCAAGGTGAACTCCGACGACAACGCCGAGTTCCGCCAGCCGAAGACCACGGCCATGCGCGACATCGCGCAGGAAGACGAAGCCGAGGTGCTGGCCGTCAAGTACAACCTCAACTACGTGACGATGGACGGCAACATCGGCTGCCTCGTCAACGGCGCGGGCCTCGCGATGGCCACGATGGACGTCATCCAGTTGAACGGCGGTTCGCCGGCCAACTTCCTCGACGTCGGCGGCGGCGCCACCAAGGAGCGCGTCACCGAGGCCTTCAAGCTGATCCTCAGCTCGGACAAGGTCAAGGCGATCTTCGTCAACATCTTCGGCGGCATCGTCCGCTGCGACATGATCGCGGAAGGCATCATCGCCGCGGTCAAGGAAGTGGACGTCAAGGTGCCGGTGATCGTGCGCCTCGAGGGCACCAACGTCGAGAAGGGCAAGGAGCTGCTGGCGAACTCGGGCCTGGCCATCCAGCCCGCCGACGACATCAACGACGGTGCGAAGAAAGCCGTCGCCGCCGCCGCCTGATCACGACACCAAGGAATCGAACATGAGCGTTCTCGTCAACAAGAACACCAAGGTGATCGTGCAGGGCTTCACCGGCCAGCAGGGCACCTTCCACGCCGAGCAGATGCTCGACTACGGCACCAAGGTCGTCGGCGGCGTCACGCCCGGCAAGGGCGGCACCACCCACATCGGCCTGCCGGTTTTCAACACGGTGCAGGACGCGGTCGATGAGACCGGCGCCGACGCCTCGGTCATCTACGTGCCGCCGCCGTTCGCGGCCGACGCCATCCTCGAAGCGGCCGCCGCGGGCATCCGCCTGATCGTCTGCATCACGGAAGGCATCCCGGTGCTCGACATGCTGCGCGTCAAGCACGTGCTGGCCCAGTACGACGACGTCGTGCTGATCGGCCCGAACTGCCCCGGCGTGATCACGCCGGGCGAGTGCAAGATCGGCATCATGCCGGGCCACATCCACATGCCGGGCAAGATCGGCATCGTGTCGCGCTCGGGCACGCTCACCTACGAAGCCGTGAAGCAGACCACCGACGCGGGCTTGGGCCAGTCGACCTGCATCGGCATCGGCGGCGACCCGATCAACGGCACCAACTTCATCGACGCCCTGCAGCTGTTCCAGGACGACCCGCAGACCGAAGGCATCATCATGGTCGGCGAGATCGGCGGTTCGGCCGAGGAAGAAGCGGCCGAATTCATCAGCGAGTACGTGACCAAGCCGGTCGTCGGCTTCATCGCCGGCTCGTCGGCCCCTCCGGGCAAGCGCATGGGCCACGCCGGCGCCATCGCCTCGGGCGGCCAAGGCACCGCGGAAGGCAAGTTCGCCGCGCTCGAGAAGGCCGGCGTCGTCACCGTGAAGTCGCCGGGCGACCTCGGTGCGGCGATTGCGAAGCTGGTCAAGAAGTAAGGGCTGCGGCGCGAGAGCGCCGGGGTTCGTGAGGCATCGAAGGCCGCCTGAACGGGCGGCCTTCGTGTTTTCCGATGGCATACACTTCGCGTCATGAAGCCCTCTGCAGCCGTTGCCGCGCATCGCCCACGCTTGCTGGCGCGTCTCGAACGTGCGCCCGTGTGCAACCCGCGCGTGTTCGGTTCGACCGCGGCCGGCATGGATCGCGAGGGCAGTGATCTGGACCTGCTCGTCGAAGCGCTGCCGGGCGCGACGCTCTTTGCGCTAGGTGAGCTTCAGCTCGACCTCGAGGAAATGCTGGGCGTCCACGTCGACCTCCTGACGGAGCGCGATCTGCCGGAATCCTTCCGCCGAAACGTGTTGGCGCAGGCGAGGCCGCTTTAGTGGCTCAGCGGCTCCGCGATCTCCTGATCCACATGCAAGGCGCCGCGACGGAAGCTTTGGGTTTCGTCGAAGGGATGGCCAAGGCTGAGTTCCTCACCGACCGACGGACCCAGCAGGCGGTCCTCATGTCGCTGGTCGTGCTCGGTGAGGCCAGCACCAAGATCGGTCAGCTTCATTCTGAATGGGCGGACGCCCACCCGGAGATTCCGCTCAGAAGCATGCGAGGCATGCGGAACCGACTGGCCCACGGGTACTACCAGATCGATTTCGATGTGGTGTGGGAGACGGTCGCAACAGAGTTGACGCCGCTGCTGGCTCAACTCGAAAAGGTTCTTGCTTCGCTGCCAGACCACACGCCGTGACGCTCCGCCTCGCCCTCGCCCAGTTCGATTGCCCCGTCGGCGCGGTTGCCGCCAACGCCGACCGCGTGATCGCGTGGGTCGCGGAAGCGCGCGATGTGCATCGCGCCGATCTCGTCGTCTTCCCCGAACTCACGCTCTCCGGCTATCCGCCGGAAGACCTGCTGGAGCGTCCCGGTTTCCTCGCGGAATGCGCGGCTCAGCTGCAGCGCGTGGCGGCGTCCTGCACGGGCGGCATCACCGCCATCGTCGGTTGGCCCGAGGCCGTCGGCGGCGTGGTGTTCAACGCCGCGAGCGTGCTGCGCGATGGGCGCGTCGAGGCGACATACCGCAAGCGCAAGCTGCCGAACTACGCGGTGTTCGACGAGCGCCGCCACTTCGCGCCCGGCCACGAGGACTGCGTGGTCGAGGTGGCCGGCGTGCCGGTCGGGATCGTCGTTTGCGAAGACCTCTGGCATCCGGAGCCGATCGCCTCGACGGTGGCCGCGGGCGCACGCCTTGTCATCGTGCCGAACGCCTCGCCGTTCGAGCGCGACAAGCTCGCCGATCGCGATGCGCTGATGGTCGCGCGCAATCGCGAGACCGGTGCGGCCATCGCCTACCTCAACCTGGTCGGCGGGCAGGACGAGCTGGTGTTCGACGGTGCTTCGGTGCTGGCCGACGCCGACGGCCGCCTGCATCCCGCCGCGCGCGCGTTCGAGGACCACTGGCTCATTGCCGATTTCGACGCGGCGAGCGGCCGCTTCACGCCGGTGGCGTGGCCGGCGGAGGACGACGAGTCACGTGAGTCGCTCGCGTATCGCGCCGCCGCGCGTGGCTTGCGCGACTACTGCGGCAAGAACGGCTTCAAGACCACGTGGCTCGGGCTGTCCGGCGGCATCGACTCCGGCCTCGTGTTGGCGATGGCCGTTGATGCGCTGGGTGCCGCCAACGTCACCGCCGTGCGCCTGCCGTCGCGCTACACGTCGGACCTGTCGAACGACCTCGCGGCCGAGCAGGCCGAAGTCCTCGGTGTCCGCCTCGAAACCGTCGCGATCGAAGCGCCGTTCGAAGGGTTCCTGGAGGCACTCGGGCCGCTGTTTGACGGCCTTGCGCCGGACGTGACGGAGGAGAACCTGCAGTCGCGCTGCCGCGGCGCGCTGATGATGGCGCTGGCGAACAAGAAAGGTGGCCTGCTGCTGACCACCGGCAACAAGAGCGAGTACGCCGTGGGCTACGCGACGATCTACGGCGACATGTGCGGCGGCTACGCGCCGATCAAGGACCTCTACAAGATGGAGGTCTTCGCCCTGGCGCGCTGGCGCAACGCGCGGCAGCCGGCCGGCGCGCCGCCGGCGATTCCCGAAGCGGTGATCACGCGCCCGCCGTCGGCCGAGCTGCGCGAGAACCAGACCGACCAGGATTCGCTGCCGCCCTACGCGCTGCTCGATGCGATCCTCGAGGCGCACATCGAGGGCCGCGAAGGCCGCGACGCGCTGCTTGCGCGCGGGTTTCCGACGGAAGCGGTGGACCAGGTGCTGCGCCTGGTGCGCATCAGCGAATGGAAGCGTCGGCAGGCCGCACCCGGCCCGAAGCTCTCGCGCCGCGCGTTCGGGCGCGAGCGCCGCTACCCGATCACGAACGGCTGGCGGAGCTGACCAGCCCTTGTTCGCGCGGCGATGCCGCGCTCAGCGCCCCGCGGCGAACGGGTTCAGCTGGTTCCAGATGTTGCCGCCGCGCGGCCAGTTGCCGCGCAGGTACGGGTGCTCGGGGTAGTTCTTCTCGAGCACGCGACGCGCGTCGGCGGCGAGATCCTCCTGGCCCAGCGCCGCGTGGCTGGCCGCGAGCAGGGCGATGCCGTCGGCCTCGTATTCGCTCTGCGGGTAGGTTTCCAGCAGGTACTCCGCGCGGTTGATCGCCGACACGTACGCCCCACGGCGGTGGTAGTACAGGCCGGTGGTCGCTTCGTGGCGGGCGAGGAAGTTCTTCAGGTACACCATGCGCTGACGCGCGTCGCCGGCGTAGCGGCTGCTCGGGTAGCGGCGCAGCAGTTCGGCGAAGGCCTCGAAGCTGGCCTGCACGCGTGTGAGGTCGCGGGCCGACATGTCGGCGCGGGCGACGCGCTGCAGGAAGAAGCTCTCGCGGTCGAAGCCGTTCAGCGCGCGCAGGTAGTACGCGTAATCGATCGCCGGGTGCGTCGGATAGGTGCGGATGAAGCGGTCGAGCGTCGAGGTGGCGTCCTCGGTCTTGCCCTGCTTGTACTGCGCGTAGGCGAGGTCGAGCTGGGCCTGCTCGGTGTACGGGCCGAACGGAAAGCGGCCGGTCAGGCGCGTCAGGTAGGTCTCGGCGCGCGAGTAGTTGCCGTTGTCGCGGGCCTCGCGGGCTTCGGCGTACAGGGCTTCGACCGGCAGGGTCTCGGTGTCCGGCTGGCCGTCGCCGAACCACTCCTTCGTGGTCTGGCAGCCGCTGGCGCCGACGGCCAGCAGCGTGATGAAGGCGAGGCGGGTCAGGACGCGCGTGGACGGCATGGACGGCACGGAACGGGCACCAGCGGGGATCAGGACGGCCGATAATAGCGGAATCCCCTGAATCGCCGCCGAGCCGTCCCACCCATGACCAACCCACACGCCGGCCCACCGGACACCGATGACGCGCGCGCCGACGACGAGCGCGAACTGCTGGAAGCCGTGGTGCCGCTGGAGCACGCCGGGCGCCGCTTCGACCAGGTGCTGGCCGACCTGTTCCCCGACTTCTCGCGCTCGCGGCTGACCGCGTGGATCAAATCCGGCGAGGCCCTGCTGGACGGCTCGGAAGCCAAGCCCAAGCAGGCCCTGCGCGGCGGCGAAACGGTGACGGTATGGGTGACGCCCTCGATCGAAACGGACGCCGAGCCCGAGGCCATCACGATCGACATCCGCCATGCGGACGACGAGGTGATCGTGCTGAACAAGCCGGCCGGGCTGGTGGTGCATCCCGGTGCCGGCAACCCGCGCGGCACGCTGGTGAACGCGCTGCTTCACTTCGACGCGAAGCTGGCCGAGCTGCCGCGTGCCGGCATCGTGCATCGGCTCGACAAGGACACGTCGGGGCTGATGGTGGTCGCGCGCACCTTGCGCGCACACGCCTCGCTCGTGGAACAGCTCTCGAGCCGCGAAGTGCACCGCCAGTACCTCGCCGTGGCCTGCGGCGCGATGGTCGCCGGCGGCACCGTGAACGCGCCGATCGGCCGGCACCCGACCGACCGCATCCGCCAGGCCGTCAACGAGGGCGGACGCGACGCCGTCACGCATTACCGCGTGCGCGAGCGCTTCCGCAGCCACACGCTGGTGGAATGCCGGCTGGAAACCGGCCGCACGCACCAGATCCGCGTGCACTTGGCGCATGTGCGGCATCCGCTGGTCGGCGACCCGCTGTACGGCGGCAACCTGCGCCTGCCGAAGGGCGCGACCGAGGCGCTCGTCGAGGGGCTGCGCGGCTTCAAACGCCAGGCCCTGCACGCCGAATCGTTGGCCTTCGTGCACCCGGCGAGCGGCGAGACGCTGCGCTTCGAGTCCGGCATGCCGGACGACATGCTGCGGCTGCTCGCGCAGCTGCGCGAGGACACGGCGGAAGCGACGGCAAAAGGGCTGAAGTGACGCGCCGCGGCGACGGCAGCGCGGGCTGGAACCTTGACGCATGAGCGCCGGCCTGCCGTTCTTCCTCGACGCCGCCTGGGCCGCGCCCGCGGGCGTTCGCGGCGGCTCCACGCTGCGCCATGGGCTCGGCGTGTCGCCGCGGCCGTTCGACCGCTTGAACCTCGGCGGCCATCGGCTGGCGTCCGGAGATTCGGCGGCGAACGTGCTCGCCAACCGGCAAGCGCTGGTGGATGCGCTCGATCTGCCGGCGGCACCGCTGTGGCTGCGGCAGGTGCACGGCACGCGCGTGCTCGATGCCGATGCGCTGCATGAAGACGAGCCCGAGGCCGACGCGGCGGTGACGCGTCGCGCGGGCGTGGTGCTGGCCGTGCTGCACGCCGACTGCCTGCCGGTGCTGCTGTGCGCGGACGACGGCGCGGTGCTGGGTGCGGCGCACGCGGGATGGCGCGGACTGGCGTCGGGCGTCGTCGAAGCGACCGTCGCGGCGATGCGCGTACCGGGCGAGCAGGTGATGGCCTGGCTGGGCCCGGCGGCCGGGCCAATGAAGTACGAGGTCGGCGAGGACGTGTTCGCGGCCTTCGTCGACGGGGATGCCGGTGCCGTTGGCGCCTTCGTGCCGACGCGGCCGGGCCACTGGCGCGTCGATCTGTACGCGCTGGCGCGGCGGCGGCTGGCGGCGCTGGGCGTGACGCGCGTATACGGCGGTGGCCGCTGCACGATCGGCGAGCTGGACGCCTTCTTCTCGCACCGCCGCGACGCCCGCACCGGGCGGATGGCCAGCCTGCTGTGGCGGTCGCCGCCTCGCTAGGCGACCGGGGCTCGTGGCCCGGCCAGCTGCGGACTGAATCCGCCGTAGGATGGTGACGAGTGGCAGGGTGACGGCCCGCACGCCGCCGCGCGATGCTGCGTCCACCTCTCCGATGGATGCCCGCCATGCGACTCGCCGCACTGCACCGCTCTTCGATGGTCCTCGCGCTCGGCGCGGCGCTGTTCGCTGGCATGGGTTACGCCGCGACGCCGGCGGCGGTGGAGTCGCTGCTGAAGGCGCGCGATGCCAAGGCCCTGGCGCAGGCGCAGGCCCTGGTCGACGCGAACGAGTCCAGCGCGCAAGCGTGGACGCTGCTGGCGCGCGCGCACCTGCAGAAGGGCGAAGCGGACAAGGCCGTCGACAGCGCCGAGCAGGCCGTCGAGCTCGCTCCGGACAACGCGCAGGCGCAGCTCTGGCTCGGCAACAGCCTCGGCGTGCGGATCGGCCAAGTGAACATGCTGCGGAAGATGGCGATGGCCCCGGATTTGCGCGACGCGTTCGAAGCCGCCGTCCGCCTTGACCCCGATCTGCTCGACGCCCGTTCCGCGCTGATCCAGTTCTACCTGCAGGCCCCGGAGGCCATGGGCGGCGGCATCGGCAAGGCGAAGGCGCAGGTCGCCGAGATCGCCAAGCGCAACGCCGCGCGAGGGCATCTGGCGCAGGCGACCATCGAGCGGGCGCACAACAAAGACGCCGAGGCCGCAGCGAAGTCGATCGAGGCCGCCGCCGCGGCCGTATCGGCCTTGCCCGCCAGCGACATCGACACCCGCGTCTCGGTCGGCTTGAGCCTCGTGGCCATCGAACGCTACGCGCAGGCCCGCGACTACTACCAGGCATGGATCGCCGCGCAGCCGCGGCATGCGGCGCCGCACTATCACCTCGGCCGCCTCGCCGCGATGAGCGGGGAGTATCTCGAAGAGGGCGCCGCCGGGCTGAAGCGCTACCTCGACGGGGGGCTTGCGCGCGGCGACAACGACCCGAAGGACACCAACGCGTGGTGGCGGCTGGGCCAGATCCAGTCGAAGCAGGGCGACGCCGCTGCGGCCCGCGCCTCGTTCCAGACGGCACTGCGGCTGGACCCCGCCAACGAGGAAGCGAAAAAGTCGCTCGCCGCGCTTTGACCGGCCGGCGAGGCGGGCGACGCGGTCGGCTGAACGCGCTGCAAAGGCGGCGTTCCTCCGCCTTGAATCGTGAACGCATCATCCGCATCTGAAAGCCATCGCGGCCCGGAAACGCGGGCCGCCACCTCTTTCGGAGACGACCCATGCGGATGGACAAGCTCACCTCGCGCTTCGCGCAGGCCCTGCAGGACGCGCAGTCGCTGGCCGTCGTGCGCGACCACAACCTGATCGAACCGGTGCACCTGCTGTCGGCCCTGCTGGACCAGCAGGGCGGCGGCACGCGCCCGCTGCTCGCACAGGCCGGGGGCAACGTGCCGCTGCTGCGTGAGAAGGTCGGCGAGGCGCTCGACAAGCTGCCGAAGGTGACCGGCCAGGCCGGCCAAGTGAACCTCGGCAACGAGCTGGCGCGCCTGCTCAACGTCACCGACAAGCTCGCCTCGCAGCGCGGTGATGCCTTCATCGCCAGCGAGCTGTTCCTGCTCGCCTGCGTCGAGGACAGCGGCGAGGCCGGGAAGCTGCTGAAGTCGACCGGTTTCGACAGGGCCAAGCTCGAGGCCGCGATCGTGAAGATGCGCGGCGGCGAGAAGGTGCAGAGCGAGAACGCGGAGGACCAGCGGCAGGCGCTGGAGAAGTACTGCATCGATCTCACCGCGCGCGCGGAGGGCAGCAAACTCGACCCGGTGATCGGCCGCGACGAGGAGATCCGCCGCACCATCCAGGTGCTGCAGCGGCGCACCAAGAACAACCCGGTGCTGATCGGCGAGCCCGGCGTCGGCAAGACGGCCATCGTCGAAGGGCTGGCGCAGCGGATCATCAACGGCGAGGTGCCGGAAGGCCTGCGCGGCAAGCGCGTGCTGTCGCTCGACATGGGCGCGCTGATTGCCGGTGCGAAGTTCCGCGGCGAGTTCGAGGAGCGCCTGAAGGCCGTGTTGAACGATCTGTCGAAGAACGAGGGGCAGGTCATCCTGTTCATCGACGAGCTGCACACGATGGTGGGTGCGGGCAAGGCCGAAGGCTCGATGGACGCCGGCAACATGCTCAAGCCCGCGCTGGCCCGCGGCGAGCTGCACTGCATCGGCGCGACGACGCTCGACGAGTACCGCAAGTACGTCGAGAAGGACGCCGCGCTCGAGCGGCGCTTCCAGAAGGTGTTCGTCGGCGAGCCGAGCGTTGAAGACACGATCGCGATTCTTCGTGGCCTCAAGGAGCGCTACGCCGTGCACCACGGCGTGGAGATCACCGACCCCGCGATTGTCGCCGCCGCGACGCTGAGCAACCGCTACATCGCGGATCGGCAATTGCCCGACAAGGCCATCGACCTGATGGACGAGGCGGCGTCGCGCATCCGCATGGAGATCGACAGCAAGCCGGAAGAGATGGACCGCAAGGAGCGGCGGCTGGTCCAGCTCAAGATCCAGCGCGAAGCGCTGAAGAAAGAGAAAGACGACGAATCGAAGCAGCGCCTGGCGGATCTCGAAACCGAGATCGAGCGGCTGGCGCGCGAGTTCAACGATCTGGAAGAGGTGTGGAAGGCCGAGAAGGCCATCGTCACCGGCACCACGAAGGTCAAAGAGCAGATCGAGCAGCTGAAGCAGGAGCTGGAGGCCGCGCATCGTCGGCAGGACCTCGCGCGCGCGTCGGAGATCCAGTACGGCGCGCTGCCGAAGCTGGAGAAGCAGCTCGCCGACGCGCAGGCCGCCGAGACCAAGGGTTTCACCCTGCTGCAGGACAAGGTCACCGCGGAAGAGATCGCGGAGGTCGTCTCGCGCTGGACCGGCATCCCCGTATCGAAAATGCTGGAAGGCGAGCGCGAGAAGCTGCTGAGGATGGAGGATGTGCTGGCGGCGCGTGTAGTCGGGCAGCGCGAGGCGGTGCGCGCGGTATCAGACGCAATCCGCCGCTCGCGCGCGGGCCTGAGTGACCCGAACCGCCCGAACGGCAGCTTCCTGTTTCTCGGGCCCACCGGCGTGGGCAAGACCGAACTCTGCAAGGCGCTGGCGCACTTCCTGTTCGACACCGAGGAAGCGATGGTGCGTATCGACATGAGCGAGTTCATGGAGAAGCACTCTGTCGCGCGCCTGATCGGCGCGCCGCCAGGCTACGTCGGCTACGAGGAAGGCGGCTACCTGACGGAAGCCGTGCGTCGGCGGCCGTACAGCGTGATCCTGCTCGATGAAGTCGAGAAAGCGCACCCCGACGTGTTCAACGTGCTGCTGCAGGTGCTGGACGACGGCCGCCTCACCGACGGCCAGGGCCGCACGGTCGATTTCCGCAATACCGTCATCGTGATGACGAGCAACCTCGGCAGCCAGCACATCCAGGAGCTGAGCGGCGAGGGCGATGCGGCCTACATCCAGATGAAGGCGGCGGTGATGGGCGTGGTGCAGTCGCACTTCCGCCCGGAGTTCATCAATCGGCTCGACGAGATCGTGGTGTTCCACCCGCTGGGCCGCGAGCAGATCCGCGACATCGCCCGCATCCAGACGGCGTATCTCGCGAAGCGTCTGGCCGAGCGGCAGATCAGGTTCAGCATCGACGACAAGGCGCTCGACGTGCTGGGCAACGTCGGCTTCGACCCGGTGTACGGCGCGCGGCCGCTGAAGCGCGCGATCCAGCAGCAGATCGAGAACCCGCTCGCGCAGAAGATCCTCGGCGGCGAGTTCGTCGCTGGCGATGCCCTGCAGGTGAGCAGCGAGGGCGGAACGATCGCGTTCCGGAAAGCCTAGGCGCGACGGGCCCGCAGCCCCCCGCGGCGGAGGCGCGCCGTGTCCGTGGCATGCTCGCCGTCACTCACCGACGGAGGCACGCCATGCGCCCGTGGTTCGCTGCATCGATCGCCCTCGTGCTTGCACTCTCACCGGCCCCAACACGCGGTGGAGACGCGCCTCCGTCCTCGTCCGACGTCGCTCCAGCACGCACGTCCGCACCGGTATCGCCGATGTCGGGGGTGGAGGCTGCCAGCGCGGTGGAGGCCATGTTGACGGGCCCTGGCGCCGCCGATGTCGCGGCCGTCGAGCGCGCATTCGCGAAGACGATGGCCGACCGCGACCTCGAGGCCTTCGCGGCCTTCCTGCATCCGGACACGGTGTGGTTCTCGGGGCCGGGCGGCAGCGCGCTGCACGGTCGCGACGCGGTGGTCGCGGCGTGGTCGACGTTTTACGAGGGCCCCGACGCGCCGTTCGCATGGGCGCCCGATCGTGTGGCCGTCACGGACGACGGCAAACACGCGATGAGCATGGGCCCGGTGTTCTCGCCCGACGGCGCCGAAATCGCCCGCTTCACGTCGGTGTGGCAACGCGACGAGAACGGCCGCTGGCTGATCCTGTTCGACAAAGGCGAGGCGGCAGCGGCTCGCGACTAAGCCTCGCGGCGGCCGGAACTCCGCCGCCGTCCCGGCGGTCCCGCGCCGCTCCCTCGCCGAACGAGTCGCCTCAGCGCCCCGCCGGATACACCCGCGAGCGCGCGCCTTCCGGCGCCATGTAGCGGTCGCGCAGCAGCGTCTGTCGCGACTGCATCGGCACGGCGCGCCCACCGACGAACACCTGCGTCGCGGTGGTGGTGACTTCGAGTGGGTCGCCGTTCCACAGCACGAGGTCGGCGGTCTTGCCGACCTCGATGCTGCCGATTTTCGCGTCGATGCCGAACGCCTTCGCCGGCGCGCTGGTGAGTCCGGCCAACGCGGCGTCCCATGGCAGGCCGTTCGCTGCCGCCACGCCGGCAAGCTGGCGGATCTTGCGCGCGTTGTGCGTGGCGTCGCCGGCCTGCGAGAACGCCACGCTGACGCCGGCGGCGTGCAGCTTCGCGGCATTGTCCAGACGCGCGCCGAGCTGGTCGAAGCTCTGCGGCAGGTTCACCAGCGAGTCGAGCAGCACCGGCACCTTGGCCGCTGCGAGTTCCGTCGCGACCACCCAAGCTTCCGCGCCGCCGTTGATGACCGGCTGGAAACCGTAGCGCTTGCCGAGGGCGATCACCTGGCGGATGTCCGCCGCGCGGTTGACGTGGAAGACCACGCGGCCGCCGCGCAGGTAGCGGCTCATCGCGTCGCGGCCGGCCGGGGTCAGCAGGCCGTGGCCGGGCGACACCATCATCATCGGCGACGGTGCGGGCTTCGCTTCGCGGATCGCCTGGTCGAGCAGCATGTACTGGCCCGCGCGGCTGCCGCCGGACATCGCCACCGCGCCGCTGCCGAGGTCGACGAACAGCGAACGGCTGCCGTCCACCAGCGCGTCGAAACCGCCGTCGAAGCGCACCGCGCCGCCTTGCCCGGCGACGAAGCTGCCCTGCTCGAGGGCGCCCGGCGTCAGCACGGTGAAGGTCAGGCCTTCGACGCGGTTGACGCCGATCACCGACGAGCGCGGATTGAAGGCCGGCAGCACGTCGAACTCCGGCCGCCAGCGCGTTTCGCCCGGATGCACGTGCGGCGCCGGTGTGCCGAGGTTGCTGTGCACGGTGCTCGATTCGGCGCTGATCTCTTCGAGTCCGAGCGCGGTGAGGCCGGCGAACAGGCCGGGCGTGAGCGGCTGGCCCTTCGCGTCGATGCGCGTGGCGCCGGCAGGTGCGGCGAGTTCGGCACCGACCGCGCTGATCACGCCATTGGTGACGACGACATCGCCGTTCGCGAGCGTGCCGGCCGTACCGGCGGTGTGGACCTTGGCGTTGTCGATGAAGAGCACCTGCGCCGCAGCGCTGGTGCCGGCGAGTGTGGCAACCGCCAGCGCGAGCGCGCCGGCGAGACGGTTGAGCGCGCGCATCAGAGGGGCTCCTGGCCGAGCGTGAAGTCGGAGACCGGCTGCAGCGCCGGGTCGTTGCGGTCGAACATCAGCGCGCCGTCGATCCAGACCTTCTCGGCCTTGGCGTACACGCTGAACGGATTCTGGTTCCACAGCACGACGTCGCCCATCTTGCCGCGCTCGAGCGTGCCCACCTGATCCTCGATGCCGAGCGTGCGCGCGGCGTTGCTCGTGATCCAGCGCACCGCTTGCTCCGGCGCGATGTCGATGCCGACACGGCGACCGCTGCCGATCACTTTGCCGGCTTCCTGGTTCAAGCGCTGGATGCCTTCGGCGGAATCGGAATGCACCACCGCGCAGCCCTTGCCGCCACCGGCCCGATCGACGATCAGGATGTTCTCCTGCACCGCGTCATAGGCCTCGGCCTTGAAGCCCCACCAGTCGGCCCACAGCGCGCCGCAGGTGCCGGCCTCGGCCAGGCGATCGGCGATCTTGTAGGCCTCGACGCCGTGGTGGAACGCGGCCACCTTGAAGTCGAATTCCTCGGCGAGGTCGAGCATGATGGCCATCTCATCGGCGCGGTAGCAGTGGATCTGCACCTGGATCTCGCCGTTGATCGCACCGGCCAGCGTCTCGAGGCGCAGGTCCTGCGTCGGCGGTTCCTCGCCGTCGAGCTTCTTCAAGTAGTCCCGCGCTTCGATGAAGGCGTTGCGGTAGCCGGCCACGTTGCCCATGCGCGTCATCGGCGCGCTGCCGCGGCCGCCGTACACGCGCTTCGGGTTTTCACCGCAGGCCATCTTCAGGCTCCACGGCGCACCCGGAAACTTCATCTCCTGGTAGGTCTCACCCGGCGCGTTCTTCAGCACCACGCCGCGGCCGCCGATCAGGTTCGCGCTGCCGGGCAGGATCAGCATCGAGGTCACGCCACCGGCGAGCGCGGTGCCGAAGCCGGGGTCCTGCGGCCACACGCCGTGCTCGGCCCACACCTGCGCGGTCACCGGGCTGGTCATCTCGTTGCCGTCGTTGTGCGCGTCGAGGCCCGGCGCCGGGTAGACGCCGAGATGCGAGTGCACGTCGATCAAGCCCGGCGTGATCCACTTGCCCGTGCCGTCGACAACGAGCGCGTCGCGCGGCGCATCAAGCCCCTGGCCCACGCGCGACACCTTGCCATCGCGCAGCAGCACGTCGGCGTTCTCGAGCCGCGTTCCGTCGCCGACCAGCACGGTGGCGTTGCGGATCAGCGTGTCTGGCGACGCGACGCGCTGGTAGGTGCTCGGGTAGGGATCGTCCTTGAGCACGGTCACCCGCGCTTCGGCGTGGGCGCACAGACCGATCGCAAGCGCGGCGGCAAGGGCGGTGGTTCGAAGGTCGGGCGAGCGCATCGCGGGCTCCAGCGAGGGAAGCCGCCACCCTAGCCCGCGCTGTGCACCCTTCGAACTAGGCCGAAGGTCATGGTCGCGTGCCGGGGCGCACGCCCGCGCGTGGCAGAATTGGCGGCAAAACGACGCGAGAGACACGATGAAGGACAAGAACGAGATCGTTTCCAACTGGCTGCCGCGCTACACCGGCGTACCGCTCGAGAGCTTCGGCGCGCACGTGCTGCTGACCAATTTCGGCGGCTATCTCGATGTGTTCTCGCGCCTGACGGGGGCGGAGATCGTCGGCCGAGACCGACCGATGCCGAGCGCCACCATCGACGGCATCACGATGATCAACTTCGGCATGGGCAGCGCCAATGCCGCGACGGTGATGGACCTGCTGTCGGCCATCTCGCCGAAGGCGGTGCTGTTCCTCGGAAAGTGTGGCGGGCTGAAGCGCAAGAACCAGCTCGGCGACCTGGTGCTGCCGATCGCGGCGATCCGCGGCGAGGGCACCAGCAACGACTACATGCCGCCCGAAGTGCCGGCGTTGCCGGCGTTCGCGCTGCAGCGCGCGGTGTCGACGATGATCCGCGACCTCGAGCACGACTACTGGACGGGCACGGTCTACACCACGAACCGCCGCGTCTGGGAGCACGACGAGGCGTTCAAGGAGTACCTGCGCAAGCTGCGCTGCATGGCCATCGACATGGAAACCGCGACGGTGTTCGCCGCGGGCTTCGCGAACAGTATTCCGTCAGGCGCGCTGCTGCTGGTGTCGGACCAGCCGATGGTGGCCGAGGGCGTGAAGACCGAGGCCTCCGACAAGGTGGTGAGCGCGAACTTCGTCGAGCGCCACATCCAGATCGGCATCGAGGCGCTGAAGCTGGTGCGCCGCCACGGCAAGTCGGTGAAGCACCTGCGCTTCGACTGAAGCGCGCCCGCGCGGGAGCGCGGCCCGGTCGATCACCAGATGAAGCGGAGGTTCAACACTTCCGCGCTGGCGCTGTCGGCGCCCATCCGCACCGTGCACTCGAGCGTCTGCTCGGCCTGCGAAGAGAGGCCTGCGTCGACGGTGATCGGCGAGGTCAGCAGCTGGCCGCCGCGTCCGTCATCCTTCATCGTCGCACCCAGCGCTTCCAGATCGAGCGTGTAGGGCTTGCCGCCGAGCTGGGTGCGCACCTGCGCATCGCAGGCGGCCGCGGCCACGCTCGCCGGAGTACTGCCGCCGCCGCAGCCGCCCAGCAGGGCGAGCCCGACGGCCATCACGATCCAATGGGTCACGCGGGTCATTGCCTTCTCCAAGCCGTTGCCCCGGGCGACGCCGCTGCGCGAGTCGAGGCTTTTTGCGGTGTTTAGCGCAAATACTCTACACCGCCCGTGAAAAAGGCGCGCCTGCCGCCGGTCGGCCTCAGTAGCGCGGCACCGAGGCGTCGACGTCGGTCGACCAGGCGTCGATGCCGCCTTCGACGTTGAACACCTGCGTGAAGCCGAGGCCGCGGAAGTGCTCGGCGGCCTGCCGGCTGCTGTTGCCGTGGTGGCACAGGAAGGCCAGCTTGGTGTCCTTCGGCAGCGCGGCGAGGTCGTCGTGCGAGTCCTCGTCGAGCACTGCGTGCGAGTGCGGGAACGCGGCCAGCGCACGGGCCTGGGGCGGGCGCACGTCGACGACGGTGAACTCGGGCAGCCGCGCAGCCAGGTCCTTCACCGCCAGCGGGCGCACCTGCGCCGGCGCGTTCGGGTTGCTGATCGAGAGGCCGGCCCCGCGGACGCCGTTGTCGACCCAGTCGATCACGATGCCGTTGGCGCGCGGCGCGCTGGCGAGGTCGAAGTGCACGGTGATGCCGTTCGAGGTCGCGCTGATCTCCTGCCCGGTGGCTGGCTTCAGCTCGAAGCGGCTGTTGAACTTGGCGTCGACCGCCATGTGCAGCGCCAGGCCTTCGCCCTGGTCGGCCATGGCCTTCCTGATTTGCTGGGCCGCTTCATCCGAAACCGTGATCGACGGCGGCGTGCGGTCCGGGGCGGCGCCGCCCAGCAGGGCATGCAGCTCACCGGAGTTCATCATCTGCTCGATGATGTCCGAGCCGCCGATCAGCTCGCCCTTGACGTAGAGCTGCGGGATCGTCGGCCACTGGCCGTAGACCTTGATGCCCTCGCGGATCTCCGAGTCCTGGAGCACGTCGACGTGCGCATAGTCCGCGACGAGGCCGCCAACGATGCTGGAGGCCTTCATCGAGAAGCCGCACTGCGGGCGCTGCGGGCTGCCCTTCATGAAAAGCACGACCTCGTGCGAGGACAGGATCGATTCGATGCGGGCGCGGGTTTCGGCGGAGAGGCTCATGGCGGAAGGCCGTGGTCAGGTGAGGGCGCGGAGTTTAGCGGTTGGCCGCGGCACCGGCGATGAGTCCGCGTCCGTGACGGAAAGACGAAGCCGTGACGCCGCCTGCATCGCCCGTGGACGCGGGCGGGCGTCTGCTGCGTGGGCGCCACTCCGGCGCAAGCCGCACTCCCGCGGCGCCCCAACGACGAGGATCCCCCCAATGTCCTTCGATGCGCTTCCCGACCGCTTCCGCCGCGTCCGTCTCGTTCGCCGCAGTCTGGCCGCTCTGGCCACCGCCGTGCTTGTCGCCGCACCGCTTGCTGCCGCGCCCACCGTCAACACCCGGCTCGGCGACACCCGGGTGACGCTCGCGCCGGAGTTCACCGGTGCGCTGCAGAGCCTGCAGGTCAACGTCAGCACCGTGTTTCCCACCCGGCTGCGCAGCGGCGTCGTCGATTTCCCGATCCTCTCCGGTGAAATCGATCTCGGCACCCTGAAGGGTGAAATCGGCCACGACGGTGGCCTCAACCTGCGCGCCGGCGCGACCACGGTGACGCTGTCGAGCTTCGTCATCGACACCACCGGCAGCGCACCGGTGTTGACCGGCCTGGTCAAGGCGAATGACAGCGTGATCGGCCGCCTGCCGCTGTTCGATATCGCATTGAACCGCGCGCCCAGCGTGCGCGAACGCGGCGCTCTCGACCTGCTGGCCATCGAGCAGGTCGGGCTGACCTTGAATGCCGACGCGGCCGCCGCGCTCAACGGTGCGTTCAACGTCACGGCCTTCCAACGCGGCATCCCGATCGGCACCGCGCGCGTGCACACGCTGACGTTCGACCCCGATCGCGTGTTCCAGCGCAAGAACTGACCGGGTATCACCGGCGCGATGCAGCACGCCGCCGCCTGCGCGCGGCGGCGTGCTCAGGCGGATTTCGCGAGTGGGATCGTCTTGAACTGCCGCAGCATCGCCGCCGCGGCGTCACGGCCGTCGCGCACCGCGGTCACGACGAGATCGGCGCCGCGCAGGGCGTCGCCGCCGGCCCAGAGCTTCGGCACCGAGGTCTGGTACGGCGACACGCCGCCGCGGATCAGGCCGTTCTCTGCCAGCGCGACGCCGTGCTCCGCCAGCCACGCCGGCGGGCTGGCGCGGTAGCCGAAGGCGAGGATCACCACGTCGGCGTCGAGCACTTCGGCCTCACCGTCGACAACGGAAAACGCGCCGCGCCCTGCCGCTTCGGTGCGCGCCACGCGCAAGGCCTGCACGCGGCCCTCGCCCTCAATGGCCAGCGGCGCGCGGTGGAACAGGAACTCCACGCCTTCATCGCGGGCGTTCTTGACCTCGCGGCGTGAGCCCGGCATCGCCGCTTCGTCGCGGCGGTACACGCAGCTCACCGTCGAGGCGCCGAGCCGCCGCGCGGTGCGCACGCAGTCCATGGCCGTGTCGCCGCCGCCGAGCACGCGCACGCGCTTGCCCTTGAGGTTGAGCATCGCGGCATCGTCCGCGTCGAGCGTGCGGCCGAGCACGCGCCGCGCGTTGGCGATCAGGAAGGGCAGGGCCGGCAGCACGCCGGGCAGCGATTGCCCCGGCAGGCGCGCGTCGACCGGCGTGGTGGCCCCGGTGCCGACGAAGACCGCGTCGTGCTCGTGCAGCAGCTCGCCGAACTCGACGTCGCGGCCCACATCCGTCGCGAGTTCGAAGCGCACGCCCATGCCTTGGAGCACCTGCCGGCGCGTGGCGATCACCGACTTCTCCAGCTTGAAGGGTGGGATGCCGAAGGTGAGCAGGCCGCCGATCTCGTCATGGCGGTCGAACACCGTTACCGACACGCCGGCACGCACGAGGCGGTCGGCGCAGGCGAGGCCGGCCGGGCCGGCACCGACGACGGCGACGCGTTCCTTGCGCGGCTTCACCCGCGACAGATCCGGCCGCCAGCCCTGCTTGAACGCTTCATCGACGAGGTACTTCTCGATGCTGCCGATGGTGACGGCGTCGAAGCCGGTCTCCAGCGTGCACGCGCCTTCGCAGAGGCGGTCCTGCGGGCAGACGCGGCCGCAGATCTCCGGCAGCGGGTTGGTCTCGTGCGCGAGCGTGGCGGCTTCGAACAGCCGGCCCTGCCGCACCAGCTCCAGCCACTGCGGGATCGCGTTGCCCACCGGGCAGCCGTTCGCGCAGTACGGGTTTCCGCAGTCGAGGCAGCGCCCGGCCTGGGCTTTGGCTTCGGCGGGCTCGAACTTGCCGTAGATCTCGACGTCGAGGCCGAGCCGCGTGGCGACCGGCATCTCGCGCGGCATCTGCCGCGGAAGATCGAGGAAATCGAACTGCGAACGCGGCATCAGGCGGCCCTCTTCAATGCGGCGACCAGCGAATCGAGGCTCGCGGCTTTCGGCTTCACCAGCCAGAACTTGCCGATCACCTCGCGGAAATCCTCGAGCAGCTCTCGGGCCTGCGCGCTGCCGGCCAGAGTGCTGTGCGTGCGCAGCAGGGTGCGCAGATGCTGCAGGTGGTTCTCCATGGATTCCGCTTCCAACCGATGGATGTCGACCAGCTCGTGGTTGTAGCGGTCGACGAAGCCGCGGTCGATGTCGAGCACGTAGGCGAAGCCGCCCGTCATGCCGGCGCCGAAGTTCAGGCCGGTGCGGCCCAGCACCAGCACCTGGCCGCCCGTCATGTACTCGCAGCCGTGGTCGCCCACGCCCTCGATCACCGCGGTCGCGCCGGAGTTGCGTACGCCGAAGCGCTCGCCGCCGCGGCCCACGGCGTAGAGCTCGCCGCCGGTGGCGCCATACAGCGCCGCGTTCCCAAGAATCGTCGCCTGCTGCGCCGTGTAGCGGTGCCCCGCCGGCGGCGCGATGACGATGCGGCCGCCGGCCATGCCCTTGCCCACACCATCGTTCGCTTCGCCGTGCAGGTGCAGGTGCACGCCTTTCGCGTTGAACGCGCCAAAGCTCTGGCCCGCGCTGCCGTGGCAGTGCAGTTCCAGCGTGCCGGGCGGCGCAGCGTCGCCGAAGGCCTTCGCCAGCGCACCGGCGAGGCCGGCACCGAGGCTGCGGTCCTGCGTGTCGATGCGCACTTCGCGACGCACGCTGCGGCCGGCTTTCAGTTCCGGGAAGGCCTCGTCGAGCAATTGCTGTGCGAGCGGGCTGGGCGGTGCGGCAATCGGTGGCGCAGCACGGTGCGAGGCCGCACCCGGCAGCGATGCGCTCGCCTTCAGACGCGAGAGGTCGAGCAGCTGCTGGCGATGCGGCACGTCCTCGCGCTCGACCAGCAGATCCGCGCGGCCGATCAGGTCTTCGAGCGACCGCGCGCCGAGTGCCGCCAGATGCCGGCGCACGTCCTCGACGAGGTAGGTGAAGTAGGCGATGACGCGCTCGGGCAGGCCCTTGAAGTGCTGCGCGCGCAGCCGCGGCTCCTGCGTGGCCACGCCGGTGGCGCAGGTGTTCAAGTGGCAGATGCGCAGGTACTTGCAGCCCAGCGCCATCATCGGGACGGTGCCGAAGCCGAAGCTGTCGGCGCCCAGCAGCGTGGCCTTGATGACGTCGAGGCCGGTCTTCAGTCCGCCGTCGGTCTGCAGGCGCACGCGTTCACGAAGACCATTCCGGCGCAGCGTTTCCTGCGCTTCCGCCAGGCCCAGCTCCCACGGCGAGCCGGCGTAGCGGATCGAGCTGATCGGGCTCGCACCGGTGCCGCCGTCGTGGCCGGAGATCGTAATGAAGTCGGCCTGCGCTTTGGCCACGCCGGCCGCAATCGTGCCCACGCCCGCGTGCGCGACCAGCTTCACCGAGATCAGCGCCTCGGGGTTGATCTGCTTGAGGTCGTAGATGAGCTGGGCGAGGTCTTCGATCGAATAGATGTCGTGATGCGGCGGCGGCGAGATCAGGCCGATGCCGGGCTTGGCGTGGCGCAGCCGCGCGATCAGCGCGTCGACCTTGTGGCCGGGCAGCTGGCCCCCTTCGCCGGGCTTCGCACCCTGCGCCACCTTGATCTGCAGCACCTCGGCGTTGACGAGGTAGTGCGGCGTCACGCCGAAGCGGCCGGAAGCCACCTGCTTGATCTTGCTGCGCCGCTCGGTGCCGTAGCGCGTGGCGTCTTCGCCGCCTTCGCCGGAATTGCTGCGGCAGCCGAGGCGGTTCATCGCCGTGGCCAAGGCTTCGTGCGCCTCGGGCGAGAGCGCGCCCAAGCTCATGCCGGCCGAATCGAAGCGCGACAGGATCGCGCTCGCCGGTTCGACGTCATCCAGTGGGATCGATGGGCCGAGCGGGGCCAGCGCGAACAGATCGCGCAGTGCCGAGGGCGGGCGCTCGTCCACCGCGCGGCGGAAGGCCTCCCAGTCCTCGGGCGTCTCGCTCAGCACGGCGCGCTGCAGCGCGATGACCACGTCCGGGTTGGCCATGTGGTACTCGCCGCCGGGGCGGTACTGCATCAGCCCGCCGATCTCGAGGGGTGCGGCGTCGTCGGCGGCCAGTTCAGCGAACTCGGCGGCGTCGGCGTCGAGCTCAGCGAAGCCCGCGCCGCCGATGCGGCTCGGCGTGCCGGGGAAGCAAAGCGCCACGACTTCAGGGGCGAGGCCCACGATCTCGAACAAGCGCGCGCCGCGGTAGCTCGACAGGCAGCTCACGCCCATCTTCGAGAGGATTTTCAGCAGGCCCTTCTTCACGCCACGGCGGAAGCGCCGCCCCGGCTCCTTGGCATCGCCCGGCAGGGTGAGCTGGCCGTGGCGCTGCATCGCGTGCAGCGTCTGGTAAGCGAGATAGGGATACACGAAGGTCGCGCCCACGCCGATCAGGCAGGCGACGTGGTGCGCGTCGCGCACCGTACCGGTCTCGATGATCAGGTTGCAGTCGCAGCGCAGGCCGGCGTCGACGAGGCCGTGATGCACGGCACCCGTGGCCAGCAGCGCGTGCACGGCGCGCGCATCGTCCGGGGGATAGCGGTCGGAGAGCAGCAGCACCTTGGCACCGCCGCGCACCGCCGCGATGGCCTCCTCGCGCACGCGGCGGATCGCCGCCTCCATGCCTTCGCCGTCGCGGCAGTACAAGTGCACAAGCGCGTGGCTTTCAGCGTAGTCGGGCAGCGCAAGCAGCTCGCGCAGCTTTCTTTGCGACAGCAGCGGCGAATTCAGCTGCACCTGCCGCGCGTGCTCGGGTCGCGCGTCGAACACGTTCTTTTCCGCACCGATCTGCGTGACCAGCGACATCACCACCGTTTCGCGCAGCGGGTCGATCGGCGGGTTGGTCACCTGCGCGAAGGCCTGGCGGAAGCTGTCGTACAGCGAGCGCAGGCGCTGCGACAGCGCCGGCAGCGGCGTGTCGTCGCCCATCGAGCCGATGGCCTCGCCCTCGGTCTCGGCCAGCACTTTCAGGATGCCGTCGCGCTCCTCGCGCGTGAGGCCGAAGCGGCGCTGGAAGCGGGCGAGCGTCAGATCATCGAAAGGCTCGGCGGCCAGCGCCGGATCGATCAGGTCGGAGACGAGGTAGCTCACGCCATCCTTCAGCCAGCGCTTGAAGGGATGCCGTGCCGCGTTGATGCGGTCGATCGCGCCGCTGTCGAGCACGCGGCCTGATTCCAGCTCGACAGCGATCATCTCGCCGGGGCCCAGGCGGCCCTTGGCGATGATCTGGTCCTCGGCGATGCGGAACGCGCCCGCTTCGGACGCGATCACCAGCGCGTCGTCGGTGCGCGCCCAGCGCGCGGGCCGGAGCCCATTGCGATCGAGCAGGCAGCCGGCGTAGCGGCCGTCGTTGAAGCTCACCGCCGCCGGGCCATCCCACGGCTCGGTGTGCAGCGCGTAGTACTCGTAGAACGCGGCGAGGTCCGGGTCGAGCGTGGAGAGCGTGTGCGCCGCCGGTGGGATCAGGATGCGCAGCGCCGCCAGCGCATCGAAGCCGCCGGCCAGCATCACCTCGAGCATGTCGTCGAGGCTCTGCGAATCCGAGCCGTGTTCGCCGACCAGCGGGCCGAGCGTGGCGAAATCGAGGCCCTCGGCCTTCCACAGCGCGCGGCGCGCGCGCGCCCAGCCGCGGTTGCCGGAGATGGTGTTGATCTCGCCGTTGTGTGCGAGGTGGCGGAACGGCTGCGCCAGCGGCCAGCGCGGCGAGGTGTTGGTGGAAAAACGCTGATGCACGATGACGCAGGTGCTCGCCATCGCCGGGTGCATCAGGTCGGGGAACAGCAGCGGCAGCCGCTCCGGGATCACCATCGCCTTGAAGCCAAAGCTGTCGGCGGACAGCGTGACGATGTACCCGGCGTCATCGGAGCCGAGTGCGAGTGCCGCGCGACGACGCGCGACGAACAGCGCGCGGCGGAATTCCGCGTCGGTCAGCGTGGCCGCCGGCGCCACGAACAGCTGTTCGATGTGCGGACGACGCGCATCGGCGATCGGCCCGCAGGCGTCGAGGTTCAGCGGCACGCGGCGCCAGCCGGCGACGATCAACCCGCTTTCGCGCGCGGCGTCGCTGATCTTCTGCCGCGAGGCCTGCGCTTGGCCGACGTCGCGTGGCAGGAAAACGAGCCCGGACGCGAACTGCGCGGGCAGCGCCACGCCGATGTCGGCGGCGCAGGCGGCCAGCCACGCGGACGGGCGCTGCAGCAGCACGCCGGCACCGTCCCCCGACGCGCCGTCGGCAGCGATGGCGCCGCGATGGGACATTCGCTTCAGCGCATCGAGCGCGAGGTCGACATGGCGGCGTTTCGGCACCCCGTCGAGCGACGCGATCAGGCCGAAGCCGCAGGCGTCGTGTTCGAAAGACGGGTCGTAGAGCCCGCGAACCGTGTCGGCTCGCTGGTCGGGCTCCTGTGCCGAAGTGACGCACTCGCGCATGCCGTCCGCTCCCCGCAGTCGTGGCTTCGATCAGTCGAACCCCGACTTCACCACGCGGGTTTAGAGCCGGGACTTCAATCGCAAGCTGAAGCGGCCAACGCTAGCAACGGCCCCGCGCGCGGCGGTTTCGCTGCATTCGTATTCACGTGGGCCGTGCGCGGGATGGTTGCGATCGCAACCGTTCATCGGCGCCTCGGCGGCCGGCGAGGGCCGTGGATCAACGCCTCAGCGCCGCCCGTGCGGCGGGCACCGCCGCCTCCGCCCACAGCGCATACATCGCCGCCGACGGGTGCAGCCCGTCCTCGGCCAGCATCGCCACCTCGCCGCCGCGGTCGCGGCTGACGGGCGCGGTGTCGACGAAGCGCGCGCCGCGGGCCTGTGCGATCCGCTGTGCAGCGGCGTTGAACGCATCGAGCTGCGACGCGATCTGCGCGCGGTCACGGCCGGACTGCATGGCGAACGGCGTGACGCCCCAATCAGGAATAGCGAGCACGATCACGCGGGACGCCTCACCGCCGGCGAAGCCGACGGCGCGCTCCAGCAAGGCGGCGAGCTGCGCTTCGTAGTCGTCGAGCGCGCGGCCGCGGTACTGGTTGTTGACGCCGATCAGCAGCGACACCAGCGCATGGTCGGTGGGGATGGTTTCAACGGAATGCGCCGCGTCGATCCCGGCGTCCAGCTCATCGGTCGTCCAGCCGGTTGTTGCAATGATGCGAGGCGCATCAACGGCAATGCCGCCGGCGCGCAGCAGGGCCGCGAGCTGCATCGGCCATCGTCCAGATTCCGGCACGCCTTCACCGATCGTGTAGCTGTCGCCCAGGGCGAGGAACCCGCGCCGCGCCGCGCGGCCCGCCGTCGTCATCGCCTTACGCGCTCTTGCGCGCGCCGCCGCGGTCGGCGTACTGCGACAGCGAGCGCTCGATGCGGCGGAACACCTCGCTGATCTCGTCGGCCTGCGGCAGCAGGGTCACGCGGAAGTGGTCGCGGTAGGGCACGTTGAAGCTGCTGCCCGGCACGATCAGCACGTGCTCGGTTTCCAGCAGGTCGAGCGCGAACCGGTAGTCGTCGAACTCCGGCAGGCGCGCGGTGTCGATCTTCGGGAAGGCGTACAGCGCGCCCTGCGGCGCGACCACCGAGAGGAACGAACTTTTCGCCACTGCATCCAGCACCGCCGCGCGCGAAGCGTGCAGTCGGCCGCCCGGCGAGGTGAGTGCGCTCACGGTGTCGCCGCCGGTGAGTGCCGCTTCGATGGCGAACTGCCCCGGTACGTTCGCGCAGAGACGCAGCGCGCCCAGCAGATCCAGCGCGTGGTGGTAGTCGCCGGTGCGCAGCGGGTCGCCGGAGAGCACCGCCCAACCCACGCGCCAGCCGCAGGCGCGATGCACTTTCGACAGGCCGCTGAAGGTCAGGCAGGGCACGTTGCCGGCCAGCGGCGCCAGCGGTTGGAACACGTGGTCCTCGTAGAGGATGCCGTCGTAGATCTCGTCGGCCATCAGTAGCAGGCGGTACTTCGCGGCGATAGCGACGAGTTTTTCGAGCAGGGCCTTCGGGTAGCTCGCGCCGGTCGGATTATTCGGATTGATCAGCACCAGCGCGCGCGTCTTCGGGCCGATCATCCGCTCGATTTCGTCGGGATCGGGCAGGAAACCGTTCTCGGCGCGGCAGCTGTAGTAGCGCGGGATGCCGTCGTTGAGGATCGTCGCCGCACTCCACAGCGGGTAGTCCGGGCTGGGCAGCAGCACCTCGTCGCCGAGGTTCAGCAGCGCACGCAGGGCGATGTCGATCAGCTCGGAAACGCCGTTGCCGACGAAGATGCGCTCCGGCGACACGTGCGGCGTGTGGCGCGTCTTGTAGTGCGCGGCGATGGCTTCACGCGCCTGCGGCAGGCCCTGCTGGTGCGTGTACGGATCGGTGTCGTGGATGTGGTCGGCGATGGCGCGCTGCAGGTGCTCCGGCGCACGGAAGCCGAACGCGCCGGGGTTTCCGATGTTCAGCTTGATCAGCTTGTGGCCGTGGCCTTCGAGTTCGCGGGCGCGGCGGGCGAGGTCACCGCGGATTTCGTAGCGCACTTCGCGCAGGCGTTCGCGGGTTTGCAGGGTGTTCGAGAGCATCGGGCGTGCAAGGCAGGCGGAAAGCCCGAGGGTATCGCAAGCCCCGAGGGCGCGGGCTCGGCCGCGGTACGTTGCCCGCGATTCGCCCGGATCTCGCGATTCAGCGCGGTGCGGTTTTTCCGCCGAGCAGCCCCACGGCCGCCGCGGCGGCGAAGCCGACTTCCCAAACCAAGGCATAGGTGAAGAACGGCACCCAGACGCCGTCGATCGCCACGCCAAGCAGCCGCCCCGCCGCGATGCCGCCGTTCGTGGCGATCACCAACCACAGCCCGGCGGTGCGCCACTGCGAATTCGCGGCGGCGTAGAGCATCAGCGCCGCGAGGCCCACTTCAAGCCCGCCGTAGAAGGCGCGGAATTCGGTCGGGGCCGGCGCGCCGGTGGCGGTGATGCCGATGGCCGCCAGCGGGCTGATCGGATCGACGAGGAACCACAGGCCGAAGCCGAGGAAGCCAAGACCGGCGAGGGCGAGGACGGCGATGCGGAAGGCGTTCATGGCCGGAGGGTCGCAGCGCCCGCGTACACTCCGCGCGATGACGTGGACCCCCGAAGACTTCGCCGCCGTGCGGCCGATGGGCTGGCGCGACGACGCGCCCGCCGCGCTCGCGCTGGCGGAGCTGCCGCACGCCGCGCTGGCTCGCGTGGTTGGGCAGCACCGCAACGCCTACGTCGTCGCGACGACGCTCGACGAAGCCCGCCGGGTGCAGCCGCCCGCCGCATGGACGCGCCCGCGCTTCCGCGCCGAGGACCGCGCGGTGGTCGGCGACTGGGTGCTGCTGGATGCCAAGGGCGAGGCCATCACCGACTTGCTGCCGCGCCATGCGTTGCTGCGTCGTGCCGCCGCCGGCGAGCACTACCAGCAGCAGCCGATCGCCGCGAACGTCGATTTCGTGCTGGTCGTCACCGGCCTGGATGGCGATTTCAACCCACGCCGCATCGAGCGCTACCTGCTGCTGGTGCAGGCCAGCGGCGCGCAGCCGGTGCTGGTGCTGTCGAAGGCCGACCTCGCCGGCGAGCTCGCCGCCGATGCCACGGACCTGCTGCAGCCGCTGGTCGATGCCGGCTTCCCGCTGCACATCGTCAACGGCAAGGACGCGGCGAGTGCGGCCGTGCTGAAGCCCTACCTCGGCGCGGGCCGCAGCTGCGTGCTGGTCGGCAGCTCGGGGGCGGGCAAGTCCACGCTGACGAACACCCTGCTCGGCCGCGAGAAAATGAAGACCGCGGAAGTTCGCGAGACCGATTCGCGCGGCCGCCACACGACGACCTCGCGCGTGCTGATCCCGCTGCCGCAGGGCGGCTGCCTGATCGACACGCCGGGCATGCGCGAGCTGAAGCTGGTCGGCGAGGAGGACCTCGGCGACAAGGTGTTCGACGACATCGAAGCGCTGGCCGCGCAGTGCCGGTTCCGCGACTGCGCGCATCTCAACGAGCCCGGCTGCGCGGTGCAGGCGGCACTTGAAGCCGATGAGCTCGACGAAGCGCGCTGGGCGCATTACGTGAAGCTGCGCGACGAGCGCGATGCGGCGGCGGTCACGCTCGCGGCGCGCCGGCAGGAGGCCAAGCAGGCGCCGAAGGGCACTCGGCCCAAGCCCGGCGGCAAGGACAAGTTCGGGCGGCGCTGACAGGGCTTTGCGTCAAGGCACGGCGCATGCGCTCGGCTGGCCCGCCCCGTCACCCTCTGAGCAAGATTTCCGGCGGTCGACCCGAAGGCCACGTCCCTGTGGCTCGGGTCGACGGCGCCGGCTTCGCCGGTCCTGCCCGCCGCACCGCGGCGGGCGTTCGTCGTCATCAGCGAGCGATGCTCGCTAGCGATGACGCCTCACCCGTGCGCCGCCCTGCGGGCTAACGCCTCAAGCGCGCGCCGGGGCTCCTTATTCGCCTCGCGCACGCGCCGTGCCTCGATGCCGGCCCGTGCGCGCCGCGCCGCGACGCGCCGAGCCGCCGCTCAGCTCGCCTCCGGTAGACTCCGCGCCATGCTCGCCTTCAAGAACCTGGCCCTGCGTCGCGGGCCGCGCCTCCTTTTCTCCGACGTCGACCTGACCCTGCACGCCGGCTGGCGCGTGGGCGTGGTCGGCCGCAACGGCTGCGGCAAGTCCAGCCTGTTCGCCGCGGTGCGCGGCGAGATCGAGCCCGACAAGGGCGACATCGACCGGCCGAACAAGCTGCGCATGGCCTCGGTGGCGCAGGAAACCCCGGCGCTTCCCGATCCCGCGCTCGACTTCGTGCTCTCCGGCGATGTCGCCGTCCACGCCGCGATCCGGATGGAGGCCGAAGCGATGGCCGCGGAGGACTACGAGAAGGTCGCCGACGCGCACACCCTGCTGGCCGAGCTCAACGGCTACGACGCGCCGTCGCGCGCGGCCAAGCTGCTGCACGGCCTCGGCTTCCCGTCGCACACGCACGACACGCCGGTCGGCGAGTTCTCCGGCGGCTGGCGCGTGCGCCTGAACGTCGCGCGGGCGCTGATGACGCCCTCCGACCTGCTGCTGCTCGACGAGCCCACCAATCATCTCGATCTTGACGCGGTGCTGTGGCTTGAGGAGTGGCTGCGTTCGTATCCGGGCACCCTGCTGGTGATCTCGCACGACCGCGAGTTCCTCGACGGCCTGTGCACGCACACGCTGCACCTGCACGAGGGCAAGGCCAAGACCTACGTCGGCGGCTACACGGCCTTCGAGCGCCAGCGCGCCGAGCACCTGCGCCTGCAGCAGATCGCGCACGAGAAGGAGCAGGCCGAGCGCGCGCATCTGCAAAGCTTCATCGACCGCTTCAAGGCCAAGGCCAGCAAGGCCAAGCAGGCGCAGAGCCGCATGAAGCGCCTCGAGAAGCTCGCCGGCACCGAGGCCGTGCGCGCCGAGCGCGAGGTGCGGATCGACTTCCCGGTGCCGCTGAAGCAACCCACCACGCTGATCCAGATCCGAGACGCCGACTGCGGCTACACCGCCAACGAAAAAGGCGAGGGCGGCATCACCAAGATCCTCGGCAACGTCGGCCTGTCGATCGAGGCCGGCGACCGCCTTGGCCTGCTGGGGCCCAACGGCGCGGGCAAATCGACGCTGGTGAAAACGCTGGTTGGCGAACTGCCGCTGCTCAACGGCGAGCGCACCGGCCACCCGGATCTCGTCATCGGCTACTTCGCCCAGCACACGGTCGAATCGCTGCACGAAGGCCAGACGCCGATCGACCACCTGCGCCTGATCGCGCCGAACACCGCGACGCAGGACTTCCGCGATTTCCTCGGCCGCTGGAACTTCCCCGGCGACCGCGCCTTCGAGGTGATCGACGGGTTCTCCGGCGGCGAGCGCGCGCGTCTGGCGCTGGCGATGATCGCGTGGCGCAAGCCGAACGTGCTGCTGCTCGACGAGCCCACCAACCATCTCGATCTCGAGATGCGCGAAGCGCTGGCCGAGGCCTTGGCCGACTTCGACGGCGCCATCGTGATGGTGTCGCACGACCGGCATTTGATCGGCCTCGTCTGCGACCGCTACGTGCGCGTCGCCGACGGCATCGTCGAGCCGTACGACGAAGACCTCGACGCGTACGCCACGTGGCTCAAGCAGCGCGGCAACAACGCCAATGCCAAGGGCCGGGCCGTTGAGGCCAAGCCCGCCGCGAAGGCCGAGGCCCCCGCCGCGCCGGCGAAGTCGATCCCCGCCAAGTCCGTCGATTCGGCCACGAAAAAGCGCCACGCCGCGGTCGAAGCCAAGCTCGCCTCGCTGGCCGCCGAGGCCGACGTGCTCGACGCCGAGCTCGCCAGCGCGTCGGCCAAGGGCGGCGCGCAGGCGGCCCACGCGCTCGCGGCACTGGGTCAGCGTCGCGGCGCGCTGCAGGCCGAGCGTGAAAGCCTCGAGTTGGAGTGGCTGGAGCTTGCCGAGAAGATCGAAGCCGGCTGATCCCCACCGCCCCGATCAGGCTTGAATCCCCGCCCGCTCGCCCCCACCGCTGCCCGCAGCGACCCGCCACGGAACCCGCCCGCCATGCCCATCTACGCCTTCGCCTGCTCGGCCTGCGGCCACGATTTCGACCGCCTGCAGAAGCTCGCCGACGCCGACCCGACCACCTGTCCCGCCTGCGGCGCCGAGGGCACGATCGCGCGCCAGCTCACCGCGCCGCAGTTCCGCCTCGCCGGCGGCGGCTGGTACGAGACCGACTTCAAGAAGGACGGCGACAAGAAGCGCAACCTCGTCGACAAGGGCGACGGCGGTTCGTCGAGCAGCGCGCCTGCCGCCTCGCCCGCGGCCCCGGCGAGCGCAGCGCCGACGCCCTCGACCGCCGCGGCGCCCAAGGCGGCCACCGAATGAGCGCTTCCGCGTTTTTCACCGGCCTGCTCGCGCTCTGCGGCCAGGCCTTCGAGGGTCGTGTCGTCACCACCGATCCCGCGGATGCGTCGATGGCCGCGCAGCGTCTCGTCATGCACGTGCGCGAGTGCAAGGACGACGAAATCCGCATCCCGTTCCACGTCGGCGCCGACCGTTCGCGCACCTGGGTCATCACCCGCACCGACGCCGGCCTGCGCCTGAAGCACGACCATCGCCACGACGACGGCACCCCTGACGCGATGACGATGTACGGCGGCGACACGGCCACCGGCGGCAGCGCCACGCGGCAGGAGTTTCCGGTCGACGCGGAGTCGATCGACCTGTTCCACCGCGAGGGCCGTTCGGTGTCGACCACCAACACCTGGGCGCTCGAGCACCGCAAGGGCCGCCTGTTCGCCTACGCGCTGTCGCGGCCGGACGTGGGCAACGCACCGGGCCGCCGCTTCCGCGTCGAGTTCGACCTGACCAAGCCCGTCGAGGCCCCGCCGCCGCCGTGGGGCGCCGAAGCGGCCGTCAGCGCAGGCCCCGCCAAGGCCCGCTGAAGCGAGGCCCTCGCGCCCGCCGGTACAATGGTGGGCTTGCCGTCGCGGCACCGCGGCGGCCCCAAGATTCCTGTGGAGTTCCCATGCGTAGCCACTACTGCGGCCAGCTCGGCGAAGCGCTGATCGGCCAGACCGTCACCCTCTGCGGCTGGGCCGACGTCGCCCGCAACCTCGGCGGCGTCTGCTTCATCGACCTGCGCGACCACGAGGGCATCGTGCAGGTCGTGGCCGAGCCGGACAACGCGGCCTACGCCGCAGCCGCGCAGGTGGGCTACGAGGACTGCCTGAAAATCACCGGCGTCGTCCGCGCGCGTCACAGCGTCAACGACAAGCTGAAGACCGGCCGCATCGAAGTGGTGGCCGAGCGCATCGAGCTGTTGAACAAGGCCGAGACGCTGCCGTTTTATCTGCACGAAACGCCGGGCGAGGACGTGCGCCTGAAGTACCGCTACCTCGACCTGCGCCGTCCGGATATGCAGCGCACGATGCGCACCCGCGTGGCCCTCGTTCAGGCGCTGCGCCGCTATCTCGATGCCAAGGGCTTCCAAGACATCGAGACGCCGATCCTCACCAAGGCCACGCCGGAAGGCGCGCGCGACTACCTCGTGCCGAGCCGCGTGCATCCGGGCGAGTTCTTCGCGCTGCCGCAGTCGCCGCAGCTGTTCAAGCAGCTGCTGATGATGGCGGGCTTCGACCGCTACTACCAGATCGCGCGCTGCTTCCGTGACGAGGACCTGCGCGCCGACCGCCAGCCGGAATTCACCCAGCTCGACATGGAGTTCGCCTTCATCACCGAGGCCGACATCCAGGGCTTCGTGGAAGGGATGATCCGCAGCGTGCTGAAGGAGATCGGCGACATCGAGCTCGCCAATCCCTTCCCGCGCATGACCTATGCCGAGGCCATGCGCCGCTACGGTTCGGACAAGCCGGACCTGCGCATCGCGTGGGAATTCACCGACATCGCCGAGCTCGTCAAGAACTGCGAGTTCAAGGTCTTCACCGACTGGGCGACCCACGCCGACGGCCGCGTGGTCGCGCTGCGCGTTCCGGGCGGTGCAAGTCTGAGCCGCAAGCAGATCGACGACTACGGTGCGTATTGCGCGAAGTACGGCGCGAAAGGACTCGCGTGGATGAAGGTCGAGGCGCGCGCCAAGGGCCGCGAGGGCATCAATTCGCCGATCGCCAAGTTTCTCGACGACGCCACGCTGACTGCGGTGCTCGACGCCGCTGAAGCGCAGGACGGCGACCTGCTGTTCTTCGGCGCCGGCACGTACAAGACCGTCTGCGACTTCATGGGCGCGCTGCGCCTGAAGGCCGCCAAGGACCTCGGCCAGGTGGCGAATGGCTGGGCCCCGCTGTGGGTCACCGACTTCCCGATGTTCGAGTGGGACGACGAAGCGCAGCGCTACGTCGCGCTCCACCACCCGTTCACCGCGCCGAAGATCGACGACATCGCCGACCTCGCCGCCAACGCGCGCACCGCCGTGTCGCGCGGCTACGACATGGTGCTCAACGGCAACGAGATCGGCGGCGGCTCGGTGCGCATCCATAACAGCGCGATGCAGGCCAAGGTGTTCGAACTGCTCGGCATCGGCGCGGAAGAGGCCGAGGCCAAGTTCGGCTTCCTGCTCGAAGCCCTGCGCTACGGCGCCCCGCCGCACGGCGGCATCGCCTTCGGCATCGATCGCATCAGCGCGTTGATGGCCGGCAGCGACTCGATCCGCGACGTCATCGCTTTCCCGAAGACCGCCAGCGCGCAGTGCCTGCTGACCAGCGCGCCGTCGCCGATCGACGACAAGCAGCTGGCCGAACTGCACGTGCAGGTGCGGCCGGCCGCGAAGGCCTGATCGGGGCAGGGCGATGGCCGAACGCGTCGTCCTGCTGCACGGCATCTGGAACAACACGCCGGTGCTGTGGCCGCTGGCCGCTCGCCTGCGCGCGGCCGGTTTCGAGGTGGAAACCTTCGGCTACCCCAGCGTGTTCGGCGGTGCGGAAGCGGCGGCTCAGCAGCTCGCGGCGAAGCTGCGGCTCGACGCGCGGCGGACGAAAGCACCGGCGCATCTCGTTGGGCACAGCCTGGGCGGCGTCGTGTCCCTGCTCGCCGCGCGCGATCACGAACTGCCGGTGCAGCGCATCGTCTGCCTCGGCAGCCCGCTCACCGGCAGCGGTGCGGCGCGTGCGGTGCAGGGCCGCGGCCTCGGGTTCGGCATGGGCCGCAGCGCCCGCGTGCTGCTGAAGGGCCTCGAACAGGCCCCGCCGCATCGCGAGATCGGCGCCATTGCCGGCACGCTCGAAGTCGGCCTCGGCCGCGTATTCGGCACCTTCGACGGCCCGCACGACGGCACCGTCGCCGTGGCCGAAACGCGACTGTCAGGGCTCGTCGATCACTGCGAGATCCGCGCCACGCACATGGGCCTGCTGGTGTCGCGGCAGGCCGCGGAGGCGGTGGCGAACTTCCTGCGTGCGGGGCGGTTTGCGGGGTAGCCGTCGTGGCGCCTGCGTGCGGGTCCGCTCGCCGCTGGGCACCGGGCTGGCCCGCCCCATCACCTCCTTTCGAATGGAACACGGCTGTCCGGTCGAAGGGGCCATCCTGACCCTCGACCGGATGGCGCATCCCTGCGCCACCGCTTCGCGGCGGGCGCCTCGTCATCCGGCCGGGGCTCCTTATTCGCCCGTTGCCCAGCGGCGACCGAAGCCCACGCTGGCGCCCCGAATCCGCCGCGATCCCGGCCATACCGTCGCGATGCAGCGATTTCGCCGCCGTCGCGTTCGATCCGCGCGAGGAAGTCGTGGAGCGCCTGCCACGCGGGGCGGCGGGCCGGCGACAAGCGAGCCATGGATGGCGAGCGCGCGGCTCGGGGCAGGACAGACCCGAGTCCGCGGAGAGCGGCCTGCCGTCACGCGTGGCAGGCGCGACGGCGGCTCCGTCGCGCCGGATCGGACGCGCTCGGCGATAATCCCGCCATCGCACACGCAACGAGGCACCCCATGGGTCGATTGATGGCCATCGAAGGCCGCAAGAACGCGCAGGCCGCCAAGCGCGGCGCGGTCTTCACGAAGCTGGTCCGCGAGATCTCCGTCGCGGCGCGGATGGGCGGCGGCGACCCCGCCGGCAACCCGCGGCTGCGCTTGGCTGTCGACCGCGCGTTGGCGCAGTCGATGCCGAAGGACAACATCGAGCGCGCGATCAAGAAGGCCACCGGCGAGCTGGAAGGCGTGAGCTACGAGGAAGTGCGCTACGAGGGCTATGCCCCGGGCGGCATCGCGGTGATCGTCGAGTGCCTCACCGACAACCGCGTACGCACCGTCGCGGACGTGCGCCACGCGTTCTCGAAGTTCGGCGGCAACCTCGGCACTGAGGGCTCGGTCGCCTTCATGTTCAAGAAGGTCGGCGTGCTGGCCTACGGTGAGGGTGCCGACGAAGAGAAGATCACCGAGGCCGCCATCGAGGCCGGCGCGGACGACATCAAGAGCTACGACGACGGCGCGGTGGAGGTGATCACCTCGCCCGAGGCTTTCGAAGCGGTGAAGAAAGCGATGGAAGCCGCGGGCCTCGCGCCGGCAGAAGCCAACGTGACGATGCGCGCCGACAACGACGTGGCCGTCGATGGCGAGACGGCGCAGCAGGTGGTCAAACTGCTCGACAAGCTCGAAGACCTCGACGACGTGCAGAACGTGCACCACAACGCCGAGCTGCCGGACAGCGCGTACCAGTGACGAGGAGCGCGTGACGACCCGCCTGCTCGGCATCGATCCCGGGTCCCGGCGCACGGGCCTCGGGGTCATCGACGTCGACGCCTACGGCCATTACACGTTCGTGCACTGCGAAGTGCTGAACCTGCTGATCGACACCGACAACTTTCCCGAACGCCTCGGCCGCCTCGCCGAAGGCATCGACGCGATCATCAGCGAGTGGCGGCCGCAGCAGGTCGCCATCGAAACGGTGTTCATGGACAAGAGCGCGACCTCCGCGCTGAAGCTGGGCCATGCGCGCGGAGCCGCCATCGCCACCGTCGTGCGGCGCGGCTTGCCGCTGGCCGAGTACGCCCCGCGCGTCATCAAGCAGAGCCTCGTCGGCAAGGGTGCGGCCGACAAGGACCAGGTGCAGCACATGGTCAAGATCCTGCTGAACCTGCAGGGCGAGCGGCTGTTCGCCGACGCTGCCGATGCACTCGCCGTTGCGCTGACGCACGCGCACATGTCCGCCACCGCGGCGCGCGCCGGGGTCGGCGTCGCCGCGCTGCGGCGGCGCTGACTCGGGCAGACTGCTCGCACCCTTCCAGAGCGATCCACGAATGATCGGACGCCTCCGCGGCACCCTCATCCACAAAGCCCCGCCTGCGCTGATGGTCGAAGTGGGCGGCGTCGGCTACGAGCTCGACGCGCCGATGTCGACGTTCTACGACCTGCCCGAGCTCGGCCGCGAGGTCACGCTGTTCACGCACTACGCGGTGAAGGAGGACAGCGTCGCGCTGTACGGCTTCCTCACCGAGCGCGAGCGCCGTCTGTTCCGCGACGTGCAGAAGGTGACCGGCATCGGCGCGAAGATCGCGCTGGCGATTCTTTCCGGCGTCAGCGTCGACGACTTCGCGCGGCTCGTGTCGACCAGCGACGTCACCGCGCTCACCCGCATCCCGGGCATCGGCAAGAAGACCGCCGAACGCATCGTCGTCGAGCTGCGCGACCGCGCGGCGGAACTCGGTGGCGTCGGCGGCCCGATCGCCAAGGGTCAGCCGATCCCGGCCGACCCGCAGTCCGAAGCCGTCATCGCCCTGCAGCAGCTCGGCTACAAGCCAGCCGAGGCCGCGAAGATGGCGAAGGACGCCTTCGAAACCGGCGACACGGCCGAAGCGATCATCCGCAAGGCACTGAAGGCCTCGCTGCGCACCTGACGTTTCGCGACTGGCTGCGGGGTCTCACGGAAAGCAAAGAGCGGCGCCTGCTGCACGGGGTGCGGGGTCGCGGCCGGAGCGGACTCCGCAATCCCGCTCGTACGCTCCGGACGCTCGGCGTCCTGCCTCGCTCCTGCGACCCCGCGCCCCGTGCGCGCGGCGCGATCTCGCAAGACTGCGACGTCGCGCTTCGGAGCGAGCTTTTGCGCCGCGCCCGCAGGGCGGTGGGCCAGCGACAAGCGAGCCATGGACGGCGAGCGCGCGGATCGGGGCAGGGTGAGCCGCAGGCGTTCAGCGAGCATGGCTCGCTGCCTGCGGGGAACGCCCGCTGCGCTGCAGCGGGCCGGGTGCATCCGAGTCCGCGGAGAGCGGCCTACCGACTCCGCGAGGCAGGCGCTTCTTTCGCTCTCCGCCGCGGCCGCCATGCGACCATAGCGCCCCATGACCACCCGCACCGTCGCGCCCGGCGCCACCGCCGAGGACGAAGCCCTCGAAGCCAGCATCCGCCCGAAATCCCTCGCCGAGTACCTCGGCCAAGAGGCGGTTCGCGAGCAGATGCAGATCTACATCCAGGCGGCCAAGCAGCGCGGCGAGGCGCTCGACCACGTGCTGATCTTCGGGCCGCCGGGCCTCGGCAAAACGACGCTCTCGCACGTCATCGCCAACGAGCTCGGCGTCAATCTGCGCTCCACGTCCGGCCCGGTGATCGAAAAGGCCGGCGACCTCGCGGCCCTGCTCACCAACCTGCAGCCGCACGACGTGCTGTTCGTCGACGAGATCCACCGCCTGTCGCCGATGGTCGAGGAGGTGCTCTATCCGGCGATGGAGGACTACCAGATCGACATCATGATCGGCGAAGGCCCGGCGGCCCGCTCGATCAAGCTCGACCTTCCGCCGTTCACGCTGATCGGCGCCACCACGCGTGCCGGCCTGCTCACGGCGCCGCTGCGCGACCGCTTCGGCATCGTGCAGCGCCTCGAGTTCTACACGGCCGAAGAGCTCACCCGCATCGTGCGGCGCTCGGCGCAGATCCTCGGCATCGCGTGTGATCCCGAAGGTGCCGCCGAGATCGCCCGCCGCGCGCGCGGCACGCCGCGCATCGCCAATCGCCTGCTGCGCCGCGTGCGCGATTTCGCGCAGGTGAAAGGCGAGGGCGTCATCACCAAGCCCATCGCCGACGCGGCGATGAAGATGCTCAAAGTCGACCCCGAAGGCTTCGACGACCTCGACCGCCGCCTGCTGCAGATGATCGCGGAGAGCTTCGCCGGCGGTCCGGTGGGCGTGGAATCGCTGGCCGCCGCGCTGTCGGAGGAACGCGGCACGCTCGAGGACGTGGTCGAGCCCTACCTGATCCAGCAGGGCTTCCTCGTCCGCACCGCCCGCGGCCGCATGCTCGCGCCGAAGGCCTGGACCTGGCTCGGCCTGAAGCCGCCGCGCGGCGCGCCCACGCCCGACCTGTTCGCTCCGGACGACGGGCCGTGACCGCCGCGGATTCGCCGACGATGGCGGCCGCCTCGCCGACGTTCAGCGTCACCTTAAGGGTCTATTGGGAAGATACCGACGCCGGTGGGGTCGTCTACCACGCCAGCTACGTCCGGTTCCTCGAGCGGGCGCGCACCGAGTGGCTGCGCGCGGCCGGGTATGACCAGACCACGCTGCGCGGTGAGAACGGCCTGCTGCTGGTGGTTCGCGCGATGCGGCTGGATTTCCTGGCGCCGGCGCGGCTCGACGACCTGCTCACCGTGACCGTCACCCCGGTCGAGGCGAAGGGCGCGGGCCTGCGCTGCGTCCAGACCGTCCGGCACGACGAGCGCGCCCTGCTCACCGCCGAAGTCGACGTCGCCTGCCTGCGCGCCGCCGACTTCAAGCCCACCCGAATCCCCGCCGGCCTGCTGGCCGACCTGATGCGCAACCTTGGTGCCCCATGCTGACGACCGCTTTCCTCGCCGCCGCCACTGCCGCCACGCCGCTCGCGCCGGAGACCGCTGCCGCGGCGACCGACGTGGCCGTCGAGGCCGCGAAAGGTGGGATCAACTACGTCGATCTGATCGTCAAGGCCAGCGTGCCGGTGCAGCTTGTGCTGCTCATCCTGCTGATCGCCTCGGTGGTGAGCTGGGTGATCATTTTCCGCAAGCAGCGCGTTTACAAGCGCGCCGAGGCCGAGGCGGTCGATTTCGAGAATCGCTTCTGGTCGGGCGCCGACCTGAACCAGCTGTTCCGCGCAGCCACCGACCGCAACCGCGTCGTCGAAGGCCTCGAGGCGATCTTCGAGGCGGGTTTCCGCGAGTTCACCCGCCTGCGCCAGAAGAAGGGCATGGATGCGCGCGCTCAGCTGGAAGGGGCCCAGCGCGCCATGCGCGCGACGCTGGCCCGCGAAACCGGCGAGCTCGAGCGCAACCTCGAGATGCTCGCCAACATCGGCTCGACCTCGCCGTACGTCGGCCTCGTCGGCACCGTGTGGGGCATCATGATCGCGTTCCACGAGCTCGGTAACGTCAAGCAGGCGACGATGGCGCAGGTCGCGCCACACATCTCCGAAGCCTTGATCGCCACGGCGCTCGGCTTGTTCGCGGCCATCCCGGCGGTGTGGGCGTACAACCGCTATGCCTCGCGCGTCGAGCGCCTGACCGTGCGCTACGAGGCTTTCGCCGAAGACTTCAGCTCGATCCTCGCCCGCCAGGGCGGCAGCGACGAGCACTGACCCCAAGCCCCCGCCTCGACCGTTGGAGGGCCCATGGCCGCATTCGGCAACCGCCACAAGAAGCGCAAGCTCAAGAGCGAGATCAACGTCGTTCCGTACATCGACGTGATGCTCGTTCTGCTCGTCATCTTCATGATCACCGCCTCGGTGATGAACCTCGGCGTCGAGGTCAACCTGCCGCAGTCGAACGCGCGCCCGGTCGAGCAGGCGCAGGACCCGGTGGTGGTGTCGATCGCACTGGACGGCAGCTACTCGCTGAAGCTCGGTGACGGCGCCGACACGCCGATGTCGTCCGAGGAGCTGGGCAACCGCATCCGCGCCTTCGTCGCGCAGAACCCGCAGACGCCGGTGTTCGTCGCCGCGCACCGCGAGCTGCAGTACCAGACGGTGATGGAGGCGATGGAGCTGCTGCAGGGCGCCGGCGTCTCGAAAGCCGCGCTGATGAGCGAGCCTCGGGCCGCGGAGCGCTGATGCGCGAGCGTCCCGAAGACACGGGCATCGCGATCGGCCTTGCGGTCGGCCTGCACCTGCTCGTTGTCGTCCTGATGTTCCTGGCCTGGCTGTGGACGCCGGCGCCGGAGGCGCTGTCGGTCGCCGGCCCGCCGATCGAAGTCGAGTTGGTGCAGTCCGCACCGGTGCGCGATCGCGAGCGCCCCAGCGCCGCGACGCCGCCGCCGGCCGCGCCGAAGCCGGTGGAAGAAGAAGCCGCACCGCCGCCGCAGCCCGAGCCGGAACCGGCGCCGCAGGATGCGGTCGTCGAACCGCAGCCCGCCCCGCAAACCCCGCAGGCCGTGCCCGATGTGCGCGATCAGGACCGCGCCTCGCGGGACGCGGTCTCGCCGGAGCCGCCGGAGCGCCGCGAGCAGGAGGAGCGCCGCCGCGAAGCGCAGGTCGACCTGACCGAGCGCCCGCCGCAGACGACGCCCGAGGAGCGGCAGCGGCTGTCGGCGCAGCAGCTTGAGCGCTTCCGCCGGCTCGCCGAACTGCGCGAGCGTCGCGAGGAAGCCGCCAACCAGACCCGCATGGAGGAGCAGCGCGAGGCCCAGCGCCGCGATATCGCCTCGCGCCAGCCGCCCGCGCCACAGCCCGCCGCGTCGCCAAACGACGCCGCCCCGACGCCCATGGCCGGCAACAACGGCGTCGACACCAGCCTCGAGGCGGCCTATGTGCTCGCCATCCAGACCGCCGTCGAGCGCAACTGGATCCGTCCCGAGACGATCCCGCCGGGCACCCCCTGCCGCATCCGCGTCATCCAGATTCCCGGCGGCGACGTGATCAGCGCCGAGGTCGACACCAGTTGCCGCTTCGATCCGATCGGCCAGCGCTCGCTGGAGGCCGCCGTCTTGCGCGCCCAGCCGCTTCCATACGCCGGATTTGAAACGGTGTTCAGGCGCGAACTGCTATTCACCTTCCGCGCGCCGCAGGATTGAAATCCTGCTTCCGCATCGTTCTCTCACCGCAACACGCCTCGACCTCGCCGCCCAAGGCTCCCGGAACCCTCCGCCATGACGCGAACCCTCGCCTCCTTCGTCCTGCTTGCTGTCGCCCTGTTGGCGCTGCCGTTCCAGTCCCGCGCGCAGGCGCTGGAGATCGACATCGTCGGCGGCAACGCCGCCGCCCTGCCGATCACCATCGTGCCGATGCCCTACCTCGGCACCAACGTCGCGCCGGACACCGACATCGCTGCGGTGATCTCCGCCAACCTCAACCGCTCGGGCCAGTTCCGCACGCTGCCGGAAGCCAACATCATCGAGAAGCCGATCCGCGGCAGCGAGATCCAGTTCCCGACCTGGCGCGTGCTGAAGCAGGACTTCATCGTCGTCGGTCGGGTGCTCGATGCCCCGGACGGCGGCTACCGGGTCGAGTACGAGCTGTACGACGTCGCCAAGCAGGAGCGGTTGCTCGGCCTTGCGATGAGCGGCCGCGTGCGCGGCATGCGCGACATCGCGCACCAGATCGCCGACCAGGTCTACGAGAAGATCCTCGGCGTGCGTGGCGCGTTCTGGACCCGCATCGCCTACGTCACGGCCACCGGCCGGCACCCGAACCAGCAGTACGCGCTGATGGTCGCCGACGCCGACGGCTTCAACCCGCAGACGGTGGTGCGCTCGCGCGAGCCGCTGCTGTCGCCGGCCTGGTCGCCGGACGGCCGTCGCCTCGCCTACGTCAGCTTCGAGCGCGGCAATTCGACGATCTACATCCAGGAGCTGACCACCGGCGCCCGCGAGGTGGTGGCGAGCTTCCGCGGCATCAACGGTGCGCCGAGCTTCAGCCCGGATGGCACGAAGCTGGCCCTGACCCTCTCGCGCACCGGCAACCCCGAGATCTACGTGATGGACCTGGCCAGCAAGGCCCTGACCCAGATCACCCGGCACTTCTCCATCGACACCGAGGCCACCTGGACCCCGGACGGACAGAGCCTGATCTTCACTTCCGACCGCGCCGGCCGCCCCCAGCTCTACCAGGTGCCCGCCGCCGGCGGCGAGCCGACCCGTCTGAGCTTCGAGGGCGAGTACAACGCCACGCCATCGGTGTCCTTCGATGGTAAAAAAATCGCTATGGCGCAGGGAAACCGGAACGTTTATCGTATTGCCGTTCTGGATCGCAGCCTGGCCCAGCCCCGTTGGCAGACCCTGTCCCCGGGCAACCTGGACGAGGCCCCGAGCTTCGCACCGAATGCCAGCATGGTCCTGTACGCCACCAAAGAGGGCGGGCGGGGCGTTCTTTATGCGGTTTCGGCCGATGCTCGCGTCCGGCAGCGTCTGGTTTTGACCGACGGTGACGTCCGGGAGCCCGCCTGGTCGCCGTACCGGCAACGATAAACAGGACGGGCCTGCGTCACCGCCGCTCTCGCTCCAACTTTGCTACTCACTGCCAACGAGGTTTCACATCATGAACAACGCCACCCGCGCCCTGCTGGTCGCCGCCATCGCCGTCGGCCTCGCCGCCTGCACCAAGAAGACCGTCCCGACCGACCCGGCGCCGACGCCGAGCACGCCGACCACGCCGGCGGTCGTCGATGACGGCAAGTACGGCCCGGAAGATCTCGACACCGACGCCTGCCTGCGCCAGCGCACCGTCTACTTCGACCTCGACCAGGATTCGGTCAAGCCGGAGTTCCAGGCCATCCTCGCCTGCCACGCCAAGTACCTGCAGGACCGTCCGGAATCGCGCGTGACGCTGGAAGGCCACGCTGACGAGCGCGGTTCGCGCGAGTACAACCTCGGCCTCGGCGAGCGCCGTGGCAACGCCGTCTCGGCCGCCCTGCAGGCGGCGGGTGGTTCGGCCGGCCAGCAGACGGTCGTGTCGTTCGGCGAAGAGCGTCCGGTCGACACCGCGTCGACGGAAGAGGCGTGGGCGAAGAACCGCCGCGTCGAGATCGTCTACACCGCCCGCTAAGCGGAGCCGGTCTTGCGCGCCTTGAAGCTCGCAGTCGTGGTGGCGGCCCTCGTGGCCGCCACTTCGGTTTCGGCGCAGCGCGCCAGCCTGTCGGAGCGCATCGAGCGCCTCGAAGCGCAGGCCGCATCGCAGAACAACACACAGGCCAACATCGAGACGCTCAACCGTCTCAACGCCCTGCAGCAGGAAATCACCTCGCTGCGCGGCCTTGTCGAACAGCTGCAAAACGAGAACGCCCAGCTCAAGCAGGCCAATCGCGAGCAGTACATCGATCTCGATTCCCGGCTGGGTCGCCTTGAAGGCGGCTCGGCCCCGGCCGCTGGTGCACCGGCGGCCACCGCGGGTGCGGTCCCGGGCGCTTCGGCGCCGACCGCCACCCCCGCCGCGCCGGTTGATATCGCGCCCGGCACCGTCGCCCCGACCGCGCCGCGCGGCGTGGTGGCCGACGTCGCCACGGGCGCGCCCGCGGCCGCCGACCCGGCCGGCGAGCGCCCGATGTACGACAGCGCCTTCCAGGCCCTGCGCGACGGCGAATACGCCGAGGCTTCGCGCCGCTTCCAGGCCTACCTCGAGGCCTACCCGGCCGGCGCACTGGCGCCGAATGCCTGGTACTGGCTGGGCGAGAGCTACTACGTCACCCAGAACTATGACGTCGCGCTGACGGCATTCGAAAGCCTGCTGCAGGCGTTCCCGGATTCGTCGAAGGCGCCCGATGCGCTGCTGAAGCTCGGCTACTGCCAGTTCGAGCTGGGCCGCGCGCCGCAGGGCGAAGCCACGCTGCGCGACGTGATCGCGCGCTTCCCGGGCAGCGACGCCGCGCGTCTCGCGCAAAGCCGTCTGCGCTCGCTGGCGCTGGACGCCGGCTGATACGCCGATGACCGCTCCGCGCCTGCGCGAGCAGCCAGGCGATCGCGAGCGGCCCTCCGAGATCGTCCAGGCCGAGCGCCTGAAGATCACCGAGGTCTTCCTTTCCCTGCAGGGCGAATCGCGCTCGGTCGGCTGGCCGACGGTGTTCATCCGCCTGACCGGCTGCCCGCTGCGCTGCACCTACTGCGACAGCGCCTACGCCTTCCACGGCGGCGAGTGGCGCGCCATTCCTGATCTCGTCGACGAGGCTCGCGCGCACGGCGTGCGCCACGTCTGCGTGACCGGCGGCGAGCCGCTGGCGCAGAAGCGCTGCCTCGTGCTGTTGAAGGCGCTGTGCGACGCCGGGTTCGAGGTGTCGCTGGAGACCTCCGGTGCGCTGGATGTGGCTGACGTCGATCCGCGCGTGTCGATCGTGCTCGATCTGAAAACGCCGGATTCCGGCGAGGCGAAGCGCAACCGGCTCGAGAACCTGCCGCGACTGCAGGCCAAGGATCAGGTGAAGTTCGTCGTCTGCAGCCGCGCCGACTACGACTGGGCGAAGGCGATGCTGGCCGAGCATGCGCTGACCGCGCGCTGCGAGGTGCTGTTCTCGCCGAGCTTCGGCGAGGTGGCACCGCGCGATCTCGCGGACTGGATCATCGCGGATCGCCTGCCGGTGCGCTTCCAGCTGCAGCTGCACAAGGCCCTGTGGGGCGACGAACCGGGGCGCTAAGGAATCACGGCATGGCGATGAATCATCCGGCTCCAAAGGGTGCCGACGGGCGTGGCAAACGCGCGGTGGTGCTGGTCTCCGGCGGCATGGATTCGGCCGTGGTGCTGGCGATCGCCCGCGCGCGCGGCTTCGAGACCTACGCGCTGTCGGTGCGCTACGGCCAGCGGCACTCGGCCGAGCTCGACGCCGCGGCACGAAACGCCGCGAGCCTCGGCGCCGTCGCGCACAAGCTGGTCGCGGTCGACCTGCGCAGCATCGGCGGCTCCGCACTCACCGCCGACATCGACGTGCCGGAAGCGCCCAGTGAGGGCATCCCGGTCACCTATGTGCCGGCGCGCAACACGATCATGCTCTCGGTGGCGTTGGGCTGGGCGGAGGTGCTCGGCGCGCGCGACCTGTTCTGCGGCGTGAATGCGGTCGACTACTCCGGCTACCCGGACTGCCGACCGGAGTTCATCGCCGCCTTTGAGCGCCTTGCCAACCTCGCGACCAAGGCCGGCGTCGAAGAGGGCGGCATCCGCGTGCACGCGCCGCTGATCGCGATGAGCAAGGCCGACATCGTCGTCGAGGGCTTGAAGCTCGGCGTCGACTTCGCGCAAACGGTGAGCTGCTACCAGGCGGACGAGCAGGGCCGCGCCTGCGGCCGCTGCGACGCCTGCCGGCTGCGCGCGGAGGGCTTCGCGAAAGCCGGCGCTCGCGACACCACGCGCTACCAGCCGCGCGGCTGAGGCGCTACACTTCGCGCCCCGTCGCGATGACGGGGCAGGTTTCTCGGTGGGCCGTTAGCTCAGTCGGTAGAGCAGCTGGCTTTTAACTAGTTGGTCGATGGTTCGAATCCATCACGGCCCACCACTTTCCCGAACGCCGTCGATGCGCCGCTTACTTCAGCAGCGCGCGCAGCATCCACGCGGTCTTTTCATGGGCGTTGAGGCGCGCCGTCATCAGGTCGGCGGTGGGCTGGTCGTTGGCCTCGTCAGCGATGCCGAACACCTTGCGCGCAGTCTTCGCGCAGGCGTCGTGGCCGGCAACCAGTTGCTCGACCATGTCGCGCCACTCCGGTACGCCGGTTTCCTCCTTGACGCTGGACAGCTTGGCGAACTGCGCGCCGGAGGCCGGTGCGAAGTGGTCGAGCGCGCGGATGCGCTCGGCGATGACGTCGAGCGAGGTCCACAGCTCGGTGTACTGCGTCATGAACATCGCGTGCAGGCTGTTGAACATCGGGCCCGTCACGTTCCAGTGGAAGCCGTGCGTCTTCAGGTACAGCGTGTAGGTGTCGCCGAGCAGCGCCGACAGGCCGTCGGCGAGCTTCTTGCGGTCCTTTGCGTTGATGCCGTTGTCGACTTTGGGGGCGGCGGTCTTGGGCATGGCGGGCTCCTTCGGCGGGCGGTGGCGAGAGGGTAAACCTGCGCCGCGATGCGTCGCCAGCGCGCGAGCGGATAAACTCCACGGCCGATGCGCGAGCCCGCTTCCGACCCTGCCGCGCCCGCGCCCCGCGCCGCGCGCCCCGATGCCTTCGACCGCGTCCTCGCCAAGGACCGCGGCGCGCTGCTGCGCCTGCAGAAGCGGCTCTCGGAAGCGAAAGGCGACGCGCGAGCGGTCGTGCAGGACGCACTGGCGCAGGCGCTGGCGAAGTCGCGTGCGGGCTTCGACGCTCGTGCCGCGCGACTGCCCGAACCGCGCATCGACATTGACCTGCCGATCGGCCGCGAGGCCGATGCGATCGTCGAACTGATCCAGAAGCATCAGGTCGTCGTCATCGCCGGCGAGACCGGTTCGGGCAAGACGACCCAGTTGCCGAAGCTCTGCCTCGCCGCCGGCCGCGGTGCCGCCGGGCTGATCGGCTGCACGCAGCCGCGGCGCATCGCCGCGCGCGCGGTCGCGAAGCGCGTCGCCGAAGAACTGCAGGTGCCGCTCGGCAAGGAGGTGGGCTGGCAGGTGCGCTTCACCGAGCAGGTGGGCGAGGACACGCTGATCAAGTTCATGACCGACGGCATCCTGCTGGCCGAGATCCAGAAGGACCGCTGGCTGTCGGCCTACGACACGATCATCGTCGACGAGGCGCACGAGCGTTCGCTGAACATCGATTTCCTGCTCGGTTACCTGAAGGGCCTGCTGAAAAAGCGCCGCGACCTGAAGCTGATCGTCACCTCGGCGACCATCGACACCGCGCGCTTCGCGCAGCACTTCGACGGTGCGCCGGTGATCAGCGTGGAAGGGCGCAGCTACCCGGTCGAGGTGCGCTACCGGCCGCTGGAGGACACCAACGCCGACGTGGCCTCGAAACCGGACGCCGAGAAGTCGCTCTACGAAGGCCTGCTGGCGGCCTGCGACGAGATCACGCGGGAAGTCGACTCCGCAGGAGTCGGGCGCGGCGACGTGCTGGTGTTCCTGCCGGGCGAGCGCGAGATCCGCGAGGTGCACCACGTGCTCGAGCGCCGCAAGTACCGCGAGACCGAGGTGTTGCCGCTGTACGCGCGGCTTTCGGCCAAGGACCAGGACCGCGTGTTCAACCCGGGGCCGAAGCGGCGGATCGTGCTGGCCACGAACGTGGCCGAGACCTCGCTGACCGTGCCGCGCATCCGCTACGTGGTCGACCCGGGCACCGCGCGCGTGAAGCGCTACAGCCCGCGCATGAAGCTCGACCGGCTGCACATCGAGGACATCGCGCAGGCCAGCGCCGACCAGCGCAAGGGCCGCTGCGGGCGCGTGTCGTCGGGCATCTGCTACCGCTTGTACAGCGAGGTCGATTTCAACTCGCGTCCGCGCTACACCGACCCGGAGCTGCTGCGCTCCTCGCTCTCGGGCGTGATCCTGCGGATGCTGTCGCTGGGCCTCGGCCGCGTGGAGGATTTCCCCTTCATCGACGCGCCCGACCCGCGCGCGGTGGCCGACGGCTGGCAGCAGCTCGCCGAGCTGGGTGCGGTCGACAAGCATCGACAGCTCACGCCGGTGGGCAGGCAGATGGCGGCCTTTGCGGTCGACGTGAAGCTGGCCCGCATGCTGATCGCCGCGAAGGAGCGCGGGGCGCTGCGGGAGATGATCGTGATCGCGAGCTTCCTCGGCCTGCAGGACCCGCGCGAGCGTCCGCCAGAAGCGCGCGAGGCCGCCGACCGCGCGCATGCCGCTTTCGCCGACGAGCGCTCGGAGTTCGTCAGCATCCTCAAGCTCTGGGACGCGTACCGCGCCGCGCACGAAGACCTCTCGCAGTCGAAGCTGCGCGACTGGTGCGGCCAGCGATTCCTGAACTTCCTGCGCCTGCGCGAGTGGCGCGAGCTGCATCGGCAGCTGATCCTGAACTGCGAGGCCTTGGGTTGGACGCAGAACGACGCGCCAGCTGACTACGCCGAGCTGCATCGCGCCTTGCTCGCCGGCCTCGCGCTGCAGACCGGGCATCGCAGCGAGAAGGGCCTCTACGAAGCGCCGCGCAGCCGCAAGTTCGGGCTGTTCCCGGCCTCGACGCTGGCGCAGAAACCGCCGCCGTGGGTGCTGTGCGCGACGCTGCTCGACACCGCGAAGGTGTGGGGCATCACCGCCGCGAAGATCGAGCCGGAGTGGGTGATCGACGCGGTGCCGCACCTGCTCTCGCGCCGACACTTCGACCCGCACTGGTCGCGGCGGCAGGGCCGCGTGCAGGGCTCGGAGCAGATCGGCCTGTTCGGCCTCGTCTTGTTGCCGAAAAAGCCGGTGCACTACGGCGGGCTCTACCCCGACGAGGCGCGCGAGATCTTCGTGCGCCAAGCGTTGGTGACCGGCGAGATCGACACGCGCATCCCGCTGGTGAAGCGCAACCTCGCCACGCTGGAGCGCGCGCTGGAAGAGGAAGCGAAGCAGCGCCGCGCGGGCCTCGTCGTCGACGAAGACTGGCAGGTGCGCTGGTACCTCGACCGCCTGCCCGGCGACGTGCACAACACGGCGGCGCTCGAGAGCTGGTACGGCAAGCTCGACCCGGCCGCGCGAAAGGCGCTGGAGTGGTCGCTGGCCGAGCTGATGTCGGTGGAAGGCAGCGGCGTCGAGCGCTTCCCGAAGTTCCTGCCGCTCGGCGACGCGCGGCTGGCGCTGCACTACCGCTTCGAACCGGGCCACGCCGAGGACGGCGTGACGCTGGACGTGCCGCTGCATCTGCTGCCGGCCCTCGACGCCGCGCGCTTTTCGTGGCTGGTGCCGGGCCTGGTCGAGGAGAAGGCGACCGAGCTGATTCGTGGATTGCCCAAAGCGCTGCGCCGCAACTTCGTGCCGGCGCCGGATTTCGCCCGCGCGTTCGCGCTGGCCTTTCCCGAAGGCGACGCCGACAGCATTCACGGCGCCTTGGCACGCTTCCTCGCCAAGGCGACGGGTGTGGAGGTCAGCGCGCTCGATTTCGATGAGTCAGCGCTCGAGCCGCACTTGCGCATGAACCTGCGTGTAGGCGAAGTGGACAGTGACGGCAACGGCCGCGCGCCACGGGGCTTCCGCGTGCTTGGGGCTTCGCGCTCGCTCGACGAGCTGAAATCCCGCTTCGGTGCCGAGGCGGAAAAAGCCTTCGCGGCGCGCGCCGGCGAGCGCCTCGCCCGCGAGGGCCTGCGCGAGTTCCCCGCCGAACCGATCCCGGTCGAGATCGCCGGTGCCGGCGGCCTGCCGGCCTTCCCGGCGCTGGTCGTCGATGGCGACGACGTCGCCCTGCGCGTGCTCGCCGATCGCGAGGCCGCTTCGCAGGCGCACGCCGGCGGCGTCATCCGCCTCGCCGAGATCGCGCTGGCCGACGCGGTGAAATCCGCGCGCAAGCAGCTCCCGCTGAACCCGAAGACCGCGATGGTCTACACCGCTGTCGCCACCGCCGAGCAGCTGCGCGCCGACCTCGTGGCGAAAGCGCTGGCCGCGCTGCTGGGCCATGACGGGTCTGAAGCCACATCCGTTCGTCCCGATGCGAACGCGGCGCGCGGCCTTGCCACCCTCCGCGACCGCGAGGCCTTCCACAAGGCGATCGCCGCGGTGAAGCAGAAGCTCTTCGCCGAGGCGATGGCGCGCCTGAAAATCGCCGAAGCCGCGCTGACGCAGTACGCCGAGATCCGCCCGAAGCTCGAAGCGCCGGTGATGGGCTGGGCGAAGGCGAATCTCGACGACCTGCGTGCGCAGCTCGCGGGCCTCGTGCATCCGGCCTTCGTGCGCGAGACGCCGCCCGAGGCCTTCAACGAGCTGCCGCGGTACCTGAAGGCGCTGGCGCTGCGCGCCGAGCGCGCGCTACGCGACCCGACCCGCGACCAGCAGCGCATGCTCGAAGTGCAGCCGTTCGCGAAGGCGCTCGACGAGGCTCGCCGACGCGGCGACTCGCTGCAGCCCGGCTGGCAGGCGCTGCGCTGGGATCTGGAGGAACTGCGCGTCTCGCTGTTCGCGCAGGAGCTCGGCACGAAGCGGCCGGTCTCGGCGAAGCGCCTCGCCAGGCAGCTCGGGGCGCTATTGCCGTCCTGACACGGCGGAGGCGGCACCGCGGCGTTCGCCGTGCCGGCGGACGCTGTTCACTCCACGCGCTGGACCTTGACAGACGTGTTGTACCCCTCGACTTTCAGCCGCCAGGTGCCGAACAGCCCCTTGCGGATCGTCACCTGCGGGCTCTCGAGGCGGACGCCGACCAGCGGCGTGCTGGTATCCACCGCCCGCCAGACTTGGCCGTTCTCGAGTCGGAACGTCTCGTTGCCGGTCCAGCCGGTGAACGGGCCGGGCAGGCGCGACACGATGTCGGCCTCGTCGGCGGGTGAAGCGTCGTTGCGCATGCCGCGGGTGTCGCGTGCGGGCGCAGCGGCGGCGCGGCGCGCGGTGTCCTGCTGCAGCCATGCATTGAGGGCGGCCAATTCCTCGGCGCTGAGCTTGTCGAGGCCGGCGCGCTGGAAGTCAGCGGCGCTCATCCGTTCCTCGAGCGTCGAGAACGACTGCGCGTGCGACGCCGTCACCGGCAGCAGTGCAGCGGCAAAGGCGAGGGCGACGAGTGTTTTTCGCATGACGGGATCCTGCCGGCGAGTTGTGGGGAATCGACGCGGAAGTCTACCCTCGGTTGTCGTGAAGCCCGCACTTCCGCCCCGTTTGAGCGTCGATGCCGCGCTGGCCGAATGGCCGGCGCTCGCCGATGCGCTCGCCAGCGAGGCGGCCGGTGTGGCGCTGGCGCGACGCGCGCTCGAGGTGCTCGCCGCGCTGTCGCCCGACCGCGAAATGATCTGGGCGACGGCCTGGGTGGCCTTGGGCGCGGACGCGCCGGACGCCGCCGGAGCGCCGTCGACGGGCCGCCTTCCGGCGATGCTCGAGGGCGTGCGGTCGGCCGAGCAGGTGTGGGCGCTGCATGCACGCGCGGAAGGCCGGGCCAATGCCGAAGGCTTGCGGCGACTGCTGCTGGCGATCGTTCGCGATCTGCGAGTCGTGCCGGTGCTTCTCGCGCTGCAGCTCGCCCGCCTCCGCCATGCCGCCGCGCTGCCCGAGGTCGAGCGCACCGAGCTCGCGCGGCTTGCCGCCGACATCCTCGCGCCGCTGGCGAACCGCCTCGGCATCTGGCAATTGAAGTGGGAGATCGAGGACCTTGCGTTCCGCTTCCAGCAGCCGGAGACCTACCAGCGCATCGCGCGACTGCTCGACGAGAAGCGCGGTGCGCGCGAGCAGTCGATCGAGGACGCGAAATCGCAGCTGCGCGCGGCCCTCGCGGAGGCCGGGATCACCGCCGACGTCGCCGGCCGGCCGAAGCACATCTACAGCATCTGGAAGAAGATGCAGCGCAAGGACGTGCCGTTCGGCGAGCTGTACGACATCCGTGCCCTGCGCGTGCTGGTCGACGACGTGGCCGCGTGCTACGCCGCGCTCGGCGTGGTGCACCAGGTGTGGACGCCGATCGCGAAGGAGTTCGACGACTACATCGCGCGGCCGAAGGGCAACGGCTATCGCAGCCTGCACACCGCCGTCGTTGGACCGGAAGGGCGCGCGCTGGAGGTGCAGATCCGCACGCGCGAGATGCACGAGCAGGCCGAGCTCGGCGTCGCCGCGCACTGGCGCTACAAGGAGGGCGGCGGCGCTGACGCGAGCTTCGAGCGGAAGATCGCCTGGATGCGCCAGCTCCTCGATTCGAGCGAAGGCGACGAGCAGAAGCTGCACGAAGGCCTGACCGCAGACCTCGTCGAAGACCGCGTCTACGTGCTGACGCCGCAGGGCAAGGTGGTCGACCTGCCGCGCGGCGCGACCGTGCTCGACTTCGCCTATGCCGTGCACACGGAGGTGGGGCACCGCTGCCGGGGCGCGAAGATCAACGGCCGTATCGTAACGCTGGATTCGAAGCCGGCCACCGGCGACATGGTCGAGATCATGACTGCGAAGGCCAGCGCGCCGCGGCGCGATTGGCTGCTGCCGGCGAACGGCTTCCTCGTCACCGGCCGCGCCCGCGACAAGGTGCGCGCGTGGTTCCACAAGCTCGATCGCGCGCAGAACCTTCTCGAAGGCCGCGAACTGCTCGACAAGGAGCTGCGCCGCCTCGGCCTCCTCGGCGCCGATCTCGTGCCGGTGCTGCCGCGGCTGCGCCTCGCCACGCAGGACGACCTGCTCGTCGCGCTATCGCTCGGCGACGTCAGTCCGGCGCAGGTGAGCCGCGCGCTGCACGAGGCTCAGCAGCCGAAGGACGCGTCTGCGCTTCCGCCGCACCTTCCGACGATTCCCGCCTCGGCGGCGCGCGACAAGCTTGGCGCGCGCAGCGACAGCTTCGTCGTCGATGGCATCGGCAACCTGCTGATGCAGCTCGCGCGCTGCTGCCAGCCGGTCCCCGGCGACGCCATCGCCGGGTACCTGACGCGCGGCCGCGGCATCAGCGTCCATCGCGCCGACTGCGTGGCGCTCTCAAGACTGGTCGCGCGCGATCCCGATCGCGCGATGCCGGTCTCATGGGGGCGTGCGGGTGGCACCTATGCGGTCGACGTCGCGATCCACGGGCTGGATCGGAAATCACTGCTGAAGGACATCACCACGCTGATCGCGCAGGAAGGCATCCACATCAACGCCGTCGCCTCGCGCAGCGACGACAGCCGCGGTTTGGCCGACCTCCGGCTGACGCTGAAGGTGTCGGACTTCGAGCAGCTCTCGAAGCTGCTCGCACGGCTCACGTCGGTGCCCGGCGTGCGCGACGCGCGGCGGGTGGGCTGATGGCCTCGACATCGACGATGCGGCAGCGGCCGGGGCGCTGGGCGATCATCGTGGCCGTGGCCGCCTGCGTCCTCGTGGGCGTGCTGATGCTGCGCGAGCCGATCGGGCGCTGGATCTTCCCCGACGCCGCGCTCGCCGGGTTGATCGCGCAGGCCGAGCAGGCGCTGGCCGGCGGTGATCTCGACACCGCTGCCGCGCGCTTCGACGCCGCGCTGGCCCGTGCGCCGGACCATCCGCGCGTGGTCGACGGGCTGGCGGCGACGCGGGAGCGCTCTCTGGCCGACGCCGAGCGCGCGATCGCCGAGGGTGATGCCGTTCGCGTCGCATCGGCGCTGGCGCGCGCCGCGCGCCTTGGTGCGCCGGGTGAACGCATCGACGCGCTGCGCCAATCGATGCTGGCGCAGGCCGAGCCCTCGCTCGAAGTCGTTCTCCAGCGCGCGACCGCGCTGGAAGCCGCCGACCCGTCGGCCGCGCTCGCGCTGTACCGGCAGGTGCTGCGGCGTGCGCCGGGCAACGCGCTGGCGCTGTCCGGGCGCAGCAGGCTGCTGTCGACGCAGCTCGCGCGTGCGGCGCAGGCGATGGACGCCGGCGACCTGGCCCGTGCCGCGGCGCTTGTCGACGACGTGCGCGCCATCGACCCGGCGCACCTGCAGCTGCCGGAACTCGAGGCGCGGCTGGGCGCCGCCGGCGTCCGCCTGCCGGACGCCGCGACCGCGGCGGCCGCCGCCGACAGCGCGGAAGCGATCCGCTGGCGCGGATTGGCCGACGAAGCGATCGGCCGCGGGGCTTTCGACGACGCGCGTCGCGCGATCGGTGAGGCGCGTCGCCTGTCGCCGCAGGCGCCCGATCTCGCTACGCTGGAGCAGCGCCTCGAGCGCGCCGAAGCCGCGCAATCCGGCGCGCGCTGAGGTTCGACTCAGCGCAGCTCGTTGAAGATCGCCCGCAGCGTCGTGCGCGCGCGCTCCGGCGAGAACTCGCGCTCGGTGTTCGAGAACCCGCCCTGCACGAGCCGCTGCCACAGCGCGGTATCGTCGTAGGCGGCGAGGATCGCATCGGCGAAGGCCTCGGCCTCGTCGGCGACCAGCGCGTCGACGCCGTGCACAAGCCCCATGCCCTCGACGGCGCAGCGCGTTGCGACCACCGGCAGGCCGTGTGCGAGCGCCTGGTTGATCTTGCCCTTGACGCCCGCGCCGTAGCGCAGGGGCGCGACCGAGAAGCGATGCGCATCGATCAGCGGTTCGAGCTCCGGCACGTAGCCGTGGACGACGATGCCCTCGCGCTCCCCCAGCGCCAGGATCTCGGCCGGGGCGTCGCTACCCACCAGCGACAGGCCGATCTCGGGGCGCTTCGCGCGGATGCGCGGCAGGATCTCGTCGGCCATCCACAGCGCCGCGTCGACGTTGGGCGGGTGGCGGAAGCCGCCGACGAACAGCAGGCCGTGTCGCGCGGCCATCGCCGGACCGGCGCCACGCACGCGATGGATGTTCGAAACGATGTCGACCACCGCGCCGGGCGACGCGGCGGCCAGCAGCGACTTCTCGACCGGGCTCACGACCCAGGTGCGGTCCACCGCGCCGATCAGCGCCAGCTCGACCGCACGCGTGCGTTCGGCGGTGCGCCGCAGCGCGGCGTCGTCGCGCTCCCTCGCCTCGCGCTCTTCGCGCAGGTGGTGCAGGTCGACGGTGTCGAAGACGATGCGCGCCTGGGGCGCGAAGCGGCGCAGCAGCGGCAGCAGCGGCGAGAGGATGTAGTGGCGGCTGACGATGACCAGCTGGAAGCGCGGGCCGTGTTTCGCCAGCCACTCCGGCATCGCGCCGAGCCAGGGCTGCGTCCACGCCTCGACGCCGATGTCGCGCATCGCCTGCGTGTAGCGGCCGTCGTCGAGGCCGTTGTCGGGCACGAAGCTCACCGCGCAGCCCTCGTCGACCAGCAGGCGCAGCAGTTCGAACAGCCGCACCGAGCCGGAGTCGCGGTCCGGCATCGGCGTCGTCGCGTCGATCACCAGCACGCGCGCGCGCGTCCGGTGGTGCGCGGCGTAGTGCGGCGCCTGCGTCGGCGCCGGGTGTCGGCGCACCAGGGTGTCGCGCCAGCGCTCGAGGAAGCGCTGCTGGTTGCGGAGCTGGTAGGCCTTGATGCCGGCGCCGGTGTCGGTGCCGGCGGTGATGCCCTCGTGGTGGATGATCACCGACGCCGGCTGCACGCGCACCTTGAACCCCGCGTCGCGCACCTTCATGGCGAGATCGGTGTCTTCGTAATACGCCGGCGCGTAACGCTCGTCGAAACCGCCGAGACGCTCGAACAGCGCGCGCGGTATCGCGATCGCCGCGCCGGAGCAGTAGTCGGCTTCGCGGACGAAGGTGTAGGCGGGATGCCGCGGATCGTCGAAGCGGCCGTAGTTCCAGCCCGAGCCGTCCGAAAACACGATGCCGCCCGATTCCTGCAGGCGCCCGTCGGGATACACCAACTGGGCGCCGGCGAGACCGGTGTCCGCGTGCGTGGCGAAGGTGCGCAGCAGCGACTCGAGCCAGCCTGGCGTCACCGTCGTGTCGTTGTTGAGGAACACCAGGTGCTCGCCGCCGGCCCGCGCGGCGCCCACGTTGCAGCTGCCGACGAAGCCGAGATTGCTTGCGTTGCGGTGGTAGCGCAGGCCGGGTACGCGCTGCAGCGCGGCGCCGGAATCGTCCGGCGAGGCGTCGTCGACCACGATGACCTCCGTGCCGTCCGGCAGGCCGTGCTGGGCCAGGCTGCGCAGGCAGGCCATCGTGTAGGCGAGCTTGCCGAACACCGGGATGATCACGCTGACGCGCGGCGTTTCCGGCGCGGCGAAGGCCAGCGCGGTTTCGCCGGACGGCTGGGCGGCCGCCGCCGGCGCGCTGGGGCGAAGCCGTCGCATGACCGCCGCCCAGGTCGCGGCGAGCCCGCGCGTCCGCAGGCTGCGGACGCCGCGCCGCGTAAGGTCGAGGCTGCGCTGCGCCCGGTAGCGCGCGGCGGTCCAGCGGTCGCCGAGGCGCTGACGCACCTGCAGCGGCCAACGGACCATCGGATGGGCGAGGACACGCTGGGCTTCCGCCAGCTGGTCCTGCATGGCATCGCGCTGGCTCAGCGCGACATCGCGCTGGCGGATCAGGTCGGCGGTATCGCGCTCGTAATAGCCGTAGGCGAGGTCGCGTTCGCGCGAGGCCTGGCCGAGGGCGTCCTGCAGCCCGGCGAGCTCGCGCTCGGCGTCCGCGACGCGCTCGCGCAGCGTGGCCAGTCGGGAGCGTTCCAGCGCCACCTCGGCCTTCATCGCGGCGCCGTGCTCGTCGGCGCGCCGGCGATCCTGTTCCTGCTCCAGCATGACTTCCTCGACGCGCGCCATGGCGACGTCGCGCTGGCGGATCAGATCGCCGGTGTCCCGACCATAGGCCCGGAAGGCCTCGTCGCGTTCGCTGGCGAGGGCATCGCGGATGGCGCGGAGCATGCCGTTGGCATGTTGCAGGCAGACGACGGCGGCACCGTCGAGAAGCCTTGGCCGCGTCGGGCGCACCGGCTGCTTCGCGGCCCAGGCGCGCCGTGCGGCGGGCATCGTCGCGAGCGTCGGGCGCGGACGGGGCAGCGCGTCGGGGTCGACGGCCTTCGCGGCAAGCGCGGCGGCGAAGGCGGCCGGCTTCGGCGCGACCACCGTCAGCCGGCCGGCGTCGGCGTCGGCGCGCTCGGCGTAGGCCCCGATCGCGGCGGCCAGCGCGGGAACGCCGAGGGCCTGCATCTCCGACAGCACGTAGCCGAAGGTCTCGGGCAGCAGCGAAGGGAGGAGGGCGACGTCCGGGTCGAAGTCCCGCACCAGCGCCGGCAGTTGCTCGACGGTGTACTCGGGAACCGCCCGCCCGCCGCACAGGGCGGCATAGCGCTCGGCATCGCCGCCGCCGCCGGCGAAGCACCAGTCGATGCCCGACGGGCACCGCGGCAGCAGCGCGTCGAGCAGGCGTTCGCCTTTGCCGCCGCGCAGCCGCCCCGGTACCAGCACGCGCAGCGGGCCGGGTTTCCGCGTCGACGCCCGCGGCTCGAGCGGGCCCGGGAGCGGCGGCAGCCCGTGCGGAATGACCGCCGCCGGGGGCAGCTCGGGGGCGAGGGCGGCCAGCCGTTCGGCCGCCGCGCGGGACGGTGCGACCAGCGCGGTGCCGCTGTCGCGCAGTGCCCGCAACGCGGCGCGGGCGCGCGCCTGCCAGCGCTCGGGGCGTCGCTCCTTGAAGCGGAAATCCGGGCGGGACGCGGCCTCGGCGAGGCGTGCAGGCTCCCAGCGCGGCAGCGGCTCGAGGTCGTCGAGCACCGGCCAGAACGGAAACAGGTCGTGCACCACGTAGGCCGTGGGCAGGCCGGTGCGCAGCACGTCGAGCGTGCTGCCGATCAGCGAGGAGACGCGCAGCGCCGACACGCCGAAGCTGGCGATGGCCTGCTCCAGGGCGGCCTGCACCGCCGGATGCGTCTCGTCGGTGTCGCCGATCGGCGGGTCGCAGGCCCAGCGGCGGATCGGGCAGGCGTCGAGGTCGACGTACAGCGCCAGGTGCCTACCGAAGCCGCGACGCTCGTCGCCGCTGCTGACCAGGGCCAAGTGCACGGCGTCGGGATCGTCGCGCATCTGGTCGGCGACGAAGCGCGCCACGCCGCCGCCCCAGTCGTGCAGCACGTGGAGGATGACCGGCCGGCCGTCGCGCCCTGCCGGGGTGGGTGCCGGTCGCCGCAGGGCCAGCGCGCCGGGGCGCCAGTCGGCATCGATCAGGCGTGCGTCGTCGATCGTCGACCCCGGCGCATCGTCGTCGCCGAAGGCCAGCGCGAGATGGGGAAGGCGTCGCGTGTCGAGCGTGACGTCCGCGGAACTTGCTGTGGCGGTCGTTGCCACGCGCTCCGCGGCTTCCCGACGCCACAGCGCGCAGCGCGCATCGGGCGACGCCGCCAGCGCCACGTGCGGCGCCCAGGTCCAGGCTTCCCGCACCGGGTCGTCGTCGGCGCCGAGGCCCCACGCCTCGGCGACCGCTCGCGTCGACATCGGGCTGACGGCATCGACACCCGGCAACGTGTCGAGGGCCCCGGAAAGCTGGTCGATCGTGAACGCGTCGGGCGCGATGCCCGGGGCCACGAGCAGCAGCAGCGGGGCATCGCTGGCGGCCAGCGCGAGGCGCAGACGAACGCCCCAGACTTGCCCGGGATCGCCTTCGAAAACGCCGATTCCGTCGTGTCGTGCCGCCAGCAGCGTCGCGGTGTTCAAGCAGGGGTCAACAGGGGCTGCGCTAGACTGCGGGGCCTCGATTATCGCTTGGTTGACGCTTGGTTTCCCGTCCGGCCCGCCCCTCCCTGTCGACCGCGCTCGCCGCGCGCATCAAGCCTCTGCTGCGCCCCGCGATGTGGACGGCGCTGTTCCTGCTGGCCCTCGGGCTCGGGTTCGGCATCCCGGTGGCGGTGGTGCTCGATCGCGAGGTGCGGGCCGAGTTCGAAGCCCTGACGTGGCAGATCCCGACCCGCGTCTTCGCCCGCCCGCTGGCCTTGGCCGAAGGCGAGCCGATGAGCGTCACGGCGCTGCAGCAGGAGCTCGACGCGGCGGCGTTCAGCGAAGGCGACGGCCGCACGCCAGGCACATTCAGCCGCGAGGGCGGCACCTTCCGCATCGCCACGCGCGGCTTCCGCGACGTCGAGGGCCCGGTCGATCCGGCGCGCGCCGAGGTGGTGATCCGCGGCGAACGCGTCGCGTCGGTGACGCGCAACGACGGCGGCGGACCCGGCTTCATGCTCGACCCCGCGCGCATCGCCACGCTGTACGGCGCCAAGCAGGAAGAGCGCGAGCTGATCCGGCTCGACGACGCGCCGCCGCTGCTGGTCGCGGGCCTGCAGGCCGTCGAGGACCGCAACTTCAAGCACCACATCGGCATCGACCCGTGGGGCGTGCTGCGCGCGATGTTCGTCAACCTCAAGGAAGGCGAGCTGGAGCAGGGCGGCAGCACGCTGACCCAGCAGCTGGTGCGCAGCCTGTTCCTCAGCAATACCAAGACGGTGACGCGCAAGGCGAAAGAGGCGGCGTACGCGCTGATCATCGAAGCGCGCTTCGACAAGCGCCGCATCCTCGAGACCTACTTGAACCAGGTGTACCTCGGGCAGCAGGGCGGGCAGGCCATCCACGGCGTCGGCGCGGCCTCGCGCTTCTGGTTCGGCCGCGACGTCGACGACCTGCGCCCGCAGGAGATCGCGCTGCTGATCGCGATGGTGCAGGGGCCCTCGCTGCACGATCCGCGACGGTTCCCTGAACGCGCGAAGGCGCGCCGCGATCTGGTGCTCGGCGTGTTCCATGACACCGGCCTGATCACCGAAGCGCAGCGCAACGCCGCGCGCAAACAGCCGCTGGGCGTGCTGGCGCGCCCTGGCCTCGCGCGCAACCGCTACCCGGGCTTCCTCGACCTCGTGCGCCGGCAGCTCGCCAGCGACTACGACGCCGATGATCTGACGGGCGCCGGGCTCACCGTGCACACCACGCTGGCGCCGTCCGCGCAGCGCGACGCGGAAGCGTCGGTGGCGTCGGCACTCGCCGCACTCGACAAGGCCGACCGGCCGGCCCTGCAGGCGGCACTCGTGCTGACCGACGCGCGCAGCGGCGACGTGCGCGCGATCGTCGGTGATCGAAACGCCAACCAGCCGGCCTTCAATCGCGCGCTCGATGCGCGGCGTCCGGTCGGCTCATTGCTCAAGCCGATGGTCTACCTGCTGGCTCTCGCGCAGCCGGGCCGCTGGTCGCTGGCGTCGCCAGTCGACGACGGGCCGGTGTCGATGCGGCTGCCGAACGGACAGGAGTGGGCGCCGAAGAATTCCGACGGCCGCAGCCACGGCGTGATGCCGCTGACCGACGCGCTGGTCTACAGCTACAACCAGGCGACGGTGCGCCTCGGCATGGACGTCGGCCCCGAGCGTCTCGTTGCGCTGCTGAAGGCGCTGGCCGAGATCGACGCCGAGCCGAACCCGTCGCTGATCCTCGGCAGCGTGGATCTCTCGCCGTTCGCGATGGCGCAGGCCTACCAGTTCCTCGCGTCGGGCGGCCGCATCCAGCCGCTGCGCGCCGTGCGCGGCGTGCTCTCGCCCGAGGGCGAGCCAGTGGCGCGCTACGACGGCCGCAAGGAAGAAGCGCAGGACGGCGACGCCGTGGCCGCGCGCCTCGTCACGCTGACGCTGCAGGACGCGGCGAAGCGCGGCACCGCGCGCGCGCTGGCCGGCGGGGAAACCGCCGATCTCGCCGCCGCCGGCAAGACCGGCACCAGCAACGACGGCCGCGATTCCTGGTTCGCCGGCTACACCGGCAGCCACCTCGCCGTGGTGTGGGTGGGCAACGACCGCAACGAGGCCACCGGCCTGTACGGCGCCACCGGCGCGATGAAGGTCTGGCAGGGCCTGTTCTCGACGCTGCCGAGCGCGCCGCTGCAGCCGGGCGAGCAGGGCATCGAATGGGCTTACGTCGCGCAGGGGCAATTCGCTACGACGGAATCCGAATGCGTTGGCGCCCGTCGCTATCCTTTTGTCGCAGGCTTCCTGCCTGCCGAGCACCTGAGCTGCGTCGAACGCGGCCTGCTCGATTTCTTCGGTTTTGGAGCGGACGGCGAGTGAAGGACAGGACGAACCCGATGCGCACGAGGGCGATGCGTGGCGCGACGATGCTGGGCGCTGCGCTGCTGCTGGCGAGCTGCGCCACGCCGCCACCCGCGCCCGTGGCCTCGGCCGGCTCGCCGCCGCTGACCGACGCGCAGATCGTCGAGGCCACGCAGGCCGCCGGCCGCGACGGCGTCGAGCTGGTGGTGACGCCGCTGGTGGACCCGCACGTCGAAGATCTGCGCGAGCGCGCTGAAAAAGCGCAGGCCGACGGCAAGCCCAAGAAGGCCGACCGCGAGCTGCTGAAGGCCCTCGAGATCACCCCCGACGACCCCGACCTGCTGCAGTGGCGCGCCGAGCTCGCCGTGCTGCGCGAGGCCCGCGATGAGGCCGAAGCGCTGGCCAAGCGCAGCATCGAACTCGGCCCGAAATCCGGCCCGCTGTGCCGCCGCAACTGGACGTTGATCCAGCTGCTCCGCGAAGCGCGCGGCGAAGCGGAGAACGCGGCGTCCGCGGCGGCCATGCTCGAACGCTGCACCATCGCGCCGCCGGTGCGGATGTGACGGCCGAGGCCGCCACGACCGGCGGCCGCGCGCTGCCGATGCTCACCGGGCGCGCCCTGGACGAGGGCGGCGCGCTGGCGAACGCGACTCCGGGCTACGCGCCGCGTCCCGCGCAGCAGCGCTTGGGCGTGGCGATCGCCGAAGCGATGGCCGACCGCGAGGCGCTCATCGCCGAAGCCGGCACCGGCACCGGCAAGACCTACGCCTACCTCGTGCCGGCCCTGCTCTCCGGCCAGCGCGTCATCGTCTCCACCGGCACCAAGGCGCTGCAGGACCAGCTCTACCACCGCGACCTGCCGACGGTGCGCGAGGCGCTGGGCTTGGGCCTGCGCACCGCGCTGCTGAAGGGCCGCAGCAATTACCTGTGCTTGCAGCGCACCGAGCTCGCCAAGGGCGCGCCGGTGTTCTCGGGGCGCGAACAGATCGCGCAGTTCGAGCGCATCGTCGCCTGGAGCAAGCGCACGCGCCGCGGCGACCTCGCCGAGATCGAGGACCTGCCGGAAGACTCGCCGATCCGCGGCTTGGTCACGTCGACGGTCGAGAACTGTTTGGGCAGCGAATGCCCGTTCTGGAGCGACTGCTTCGTGGTGAAGGCGCGTGCGGAAGCGCAGGCCGCCGACCTCGTCGTCATCAACCATCACCTGCTGCTGGCCGACCTCGCCATCAAGGAGGAAGGTTTCGGCGAAATCCTGCCGGGCGCGTCGGCCTTCGTGCTCGACGAAGCCCACCAGCTGCCCGACCTCGCCACGCAGTTCTTCGGTGAATCGGTGTCGGCGCGGATGCTGATCGACCTGACGCGCGACGCGCTCGGCGCCTGCGGCAAGGTCGCCGGCAGCCTTGCCGCCGTGTCGCCGTCGGTGCGCGAACTGGAAGCCGCGATCCGCCTGATGCGTGCGCAGTGCGAGGGCCTGCCGCAGCGCGGCACGCTGGCGCTGCTGCTCGACCACCACGCCGACATGCCGGCACTGGTGCGCACGCTGGACGCGGCGATGCGCGGCCTCGCCGACGCTGTCATGCCGCTGAAGGAGGCCGCGCCGGAGTTCGCCGCGGTGCTGACGCGGCTGGAGCTGTTCCAGGCGCGTCTGAAGACCTGGGCCGAAGGCGCGCCGGGGCTGCTCGATGCCCACGACGACGCGGACAACGAGATCGACGGCGATGGCGCGCGCGATTCGACGCGCGGCCATGACGGTGACGACGATGAGCACGACGCGCGCGCTGACGCCGATTCCCACGGCGAAGTCCGCTGGTTCGAACTCACGCAGCGCGGCTTCGCGCTCTCGATCACGCCGCTCGACGTCGCCGGCCCGCTGCGTCGCTATCGCGAGCAGAGTCGAGCCGCGTGGATTTTCACCTCGGCCACGCTGGCCGTCGGCGGTGATCTGAAACACATCGCGTGGAAGCTCGGGCTGCACGAGCCGCGCACCCTGCTCGAGCAAAGCCCCTTCGACTGGCGCACGCAGTCGCTGGCCTACTTCCCGCCGAACCTGCCCGAGCCCTCGTCGCGCGACTACACCGAGCGCGTCGTTGCGGCGGTGCGGCCGGTGCTCGAGGCCTCGAAGGGCCGCGCCTTCCTGCTGTTCACCTCGCATCGCGCGCTGCGCGAAGCCGCCGCCCTGCTGGCCGGCGGGCCGTGGCCGCTGTTCGTGCAAGGGACGGCCCCGCGCCTGCAGCTGATCGAGCAGTTCCGCGCCAGCGGCAACGGCGTGCTGCTTGGCGCGGCGAGCTTCTGGGAGGGTGTGGACGTTGCCGGCGACGCGCTCAGCGTCGTCGTCATCGACAAGCTGCCCTTCGCCGCGCCTGATGATCCGGTGCTGGAGGCACGCCTCGACGCGGTGCGCCGCCGCGGCGGCAACCCCTTCATCGCCGAACAGGTGCCGGCGGCCGCCATCGCGCTGAAGCAGGGCGTGGGCCGGCTGATCCGCCGCCACGACGATCGCGGCGTGCTGGTGCTCTGCGACCCGCGGCTGATCTCGAAGCCCTACGGCCGCGTGTTCATGGCCAGCCTGCCGCCGCTCACGCGCACGCGCTCGCTCGCCGACGTGCAGGCCTTCTTCGACCCGTCGTACTTGCCGGAAGCGACGCATGTCGACTGAGCATCGCCCGACGCTGCTCGCCTTCGAGCTCGCCACCGAAGCCTGCTCGGTCGCGCTGCTGCACCACGGTCAACTGCTCGCCCGCCACGCCGTCGCGCCGCGCCGCCACGTCGAGCTGGCGCTGCCGTGGGCCGAGGCGCTGCTCGCCGAGGCCGGCCTCGCCAAGGCGCAGCTCGACGCGCTGGCCGTTGGCGTCGGCCCCGGCGCGTTCACCGGGGTGCGGCTGGCGATCAGCCTCGTGCAGGGCATCGCGCTCGGGCTCGATCGCCCGGTGCTGCCGGTGTCCACGCTGGCCGCACTCGCCGCGCCGTTTCTGATCGAAGGGCCGGTGCTCGCCGCCATCGACGCGCGCATGGGCGAGCTCTACGTCGGCGAGTTCGCGGCCGATGCGGACGGCCTGCCGCGTGCCCTCGCCACCGAAGTGCTGCTGCCGGTGGGCGAAGCAGCCGCGATGCTCTCGACGCGGTGGACGACCGTCGGCGCCCCGGCGTCGTTCGATGCGACGGCCGATGGTCGCCAGCGACGCCTCGGCGTCGGCGTCGGCACCGGCTTCGCGGCGGACGGCGGCGCGTGGTTCGAATCCATCGCCGATCGCTTCGTACGCATCGATGCCGACGCCCTGCCGACCGCTTCCGCCGTCGCCCGCATCGCCGAGCTTGATTTCGCCGCGGGCCGCGCCGTCGCGCCCGAGCGCCTTGAACCGACCTACCTGCGCGACAAGGTCGCGCTCACCTCAGCCGAACAGGCCGCCGCACGCGCCGCCAAGTCGGGCTGAATCAGTCCTCGCTGCTCACCGCGCCGTTGCGGAAGTGCCAAGTGCGGGTGATGTGCAGCACGTCGATGCGCTCCGCCTGTTGCGGCACCGCCGGGTAGGGGCCGGCCAGTTCGACGATGCGCCGCGCGGCCTGGTTCAGCACCTCGTAGCGGCTCGGCGTGTTCAGCACCACCGATTCGACGCTGCCGTCGCGACGCACCGCCACCGTCATCACCAGCTGCCCGTCGAGCCGTTCGGCCCGCGCGCGCTCCGGATAGTTGGCGTTGCCGACGCGCTCGACGCGCTCGACCCACTGCTTCAGGTACTGCGCGTAGGCGTACTCCTGCGTGCTGGCCGAGACGAACTTGCGTTTCGGCCGCCGCGCGTACTGCGCCTGCCGGCGTTCCACCTCGGCCGCCAGTCGCGCCATTTCCAACTGCTGTTCCAGCAATTGCTCGCCCAGCGGCAGCGGCGTGGGCGGCGTCTCCGGCGTCGGTCGGTCACGCGGCGCCGGCTCGGCGCCGGCAGCGACGGTGGTCATCACCGGCATCGGCGACGCGTCCTGCGGCCGCGGCGACTGCGCGCGGATCGGCACCGGCGCGATGCCGTCGTCGAGCTTGGGCACCGGCGCGCTCACCGTCTCGCGCGGGCGCTGGCTCTCCTCGCTGTCGCCGCCGCCCTGGTGGCTGGCCTGGGCGAGGAAGTCGGCCTTCTCCGGCGGCGTGCGGCTGGCCGTCTCGGTCAGGATCACGTCCAGCGTCGGCGTCACCGGCGCGGCGTCGTCGCGGCCGAAGCTGATGCCGAGCACGACGATGCCGATCAGGATGGCGGCGAGCAGGGTGGTGGCGCCCAGCCGCTGCCCGGGCCCGATCTCGGCCTCGGGCGGCCGGGTCGCCGCGGCGTCCGCGGGGGTCGCGCTCACGCCGCGTCGCGCTCCAGCGCGTCGAACAGCGTGCCCGCGATGTTCAGGCCGGCGCCGGCGTCGATCTCGCGGATGCAGGTCGGGCTGGTCACGTTCACTTCGGTCAGGTGCCCGCCGATCACGTCGAGCCCGACGAAGTGCATGCCGCGGCGCTTCATTTCCGGGCCGACGATGGCGGCGATCTCCCGGTCGCGGGCGGTCAGCGGGCGCACCTCGCCGCGGCCGCCGGCAGCCAGATTGCCGCGGAACTCGGTGCCCTGCGGGATGCGCGCCAGGCAGTGCGACACCGGCTCGCCGTCGATCAGCAGCACGCGCTTGTCGCCGTCGGCGATCTCGGGCAGGAAGCGCTGCGCCATCGCCAGATGCCGGCCGTCGGCGGTCAGGGTCTCGAGGATCACGTTGAAGTTCGGGTCGCCGTGCCGGCTGCGGAAGATCGAGCGTCCGCCCATGCCGTCCAGCGTTTTCAGCACCACCTCGCCGTGCTCGGCGGCGAAGGCCTTGAACTCGGCGGCCTCGCGGCTGACGAGGGTCGGCGGGATGCAGTCCGGGAACATCAGCGCCGCCAGCTTCTCGTTGAGCTCCAGCAGGCCGGCCGGGTCGTTGGTGACCGCGGCGCCCTGGCGCTGCGCCGCGGCCAGCACCTGGGTGTCGTGGACGAAGTCGGCGTCGACCGGCGGGTCGCGGCGCATCAGCACCTGGTCCATCTCCGCCAGCGGGCGCCACGCGGCCTCGCCCAGCTCGAACCAGCCCGCCTTGTCGTCCCGCACCTTCAGCGCCGCCAGCCGCCCGCCGGCCACGCCGCCACGGAAGCCGAGGCTGCCCGGTACGACGTATTGCAACGCCCAACCGCGACGCTGGGCCTCCAGCAGCATCGCAAATGTGGAGTCCTTCACGATTTTGATGGAGCCGATCGGATCCATCACCACGGCCAGCCGACGCTGCATCCGGAACCGCCTTTCGATGCGAGAATGTGAAACAGGGTATCAGGGGGCCGCAGCGGTCGCCGAGCATGGAATCATGAAGAACGGCGCGGGCTTGACACGTTTTGTTGGCACTGGGATATAGGTTGCGTTGCGGCGCGCCATGGCCTGCTTGGGGCCTCCGCCGACGGCACTAGGGGAATGCACAGTGAGTGAAAGCAACGAGTCCGGCGCTCTGGCGGGCCTGAGGGTCATGGTCATCGATGACTCGAAGACCATCCGCCGCACGGCGGAAACGCTCCTGAAGAAGGAGGGCTGCGACGTCGTGACCGCGAACGACGGTTTCGAGGCGCTCGGCAAGATCGCCGAGGTGCAGCCGCAGGTGATCTTCGTCGACATCATGATGCCGCGCCTCGACGGCTATCAGACCTGCGCCCTGATCAAGTCCAACCAGCTGTTCAAGAGCACCCCGGTGATCATGCTGTCCTCGAAGGACGGTCTGTTCGACAAAGCCCGCGGCCGCATCGTCGGCTCCGAGCAGTACCTCACCAAGCCTTTCACCCGCGACGAGCTGCTCGACGTCGTCCGCCGCTACGCCCCCGCCGCATGAACGCCTTCGACCTGCTGCTCGACTACGAGAAGCGCTCGCTGGCGCACCAGCCCGGCCGCCCCGAGCTTGTCGAAGCGCCGGGCCACTGGCGCGGCGTCGGCTTCCGCATCGGCCGCCATCGCCTCGTCGGCGCGTTCGGCGACGTGGTGGAGATCATCAGCCTCCCGGCGATCACCGAGGTGCCCGGCGCGCAGCCGTGGATGCTCGGCCTCGCCAACGTCCGCGGCAGCCTGTATGGCGTCGTCGACCTCAAGCAGTTCCTCGAGGGCGAGCGCAGCGCCGTCAACGAGGGCCAGCGCTGCCTGCTGGTCAAGCAGCCCGGCGGCAACGTGATCCTGCTCACCGACGAGCTCTACGGCCAGCGCTCGTTCAACGACTCCCAGCTCGTCGATCGCCCCGAATCCCTGGAAGGCCGCTACGCCGCGGTCGTGTCCCGCGCCTACCGGATCGCCGACGCGACCTGGGGTGTCCTCGATATCCCGCTGCTGTCCCGCACTCCCGAATTCCGCCAGGCCGCCGCCTGACCGCCGCATCCGCTTGAGCCGCGCCCCGGCTCGAGTCAACCCGTTCCGATCCGAGGTCCGATGTAATGAGCGCTTCGAACGTCACTTTCCAAGACCGTCTGAACAAGGTCGGCCTCCGCGTCTGGGCCTTCGTCCTGATCATCTCGGCCCTGATCCTCGCGGCAAACTTCCTCGCGGCGGCCTATTTCTCCGGCCAGATCAACAGCGCTTCGGCCCTGGCCTTCGGCCTGCAGGTGGATGCGCAGAAGCTCGGCCGCTACGCCACCGAGGCCATCGCCGGCCGCGAGGAGGCGTTCGCCGAACTGCAGGGCACCCGCGACACCATCGTGACGGCCGTCGGCGCGCTCAATGACGGCACCGGCGACAAGGGCGTGCCCGGCTACAAGGGCGACCTCAACATGCCGCAGGTCAACGCGTCGCTCGGCCAGGTGACCGAGACCTGGACGCGCATGTCGACCGACACCGACCGCATCCTCGGCGCGCAGGACGAGATCCTGGCGCTGGCGCAGACGGCCGACTCGTTCACCGGCCGCATCCCGCGCCTGACCGCGCGACTCGACGAAGTGGTGCGCGCCATGTCCGACGCCGGCGCGCCGGCCTCGCAGATCAACATCGCCAACCGGCAGATCGTGCTTGCCAACCGCATGGCGCAGCGCGTCGCGGAAATCCGCTCCGGCTCCGACCAGTCCGACGCGCTGTCGCGCGACGCCGCGGTGTTCTCGCAGGTGCTGGAAGGCCTCAAGCAGGGCAATGCCGATCTCGGCGTCGTGGCGCTGACCTCGCCGAACGCCCGCGCCGCCGTCGACGCGGTGGAGGCCCAGTACGCCGACGCGCAGGCGGAAATCGAGAGCATCCTGACCACCGCGCCGAACCTCTTCGCGGTGCAGTCCTCGGGTGAGGTGCTGTCCGGCGACGCCGAGGTGCTGGGTGAAAACAGCGCGGCGCTGGCCAACGCCTTCGCCAATGCCAACATCACCCGCATCTTCCCCAACAACTGGTGGGCGATCGGCTCGGGCATCGGCCTCGCCATCGGCCTCGTCGGCCTGCTGCTGACCATCTTCTCCGACGGCCGCAAGCGTGAGCGCCAGGCCACCGAGCTCAACCAGCGTAACCAGGAGGCCATCCTGCGCCTGCTGGACGAAATGGGATCGCTCGCCGAGGGTGACCTGACCGCCAAGGCGACGGTGACGGAAGACATCACCGGCGCGATCGCCGACTCGATCAACTTCGCCATCGACCAGCTCCGCACCCTCGTCGGCACGATCAACGAGACTGCCGTGCAGGTGGCCGCCGCCGCCCAGGAAACGCAGGCGACCGCGATGCACCTCGCCGACGCCGCCGAGCACCAGGCGCAGCAGATCACCTCGGCTTCCGCGAAGATCAACGAAATCGCGGCGAGCATCGACGAGGTGTCGAAGAACTCCGCCGAATCGGCCGACGTGGCCCAGCGCTCCGTGCAGATCGCCGCCAAGGGCGCCGAAGTGGTGCGCCAGACGATCCAGGGCATGGACAACATCCGTGACCAGATCCAGGAAACCTCGAAGCGAATCAAGCGCCTCGGCGAAAGCTCGCAGGAAATCGGCTCGATCATCGAACTGATCAACGACATCTCGGAGCAGACGAACATCCTCGCGCTGAACGCCGCCATCCAGGCGGCCTCGGCCGGTGAAGCGGGCCGCGGCTTCGCGGTCGTGGCCGACGAAGTGCAGCGACTCGCCGAACGCGCCTCGAACGCCACCAAGCGAATCGAAGCGCTGGTCGCCACCATTCAGAGCGATACCAACGAAGCGGTGTCCTCGATGGAGCAGACGACCGCGGAAGTGGTCGCCGGTGCCCGCCTCGCCGAGGACGCTGGCCTCGCGCTGGTCGAGATCGAAAAGGTGTCGAACGACCTCGCCGACCTCATCCAGAGCATCTCCGAGGCCTCGCGCCAGCAGTCGGCCGCCGCGACGAACATCACCGCGACGATGACCGTGATTCAGGAAATCACCACGCAGACCTCGCAGGGTGCGAGCCAGACCGCCGAGTCGATCGGCAACCTGGCCCAGCTCGCTGCCGACCTGCGCCGCTCGGTCGCCGACTTCAAGCTGCCGGACTGATCTGCGCTCCCGCGGCATCCGCCGTGGCGTGACCCCGAACCCTGAGAGCGCACGATGCGTCTGCAAGACCAGAACGACTACACCACGCTGACCTGGGTCAAGCCGGAGATCGACGAAACCCTCAAGCTGGCCCGACAGGCCCTCGAGGACCACGTCGAGAACGGCGAAGACCCGGCGCAGCTCGAGCTGTGCGCGGGCGGGCTCGCGCAGGTGCACGGCGCGCTGCGCATGGTCGAGCTGTACGGCGCGGCGATGGTCGCCGAGGAAATGCACGCGCTGGCCAAGGCGCTGCTCGCGGGCAGCACCGGCGACCGCGACAACGCGCTGAGCGCGCTGATGCGCGGCATCGTGCAGCTGCCGGACTATCTGGAGCGCCTGCAGAGCGGCTTCCGTGACATCCCGCTGGTGCTCTTGCCCCTGCTCAACGACCTGCGCGGCGCGCGCGGCGAGAAGGGCGTTTCCGAGGCGATGCTGTTCTCGCCAAATCTGGGCGTCGAGCTGCCGGCCGCCGCGCGCGGCCCCGCTTCGCCGCTTCCGGCCGACGAGGTCAAGCGTCGGGCCGACGTCGCCAGCCAGCTGTTCCAGAGCGCACTGCTGAAGTGGCTGAAGGACGGCGACGGGGCCGCCGCGCGCGACCTCGCCGACGTCTGCCTGCAGCTCGTCGATTTCACCAGCGCGGAGTCGGCGCGTCGCCTGTTCTGGGTGGCTTCTTCGCTGCTCGACGCCGCCGCGCGCGGCGCCTTCCCGATCGAGCGCGCGCACCAGCAGGCGCTGGCGCGCATCGAGCGCGAGATCAAGCGCCTGGCTACCGAAGGCGACGCCGCGTTCCGCACCCAGCCGCCGGTCGAGCTGACGCGGCAACTGCTGTATTTCATCGCCCACGCGCCGGACAAAGCCGGGCGCCTCGGCGAAGTGAACGCCACCTTCGCGCTCGAGAGCTACGTGCCGAGCGAGCGCGAGGTCGAGCACGCGCGCAGCGCGATGGCCGGCCACAACCGCGCGCTGCTGGCGACGGTCACCCATGCGATCAAGGAAGACCTGCTGCGCGTCAAGGATGCGCTCGACCTGCACATGCGCGCTCCCGCCGGCGTCGTCGCCGACATCGACGCGCAGATCGAGACGCTCGACCGCGTCAAGGAAACGCTGGGCGTGCTCGGCCTCGGCGTGCCGCAGCGCGTCGTTCGCGACCAGCTCGCGACCATGCATGCCATCGCCGGCGGCCACCGCGCCCCGGACGAATCGGCCCTGCTCGACATCGCTGGCGCGCTGCTCTACGTCGAAGCCATGCTCGACGACCAGGTGGCACGGCTCGGCAGCGGTGAGCCCGACGCCGACGCGCCGCAGCCGCTGCTGCCGGCGACCGAGGCCCGCGCCGTCCTCGAGGTCGTGGCGCGCGAAGCGCTCAACAACTTCAGCGCCGCGCGCGGCTGCTATGTCGCGTTCGTCGAAACGCACTGGGACCACTCGCGCCTGCGCGACGTCGCCCCGCTGCTGACGGAAGTCTCGGGCGCGCTGCGGCTGCTCGAAGTGCCGGCTGCCGTCGACCTGCTGACCGCCATCTCGCGTTTCACCGACGAGGAGCTGGTCGCGAAGCGCCGCGTGCCGACCGGCCACCAGCTCGATCGCCTCGCTGACGCTCTGGCGTCCGTCGAGTACTTCCTCGAGGCCGTGCGCGACCGTCGTCCCGAGCCGGACCAGATCCTCGATATCGCCCGCAGCAGCCTCGCCGCCATCGGCTACTGGCCGCTGCCGGCCGCCCCCGTTCCGGTGGCGCCGCCCGTCGCGGCAGTGGACGCGACGCCCGAGCCGCGCGACCTCCCTCCGACCCTCGCGGCCGTTGCGCCGACCGAACCGGCCCCGCCCGCCGCCGTCGACCCGCCGGCGCTGGAGCCCGAACCCGCCGCCCTCGCGCCGGCGCCCGTCGAAGTGCCGGCGGTCGTGGAGCCCGCGCCCGCCCGCGCCGCGGCGCCGGCGCCCGTCGTCGGCGAGCGCCTGCCCGGCTATGACGTCGCCGCCAACGAGGACGTCGACGCCGAGATCCAGGAGGTCTTCCTCGAGGAGTTCGCCGAGGAGATCGACAATCTCGCGACCCTGCTGCCGGCTTGGGGCGCCAAGCTGGAAAACGTCGACGCGCTGCGCCCGATCCGTCGCGTGTTCCACACGCTGAAGGGCAGCGGCCGGCTCGTCGGCGCGAAAACGCTCGGCGAGTTCAGCTGGAAGATCGAGAACATGCTCAACCGCGTGCTTGACGGCACGCGCCCGCCGTCGCCCGCGGTGTACGCCATCGTCGACGAGGCCGCACGCGTCCTGCCCGACCTGCGTGCGGCGCTGTCGGGCGAGGAACGCCATGCCGACCTCGAAGGCCTCAAGGCGATCGCGGATCGCGTGGCCGCCGGCGAGGACGCGCGTTACGTCGCGCCCGCACCGCACCTGCCGGAGCCGGAAATCGCGCTCGTCGCCGAGGTCACCGAAGCGGTCGTCATCGACGCGCTGGAGCCAGCCGCGCCGGCCGAGTCTGCCTATGTTCCCGCGACGCGCGCCGACAGCCCGTGGCCGCTGCTGCCGGCCTTCGAGGCGGTGCCGGAGGCGGTGTCGTTCGCACTCGACCCGGTCCTGCTCGAGATCCTCCGCCCCGAGGTCGAGGGTCACCTCGAAGTGGTCGAAGCGTGGCTGGCGCGCTCCGAAGCCCACGGCCCGCAGCGCGTCGAAGAGCGCCTGCTGCGCTCGGTGCACACGATGAATGGTGCCTTCGCGATGACCGAAGTCAGCGCGATCACCGGCGTCACGGCGCCGCTGGAGAGTTTCCTGAAGCGCGTGATGTCGGCGCAGGCGGTGCCGTCCGCGGACGACGTCGTGCTGGTGCGCCAGGCCACGTACGCGGTGCGCCAGACCCTCGACGCGCTCGCCGACCAGGACGCCCGTCTGCCGCAGTTCCCGGCCCTCGCCGCCGCGCTGCAGTCGATCCGCGACGCGCTGCCCGAGCCCGGTTCGCCGGTGCTGCCCGTCGACGACGATGCCGACGGCATCATCGCCGTGGATATCGGCGGCATCGACACCGCGGAAGTGCCGCGCTTCGCGTCGGCCGCGGATGACGGCCCCGATGCCAACGCGCCGACGATGGCCGAGGCGATGCTCGAGCCGGTCAGCGCCGAGGATCCGGAGCGCCTGACGCTCGACTCTTTCCTCGATGTGCCGATCGAGGTGCCGTTCGACATCACCGAGGCCGACGTCCCCGAGGTCGCTGCACCGGCTGCGGAGGAAACCGCACCGATCGCGGCGTCGCTGGCGCCGGCCGACGACGCGGCGGCCGAAGCGGCCTACGCCGCTGAGCTCGCCGGGCTGCAGGCGGCCGCCGACGCCGAGCGCGAGGCCCGCGCGGCCACGGAAGCCGCCATGGCGGCGGCGATTGCCGAAGCCGCTGCCGCCGAAGCTGCCGCTGCCGAAGCTGCCGCCGCCGAAGCTGCCGCCGCCGAAGCTGCCGCCGCCGAAGCTGC